>JABLTH010044866.1_pt1 | contig 11493 bp, 11 predicted proteins | sample 7875711 | NCBI WGS metagenome assembly JABLTH01 (sample SAMN14941262, study PRJNA633318) | bioreactor metagenome | isolation source: bioreactor | place: China | collected 2019-03-05 | reverse complement strand
TGTTCGATGGCGGGTATGCGTTCGATCGAGGACGTGGTCGGATGTACTGCTATGAGGTTCGAAAGCCAACCTTTTGTTTTCCTGGCTACAGCTTGATCTGCGCAGCTGTCATGGCGCACTCGATCGCGATTCTTCGAGTCGGTATAGAGGAGCTAGGCTCAGGCACATGATCCGATGCGTGTTATGCGCGGATGCGGGGATGGTTCCAACTCAACCCTGCAGTCTTCGGCGATGCCCCGCGCCTCAGCGACACGACGACGATCCCGTGGTCAGTCGAACTTTATAGGCCGAGGGGTTGCCCCAGAACACCACCGAACTCAGCATGCCGTCACGGCAAAACCACTGCTCGTTGGCTCCCTTGTAGCTGGGCCGCCAACCCGCGTCCTGTAGCGACGTGTCGTAGTGCCGAAAGACTTCCTCGGGCCCACTGGACGTCGAGTAATCTTGCTCGATGTAGCGAAACGTTTGCCTGTCGACGAACGTCGCCTTACCCAGCGGCGAGCTACCGGGAGCCAGCGGAAAGCTATGGATCTGCTCGGTCAATGCCGACGCCGAGATCAAAGGCCGTACGTCATGGTCGGTAACGCGGTGCCAAACAAGCCAGCCCGCCACAAGAGCAAACGTCGAAACGATCAGCCCGCGTAGCACTGGGGAAATCTCTCGCGTCATAAAAATCCTTTCCAATCCATCCTGTCCCGGGGCCGAAAGCGGTTATCGCGCGATAACTTACTTCAAGGATGCAAGCCAAGCTTCTTCATCAAGGAGCGCCTGTCATCAACGCGACCCGAATTACCGCACGCATTGACGAAGCGCTCGCCTCCGTACTCGCTCACAAACAGCAAGTAGTCCACCCCTTCGTCCATGGGGAACCGTGATGATGTGTTCTCCTCGACGATCGAAAGGGTCGGCGGCGGATGGCCCTTATAGGTTCTAACTACCTTCACCTGGTAGATCGTCTTCCCGACGATGTCTGGGTCTTCCTCAGACATGACGACTTGGCTTGAAATAGCTCTGCCCTTGATGACCATTCTGGTTTCGCGAAGCTCCACCGTGGGTGTCGGATGTCCGCTGTAGCAGACCGCTAAGGAAGGCATGGGATACAGGATCGAACTGCCAAGGATAAATGCCGCGGCCCGTGCCGCACCTTTTCTCGTCTTCATAACTGCTGGCTCGCCAGTTCCTTTGAACGTACCCGATAAGGTCGTGGAAGACGCTGTCGCATCTTCCTGTGGTTGGATTTCCAACCTATTTGCCGATCTTAGGCTTTCCCGTGCCAGTGCCTCCCGCACTGCCTGACGGTGCCGTCGATGCCGGCTTTTTCGCGGCCGGCCTGGGTGAGAACACCGGGGTGCGCGGCAACGTCGGTTGCGAAGAGCTGCGGGGGTTGTCGCGGTAGTTGAGGCTGGGTGACATGGGCATGTTGAACTTGACTACCGCTGCTTCCACCGCGCGTCGCTGCTCGTGAGTCTTGGGAGTATTGATCAGATGCTGCCCTTTGGGGCTCAGCGTGAAACGCTGGTCTGGCGCCTTGCCAATACTTCGGTTGGGGCCTGCCAAGCCTGGGCCGATGTTCTTGAGACTATGGTTGGCCAGCGTGCTGACACCATCGCCGATCTTGGCGACATCCAGGTAGGTGAGCCTGGCCTTTCCCTTGCCCGGATCTGTGCTGTGGCCTTTGAACAGTGTTTCGCGTGCGGTATCCACTTTGGTGTTATGCGTGCGCGATTGCAGCTTTGGGTCCCAGACGCTGTCGATGAACGTCGTAACCTGGTGCCTGAAATCAGCGTGAGGCATCGTGGGCGTCAGGGCCTCTTTGCCGAAGGTACGGAACATGCTGCGAATGCCATGATCGGAGAAGCGATGCGCGGCATCGATCTGCTCACCGCTGGCGGAGTTGCGGGAACCCCGCTTCTTGAACTCGTCGAAGCCCTTCTTTAGCTCGGGCGCGACCAGGCCCGTGGTCAGCGTCATCTGCTTCTTGGTCGTCCGTCCGATACGACCCTTGCGCTGGGCCAAGCTGTCGAAGGGGTTGCCTTGACCGCCACCACCACCGCCGCCATTGCTATGCATATGAGGGCCTCTGTCCCTGAGTAGGGCTAGCGTACGCCGAGACGGCGGGTGCGGTAGGGCGGCGGAGGGGATGCCGGGCTAGAATCTTTCGCAGTCAGGACCGGAGGACACGGAGTCTGGTTGTCGTTCTACAGGGGCTCCCGGTCCATGTATCGGGGTGGCCGGAGAGGGGGAGAAAACCATGCATTCTCTATGGCTGGCATGGCTTGCGCTCGGTGCGGCGAACTCGCCGCCTGACGCTTGCTCATCACTAGTGCCTGTTCAGCTCGCGCGCAAGCTGGAAGAGCGCTATCCCGATGCGCGGCTCCCGGTGGCGACGGATTCGGATGACGAAAACCGCCAGTACGCGACCAAGCGGGGGAAGGCTTGTCTCCTTATCGCCCAAGCTGACTTCGATGGTGACGGGCGCCTCGATCTGGCCTTGATCCTTCCCAGGAAGAAGACGGTTGGGTACCGACTGGTGGTGGCGCTTAGCAAGCCGACCGGGTTCGATTTTCGCGAGCTTCACGCCTGGACTGGGCCGGTGACCCACCTCTACGTCGACGTGGCTGCCGCGGGAACCTATCGGCACACGAATGCTTATCCCTTCCAGCCGTCGCCTGGCGTGGTGGAAGAAATCGTCAGCAAGCAGCCGGGGTTCTACTTTGGCACCGTGGAGTCCGCCGCGGGCGTCTACTTTCTCGACCACGGCCAATGGCTTCTCGTGCAAGTCATGGACTAACGAGCACTTTGGCAACAAGAGAACCAGGTGTGGCTAAGCGGCGCCGGGAAGGCGCGGCGATCCGCCATCGGAACCACACCAGGAAGATATCCTTCCCCTTTTCTTCGCTAGCGACACAAGGATGCAACCGTGAAGATGTCGGATATTCCCTTCGGCACAACCGACTGGTCATCGATAGAGCCCACGCAGCACCCGGGCACATTCGGCTTCGCGTATTGGCGAACCCGCAGTTTCGGCAATACACGGGTGCGGATGATCGAATACACGCCGGGCTATCTCGCAGACCACTGGTGCACCAAGGGCCACATCCTGCTCTGCCTGGAGGGCGAGCTTCACACCGAACTCGAAGACGGCCGCCGCTTCACCCTGCGACCCGGCATGAGCTATCAGGTTGCCGATGGTGCGGAGCCCCACAGGTCGTCTACAGACGTCGGGGCCAAGTTGTTCGTGGTCGATTAGCGCGGTGCTTCAGAGTGCCGACAATCATCGCGCCGACGAAATCCATCAATGTACTAAGAAGGGATGCCACGTATGAGCCAGGACTGGCCGATTGAAATGCCCAATCCGCAGGCATTCGAAATCATTGCCAACGAGCTGTTGGACAACTTCGTCAGCCGCAACAACACTCAGGAGGGTGACTGGGCGATCGCGAAGTTGCACCGGGAGCTCGAAGGGCAATCGCCCATGGCTGTTGAGCTCGACATCCACTACGGCTATGCCAGGCCGGAGGTCCCCGTCGCGCTGGCTTTGGCGGAGCACTACTGCGGCTATCTGGCCATCGTGTTTCTCAACAACGCCTACAGTCTCTACCTGATCACCAAGGCCAGACTCTTGGTGCAGTTCGGTAGCTTTGGAGACGCTGATACGCCACAGGTCGTCGGGAATGGCGACCCCTTCCACTGCAAGTTGTCCCTTACGGCATGCGATGGAAAGGTGTACATCGCCGAGCGCGTGGGCCGCGTAAGCGAGGCTGGAGGCTGAGTGCCAAGAGCGGACTTGGATGGGCAGGCAGCGTATGTCAGGTGAGCCGAACACGCGTCTTGACGGCGCCTCCGTGCAGGCATGTCCCTCCTTTTCCCCGGCCTCGATCGATCACGACGAGGCCGCCCGCACCTGCCGGCCTTTCCACGTTTGCGGCTACTACGGCTCCGGGCGTATACCGTCCGAAGCATGTCGGTACCTAAGCCCTGACACACAAGGAGGTCGCCATGGGGTTGAGCATTCAAGTGGGTGGATTCGAAGAGCCCGAACTGTATGCGGGCTTGTCCCAGGCGCTGATACAGGCTGGGCTTTCCCCGCATGAGGAGCCCGAAGGGCTCGACGAAGACGCGGTCTTCTCCTGTCGATGATGGGCTACTCGGGCTTGCATTACCTGAGGCGGCTGGCCGCCTATATCGGCCTGGACCGGGACATTCCCGGGCCGGGTACCCGCCGCGCCGCCGAGGATCCGGTGCTGGCCGAGTATTACGACCTGCTGGCGCCCGGCTTCGAACATCTCCTGCTGCACAGCGACGCCGAAGGCTTCTATGTTCCTCAGGACTTCGAGGACGTGATCTTTCCAGACGAGGCGCTGCGTATTCCAGGCGGTATGATCGGCTCCTCGCCACGCCTGCTGGACGAGTGCAAAAGGCTGGCCGAGTGGCTGGAGCTGCCCCTGAATACGGACCCGGAAAGTGCCGAAGTCTGGGATGCCGCCAGCGAGCCGGCATCGGACGGCCTCAAGTGGAAGCGCTACGGCGCCGAGTCATTCGGTTGCTTACGCTTGATCAGAGCGGCGGAAGCATCCATCCGAACCGGCGCGGCTATCGTCTTCTGCTGAGGTGGCCGGCGGATCAACGTGCGGAGGCGACGCTCACATAGGAAGCTGTGTGGCGTCTTCCAGTGACACGGCGAGGAGCGATCGACGGCCATGGCGCTCATCGGTTTGCATGCGCTCTGCCACCGACTGCCCGCACCGCCATTGCGAAGATCGCAAGGCGCGTTTATGAAAATTGAAAGCATCCTCCGGCACCCGTGAAATCGGGTTGACCGAAGCAGTGGCAATCACCTACCTAGTCCAGTGGCGGGCATTCCCAGAGAGGGAGCCTTGCGCCCAAGCCCTTCCCGACACGCGATAGCCGATGGCATGCCGGCACCTCGGCTGATGGCGGGTACGCATAGCGACCTCTAGAGGCAACGGTGGATGTCACCCTTCAAGCGATTTCTTGTGCAAGGTCTGATGGCGGTAAGCGCCTCTTTCGCCGCCTTCGTTGCAAGCGCTCAAACGCGCAGCGATACGCCATCGCTCTGGTACGCCAAGCCGGCCACGACATGGACTGAAGCGTTGCCCCTGGGCACCGGCCGTATGGGTGCCATGGACTTCGGTGGCGTGGAGGACGCGCATCTGCAAGTCAGCGAGAACACGTTGTGGGGAGGCGTTCCACACGATTACGTGAACTCGCAGGCTCATACCCATCTGGAGGAGATGCGCAGGCTGATCTTCTCCGGGACTCCGGGTCAGGCCGAAGAGCTCTCGAAGGACATGATGGGCAATCCCTCGGTGCTGGGGGCATACCTGCCTTTCGCGGATATCCATTTGCGCTTTCCAGGGCATGCACAGGCTTCAACGTACGGGCATCGACTCGACCTGGCCGATGCCATCGCCAGCACGACCTATCGCGTCGGCGACGTGCAATATCACCGTGAAGTATTCATCTCCTATCCGGATCAGGTGCTTGTCATCCGCCTTTCCGCCAGCAAGGCGGGCGCGCTGGACTTCAACGTCGATCTGCAATCCCCGCATCGCTCGGCGACAGTGGAAGCCCAGGGGAGGGACGCGCTGGTGCTGGCGGGACAGATCCAGCCGCAGAGCAATCCCGTGCAGTCGTTGGTGCAGTCATGGGACAAGCCGGGCGAGAAGTTTGCTGCCGTACTGAAAGTGTCTGCCGACCAAGGGCGTGTTGATACGGTCGGGACGCAGTTGCAGGTTTCGCATGCGACGACCGCGACGCTGCTTTTCAGCAGCGGCACGAGCTTCCGGAACTACAGGGATATCGGCGGTGATGCACTGGCGGTGGCGAAGCGCCACCTCGATCGGGCCGGGACGATGTCCTACGAGTCATTGAAAAAGCGGCACATGGACGACTTCCGTGCCCTGTTCTCGCGTGTTGAGCTCAACCTTGGGCCGTCCGCGACCGACAAGCCTACCGACGAGCGTTTGCGCAGCTTCGGCCAAGACGAAGATCCAGGCTTGGCCGCGCTCTACTACGCGTTCGGCCGCTATCTGCTGATCTCGTCCTCGCGGCCCGGTGGACAACCGGCCAATTTGCAGGGGCTGTGGAACGACCAACTGATGCCTGCGTGGGGCAGCAAGTGGACCACCAACATCAATCTGGAGATGAACTACTGGCTGGCCGAGACGGGCGACCTGTGGGAGATGGAAGAGCCGCTATGGCGCATGATTCGCGATCTGCGTGAAACCGGTGCCGAGACGGCGCGCGTGCACTATGGCGCGCGTGGATGGGTGCTTCACCACAACACCGATCTGTGGCGCGCCACTACGCCCGTCGACGGTGCATGGGGGCTGTGGCCCATGGGCGGTGTCTGGCTGAGCAACCAGATGTGGGACCACTACACCTTCAGCGGCGACGAAAGCTTTCTGCGCGAGGATGCCTACCCGGCGATGAAGGGATCCGTCGAGTTCGTGCTCGACACCCTGGTAGAGGCACCCGAAGGTACGGCGCTCGCCGGCAAGCTGGTCACCAACCCGTCCACGTCGCCCGAAAACCGGTATCTGCTGGACGGCAAACCGCACAGCCTCACCTATGGCAGCACGATGGACATCGAGCTCATCGGCGAGTTGTTCGACCATTTCGAACGGGCGTCTATGCAGCTCGGCATGGATGAGGCGCTGCGTGCGCGCGGGGAGCGCGCGCAACGTCGGCTTCCTGGGCTGCAGGTTGGCCGGCGGGGCCAACTCCAGGAATGGGCCGTGGACTACCCCGAAGCGGAGCCATCGCATCGGCACGTTTCGCACCTCTATGCGCTTTACCCAGGGCGTGCGATCGATATGGATCGCACGCCAGGTTTCGCGGCGGCCGCCAGGCGCACGCTCGAACTTCGCGGCGATGGCGGTACGGGATGGTCCCAGGCGTGGCGCATCGCGCTGTGGGCAAGGTTGCGTGACGCCGCGCAGGCGTATGCCAACCTCAAGCTTCTGCTCCTCCACAGCACATTACCCAACATGTTCGACGTATGCCCGCCGTTTCAAATCGATGGCAATTTCGGCGGCGTTGCCGGCATGACGGAAATGCTGGTCCAAAGTGGCGATGGCCAGATCAGGATGCTCCCCGCGCTGCCCAAGGCATGGCCGGAAGGGCGCTTGACGGGTGTGAGGGTCCGCGACGGCGGCAAGGTCGACCTGACATGGAAGGACGGGCGCCTCACCCAGGTGGTTCTGCGGTCCAAGCGCGCGACGCTCTATCGCCTTGTGTACGGTGACAAAACGGCAAGTGTTCGGCTGATGCCCGATAAGCCGATCGTGCTGGACGGAGATCTGGCGCCGGCATCCGGTTTCCAGAAATCCGATCTCGTGCAGCCGTTGAGCGATGACTCGGGAGAGGCACTGCACTAGCGCCTGCCGTCCGCAGCCATTCCTCGAACCTGCTCCAACCGAATAGACTGCGCGGCGCACAGGAGGGGAGCACGCAAATCGACGCAGCTCGACGATGCTCGTCACCGCGCCTCACCCCGCCGGCGACTCGCGCACCTGGGACGTGCTCAGCACCGAGCGCCGCCTGGTTTTCTACGAACTGTGCTACTGCTCCGTTAAGGGCTAGGAGGTAGCTACCATCACAGAGCTACCTCCAGCCCCATCGGCTTGGGTCCAAGCGCCGCCCTATCTGCTCATCCCCGGGACACTCTGCTGGACCGCTTGTGCCTGCGCTTGCTGATCCTGCTGCCTAGCTTGCGCCTGTTCTTGATGTTGATGGAACTGCTGCATGGCGTGGGGCCACTGCGCGCTGCTTTGCTCTATCGACGTATTCAATGCCTGCACGGTTGCCACTTTGCATTGCCGATCGAAGAACGCATCACGCATGCCTGCTGGCCGCTGCACGGCCCAAAGCGTGCTGGCGTCATCGCTCAGTGCGATCTTGTCGATGCGCTGAAGGCCGCTGGCACGTGCGGACACGGCCAGCGAGGCAGCGAGTTGGTCGCTTCGCTGGTCTGGCGTGCGGCCGTTCTGCTCGTCCAGCTGATGAACGAGCGATCGCGTGTGGCTATAGAGCGCGTGATCAGGGTGTGTGGAGTGGTCCAGGTGCGGGGGTGTGGCCGCGTCCTTGGGTACGGGTGAGGAAGGGGTGACCGGAGCGGCTGTCGTTGATTTTTCCAACGCTCGTTGCTGCTGTTGCGTGTGATCCAGTTCATCACGCACATTGCCGTCGGCCGACTTGTCCCCCAGCCAGCCATGACGCTTCCAAGTCCCATTGCGGTCCTGGGTATATGTGTGACCGTCCGACGCCTCCAGCTTATTCGCAGGGGTCTTCAGGGCGGTTACGACGGCTTCCGGCATGGGGCCATACTGCTGCCACCCATGGCGCTCGTATGCGGACTGGTACTTCTCGGCGATAGCAGCGAGCGTTTGCTCCGCGTTACGCGCGGCGATGTCGGCAGATTGGCGTTCCAGCGCCGAGGCCTTGGTCGCGTTGGCAATCTGGATGTCCGGAACGCCGAATTCGGATACGTCATTGTGGACCGTCCGGGACCATGTCTTGCTGGCGGGGTCACGGATCCAATCGCCACCCACCGCGCTGAGGCTGTCTTCCTTGCTGGCTGGAATCCGGTAGGGATCCGCAGGCGTTGCATGCGCAAGCTGCAACTCCGCGGCGACACCGGAGGCTTGGTAATTCAGGCGATCAGTCAATGCCGGGTCGGCGATGAAATTCTGCTGCTTATAGACGGGAAACCCGTCATTGAGGCGCGAAGCAGCCGCATCGAGCGTGTTTTCCGTGCGCGCCCAGCCTTGCGAAGGATGGTCAGGATCATAGGACCAGGTGTGCCCTTGGGGATCCCGTTGCGTATAGATGCGTTGGCGATCGACCGCATCGGCTAGCTTGTCTCCGGCGACGGACCCGATGACGCCGCCGGCAACGGCGCCCACCGTACCCGTCACCAGGGCGCCGGGACCGGTTTCCATGCCGGCTGCTGCGCCGACCATGCCACCCAGTTTGGCACCGCCCACCATGCCAACCGTGCGGCTGCCGAAATGGAGGATCTCCGATTGAGCGCCTGTCGCGTTGCCTTGGTGGGCCAGTTGCGTGGCCTTGTGGGTCGACTCTGCTGCGTCGTAGGCCGCGAACGCTGCACTTCCCATTGCGCCGATTCGGGCGACTTTCCCAAGGGTTGGTTGAACTCGCACGACTTGGTCGACGGCGGCAGCCTCACGCGCAAGCGGTCTGAGATGTTCTTCGACGCCCATCGCTTGCCGTTCGGTCAGCACGTTTTGCGCTGTCAGCCTGTCGATCTTCGGGTTTTGGTCCAGCGAGCGTGGTAGGTCTCTATGCCAGGTAGTTTGTTCCTGATAACCACGATGAACAGTGTGAGTGATCTTGGGATCGGCCAGGCGGGAATCACGAGCTTGGCGTAAGGCGTCACTAGGGAGCCCGGAATCTACGCGGCTGTCGTAGAACTGATAGCCTTCGCGATTGAATATGCGGACCGTAACGCCGGTCTCTGAGCGTACGTGATCCAAATTTCCGGGAAGGTTGTCGTAAATGTGCTCGCGCACGCTCTGCGGAACATAACGACCGAAACCGCGCTGATCTAATGATTCGCCGAACCGCTTATCGACCCCTAGCTCGCTTTCCAGGCGATGAGTCGCCATGGCCCGAACTTCAACGTCATAACCATGGGTCTTGAGGTCGTCGATTAGCTTGGCCGCGCTGCGGGCATCGCCAAGCGTCGTATCAATGATAAGGTTTTTGCGACTGTCGATCGCCATTTCCCGAAGTTGTCTGGCCCAGCGGCTGGCGTCAGGATGCGTGTCATCTGACCAAGTGTATGGGTGCTCCCGCCGAAAGAGACCAACATTGGGATGTACATCCCGGAGTAGGTCCGGATCGACCGTAACGACATCCCCTCGGAATTCCAGATTGGCAGACCGCGTTAATCCACCTTTGCCGGCGCCAGGCTGCCCCGCCAGGATCACCGCTTTGGGATGCGGTTGCGTGCTGGCCTCTTGTAGACCACTAGCCGGAAGTATCTTCTCTATGAATACCTTCTGGTGGGCGGAATCTTCCAATGCTCCGCTGGAGGTGTTCATTCGAAGGCCTCCTTATTCTCTTGGAAATAGCTCCAGAGGCCTTCATCGGTTATCCATCGAAACTTGCCCCTCGCAAGAGAAAGGGATTCGACCCTTTTTGTAGCTTGCTCGATGGCTTCTGCGTCGCTGCCACTTTTTGCAGCTTCCAATTCCATGCTCGCCTTGGCCAGGAAGTCGGCCAAGCCGTCTTCTAGCAACCACACCGCCTCATCGAATGGCTGCAGTCTTGGCGTTGGCTTGGAAAACGTATTGAGCATTTCTTGCAAGCCGGCGATGTATTCCGGGTAGTCCTTTAAAAGCTCCCGGAGCTTCTGGGGGACGGGGGGAGCGGGGAGTTTCGGCATGTGGCTTGCCTCCAGCAAGCGGGAAACAGTAGAGAAACGATAGCATCCGGGATGGAGCTGGCGAGGAGGCTGTGTACAGACACGTTTTGAAGGTGATCCCCTACAGACTCGATCGACATTTTCTGTTACGGAAATAGTTCTGTCGGCTCTTTGCCTATGCGAAACATATCCGCCCACTAACAAAGCAACGGAAGGTCAAGGATGGCTAAGAGTATCGAACGGCGAAGGGTTCTTTCGTGGGAACCTGGCATGGGACCAGACAGGGAAGCGCTTCGCCGACTGGAAGGACACTTCCCCATGCCGGCCGAGCCCATGGGCGAGGCCTGGTTCATGGGGGAGCGTTGGCTCTATACCGATTTGCTAGACAAGGACGCTAGTCGCTGGTCCCAGGGTGTGATCGAAAGCGCGGTCAATAGTCTTGCTTCTGGTCCGGGCTGCTTTGGCCCGAGACAAGAGTGGACGGATTGGCTGCATTATCTAGGACCCAGGCTATTGCCGCGCATTGAGGATTGGCGGTGGGCAGATATCTACGAAAGTCTCGTCACGGCGTTCATCGCTCAATATCCGGATGAGCGTGTGGTCTATCCGTATGAGGGTTTTCTGGAAGATACGTTAGCTACCCTTGGACGGATTCCCATGGCAACGGCTAATTGGAGCGATGGGCGGATCAACGAAGACGGGGTGATCCAGCCCATACACATAACGCCGAATGGGCCTTTCCTTTCTTGCGGGGGAGCTATGTCAGCTGCCCTGTTTCTCCACTTCAAGTATCTGGACGAACAGATCTTTCCCGCGTGGCTTGCCTCAGTCCTTGCCATCAAAGATCCGATCTGGCGGTTCAAGCTGGTTATGTGGATTGCACAGTCGAAAGTGCTGCTATTGGAGTCAGGCAAACAGCCCCTCGATCTCAAGTATGAACCGGACTGCGGTTCCGGGTGGCACGACTGCTGGTGTTTGAAAGGTAGCAATCCAGCGCCCCAGGTTGATCCGTCGCAGGTGACGTTGGCCTTCCTAAGCGACGTACGCCAACAGCGTTTTCGGGACGAGCTTCGGCGCCT
>JABLTH010123503.1_pt1 | contig 11495 bp, 9 predicted proteins | sample 7875711 | NCBI WGS metagenome assembly JABLTH01 (sample SAMN14941262, study PRJNA633318) | bioreactor metagenome | isolation source: bioreactor | place: China | collected 2019-03-05 | reverse complement strand
GTGTGTGCCTCGTCCGCTTCATCGAGAGTCTCCTGGCCGCTCCCGGCGACCGTCGGGACTCTCATAGGCCTGGATCAGGATTCGGGGAGCAGGTCAGACGTACTGCGTGCCGCAGCCCCCATCGCATGTGATGGTACTGTTGAACCACTTGGCTTCGATGCACCAAGGCAGCGGCTGGGGATCGCCGCCCCCGCCCGGAAATGCGAGCGCCATGACTCCCGCGCCCATTGCACCGACAAACGACAACACAATGGCAAGATTCTTCTTGATGGACACGCTCCTTTTTCGATATGCTGTCCGTCGAACCGGAACGATCTCACGATCCCAGGCCGCCGAGCATACTCGGGGGGGGGGGATGTCAAGTACGTCTGGCCGTCGTGCCTTCACTTTGGTAGAGCTCTTAACAACGATGTTCGTCATTTCGGTGGTTCTTTCGATCACGATCCCGGCTTTGAGCGGCGCGCGCCATCGCGGCTGGGCGGTCGGATGTCTCGCCAACATGAGATCGGCGGGCCAACTGTTCTCCGTCTACGCCAACGATCATCAGGACTTCGTGCCCTTCGCGGGCACGACGCCTTGGCTTCGCCGCCACGAAGGAAAGACAAGTTACGTTGTTGGGGGGCGGCACGGCGTCGGCGAGGGCGCGTGGTGCCTCTGGTTTCCCGACAACTGGTCGGGTCCGTATTGGGGCAAGGGCCTGCAGTGCTCGAAGCAACCCAGATTCAATCCCGACACGGTGGGGATGGAAATCCCACCGCTGGTCGACGGCATGATCCAGTGCAGCAACTTCTTTCTCAGCCGCGCCTATTGGATCGACCCGGCTTCGCTCCGCCCAGAGATTGATTCCGGGAAGTGGCGTGTGAAGGCGGCACGCCTGAGTGATGTGACGTTTGCCTCTCGAAAATCACTGCTCTTTGAGCAGGTTGGATTCTGCGTCGAAACGCCGGAAGCGTATTGGGCGATTCACGAATGGGGTCAGACCGCGCTCTGGCCGACCTCGCTGCTGCTGGCGGACGGGTCGGGGCGGCGCATGGCCCAGAAGGACGGCGAGCCCGCGTGTCACACCTGGCCCTTTGACGCGACGATCGACGGCGTCCGGGGCGTCGACGTGAAATAATCACGCCGTGAGGGATGGGCCGACACTCCACGACCTGCTCGCGGCGCACGACGTTCCGTGCGACGGCTGCCGGTACAACCTGCGCGGGCAGACGGGCCAGACGTGCCCGGAGTGCGGGCGTGCGATCAACGTCGATCGCGTGCGCGGCGTGATCGAGGCCCGCGCCTGGCGCGAGCGGCGCCTGCCGGGCGACCGGCTCGTCATGGCCGGGCTGGTCGGCTCGCTGCTCGGGCTCGGCTATGCCGCGGGCGCGGCGGGGACTCTGGTCCGCGTGATGATGTCGGGGCTCGCGACGCCGGTGCGGTTGGTGCTGGAGTTCGCGCTGTGGCCCCTGGTCGTCGCGTATCCGCTGCTGGCGTGGGTGTATCTGACGCGGACGGCGTGGATCGAGCGGCGCACGAAGCGCGCGAAGTTCGCGCTGGCGATCGCGGCCTGGGGCATCGGGCCGATCGACGCGGTGCTGGTCGCGCTGCTGATCTTGCTGGTCATGCCCCGGGCGTGATGGACAGGCGGGAGGAGAATCGGCGCCGGGGCGGGGAGAGGAGGAATCACTCGCCCTTGAATCGCTTGATGACGGCGGTGCGTTGCTCCTCGCTCAGCACGCCGAGGACCTTCAGGAACAGGCCCTCGTAGCGCTTGTCGTCTTCCTTGAAGGGGGCGTCGGCGGCCTCGGAATCGACGATCTCGCGGATGCGGGCCTTCTGGGCGTCGTTCAGGTTGAGGTCTTTGAGCACGAACTCGGCGATGAGGCGGCCCGATTTGACGCCGCGCTCGAACGCCCGCCCGATCTCTCCGACAAAGGCCTGGAGGCGCTCGCCCGCAATGATCTCGAAGCGCCCCCGCTTCTTTCCCTGGTCGTTGGGGATGTTCTTGCCCTCTTCGACGAGCGCGTTCCAGTAACCCGTGACGAGACGCTCGAACTCGGCGCGCTCTTCGTCGGGGAGCGCGGCCTTCACCTGGTCGAAGAGCGTGCAGTCCTTCCACACGGCGTTGAGCTTCTGGAAGGCTTCGAGCCCGAGCATGAGCTGGTCACGCTTGTTGTTGGTCTTTCCGGCGGTATCCAGCTTGGTGAGCAGGTCCAGGTTGCCCGTGACAAACTCTTCGATTGCCTTGCCCCGCCTTGCGAACAGGGCGTCGACTCGCTTCTTCGCATCGCCCGTGAGATTGAGCAGGGCAACGGCGGCCTCCTCGGGTGTTGTCTCAAGGCGGCGGACGCTGCCGTTGAAGTCCGTTGAGACCAGCGAGGGGATCGAACGGTCCGGCGAGTCGATCTTCGGTCCGCCAAGAGGGCTCGCGGCGGGCTTACCGGCCGCGGGCTCGGCCGATGGGGAGCTCTGGGCCAGGGCATCGGACGCCACACCCATCGCGGCGGCGGCAACGACGGCATACAAAGTGATTCCCCGGGCGGCCTTGGACGTGCGTTCGAGCTTCATGCGACACCTCGCGGGTTGAAGTCCATGAGAGAACTTGGGATCGGCCACGCCCGGATTTCATGGTGTGCGTCGCGAGCGTGACCGTTGGGCCGGCCTCGACATCCCCGGCAAGGCGTAACCGTCAGAACCGAGTGACCCAGAAGAGCATCGCGCCGAGCACCAGAGCGATGACGACAACGATCCAGATGGGCGAGCGCTGATCGGCGGGGTCGCCGACGGCGTGTCCGCATTTCCAGCAGAGTTCGACGTCGTCGTGGATTTCCGTGCCGCAGGCGGGGCAGGTGGTGGTGACGCCCGAGAAGCGATCGATGTCGTCGGTGGATGGGCCGTCGTCGAGGGGTTGCGTGCCACGTCGTCGTGCGTTGCCAGCCATGCGTGCAGTTTACCAGGGCGGCGGGCGAGCGCCTCATCAATCGCGGCGTTTGGTCGCGGGGCCGCTCGCGATGTTCAAGGCGCGTTTCCGGCGCGTCGGATTACTCGATGATGTGGGCCGGCGGCGGCGTGTCGTCGCTGACGCGTTCTTTCTTCGGGCGGTCGTCGGGCTGTTCGAGCGAGACGACGTACATCTCTTCGTTGATGCGAGCCTGCAGGTGCACCGGGCGGCCCCAGAGCAGGCGGAGCGAGCGGAGAACCTCGACGGCCTTGCCCGCGTCGACCTCCAGCCCGCTGAAGCGGTGCGCCAGGAAGAGCTCGCCGCGGTTCAGGTAGTTGGCGTCGACGACGTAGATGAACGGCTGGCCCATGTTGGTGAGGTGGTGGAGCAGGGTGGTCTTGACGCGCTGGAAATCGCGCGAGACGACCTTGAGCTCGCCGGTCTGCGGGTCGCGCCTGTGCTGGTACATGCGGTGCTTCTCGACGAACTCGGGGGTGAGGAACTCGTCGACGAAGTTCACGTCGTTGTAGATGCGCCGGACCTCGAAGATCTTGTCGCGGCCCTTCATGGACCTGTCGTCGAAGCGCTCCTTGGCGCCGATGGAATCGAGGCGTTCCCATGCCGGGCCGTGCTGCCCCATGTTCCAGCGGCGTTCGATGTCCTTGAAGAGTTCGACGCCGATCTTGTAGGGGTTGAAGCCGCCGGGCGGCATGTGGACGACGCCGGAGTGCTGGTCGGCGTAGTGAACAATCTCTTTGGCCTCCAGGAAGTGCTGGGTCATGAGCTTGGAGTGCCAGTAGGTGGCCCACCCCTCGTTCATGATCTTGGTCATGCCCTGGGGCGAGAAGTAATACGCCTCGTCGCGGATGATGGAGAGGATGTCCTGCTGCCACTCTTCCAGCGGGGCGTGGCGGAGCAGGAACAGGAGCACGTCGCGCGTCGGCTCCTTGGGGAATTTGGTCTTGGCGGCCTTCTGCCTTTCCTCGTGCTCGCGGCGCTGGCGTTCTATCTCCCGACGCGGATTGACGAAGGGGTCCATGTAATCCTTGGCGGGCAGGCGGTCGGGCGTGAAGGCCTCGGGTTCCTGGAGGTGTCCGGCGAAAGCCTCTCGCTGCACAAACATGGAGTGCGGGTCGATCAGGTGCTCGATCGTGAGGCACAGGTCGAGGAACCGCTCGACGGTGTCCTGGCCCTGGCGCTCGACGTGGCGGCGTACGCGCGTCGCGTGGTTGGCCATCTGGTCCATCATCTTGCGGTCGGTCTTGCCGAACCAGAAGTTGTTCTTGAAGAAGTCGGCGTGCCCGTACACATGGGCCATCACGAGCTTCTGATCGGTGACCGCGTTGGACTCTTGCAGGTAGGCGTAGCAGGGGTCGTTGTTGATGACCATCTCGTAGATGCGCCCCAGGCCGTACGCGTCGCGCTTGCTCAGGCGCTCGTACTCCATGCCCCATCTCCAATGGGGGTATCGGGTCGGGAACCCGCCGTAGGCGGCGATCTGGTTCATGGTGTCGAAGGGGAGAACCTCGAAGATGACTTCGGGGAAGTCCAGGCCGTATTCGGCGGCCTTGGCCTTGATGCGCTGCATGTGTTCGAGCAGCTCGCGGGAGAGATCGGTATTGGGGGTGCTGGGCATGGCACACCAGTTATCGGCGCTTCTGGAGGACTATTCGAGCGTTGGGAGCGGGCGGCTTCGAAAATGCAACGTTCGACCGAAGGTCCAAAGTGGCAGGAAGAGGCGAATACGCGCATGGGCAGCGTTCGCGGACCGGCCAGCCGGTGCTGTGATGAGGGGTTTTACCGGGGCCGGTCAACTGACGCGGCGCTCCGTCCGATCTCCGGGTCACCAGGATCGAGAAGCCAGCGAGGATCCAGAGACCGGAGAACAACATGCGAATTGCTCACAAGTTGGTTATTACCTGTGCGCTTGGGGTCGGTCTGGCTGGGGCCATGGCGGCCCTCGCACTCTGGACACAGAGTCGTTCAACGGCGGCGTTGGAAGAGGTGATGGCGTCGAACGGCGTGCTGCGCAACCATCTCGAGGCGGACATGATGCACGACGCGCTGCGCGCGGATGTGCTCAACTCTTTCCTGGCCCAGACGGGCGAGGAGCGAGCGGGAGTGTCGCGCGACCTGGCGGAGCACGCGTCGCGATTCCGCGAGGTTCTGCGGGAGAACGAGAAGGCGGTCACGGACCCCGGCGCCGCCAGGGCGTTGCAGGAGACCAAGCCGGCGCTCGAACACTACATCAGCCAGGCGGAGTCGATCGTGGCGAAAGCGGCGACGGACGTGGAGGCCGCCCGGGGTTCGTATGGCACATTCGACGCCGCGTTCCGGGCGCTCGAGAACGAGATGGAGAAGCTGAGCGATCTCATCGAATCGAAGGCGTCGTTGTCGCGTGACGCGGCCCGCGCGACCGCCGAGGCGGCGCGCCTGTGGATTCTGGGCGGCGCGGGTGCGGGCGGCGCGGTGGTGATCGGCCTGACGTGGCTGTTTGCCGGCACGATCGTCCGATCATTGTCGCGTGCGACGGTCGCGATCGCGGCGATGGCCGAGGGGCGCCACCCCGGCGAGGTGAGGCTGAGCAGCGAGCAGGAGTTCGCGACGCTTTCGGGCGCGATTGCGAGCATGATCCGAGCCCGGGAGGAGTTGACCAGATCGATCTCTGGAGCGGCGGGGGAGCTTGCTCAGGCCGCGGAGGATCTGGCGGGACGCAGCGACCACGTGGTTGAGAACGTGGGCGGGCAGGGGGCTCAGGTGTCGAAGGTGTCGGGTGCGTTTACGGAGATGACGTCCTCGGCGCAAGAGGTCGCCAAGCGGTGCGCCGAGCTGGCGGGCCTCTCCGAGGCGGCCCGGAACAAGGCCGAGGCGGGTCGGGTCGTGGTCGAGTCGACGGTGTCGGAGATGGAGTCGATCGCGCAGCTGGTGTCGGGGTGCTCGGCGGCGGTCTCGGACCTTGGGGCCAAGAGCGCCCAGATCGGGCAGATCATCAAGGTGATCAACGGCATCGCGGATCAGACCAACCTGCTGGCGCTCAACGCGGCGATCGAGGCGGCCCGCGCGGGCGAGCACGGGCGCGGCTTTGCCGTCGTCGCCGACGAGGTGCGCAAGCTGGCCGAGAGAACCCAGAGCGCGACCGAGGAAGTGTCGCGATCGATCTCGGACATCCAGTCGGGCACGGGCAACGCGGTGACGAGCATGGCGACCACGCGCGAGCGAGTCGCCGGCGGCGTCACGCACGCGCGATCGGCCGGCGAGTCGCTCATGGAGATCGTCGAGGGATCAACGGGCGTGAGCGCGGCGATCCGCGACATCGCGGCGGCGGCGGAGCAGCAGTCGCAGGCCTGCGAGCATGTGAGCGAAAGCCTGGAGCACATCAGCGCGCTGTCGGAGAAGACAACCCACGACGCCGACGGCATGGGCCAGGTCGTTCAGCAGCTCTTCAACCAGAGCCGGGCGCTCTCGGACGCGGTGGCGCGACTGGCGTTGAAGGAGTAACGGTCCCGGGCGACCGGGCGCCCGCAAACGCCAGAATCATCGGGCGTTCTGCGCGGATGTTTCGAGAATCGCAACTCGGCCAAGGCCGGACCATAGGATTCTCCGCCCATGAAGCGGAGGATTTCTATGCGCACTTGTCGGTTGATGTCGGTCGTGCCGGTCTTGGTGATGCTCGCGGGGGTTGTGGCGCCGGCGGCGGGGCAGGAGACCAGGGCCTCCGGGGGCGTCGCGGGCGCGACCGCCCACAAGGCGGGCGGCCCGTCGATCGAGCAGTTCATGAGAATCCGCACGCCGGGCTCGGCGTCGATCGCGGCGGACGGCTCGATGTATGTGCGAGACTGGCCGGACGGCGTGTGGCAGTTGTACCGCGTGCCCGCCGATCAGGTCGGGAAATCTTCGGCCGGGCAGAAGCTGACGGACTTCAAGGACGGCCTGTCGGGCTACTCGCTCTCGCCGGACGGCAGGACCGTGCTGTTGTTCCATGCGGTGGGCGGCAACGAGAACACGCAGCTTTCCCTGCTGAAGCCCGAGGGCGGCGCGAAGGCGCTGGTCGAGAACCCCAAGGCCCAGTTCGCGGTCAACCTGTGGCTGGATGACAGCTCGGGCTTTGTGTACACCGGCAACGACAAGAGCGCCAGCGATTTCTACATCTACCGGTACGACCTGGCGGATGGCAGGGTGACACAGCTGCTCGGCAAGGAGGGAAGCTGGTCGGCGGGCGACGTGACCAAGGACACCAAGCGGTATCTCGTGGCGCAGTACCGCTCGATCTCAGACAGCAGCGTCTACGAGCTCGATTCCGCCAGCGGCGAATTGACGGAGCTTTCGGTCAAGCCCAAAGAGGGGACGTCCTCGAACGACATCGTCGGCTACCTTCCGGGCGAGAAAGGCGTGCTCCTGCTGACCGACGCGGACGCGGACCTCAAGAGGCTCGTCGTGAAGGATCTTTCGACGGGCGCGGTGAGCGAGCCCATCAAGGAACTGTCGGGATTCGAGCTGGACGGGGCGGCGATCGATCATGAGCGTCAGCGGCTGGTGGTCGCGGTCAATCGCGACGGCTACGGCGAGCTGGCGATGTACGAGCTGCCGAGCTTCAAGAAGATGCCGCTCCCCGAGATCCCCAGGGGTGTGGTGTCGATCGGCGACATGCGGGGCGGGCGACTGTCGTGGACGCTGAACAACGCGCAGGTGCCGGGCCTGACGTACACGATCGACAAGGCGGGCGGCGAGCCGCGCCAGATCACGTTCGCCGACACGCAGGGGATCGACCTGTCGAAGTTCCCGCTTCCCAGGCTGGTCAAGTACACCAGCTTCGACGGCCTGGAGATCCCGGCGTTCCTGTGGACGCCGCCGGGATACAAGGAAGGCACGCCGATCCCGTTTGTCGTGAACTATCACGGCGGGCCGGAGGGGCAGCACCGCCCGACGTTCAGCGCGCTGACGCAGTACCTCCTGAGCCGCGGGTACGGGGTGATGCAGCCCAACGTGCGCGGGAGCACGGGGTATGGGCGGAAGTTCCACATGATGGACGACTACAAGAAGCGGTGGGACAGCGTGAAGGACGGCGTGGAGGCGGCGCGCTGGCTGGTGAAGAACAACTACTCATCCGCGGGGCGGATCGCGGCGTACGGCGGAAGCTACGGCGGGTTCATGTCGGTCGCAGTGGTCGTTGAAGACGGCGCGTCCAAGGACCAAGTTTTCGGCGCGTCGGTGGACGTCGTTGGCATCGTGAACATGAAGACATTCCTCGAGCAGACATCGGGCTATCGGCGCAAGCTGCGCGAGGTTGAATACGGCCCGCTCACCGATCCCGAGTTCCTCGAGAGCGTCTCGTCCATCAACCGCATCGACGACATCAAGGTGCCGATGATGATCGCGCACGGCCTCAACGACCCGCGCGTGCCGGTGGGCGAGGCGATGCAGCTGGCGGTCGGCCTGCAGCAGCGCGGGTTCGATCCCGAGCTGGTCTTCTGCCCGGACGAAGGGCATGGGTTCCAGAAGCTCTCGAATCGCCTGCTCTTCGCCGAGCGGATGGTGAAATTCCTGGACCGGACGATCGGGAAGTAGCAGCAGGCCGGCCTCCCGCTCGCTCCCCTACCATCCCGCCCTATGACCACAAAGTCCATGGACGCCATCATGGCCCTGTGCAAACGCCGGGGCTTCATCTATCAGGCCAGCGAGATCTACGGCGGGATCAACGGCTTCTGGGACTACGGCCCTTTGGGCGCCCAGATGAAGAAGAACCTGCGCGAGGCGTGGTGGCAGGACATGATCATGCGCCCGGCGTGGGGCCGAAAGGGCCCCGGCGGCAAGCCGGTTCGGTGCGTGCCGCTGGAGACGCGGATCATCCAGCACCCGAAGGTCTGGGAGGCCAGCGGGCATCTCGCGGGCTTCGCCGATCCGATGCGCAAGTGCGCCAAGTGCGGCCACTTCGTGCGCGCCGATCAATACTGGGACACGCTCGTCACGTCCTCGGAGTGGTTCAACTCCATGATCCAGGAGTTCGAGCCGTCGCCCGAGGGCACGCAGGCTCCGGGGATCGACTCCGGGCGCCTGATGAAATGGGCCAAGACCAAGGGCAAGAAACTCGCGCCCTATCTCGCGCTGGTGCGGAACACCGAGGTCACGATGTCGTGGCTTGCAACGCGCGTCGCGGGCCAGCCCGGGGCCAGGCCCAACATTCAAGAGATCGTCCGCTACGTCGCGACCGAGCAACCGCAGCAGACCGGATTGCAGGATCCTAGCCCGCGCTGCGGCGGGGAACTCGGCGAGCCCGCGGCGTTCAAGCTCATGTTTGAGACATGGGCCGGCCTGACGCAAACCGACGACAACAAGGTCTACCTCCGCCCCGAGACGGCCCAGGGCATCTTCGTTCAGTTCAAGAACGTCGTCGACACGACGCGCGTGAAGATCCCCTTTGGGATCGGCAACACGGGCACGAGCTTCCGCAACGAGATCACGCCGCGGAACTTCACGTTCCGCTCGCGCGAGTTCGATCAGGCCGAGCTCGAATTCTTCTGCCACCCGGACGAGTCGTTCGAGTGGTACAAGTTCTGGCGTGATTTCCGCATGGAATGGTGGAAGTCGATCGGGCTGGCGGGCGAGAACCTGATCCTGCGCGAGCACGAGAAGGACGAACTTTCGCACTACTCGCAGGGCACCAGCGACGTGGAGTATCGGTTCCCGTTCACGGCGCCGGGGTTCGGCGAGCTGGAGGGCATCGCGCACCGCGGGTGCTTTGACCTCACGCAGCACCAGGAGCACAGCAAGACCAAGCTCGAGTATTTCGACCAGGAGATGCAGCTGCGCCTGCAGGCCGAGGGCAAGAGCAAGGAAGAGATCGCGCAGAAGAGCAAGTACATCCCGCACTGCATCGAGCCGGCGGCCGGCCTCGACCGCGGCGTCTTGGCGCTGCTCTGCGAGGCGTACACCGTCGATCCGTCGCGCCCCAGCCCCGAACTGATGAAGTTCCACCCGCGGATCGCGCCGATCAAGGCCGCGGTCTTCCCGCTGGTCGCCAAGGACGGCATGCCGGAGATCGCCGAGAAGCTGCACACGGAGCTGTCGGAGAAGTTCTGGCGCGTGGGCGGCGTGGAGATGGACGAGAAGCAGTCGATCGGGAAGCGCTACGCGCGCATGGACGAGGCGGGGTGCCCGTTCTGCTTCACGATCGACGGCGAGACCGCCGCGTCACAGACCGTGACCGTGCGCGACCGCGACACCGGGCAGCAGGAGCGCATCGCGCTCGACAAGGTGGGCGCGTTCCTGAACGACAAGCTGGGAATGTAATCGTCGTGTCTACTCCCGCGCTCGTGCTTCTTCTCGGCCTCGGCGCGGACTCGCGTTTGTTTGATCCGCAGCGTGGCGAGCTTCCGGAGTTGATCTCGCCCGAATGGCTCGTGCCGCGCGATCATGAGTCGCTGTCGTCGTACGCGGCGCGGATGGCGGAAGTGATCCGGGCGCGCGTGCCGACGGGCGCGGAGATGGTGCTGGGGGGCGTGTCGTTCGGCGGGATGCTGGCGGCGGAGATGTCGGCGATTCTGAGGCCGCGCACGCTGGTGCTGATCGGGAGTGCGCTCTCGCCGCGTGAGATCGCGCCGGGGATGAAGGTGGCGGCGACGCTCGGGCGATTCGTGCCGCACGCGATGGGGGCGCGATCGAAGAAGCTCGGGCGCGTGTTCATCCGCCAGCTCGGGCCGATGCGTCGCAAGGACCGCGAGTTCCTGGAGACGATGATCGACGCGGTGCCGTTCTCGTTTCTCAGGTGGGCGGGCGGTGCGATATTCGGCTGGAGAGGTGCGAGCCCGGCGTGCGCGACGGTGCGCATCCACGGCGACAAGGACCGCATCATCCCGCTCCCCGCGGCGGGCGTCGATGTGGTGCTGAAGAACGCGGGGCATGTCCCGAACGTCTCGCACGCGGACGAAGTGAACGAGGTGCTGCGGAAGCTGATGCTCTGAGCCCACGACGAGCGGAGCAACTCACGGGCCGTTCCAGCGCGAGTCCGCTTGTTTCGTTCGGGTCGCTCGATCAGCGCGTGGCTGGCGCGGCGCCCAAGAAGAGCAGGCCGCCTAGCCTTTGCCACTCATGGACAGGGACGATCGGCGCCACGATCCGTACGCAGCGCTCCGCGAACGGAATTATGTCCTGTACGCGTCGGGCTACATTTTCTCGGCCGTGTCGCTGTCGATGGTGACGACCGCGCTGGGGTGGGAGATCTATGAGCGGACGCGCGACGCGTTCATGCTCGGGCTGGTCGGGGTGGCCAGGGCTCTGCCGGTGGTGCTGCTGGCGCTCCCGGCGGGGCATGTGGTGGATGTTGTTGATCGTCGCAAGGTGCTGGCGGTCACGCAGGGCGGGCTGGCGATGGTCATCGGGCTGATGGCGCTGGTCGTCTGGTCGGGCGGACCGACGTGGACGTTGCTGGGGCTTGTCGCGCTGATGGGGTGCTGTCGCGTGGGCAACGGACCGGCGCGTTCCGCGCTCATGCCGTCGCTCGTGGGCGACGAGGTGTTTCCCAACGCGGTCGCGTGGACGACCGGGATGTTCCAGTTCGCGGCGCTCGCGGGTCCGG
>JABLTH010076781.1_pt1 | contig 11497 bp, 10 predicted proteins | sample 7875711 | NCBI WGS metagenome assembly JABLTH01 (sample SAMN14941262, study PRJNA633318) | bioreactor metagenome | isolation source: bioreactor | place: China | collected 2019-03-05 | reverse complement strand
GAGACCGACATCTTCATCACGCCGGGCTATCGTTTCCGCGTGGTCGACCGGCTCGTGACGAATTTCCACCTGCCGAAGTCGACGCTGCTGATGCTGGTATCCGCGTTCGCAGGCGTCGAGACGATCCGGGCCGCGTACCGTCACGCGATCGAACAACGCTACCGCTTCTTCAGCTACGGCGACGCGATGCTGCTCACGCGGCGCGACACGCCGGAGACGCCGCGCGCGTAGCACGACAGGCGCGTACATGCAGCGGCCCGCGATTGCGCGGCGGCCGTTGCGCTTCGCGCTGCCGCACGCCGCGTGGGTGGCTCCGCACTGTTGCCCCCGCGGTTGCCCCGCGGTTGCCCCTTTTCCCGCGGTACGCGCTACGATGGCGCGCACCTGTTTTTCCCCGCCGCCGGCCTGCCGGCGGCGTTTCCAACATGCGCCGGACTGTTCTCCGGTGGCAAGGAGAATAAAGCGATGACCGAAGGTTCATCCCACGATACGCACGATGCGCACGCCCCCGTGCAGGACCGCCCCGCAAACGGGCTCGAATTCGAACTGCTGACGACCGACGGCCATGCGCGCCGCGGCCGCGTGAAGCTCAATCACGGCGTGGTCGAGACGCCGATCTTCATGCCGGTCGGCACGTACGGCACCGTGAAGGCGATCCAGCCGCGCGAGCTGCACGAGATCAAGGCCCAGATCATTCTCGGCAACACGTTCCACCTGTGGCTGCGCCCGGGCCTCGACACGATCGACGCGCACGGCGGCCTGCACGGCTTCATGGGCTGGAACAAGCCGATCCTGACCGACTCGGGCGGCTTCCAGGTGTTCTCGCTCGGCGACCTGCGCAAGATCACCGAGGACGGCGTCACGTTCGCGTCGCCGATCAACGGCGACAAGCTGTTCCTGTCGCCGGAAGTGTCGATGCAGATCCAGAAGGTGCTGAACTCCGACGTCGTGATGCAGTTCGACGAGTGCACGCCGTACGCAACCAACGGCGTGCCGACCACGCACAAGGAAGCGGCCGACTCGATGCGCATGTCGCTGCGCTGGGCGAAGCGCTCGCTCGACGAATTCAACCGGCTCGGCAACCCGAACGCGCTGTTCGGGATCGTCCAGGGCGGCATGTTCGAGGACCTGCGCGACGAATCACTCGCGGGCCTCGCGGAACTCGGCTTCCACGGCCTCGCGATCGGCGGGCTGTCGGTCGGCGAACCGAAGGAAGACATGATGCGCGTGCTGCGCCACGTGGGCCCGAAGCTGCCGGCCAACAAGCCGCACTACCTGATGGGTGTCGGCACGCCGGAGGACCTGGTCGAGGGTGTCGCAAACGGCGTCGACATGTTCGACTGCGTGATGCCGACCCGCAACGCCCGCAACGGCTGGCTCTTCACGCGCTTCGGCGACGTGAAGATCCGCAACGCGACGCATAAGAACTCGCTGAAGCCGCTCGACGCGAGCTGCACGTGCTACACGTGCCAGAACTTCTCGCGCGGCTACCTGCATCACCTGCACCGCGTCGGCGAGATCCTCGGCGCGCAGCTCAACACGATCCACAACCTTCACTACTACCTGCAGCTGATGAGCGAGATCCGCGACGCGATCGAGACCCATACGTTCGACGCGTTCCGCCAGCGCTTTGCGGAGGATCGCGCGAGAGGGGTCGACTGACGGGCGGGCCGCCCGCGCCGCGGCCCGTCACATAGGACGTGTACTAAATAACGTGTCCCGACGGTCGAATCCGGCCGCCAAACATTACAATTGCCTTTCCAAACGAGTCGCAACAGTACCGGTTCGCGCTTTAACAGCTTGATCCGAAAGCGCATTTGCCGAGCCGTTTGCGCATGGGGCCGGTGGTAGAATAACCGGCTTATTTTTCGATCTTCCCCTACGGAGAGACCAACGTGCCGTTCATTTCCAACGCGTTCGCCCAAGGTGCCGGTGGCGCCGAATCGAGCCTGATGAGCTTCCTGCCGCTCATCCTGATGTTTGCCGTGCTCTACTTCATCATGATCCGTCCGCAGATGAAGCGTCAGAAGGAGCACCGCAACATGCTCGCGGCCATGGCCAAGGGCGACGAAGTCGTCACGAGCGGCGGCCTCGTGGGCAAGGTGACGAAGGTCACCGAAGGCTACATCGGCGTCGAGATCGCCGAAGGCACCGAAATCACCGTGCAGAAGGCCGCGGTCACGACCATTCTGCCGAAGGGCACGATCAAGTCGCTGTAAGCCCTTCACCGAGCGTCCGGCTTCCCGCGCCGTGCCCGCCTGAGAGAGCGGGCCGCCGCGGCGCCGGACGCGACGCTTTCACGCCAACCACCCGTTCGGCTCCCTCATGAATCGTTATCCACTCTGGAAATATGTCGTGATGGTCGTGGCGCTCGCCATCGGCCTTCTGTACACATTGCCCAACTTCTTCGGCGAAGCGCCGGCGGTGCAGGTGTCGAGCGGCAAGGCCACGGTCAAGCTCGACTCGACCACGCTGACCCAGGTCGAATCGGCGCTCGCCGCCGCGCAGATCACGCCGGACGACGTCACCTTCGAGAACACGGCGACGAACGCGAACATCCGCGTGCGCCTGAAGGACACCGACACGCAGCTGCGCGTCAAGGACCTGCTGCAGAAGTCGCTGAACGCCGACCCGAACGATCCGCAGTACGTCGTCGCGCTGAACCTGCAGAGCGCGTCGCCGCGCTGGCTGACCGCGCTGCACGCGCTGCCGATGTATCTCGGCCTCGACCTGCGTGGCGGCGTCCACTTCCTGCTCCAGGTCGACATGACGGGCGCGCTCACGAAGAAGCTCGATTCCGACGCGTCCGACGCGCGCACGCTGCTGCGCGACAAGAACATCCGCGACGGCGGCGTGAGCCGCGTCGACCAGTCCGTGGTCGTCAATTTCAGCGATGCGCAGACGGCGGAAGACGCCCGCAAGGTGCTCGCGCTGTCGATCACCGAACTGCAATGGGCGACCCAGCCCGGCGGCGGCGGCACGCAGGTCGTCGGCACGTTTACGCCGGCCGTGCAGAAGTCCGTCGAGGACGCCGCGCTCAAGCAGAACCTGACGACGCTCCACAACCGCGTGAACGAACTCGGCGTGTCGGAGCCGATCCTGCAGCAGCAGGGCAGCGACCGTATCGTCGTCGAGCTGCCGGGCGTGCAGGACACCGCGAAGGCGAAGGACATCATCGGCCGCACCGCGACGCTCGAAGCGCGCCTCGCCGACCCGATCAACACACACCCGAACCCGAACGACCCGGTGCCGCCGGGTGAAGAACTGTTCACGCAGGGCAACCAGGCGCCCGTGCTGCTGAAGAAGGAAGTGATCTTCACGGGCGACCGCATCATCGATGCATCGGCCGGTTTCGACGATCACCAGCGTCCGTCGGTCAACATCCGCCTCGATTCGGCGGGCGGCCGCTCGGTGCGCGCGGTGTCGCGCGAGAACATCGGCAAGCCGATGGCGATGGTGCTGTTCGAGAAAGGCAAGGGCGAGGTGCTGACGGTCGCGACGATCCAGTCGGAGCTCGGCGACCGCTTCCAGATCACGGGCCAGCCGACGCCGCAGGCCGCGGCCGACCTCGCGCTGCTGCTGCGCGCCGGTTCGCTCGCCGCGCCGATGGACATCATCGAGGAACGCACGATCGGCCCGAGCCTCGGCGCCGACAACATCAAGATGGGCGTCCACTCGGTGATCTGGGGCTTCTGCGCGATCGCCGTGTTCATGATCGCGTACTACATGCTGTTCGGCGTGATCTCGGTGATCGGCCTGTCGGTGAACCTGCTGCTGCTCGTCGCCGTGCTGTCGCTGATGCAGGCCACGCTGACGCTGCCCGGTATCGCCGCTATCGCGCTCGCGCTCGGTATGGCGATCGACTCGAACGTGCTGATCAACGAGCGCGTGCGTGAGGAACTGCGCGCGGGCCAGCCGCCGCAGCTCGCGATCCAGTCGGGCTACGCGCACGCATGGGCGACGATTCTCGACTCGAACGTCACGACGCTGATCGCCGGCCTCGCGCTGCTCGCGTTCGGCTCGGGCCCGGTTCGCGCGTTCGCGATCGTGCACTGCCTCGGCATCCTGACGTCGATGTTCTCCGCGGTGTTCTTCTCGCGCGGGATCGTCAACCTCTGGTACGGCGGCCGCAAGAAGCTGAAGTCGCTCGCGATCGGCCAGGTGTGGAAGCCGGAAGGCGCCGCTGCCGCCGCACCGTTCGCCGAGGCGGACGATGCGACCGACACCGCGCGTGCCGCGAAGCTCGCCGCGCCCGCGAAGGGCAACGCGCCGCGCACCGGCAAGCCGCAGCTGCGCAACCGCGCGCAGCAAGGCGTGTCGCCGAAGAAACCGGGCTCGACCCAATAAGGCCCCGGAGAAGACCATGGAATTTTTCCGCATCCGTAAAGACATTCCGTTCATGCGGCACGCGCTGGTGTTCAACGTGATCTCGCTGGTCACGTTCCTCGCCGCCGTGTTCTTCCTGTTCCACCGCGGGCTGCACCTGTCCGTCGAATTCACCGGCGGGACGGTGATCGAGGTGCAGTACCAGCAGGCCGCCGAACTCGAACCCGTGCGCGCGACGCTCGGCAAGCTCGGCTACGCCGACGCGCAGGTGCAGAACTTCGGCACGTCGCGCAACGTGCTGATCCGGCTGCAGCTGAAGGAAGGCCTCACGTCCGCCCAGCAGAGCGACCAGGTGATGAGCGCGCTGAAGGCACAGAGCCCGGACGTCACGCTGCAACGCGTCGAATTCGTCGGCCCGCAGGTCGGCCGCGAACTCGCGACCGACGGCCTGCTCGCGCTCGCCTGCGTCGTGATCGGCATCGTGATCTACCTGTCGTTCCGCTTCGAGTGGAAGTACGCGGTGGCCGGCATCATCGCCAACCTGCACGACGTCGTGATCATTCTCGGCTTCTTCGCGTTCTTCCAGTGGGAGTTCTCACTGGCGGTGCTCGCGGCCATCCTTGCGGTGCTCGGCTACTCGGTCAACGAGTCGGTCGTCATCTTCGACCGGATCCGCGAAACGTTCCGCCGCGAACGCAAGATGACCGTGCAGGAAGTGATCAACCACGCGATCACGACCACGATGTCGCGTACGATCATCACGCACACGTCGACCGAAATGATGGTGCTGTCGATGTTCTTCTTCGGCGGCCCGACGCTGCACTACTTCGCCCTCGCGCTGACGGTCGGCATCATGTTCGGCATCTACTCGTCGGTGTTCGTCGCGGGCTCGCTCGCGATGTGGCTCGGCATCAAGCGCGAAGACCTGATCAAGGAAAAGAAGACCGCGCACGATCCAGACGATCCCAACGCAGGCGCGCAGGTTTAAGCGCCACGCTACTTCGGCACAGACGAAAAACCGGCCCGGTTAGGCCGGTTTTTTTTCGCCCGTATTTTCGCCCGTCCCGCCGGCGTGGAGCGCGCGGCTCGCTCGCCCCGCCCGGTCACTCGCGTCGGCTACAATCGTGACCGTCCCGCCGCGCCGCCCGCCGGCCATGCGCCGGCGGGACAGCACCTTCGCCCTCCGTTCCAACGTGCGGTCCCGATGATGCCTTCCACGCGTGCCGTCCTTCGCCTTGCCGTTTGCGCAGCCGTCACGGCCGCGTTCCTGCCGTGCGCGTCACCGGTCGGTGCGCAACAACCGGCACCCGCCCCGCCCGCCTCTGTTCCCGCCGCCTTATCCTCGTCCCCCACCTCACCCGCCACCGCCCGGCCGCCTTCACCCTGCCCGCCCGACTGGGAGCCGCAAATCTGCGAGCTCAAGGCGGCGGTGGAAGTGCTGAAGCGGCAGCACCTGACCGACGTCGACATCGGCGCGCTGCTCGACGCCACGACCCACGCGGGAATCAGGACGCTGCCGTACGCGCGGTTCTTCGATGCGAAGGAGGAGCAGGAGCGAAGCGAAGACGAACGGCGTGCGCGCGACGGCACGCCCGGCATCGGCATCGTCTTCGAGACGCGGCCCGACGGGCTGCACATCGTCGACGTGATTCCCGACGCGCCCGCGGAACAGGCCGGCGTGCGCCCCGACGATCTCGTCGTCGCGATGAACGATACGAGCGTCGTCGGCATCGACGCCGCCGACCTGACCAAGCTCGCCAAGGGCGACGCGGGTGTGCCGCTGAAGCTCACGGTACAGCGCGGCCCGTCGCACGCGATGCTGAGCTTCGCGCCCGTGCGGACGATCCTCAAGCCGCACCCTGCGACCGCGAAACGGCTCGCCGGCGACATCCTGTACACGCGGCTGTCGAGCTTTCCGGAACCCGCGGTCGGCGCCTACATCGACGCGGTGCAGGCCGCACGCCGCGCGGGGCCATCCGTGAAAGGCGTGATTCTCGACCTGCGCATCAACGGCGGCGGCGCGCTCAACGCGGCGATCGGCATCACCGCGCTGTACGCGGGCCGCGATCGCACCGCGATGGTGACGGTCGAGCGCGGCGACGCCAACCGTCGCCGCTACACGACCAACTGGCCCGACTACATGTTGCCGGTCATGCACGGACAGGATCCGCTCGCGCCGTTGCAGGCCGACGACTGGTGGCGCACCGTGCCGCTCGTCGTGCTCGTCGACGGACAGAGCGCGTCGGCTGCCGAAGCGACCGCGGCGGCGCTGAAGGATCTCGGCCGCGCGAAGCTGCTCGGCATGCCGACCTACGGAAAGGGGCTCGCGCAGACGGGCGTCGACCTGATCGACGGTACGCGCCTGAATTTCACGTTCGCGCGCAACCTGCGCCCGAACGGCTGCCCGATGGACGGCTACGGCGTCGTGCCCGACTGGCTGGTGCCGCCGCGCCGCGACTCGGACGTCGACGGCGTGCTGCTGTGGTACCGCGAAGCCGATCTCCCGCGCGCGCCGTATGCGGACCGGCTGGCGCCCGACCCGTTCGCGAAGGTGCGCAAGGAACGGCAGAAGCTGCGCGAGCAGCGTGCGCTTGCAAAGATCGACTCGGCGAAGAGCGCGGCGCTGCCGCAGCGCGAGTTCGGCACGGCGTCCGACTGGCAGCTCGGGCAAGCCCTTGCCGCGCTCGCGGGACGCCCCGTGCGAACGGTCGACGCCAGGCCGCAACTGATGCCCGCGCAACCTGTATGCGAGCGCGCCGGCGACTGATGCGCGCCGCCTGCCCTGTTACCGGAAGCCGAACCGCCGGCGCAGCACGACCAGCGCCGCGAGGCTCAGCACGGCCGCGAACATCAGGTAGAAGCTCGGCGCCGTCTTCATCCCGGTCGCCTTGATCAGCCACGCGATGATGAACGGCCCGAAGCCGCCGAAAATCGTCACCGCGACGTTATAGGCGAGCGACATCCCGGTCGTGCGCGTCTGCACCGGGAACACTTCGGACAACAAACCCGGCAACGCCGCGAAGTAACCCGTCATCAGGAATGCGAGCAGCACCTGCAGCGCGATCAGCGTGCCGAAGCCCGGATGGGCGACCAGGTACGCGAATGCCGGATAGATCAGCACGAGGATGCCGACCGCCGGCGCGATCATCACGCGCACGCGGCCGTAAGTATCCGACCAGTGGCCGACGAGCGGTGCGAACACCATCTGGATCACGCCGACGACGAGGATCGCCGCGAACGCGGCCGACGGCGCGAGGCCGAGCTGCTTCACGCCGTAGGTCGGCATGAACAGCACGAGATAGGTCGCGACGGTGCCGAGCACGACCACGCCCATCGCGGCGACGAGACGCGCCTTGTGCGACGCGAACGTGTCCCGCAGCGGGTTCGCGGTGCCTTCCGCCGCGAGGAATTCGGGCGTCTCGTCGACCTTCGTGCGGATGTAGTAAGCGACGGGCCCGAGCAGCAGGCCGAAGAAGAACGGCACGCGCCAGCCCCACGACGCCATCTGCGCGGCCGAGAGCTGCGCGTTCAGCACGGTGCCGAAGCCGGCGGCGAGCAGCGTCGTGAGCCCCTGGCTCGCGACCTGCCAGCTCGCGAAGAAGCCGCGCCGGCCCGGCACGTGTTCGGCGAGGAACGCGGTCGCGCTGCCGAATTCGCCGCCGGCCGAGAAGCCCTGCATCAGCCGCGCGGCGACGAGGATCACCGGCGCCGCGACGCCGATCGCCCCGTAGGTCGGCAGCACCGCGATGATCAGCGTGCCGGCCATCATCAGCAGGATCGACAGCGTGAGCGCGGCCTTGCGGCCCGCGCGGTCGGCGTACGCGCCGAGCACGATCGCACCGAGCGGGCGCATGAAGAACGACACGCCGAACGTGCCGAGCGTGAGCAGCAGCGACACGGTGTCGTTGCCGGCCGGGAAGAACAGCTTCGAGATCGTCACCGCGAAAAAACCGTAGACGACGAGATCGAACCACTCGAGCGCATTGCCGATCGACGCGGCGACCACCGCGCGCCACACGCGCGGCGACGAGGCAATGGGACGGGACTGCGTGACGGCATGCATCGGCGATCTCCTTGTCGTTGTAAGTTCTGTTCGAGGCGGCCGCGGCCACGCGCGCGCCGTCGGCGCCGCCCGGGCGCCGCAAGCGGCGCTCGGGCGATTATAGGCGTGCAAAAAAAACCGCCGCGCCCGTGGAACGGGAACGCGGCGGTTGGCGCGCACGGGGCCGGCGCGGCGGCCGGCCCGGCTGGCGGGGTTACTGCTGCTTGACGGCTTCGGCCGTGATCAGCAGCTTCGTCTTCATCTTGAAGCCGTACTGCTTGCCGTAGTCGAGGCCGAAATCGTCGCGGCTGAATTCGCCGACCGCGTCGACGCCGCAGACTTCACGCTTGAGCATCGGATGCGGCATGCACTTGAACGAGTCAATCTTCAGCGTCACCGGCTTCGTGACGCCATGCAGCGTCAGGTTGCCGACCACCGACACCGGCTTGTCGCCGTCGAACTTGATCGTGCCCTTGTAGTTCGCCTGCGGGAACTTCGCGACGTCGAAGAATTCGTTCGTCTGCAGATGCTCGTCGAGCTTCGCGCTGCCGGTGTGGATCGACGCGATGTCGGTCGTCACGTCGACCGTACCCGTCTTCGCCGCGCGATCGAGCGTCACGGTGCCGCTCGACTTGTCGAACTTGCCGCGCCAGACCGACAGGCCGCCGAAGTGGTCGGCCTCGAAGCTCGGGTACGTGTGGGACGGATCGAACTGGTAGGTTGCGCTGTCGGCGAATGCCGAGAACGACAGCGTGGCAGCCAGTGCGCCCGCGGCGATCATCAGATGCTTTTTCAACTCTTTCTCCTTGGAACGGCGCCGCGCCCTCGCGCGGCATTCGGGTGATGCGATGGTTCGCCGCTTACTTCGTGGCGACGAGATGGAACTTGATCTGCACTTCGTCCGCGACGACCGACGTGTCCTTCCATTCGCCGGTGCCGACGTTGAAGGCCGAACGCTTGATCGGCAGCACGCCGTCGAACGTCTGCGTCGCGCCGTTCTGCGTGACCGTGACGGGCACCGTGACGGTTTCGGCCTTGCCCTTGATCGTCAGCTTGCCGGTCACGTTGTACTTGTTGCCGCCGGCCGGTGCGATCGCCGACGACACGAACGTCGCCTGCGGGAAAGCCTTCGCGTCGAACCAGTCCTTGCCGGCGACCTGGTCGTTGTACATCTTGTCGCCGAGGTCATAACTCGCGACGTCGATCGTCATCTGGGCGCTGCCCTGCGCGGCCTTCGCCGGATCGAACTTCACCTGCGCGGAAAACTTCTTGAACGCGCCTTCGGTCGGCACGTTCATCTGCTTCGACACGGCGGACACCTTGCTCTTCGCGAGATCGACATCGGCGTGCGCCGCGCCCGACGCGACAAGTGACACCGCGGCGAACGCGGTCAGCATGGAGCGGGAGAAAGACACTTTCATGGGATCCTTCATTTGGCGGAGGGAAGCATCCGCGACAGCAGGCCGTCGCGGTCCAACAACTGGTGCTTGAGCGCCGCGAGCACGTGCATCGCGACGAGCGCAAGCAGAATGTAATTCAACGACACGTGGAGCGTCTTGAAGGTTTCCTTCAGCACCGGATCGGGGTCGATCAGGCGCGGCAGCGGCACGATGCCGAGGTAGACGACCGGGATGTTCGAGGCCGAGCTGTACAGGTAGCCCGTCACGGGGATCACGATCATCAGCACGTACAGCAGCATGTGCACGCCGTGCGATACCGCGCGCTGCCACGCCGGCGTGTCGGCCGGCAGCGGCGGCGGCACGTGCGTCGCCCGCCACAGCACGCGGATGACCGCCAGCGCGAACACCGTCACGCCGATCCACTTGTGCCACGAGAAGTACTTCAGCTTGGTCGGCGTGAAGCCGGGGATGTCGGTCATCACCCAGCCGAGCGCGAAGCCGCAGATGATCAGCAGCGCGATCAGCCAGTGCAGCGCGATCGCGGTATGCGCATAACGTGCCGGCACGGCCGGCGGCGATTTCGATACCATCCTGGATTCCTCAGTTCAGCGAACAGCCGCGCCGGCCATTCGTCCGATGCTTGTCAAGGGCGCCATGCTACCGCAACCTTTTGACGCGCGCGGACTCTGAGGACAGGCATGTCAGCCGGCCGACAGCTTCCCGTCATGTTACCGGCCGGTCACAAACCGCACGATCCTTGACACGCCGAAAAGGCCCTTTTGGTAAGATTGGCGCGGGTTCCGGCCCCGTCGACGCGTGTCCCCGGCCGTCGCACAACTGCCTTTTCCATGCAACGATACGACCTGATTGCCTGTCACGAGTGCGACGCACTGTTGCACAAACCGCGCCTGAGCGGCCGCGAAATCGCGCGTTGCCCGCGCTGCGACGCTCTGCTTTATCGCAACAGCGCGGCGCAGATCGAGCGGATCTGCGCGCTCGCGCTCGCGGCACTGATCACGTTCACGATTGCCCAGGCGTTCCCGATCCTCGAAATGGACGTGAACGGCAACCGCGTGCAGACCACGCTGATCGGCGCAATCGACTCGCTGTGGCGCCAGGACATGGCGATCGTCGGCGTGATGGTGTTCTGCTCGACCGTGCTGTTCCCGCTCGTCGAGATGTCCGCGCTGCTGTACCTGCTGCTGCCGATCCGCCGCGGCGTCGTGCCGCCCGGTTTCAACCTCGTGCTGCGCGCGATCGAGCTGGTGCGGCCGTGGGGGATGATCGAGGTGTTCATGCTCGGGATCCTCGTCACGATCGTCAAGATGGTGAGCCTCGCGCGCGTCGTGCCCGACGCCGCGCTGTTCGCGTTCGCCGCGCTCACGCTGATGATCGCCGTGGTGCTGATGTTCGATCCGCGCACGCTGTGGGACATCGCCGACGACCTGCGTGCCGGGCGCTCGCCCGGGCAGCCCGACGCCGCCCCGCTGCCGGAAGCCGCCCGCCGATGACGATCCCGACCGCCGCCCGCGAGGGCTACGTCAGCTGCCACACGTGCGGGCTCGTGCAGACGCTCGACCATCCGCACGCGCATTGCGCGCGCTGCGGCAGCGCGCTCCATTTCCGCACGCCGAACAGCCTGATGCGCACGTGGGCGCTGCTGCTCGCGGCCGCGATCCTGTACATTCCGGCGAACCTGCTGCCGATCATGCGCACCGCGTCGATCGTC
>JABLTH010001790.1_pt1 | contig 11500 bp, 6 predicted proteins | sample 7875711 | NCBI WGS metagenome assembly JABLTH01 (sample SAMN14941262, study PRJNA633318) | bioreactor metagenome | isolation source: bioreactor | place: China | collected 2019-03-05 | reverse complement strand
TTCACCTCATAGCGCTTGATGGTCTTGCCGTTGGCGTCGACGACGCCGCGCACCGCGACCAGCGGCAACGCATGGCCGTCCGCGGCGATGTACTGGTACAGCTGCGCCACCTGCAGCGGCGGGATGCCCTGCGCACCGAGCAGCAGCGACGGACTGGGATTCACGTCGGTGAGGCCGAACGATTCCAGGAAGGCCTTGATGCGCGGCAGGCCCACTTCCAGGCCCAGATGGATCGTGGCCAGGTTCCACGAATGCACCAGCGCGTCGACCATCGGCACGGAGCCATGCACGTCGCCTTCGTCGTTCTTCGGCGTCCACTGCGTACCGTCCGGCTGGCGCATGCTGATCGGCGTGTCTTCCACCGGCGAGCCGAGATTCCAGCGTTCCGGCTGCGACAGCGCCACGAGGTACACCAGCGGCTTGATCAGCGAACCGATCGAACGGCGCGCATCCATCGCGCGGTTGAAACCCTGGTCGCCCGGGTCCTTGCTGCCGACGATAGCCAGCACGCTGCCGGTCTGCGCGTCCGTGACCACCGCCGCCGCCTGCGCCGCATCGCCGCGCTTGCCCAAGCCCTTCATGGCCGTGGTGATGCCCTGCTCGGCGTACAGCTGCGCGGCGGGGTCGAGCGTGGTGAAGATGCTCAGGTTGCCGGCGCTCAGCGTCGCGTCGTCGAAGTCGTTGGTGATCTGCGCGCGCACCAGCTGCATGAAGGCCGGAAAGCGGTTATGCGGCAACTGGCCGTTGCTGACGATGCCCAGCGGCGTCGCTTCGGCGGCCTTGGCCTGTTCCGGCGTCAGCAGCCCGGTCGTGGCGAACTGCTCCAGCACCAGGTTGCGGCGCGACAGCGCGCGGTCGGGATAACGGCGCGGATCGTAATAGCTGGGACCTTTCACCATGCCGATGAGCATCGCCATCTCCTGCGGACGCAGGTCTTCCATGCGCCGGCCGAAGTAGAACTCGGAAGCCGCCGCGAAGCCGTGCACGGCCTGGGCACCCTGCTGGCCGAGGAAGACCTGGTTGACGTAGGCCTCGAGAATGCGCCCCTTGTCGTAGTGCGCCTCGATCAGGATCGACATCAGCGCTTCGTTGAATTTGCGCGTGAAGTTCTGGTCGCGATCGAGGAACAGGTTGCGCACAAGCTGCTGGGTCAGGGTCGAACCGCCCTGTACGGTGTGCCCTGCACGCAGGTTGGCGAAGCTGGCGCGCAGGATGGCGGAGAAATCGACACCGATGTGATGCTTGAAGTCGCGATCTTCGACGGCCTGCAGGCCAGCGATCAAAAGCGGCGGCACGTCGGCCAGGCGCACGATGCGGCGCTCTTCCTGCTGGGAGCCATACACCGTGGCGATGCGCGCCGGATCGAGGTGGGCGGTCTCGATCGCCTTGCCGGTGGCGGCATCCTTCACCGATGCCACTTCGCTCTTGCCGAGCGCCAGGCGGATCCGCCGCGGCAGCTCGCCGCCTTCGGGGCCGGCGTAGCCGCGCGAGGAAATGACATACGTCGAACCGTCCTTGGCCCAGGTTCCGGCGACCTGGCCATGGCCGTCGTTGCCGTAGCCGGCGAAGGTCAGCTCCAGTTCCAGCGCCGCGGGCGTCATCGGTTCGCCGGCGGCCAGCGGCAGCGGGCGCGCGTAAATGCGCGTGGGCACGGCGAAGACCAGATCGTTGAAACGGTCCTGGACCCGCTTGTTCAGCACCAGCGTGTAAGGAAGCACGAACCCGAAGAACAGGCCCAGGCCGATCCAGAAGGGGATGCGCACCCAGGGCCAGGCGGCGCTTGCGAGCGAGCGGAGTCGGGTCAGAAAGGCCAACGCGGAAAATCCTGAACGATAAGGCCGCGATCATAGGCCCTGCTAACCGGCGCGCATATGAATGCGAGCCTGCGGATGGGGCGAAAAGATGGCGCCACGCCAGCGAATCGCTGGACGAAAGTCACGGTCCGGCGGCAGCGCCCGGGGTGCGCGGCGCCCAGCACGCCGCATCGGGCCGGAACGGCCGCGGCCTCAGCCCCAGCAGCTGTTCCAGCGCGCTGTTGTCGGCAATCAGATCGCTTTCCAGGCGGCTGACCGGCCCGCGCAGCCGCGGGACCGCATGCCGCCCGAGCCGCAGCAGCCAACCCGGCAGCGGAACGGGCAACGTCGCGACCGGCAGGCTGCGGCGCACGCGGGCGAACATCTCGCCGGCGGTCAGCCGCTCGCCGCCCCCCAGCGGGATCACCTTGCCCGCAGCGGCAGGGGTCGCCAGCGCGGCCAGCACCGCTTGCGCGATGTCGTCCGCATGGACCGGCTGGCGCCGGCCGCGCCCGCCGGGCAATGGAAATACCCGGGTGCGCATCGCGCGCCGCGCGATCGGTGTAAGGCTCTTGTCCAGACCCGCGCCGTAGACGAGGGTGGGGCGGAACACGGTCCAGGCCAAGCCGCGGCGCTCGCAGATGGCGGCCAGCGCTTCCTCCGCATCGCGCAGCTGGCGCGCGAGCGCGCGTTCGGCCGGCACTTCCGACGCGCGCTTGCTCTCCGCGCTCATCGAACTGGTCACGACCACCCGCGGCGTCCCCTCGAACGCCGCGCCCAGCAACCAGTCCGCCAAGCCCTGCAACGGGCCGAAACTGACGATCGCCGACAGTTCGCCGACCGCAGGCACCGCATGGGGCAGATCGCCGCGCACCCAAGTCACGCCATCCGCGGTCTCCCGCGGACGGCGGCTGACCGCCAGGACGTCCGCCCCCAGTCCCTGCAGCCGCGGCAGCAGGAAATGGCCGATCTGGCTGCTGGCGCCAAACACGAGAACACGCATGAAGGACGGCTCAGCCCCCGGCCTGCAGGCGGGAAGCGATATTGGATACGCGGGGGTTGCCCGGCGCCAGCTTGCGCGCGTGGTCCAGCGCCTGCGCCGCACCCGGTCGATCGCCGCTCGAAAGGCGCGCCTCGGCCTGGTCCATCCAGGCGCTGGCGAGGCGCTGGCGCAGCTCCGCCTGTCCCGCCTCGCCAGGCGCGAGATCGCCCAGATCGGAGAGCCGGTCGCCGGCCTTCTGGAGATCGCCATTGGCGAGCGCCTGGTTGAACTGCTGCACCACGAGCGCCGGCAGCTCCTGCAAGCCGCGCCGCGCCGGCTCGTTGTTCCCGTCGATCGCCAGCGCGCGGCGATAAAGGTCGTAGGCGCTCTCACCCGGCGTCAGCATCACGTCGCCGCGCCGTGCGGCGGCTTCGGCCTGATGCACCAGCCGCGTGAGTTCGGCGCTCTGCTGCGGCGAAAGCGCCGCCTGGGCATCGGCTTCCGGCAATTCGCCGGAAGGCGCCGCGGCGCCGCCGGCATGCCGCGTGACATCGGCCAGGTGAGCGCGCGCAGCGGCCAGTTCGGCCGACTTGGGCGCCAGCTCGGCCGCTTGGTCCAGCAGTCGCGTCGCCTGGGCGTTGTCGCCGCTATCAAGCGCGGCATTGGCCTGCACGACCAGCGCCTGCGCAACCTGGCCGAGCCCCGCCTTGGCCTGGGCATTGTCCGGGTCGAGGGCGATCGCGTCCTTGAAATGCGCCAGCGCCGTGTCGCCGCCGCTGCCGTCGATGCGGCCCGCGCGCAGCGCCGTCTGGCCGAGCCGGATCGCCTCCGCTAGCTGGCCGTCGTCCTGCTTCTGGTCCTGGACGAGCGCCGCGCGCAGCGAAGGCAGTTCGCCGTAATTGGGAAGCAGCGCGGCGAGCCGGTCCACGGTCGCGATGGCGGCGTCGCGATCATTGGCCTCGATGGCCTTGCGCGCCTTGGCGGCCAGTGCATCGCCAACCTTGTCCAGGCCATGCGTCGCGACCGCGTTGCCAGGATCGGCGGCAAGGATGCGGCGATACAGAGCGCCAGCTTCTTCGGGCTTGTCGTCGGCCATGGCCTGCTGCGCCTGGTCGACCAGGGTGCCGGCCTGGAACGTGGCGCCGCGCGCCTTGGCGATCGCCTGAGCCAGGCGATCCACGTCGCTGCCGCCACCGAGCAGTTCGCGCGCGGCATTCATGGCCTGCTCCGCCTCGTCGGGCTTGCCGGCCGCCAGCGCGGCATCGGCCTTGGCGACTTCGGCTAGGCCAACCTTGCGCAGCCCGTCGCGGGCGCGGTCGTTGTCCGGCTCCAGAGCCCGGGCGGCTTCGAACAGCTCGCGTGCGCTGGTGCCGTCGTTGCCGTCCAGGCGGCCATCGCGCAGCGCCTGCTCGGCGCGGCCGAGCACATCATTCAGTTCAGTGCTGGGCACCAGGCCGCGCAGGCGATCCTGCTGCTGCCACAAAGTGACGCCCACCGCGATCGCGACCAGCAGGAGCAACGGCCACAGCCAGCCGCGCGAGCTCCGGGAGCGTGCCGCGCTCGGCGCGGACGACGCGGCGGCGCGACGCCGGTCGGCGGCGCCCAGGGTGACCTTGGGCAAGCCGTCGTCACGCTGCGGCGGACGTCCCTCGTCCAGGTGATCCAGGTCGCCCAGAGTGGGTTCCGTGCGCCCATGCGAATCGGGTTCGTGCTGGTCTTTGCGTCCGTTCATGGTCCACACATCGGGTTGGCCGCGGGAGCTTAGCACCGCACCCGGCCGCCGCCGCGTGCCGCGAAAGCTCAGCCGCCGACGCGCCGGGCCTCCACCACGTTGGGCAAGGCGACCAGCCGCGCCAGCAGAGTGGAAAGCTGCTCGAAGTCGCGCACGCGCAAGGTGAAGCGCATCTCCACTTCGCCTGTGCGCACGAACACCCGGCTGGAGGAAGCGATGATGTGCGTGCCGGCGTTGCTGATCACGCTGGTGACGTCCTTCTGCAAGCCCTTGCGATCGTAGCCGCGGATTTCCACGTCCACTTCGTAGGCCTGCGCGGCTGCCTTGCCCCACTCCACTTCGATGACACGATCGGGATCCCGCCGGGCCAGCCGGGCCAGACTCGCGCAGTCGGCGCGATGTACCGACACGCCACGCCCGCGCGTGACGAAGCCGCGCACCGGGTCGCCCGGCAGCGGCTGGCAGCAACGCGCCAGCGTGGTGAGCAGATTGCCCACGCCCTCGATGCTCAGCGCGCTGTGATCGAGCGTGCTGTGGCGCGAGGCCACGGGCAACGAGGACTGGGTCATCTCCGTCGGCGGCGTCTGCGCCTCCTGCAGCACGCGCGAAATCTGACCGGGCGTGATTTCGCCAAGCGCCAGCGCGACCAGCACGTCATCGAGCTGTTTCAGATGGGAATGCGCCGGCAGCTTGCCCAGATCCGGCGCGGACAGCGCCAGCCGTTTCAGCTCTCGCTCGAACATCGCGCGCCCCGCCGCGAGATTCGCGTCGTGCGCGTTACGGCGGAACCAGGTGCGTACCTTCTCGCGAGCGCGAGACGTATTGAGATAGCCATGATGCGCCGAGAGCCAGTCGCGGCTCGGCTCGGCGCCCTTGGCGGTGAGAATCTCCACCCGATCGCCGCTATGCGGCTGGTACGTAAGCGGCACGATGCGGCCGTTGACCTTCGCGCCGCGGCAACGATGGCCCACTTCGGTGTGCACGTGATACGCGAAATCCAGCACCGTGGCGCCGCGCGGCATGTCCACCACCTCGCCGCGCGGGGTGAGGACGTAGACGCGGTCTTCCATCAGCTCGGTGTACAGCTCCGCGGCCAGGTCGCCTTCGCTTTCGGCGCCGCGGTCGGACTTGGGCTCCAGCAGGCGGCGCATCCAGGCGATCTTGGCCTCGAACTCGCTGTCCGCGCTGCCGCCCTCCTTGTAGCGCCAGTGCGCGGCGACGCCCAGCTCGTTGACGCGATGCATCTCATGCGTGCGGATCTGCACTTCCAGCGTCTTGCCATGCGGACCGATCACGGCGGTATGCAGCGAACGGTAGTCGTTGCCCTTGGGCCGTGCGATGTAATCGTCGAATTCGCCCGGCAGGTGCGGCCACAGCGCATGCACCACGCCCAGCGCGCCGTAGCAATCGGCCACGCTGTCGACCAGCACGCGCACGGCGCGGATGTCGTACAGGTCGGAGAACTCCAGCGACTTGCGCTGCATCTTCTTCCAGATGGACTAGATGTGCTTGGGCCGTCCCGCCAGATCGGCGCGGATGCCCGCCGCGTCGAGCTCGCGCTTGAGCGCCGCCAGCGATTCGCGGATGAAGGCCTCGCGATCCGCGCGCCGCTCGTCGAGCAGATTGGCGATGCGCCGATAGGTATCCGGCTGCAGATAACGGAAAGCCAGGTCCTCCAGCTCCCACTTGAGCTGCCAGATACCGAGGCGGTTGGCGAGCGGCGCGTGGATGTCGCGGGTCAGCCGCGCCAGCTCGGTACGCTCCGCCTCCGGTAATGCGCCGGCCGCGCGCATCCGTGCCAACTGCCGCGCAAGCAGGACGAACACCACGCGCAGGTCGCGGATGATCGCCAGCAGCAGGCGGCGCAATCCCTCCGAGCCGCTCTGCGGAGCCTGCTGCGCATGCAGCGCCCAGACCTTCTCCGCGGCCAGCTGGCCCTGCACCAGGCGCTGCAGCTCCGGCGCCAGCGTCGGTTCGACCGGCGCCCATGCGGCGGGGTCGGCGCGTGCCAACTCGAACCATAGGGCCGCTGCCTGCGTCTGCGCGTCGCAACCGAGCATCGCGAGCAGGTCCAGCACATCCACGCACTCGGCTTCGTTCACCCGCGATCGAAGGCAGGCCTCCAGCGCGCGGGCGAGCACCTCCGCCGGCGCGCCGGTGCGGTCGCGCCAGGCGGCTAGGCTGGAAACGGCATGGGAGGTGGCCTGGACCAAGCGACATTTCCTTGGGGATTACTTCGCATTGTAGTACTGCGCAGCACCTGGCCCGGCGCCGGCGGTTCAGCTCACGACGTCGAGTGCTTTCGCGAGCCGCTTGGCGGACACCGGTTCGGCCGTCTTCAGCTCCTGCGCAAACAGCGACACCCGCCACTCCTCGATCAACCAGCGCAGCTCCGCCAGCGCGGCCGGAGCGACGCCCGCCGCCCGGTGCTTGAGGTAATCGCTCCAGTACGGCAGCACCTGCAGCATGCGCTGCTGGTCCTTGGCCGGATCCTGCCGCAGGCGCTCGGCGCGCAGGCGCATCGCTTTCAGATAACGGGGGAAATGCGCCAGCCGCGAGGTCGGCAGCTCGCGCAGGAAACCCGGCTCCAGCAATTGGACGAGCTGCTCGCGCAGGTCGTCGTAGCTGGCGCGGGCGAAACCGATCAGCGGCGGCTCCAGCCAGGGCTTCAGGTCGGCCTGGGCGTCGATGATCGGTTCGGCCAGTTTCAGGCGCTCCACCGCCGCGGCGACCAGTTCGCGCGAGGCCTGCGTGCGCAACGCCTCGAACGCCGCGGCGGTACGTACCTCCAGCGCATGGCGTTCCAGCAGGTCGGCGAAGCCTCCTTCCACCAGGTCTTCTCGCAGGCTGTCGACGCCGCCTAGCGGTGCGTATTTCAGGGCCAGCGGATTGGCGATGGGAAGGCGGCGGCGAGCCTGCTTCATGTCGGCGGCCAGCGCGTTGCGCAGCAGCCGCACCACGCCGTCACGATGCGCTTCGCGCGCCTCGTCGCTGCGCTCGAACACGCGCAGCGCCACCGCGTCACCCAGGTCGACCAGCGCCGGGAAGGCCATCAGTCCGCCCTCGGAGCGGACCTGGGCCGGGATGTCCTCGAAATCCCAGCTGGTCACGTCCTCACGCGTGAGTTCCAGGTCGGTCTTGCGCGAGAACGCCTCGCGCGCCTGGCCTTCCCACTGGCCACGCAGCGCCGCCAGGTCACGGCCGGCCGCGAGCGTGCGGCCGCTCTCGTCGTGCAGGCGGAAGCGCATGCGGAAATGCGCCGGCAATGCGGTAGGGTCGAACTCGGTTGCCGCGATATCGACGCCGGTGGTGCGCTTGAGAAAGGCCGCCAGCGCCTTGGCCAGCGGCTCGTCGCGCGGCGCCTCGGCCTCGACGAACGCACGCGCGAAATCCGGCGCCGGCACGAAATTGCGGCGCAAGGGCTTGGGCAGGCCGCGGATCAGCTCCGCCACCTTCTCGCCCAGCAGACCGGGTACGAGCCACTCGCAGCGGACCGCGGGCAACGCGTTCAACATTGCCAGCGGCAGATGCAGCGTCACGCCATCGGCGTCGTCGCCCGGCACGAAGCGGTATTCCAGCCGATAACGCTGCGGCGGACTCTCCAGGGAGGCCGGAAACGCCTTCGGATCCAGGCCGGCGCCGCCGGCCATCACGTCGTCCAGCGACCAGCGCAGCGCCGCCTGCTCGCCCGGGCGCGCCCGGCCGTACCACGCGTCCAGGGCGCGGCTGCTCGCTACGTCCTGCGGCAGCTTGCCCTCGAAGAAGGCGACGAGTTCGTCCTCGTGGCGGATCAGTCCTTCGCGGCGCTGCTTCGCCTCGATGCCGCGGGCGTCCTCGAGTACGCGCTGGTTGGCACGCACGAAGTCCGCGCGTGCATCGATATCCACCCGCACCAGCGCTTCGCGGACGAAGATCTGGTGAGCGAGTGCCGGATCCTGCTTCTGGAACGTGACCGGCCGGCGCTCGACCAGCGTGAGGCCGAACAGGTTCACCTGCTCGTACGTCACGACCGTGCCGCGCTTGCGCGACCAATGGGCGTCGCGGCAGCTCGACTTCAGCAGATGCGCGGCCTGCTGCTCGATCCAGCCCGGTTCTACGCGGGCGCACATCATGCCCCACACCTTGCCGCCGACATCGAGGATCTGCGCGGCGAAGATCCAGTTCGGCGGCGTCTTCGCCAGCGCCGAGCCAGGAAACACCTGGAAGCGCCGCTCGCGCGTGCCGCGATAAACGCCCTTCTCGTCCTTGTGCCCGACCTGGGTGGGCAGGCCGGCGAGAAGACTGCGATGAACGGCTTCGTAGAGACGCTGCTCGTCGCCTTCGACGCCAGCCGCCTCGGAAGAGACGGAGGGATGGCCCGGTCGGGGCTCGCGCGACGGCTTGTTCGGCACCTGCTTCCTTGCCCTTGGCGCGGGCAGGGCCTGCCGACCGCGTGCTCCCTCAGCCCGGCCCTCGTTCCCGCGGGGACTCCCGTCAGGCGCCCGCACGGAAGACGGAGAGGCGTGGCTCCACCCCAGCTCCTCGGCCACCAGCAACAGTTGCCTATGCAGCTCGCGCCACTCGCGCATGCGCATGAAGCTGAGGAAGTGGCGCGAGCACCAGTCCCGCAGCTTCGACTGCGTCAGCTCCTGCAGGGCTTGGTCGTAAGCGCGCCATAGGTTCAGCACGCCGGCGAAATCGGACTTCGGATCGGCGAACTGGGCGTGCGCGGCGTCCGCCTGCGGGCGGGCGTCGGCCGGGCGTTCGCGCGGGTCCTGGATACTGAGGAACGCCACCAGCAGCAGCATCTCGCGCAGGCTGCCCAGTTGTTGCGCTTCGACCAGCATGCGCGCCAGCTGCACGTCGATCGGCAGCCTGGCCAGGGTGCGTCCGGTGGGCGTCAGCTTGCGCTGTTCGTCGATCGCCGAAATCTCGGCCAGCCGCCGGTAGCCGTCCGCCACCACTCGCGGGTCGGGCGCCTCCAGGACCGGGAAGTCGTCCACCTCGCCCAGCTGCAGCGACAGCATGCGCAGGATCACATTGGCCAGCGAGGAGCGCAGCAGTTCGGGGTCGGTGTAGGCGGCGCGGCCGGCGTAGTCCGCCTCGTCATAAAGGCGGTAGCAGGTACCTGGCCCCACGCGTCCGCAGCGGCCTTTGCGCTGGTCGGCGGCGGCGCGCGAAATCGGCTCCACGTGCAAGCGTTCCAGCTGGCTGCGCTGGCTGTAGCGCTTGACCCGTGCCTGGCCCGAGTCGATCACATAACGGATGCGCGGCACGGTCAGCGAGGTCTCGGCCACGTTGGTGGCCAGCACTACGCGGCGCTTCGGACCGGGCTTGAACACGCGGTCCTGGTCGCCAGCCGAGAGGCGCGCGTACAGCGGCAGGATCTCGGTCTCCCGGTACTGACGACGCGAAAGCAACAGATGCGCGTCGCGGATTTCGCGCTCGCCCGGCAGAAACACCAGCACGTCGCCGCGCGGGTCGCCTTGGGTGATCTCGTCCAGCACCGCGGCCACGTGCTCGGCGCCGCCTTGCTGCATTTCGCGTCCGCCGCGGCGTTCGCCCAACTCGTCCAGGGAGCGCCAGCGCACTTCAACCGGGTAGGCGCGCCCCTCCACCGAGACCACCGGCGCGCCGTCGAAATGCGCGGCGAAGCGCTCGGTGTCGATGGTCGCGGAGGTGACGATGATCTTCAGGTCCGGCCGCTTGAGCGCCAGGCGCTTGAGGTAGCCGAGCAGGAAATCGATGTTGAGGCTGCGCTCGTGGGCCTCGTCGATGATGATCGTGTCGTAGGCCGACAGCCACGGATCGCCTTGCGTCTCCGCGAGCAGGATGCCGTCGGTCATGAACTTCACCAGGCTGCGCTCGGACACCTGGTCATTGAAACGCACCTGGAAACCAACCTGCTCGCCCAGCGGCGTGCCCAGCTCCTCCGCCACGCGCCGCGCCACCGAGCGCGCCGCCAGCCGGCGCGGCTGGGTGCAACCGATCATGCCGGCTTCGCCACGGCCTGCGGCCAGGCACAGCTTCGGCAACTGGGTGGTCTTGCCCGAACCGGTCTCGCCGGCGATCACCACCACCTGGTGCTGCCGGATCAGCTTCACGATCTCGTCGGCGCGGGCGCTGATCGGCAGCGATTCGTCCAGCCGGATCGCCGGCTTGGCTTCGACGCGGGTGCGGCGCTTGGCCGCGGAGCGCTCGATGTCCGCGGCCAGCGCGTCGAGCTTGGCATCGTCGGCCCGGCGCGAAAGACCGCGCCAGCGTCCCAGCAGGCGGCCGAAGTCCCGGCTGCATACGCCATCGAGCGCCTGGCGCAGGCTGCGCAGGCGGGTGTCGGACGAAGGGGAACGGTGGGCAGGCTGGTCGCTCATCGGACCGCACATTCTAACGACAATGCGGTGCCTTACCCGATAGCCCGTGGCTATGAAACACATCAGACGGTTTCATTTCTTCCTAACGTACGGCGCGGCTAAGCTCGCTGCAGGTTTTCCACACACGGTAAGGAGCACATCCCATGGCCATCGACATCGGCATCGCCAAGAAGGACCGCGAACAGATCGCCAAGCACCTGTCCAAGCTGCTGGCCGACACCTACTCCCTCTACCTGAAGACCCACAGCTTCCACTGGAACGTCACCGGCCCTCAGTTCAACAGCCTGCACGCGATGTTCGAGACCCAGTACAACGAGCTGTGGCTGGCCGCCGATGAAGTCGCCGAGCGGATCCGCACCCTGGACGTGTTCGCGCCGGGTTCCTACAGCCAGTTCGGCAAGCTCACCACGATCAAGGAAGAAGCCGGCGTGCCGGACTGGAAGGACATGGTCGCGCAGCTCGTCGAGGGCCACGAAATCGCCGCCCATACCGCCCGGGAGACCATCAAGGCCGCCGACGCGGCGGGCGACGAGGGCACCGCGGACATGGTCACCGGTCGCCTGAAGGAGCACGAAAAGACCGCCTGGATGCTCCGCTCGCTGCTGAAGTGAGGGTCCGGCGGCCCTCACGGTGGGTCGGGGTT
>JABLTH010060548.1_pt1 | contig 11501 bp, 11 predicted proteins | sample 7875711 | NCBI WGS metagenome assembly JABLTH01 (sample SAMN14941262, study PRJNA633318) | bioreactor metagenome | isolation source: bioreactor | place: China | collected 2019-03-05 | reverse complement strand
GGCCTCCTGATCGCGGCGCTCACCCGCCTGCGCCGGGCGCCGCAGGGCTGGCTGGCCTTCGCCGCGGTGCTTTGGAGCGTCTACGGGTTGTGGGGCTATCCCCTGCTGAATGGTGATCGCTCCTCGTTGGACGTGATGGCGAGAGCGCGCACCATCGCGGGCCCGCAGGCGCCGATCGGCCTGGTCGCCTGGAAGGAGCAGAACCTGCTGATGGCACAGGGGCCGGTAGCCGAGTTCGGCTTCCTCAAGCCGTGGCCACAGCAGTTCGCCGACGCCACGACGTGGCTGCGGGCGGATCCTACGCAACGCTGGCTGTTCAGCCTAGACAGCGCGATGGGCCAGTGCGTGGACCGCAGCAAGGCCACCTACGTCGGGCACGCCAACCGCCGCGAGTGGTGGATGTTCCGGGCCGATGCGCTGGTCGCCGGGTGTCTGCCTGATTCACCGGCTGGCGCAGAGGATGCCGGCGGCGATTGATCGCGGCGCCTGAACAAAGTCCAGACATCGCGAAGCGCACCCTCATTTCGCCCGGCTAGACTGCCCGCCTCCCCGCCGCCTTCCCCAGCGCACGCCACCCTGATGATGCCCCGACGAATCAATCTCATTGCCCGCGACAACGGTGTCGGCCTGAGCCGCGACCTTCAGCTGCTCGCCGAAGCGTTGCGGTCGGGGGGGTGCGACGTCACAGTGACGGGCATTCGCCGCGGTAAGTTGACCAAGTGGCTGCGCCCGTGGGCGCGCCGGGGCGAGTGGATGGTGCGCCGGCTGCTGCAAGGTCGCCGCGCGGCCACCCACGACGTCAACGTAATGCTTGAGCACGTCTGGCCCGATGACGCGCCGTTCGCGCATACCAACGTGCTTATCCCGAATCCAGAGTGGCTGCTGCCGCGCGATCGGCAACGCCTACACCGGGTCGATCGGATCCTGGCGAAGACGCACCACGCCCAGGTGTTGTTCGAGGATATCGGCAAGACTGTGGACTATGTGGGATTCACCAGCGTAGACCGACTGCTCTCGGGCGTGCCGCGCGATCGCCGCTTCTTCCATCTCGCCGGCCGCAGTCGGTCCAAAGGAACCGAGCGCTTGCTTGCACTGTGGCGTCGGCACCCCGAATGGCCAGGGCTGACCGTGGTGCAGAGCCCGCACAACGCCAAGCCGGGCGAACCGGCAGCCAATATCGACCACCTAGTCGGCTACATGGACGACGCCACGCTGCAGGGACTGCAGAACAGCCACTGGTTTCACCTCTGTCCCTCGGAAACTGAGGGCTACGGTCACTATCTGACCGAGGCCATGAGCGTCGGCGCTGTAGTGGTCACTTTGGACGCACCGCCGATGAACGAGCTGGTTCAGCCGGGCTGCGGTCTGCTGATTCCCCCCAGCGTCAACACGGGTCGGCAGCATCTTGCCACGACCTATTTTTTCGAGGACGACGCCATGGAAGCGGCCATCGAACGGGCGCTGGCCATGGACGAGGAGGCGCTGCAGCAGATGGGCGAACGAGCCCGTGCGCAGTTTCTTGCCAGCGAAGCCTCGTTCGCGCCGCGACTGCTTCGCGTCATCGAAGCGCTCTGACGCCGTGTGAAGCATCCAGGGCACGGCGAGTGTCAGACCGCGGAGCGTCCTTTCTGTGCCGTACCCTTGCCGCGGTCTTCGAACCACAGCTGCAGCGCGATCGCCAGCGGGAGCCAGGTCACCAGCCACTCGGCCCGCGGGCTCTGCAGGAAGCTCGGGCCATCCACCTGTAACGCCACGCTGGCGAAAATCCACGTTACCAACATCAGCGCGCCCAGCGACTGTCTCCGATGGCGCCAGCCCTGCCAGCCCATCCAGGCCCATACCAGCAACCACAGCACCAGACCGGGCAGACCGACCTCGATCGCCACGTTGGTAAAGATATTGTGGCTGTGGGTGAGCACCTGCGACCCGGCAATCACCCGATAGTCGCTGCCCAGTCCCAGCCCGCTCCACGGGTGGGCTTCGATGAACGCCAGCGCTTGGCGAAAGATCTGCGGTCGATAGGACATCCCTCGATGCATGAGCTCCGACGGCATAACCGCCAGCACCAGCAGCACTGCAACCACGCTTCCCGCTGCCAAGCCCAGGGACCAGCGGTCGCGGCGCCACAGCACCATTCCGACGAGGCAAGCCAGCAGCGCCACCCAGGAGCCGCGGCTTCCGGTCCACCCGACGAACACCAGCAGCACCACCATTGCCGACCAGCCCAGATAGCGCCTCCAACCCACCGGAGGACCCAGCTGGGTCAGCCACAGGAAGGCGCAGGCCATCACGTAGGCTGACAGGTTCGGGCCATCGAGCAGCGCCAGCCCAATCATCCGGTGATGCCAAACGATGTGCCGCCATGGAAACGCGATCATCGCCGCCAGCGCCGCAGCCGAGAGCACCACCGCGGTCCACCACAGCAACGATTGCACCTGAGCGCGGCTTCGCCCCAGCGACCACGTCAGCCATGCGCTGAGATAGAGCACCACGAAGATGGGTGCCTTTAGGCGTTCAGCAACCTGCGCACCGGTCGCCCAGAACAACGTGATGCCGGACCACACCAGCAGCGCCAGGCACAGCTGCAGCGGCGGAGAGCGCAACCACTGCCAGGCGAGCTCGCCGCGGCGACGAACTAGCACGATCAAGCCGGGCAGGAACAGGGTCAACGCCAGCGTCCAGTGATAGAGACTGCGCGGCTGATGGCCAGGGGTGACGGCCATGCCCACCGGAAGCCAGAACAGGCCAAGCATCAGCCATAGCGGCAACCGGCCCGCGTGGCTCAGCGAACCGAACAATTGCTCCCGTGGCACGGGATCACTCGGGCGGAAAGCGTCTTCCGCGACATGCGCGGGGGCGGAAAAGTCGTTTCCCATCTGCTCCATGTGACGCCACAGCTCCTGAATTGATCAGGAAAGGATAGCCTGTGGCGGAGCCAGGAATTCGGGAACATGCTGATCGATCCCCAGGGTGCACCGAACCGTGCTGGCGGCGCGGGTGGCCGCCAGGATGCGATCGTTGGGGTTGTCGCCGACGTTCTTGCGCGACCGGTGGTAGAGATGGAAGGCAAGCGCACTGAAGCGCACATCGCGCCGCTGCAGCCCGGCGTGGAAGGCGCGCACCGCCAGTTCCGTATCTTCTCTCCCCCAACCGGTCATCGCCTCGTTGAAACCATTGAGGCGGACCAGGTCATCGCGCCAGAACCCCATATTGCAGCTCTTGATGCCGCGCTGGCGTTGGCCGGGGCGCGCGTATAACCGCGCCAGCGCTGGGATTCGCAAGGTATGCCGCCGGCGCTCTAAACCACGCTCAAAGAAGCCCAGCTCAGTGCGCTGCCCGCGAAGCATGCGGGCGCTGAGCGCCTCATTCATGAGCACACGCGACCCTTGTACAAAGCATCCCCGTCGCGCGAACGCGCGGTGGTCGGCAATGAAGTGGCGCTCGGCCACCATGTCGCCGTCGAGCAGGATCACATAGTCGCCCTGTGCCGCCGCAATGGCGCGATTGCGTGCGCGGCTCATGCGCGCACCATCGTCTGGTTGCCACAGATAGACCAATCGGGTGGGATAGCCCGGTGCCATGCGCTGAAGCAGAGCGCGCGTGTCCTCACGCGAACCGTCGTCCGTCACGATCACCTCGAATGGCAGCTCGCTCTGTGCTGCCAGCGAGCGCAGCACCAGCTCGAGCGCCTGCGGCCAGTTGTACGTGATGACGGCGACGCTGATCCGCATCAGCTGAGCCCCTTGAACTCCACAGGCAGCTCACCACGGCGTCGCCATGCAGCGGCGAGAATCGCAAGCGACCGCTCGAGCCCGCGCCACCACGAGCCCCGGCGCAGGCGCACCAACGCTGCATAGCGCCGCGCTTCGCGCCAGCTGGGCGCCGGCTTGGTCTTGAACTCCTGCTTGGCGAAATCCACGCAGCGTGCGTCCAGTCCGATGGTGCGGGCATAGTGCTCGATCAGGCCGCGCGAGCGGAAGCGATTGAGATATTCGTTGGTCGGGGTGCGATTGCTCCACCACCCGTTGTTGCCGTGGATGCGATAACGCACGCAGCCAGTGGGCTGATAATACTTGCGCCCCCCGAGCACGCTGGTGCCGAATACGAGGCAGTTGTCCGCCGAAAGGCGCCAAAAGGCGCCGAGACTTGCCGGCAGATCAAGCGTGCGGTGGGCCCAAGGCGTACGCAGCGCAAGCGCGGAAGTGGGAGCGCCGTACCAGTGCATCAGCATGTAGGTGCTGACTACGGTATAGCCCAGATCCATGGCCCGATCGGCATAGCGCATGCGGGCCTGCTGCTGACCGAACAGCTCTAGGTCGGAGAACACGAAATCGACATCCGCGCGAGCGTCGAACACTTCGCCCAGGCGCGCCAGGTGCTCCGGGAGCCAGCAATCGTCCGCGTCCAGAAAGCACACCACGTCGCCGCGCACTTGCTCAAGGCCCCGGCGGAACGCCGCGAGCTGCCCCGCGTTCTCGCCCATCAACAGCGTGACGCGGGCATCGCCGCCATAGCGCTGCGCCAGCAGCGCAGGCGAGCCATCGGTGGAGCCGTCATCCACCACGATCACCTGCAGCGGTAAGCGGCTCTGCGCCAGCGCGCTGTCCACCGCCTCGCAGACGAAGGCGCGGTAGTTGTAGTTGGTCACCACCACCGAAAAGCTTACTGAAGCCGTCATGCCGCATTGTCCTGCGCGAACAGCTTGCGGAAGTACGCGATGGTCTCCTTGAGGCCGTCCTCCAGCGCCACCGCAGGCTGCCAGCCAAGTTCACTGCGCGCCAGGGTGATGTCCGGCTGGCGCTGGCGCGGGTCGTCGGCTGGCAGCGGACGATGGACGATCCGCGACGATCCGCCAACCAGGCGCAGCACCAGTTCCGCCAGTTCGATCATTGTGAACTCCACCGGATTGCCGATGTTCACCGGACCGGTGAAGCCGCGCTCGGTGTCCATCATGCGCAGCATCGCCTCGATCAGATCGTCGACGTAGCAGAAGCTGCGCGTCTGGCTGCCATCACCGTAGATGGTGATGTCTTCGCCGCGCAGTGCCTGCACGATGAAGTTGCTTACCACGCGACCATCGTTGGGGTGCATGCGCGGCCCGTAAGTGTTGAAGATGCGCACCACCTTGATGTCCAGCTCGTGCTGGCGGTGATAGTCGAAGAACAGCGTTTCGGCGCAACGCTTGCCCTCGTCGTAGCAGGAGCGGAAGCCAATCGGGTTGACCCGCCCCCAGTATTCCTCGCGCTGCGGGTGGACCTCAGGATCGCCATACACTTCGCTGGTGGACGCTTGCAGAATGCGCGCATTCAGGCGCTTGGCCAGACCAAGCATGTTGATCGCACCGTGCACCGAGGTCTTGGTGGTCTGCACCGGATCATGCTGGTAATGCACTGGTGAGGCGGGACAGGCGAGGTTGAAGATGCGGTCAACTTCAACGTAGAGCGGGAAGGTCACATCGTGCCGAAGCAGCTCGAAGTTGGGACGCCCTATGAGATGGGCCACGTTGCGCTTGCTGCCGGTAAAGAAATTGTCCACGCAGAGCACGTCGTGTCCCTGGGCAATCAGCCGATCGCATAGGTGCGACCCGAGGAACCCGGCGCCGCCAGTGACCAAAACTCGCTTCATGGATGTCCCCCGAAAAATGCAGCGGCGGGCCTGCCATGGCCGGTGGAGTCAACTTATCCGCAAGATTCTGTCACGTGCCTTACACAAGTATTGCGACGGTATCGGCGTGACGGACATGTCTGATTCAGGCATGGGACTGCGGTAGCACCCTATAGAATCGCCCCATGCCCATCCTCCCCCTCACGCTCGTCGTCATCACCCACAACGAGGCGCGCACCATCGCTCGCTGCCTCGATTCGGTGCCGTTCGCCGCTGAAAAGCTCGTGGTCGACTCCGGGAGTGACGACGACACCGTGGCCATCGCGAAGGCGCATGGGGCCCGCGTGGTGCATCAGGAGTGGCTGGGTTTCGGCCCGCAGCGCAATTTTGCCACCACCCAGTGCACGCATGACTGGATCCTCGCGCTAGATGCCGACGAGTCGCTCTCGCCGGAACTGGTGGCCGAACTGGAACGCGAACTGCCGGCCCTGATGGCCAGCGACGCACCGGCGGCCTGGCTGCGCCGGCGCACCGTCTACATGGGCCGGCCGATGCGCTGGTACCGACCGAGTGTGGGCGAGAAGCTGGCCCGCTTCTACCACCGGGGCCGCGCCCGCTGGACCGACGCCCGCGTGCACGAATCGCTGCGCTTCGAGGGGCGCGCACCCACCTTCAACGCGCCGTTCGACCACGCCAACAACCCGACCCTGCCGCACAAGCAGCTCAAGGTGCTGCGCTACGCCGAACTGAAGTGCCGCGACTGGCTGGAGAAGGGCAAGCCGGTGCGGATGTGGCAGGCACCGTTCGTCTACGTGCTGGCCTTCCTCAAAGACTACGTGTTCCGGCTGGCCATGCTGGACGGCTGGCGCGGCTTCCTGATCGCGCAGACCGCCGCCAGCTACGCGCTGTACAAGCGCATGCGCTACTACGAAATGCGCCACAACCCGGCCTCGGTGGCCGAGGCCGAGGCGGTGCTCAAGCGCCACGGCGTCGATCGTTAAGGCCACCGCGCATCGGCAAGCCGGCCGCCGCGCCGTAAGCTATGCACTTTGCCTTGCCGGCTGCCCGCACCATGCCCAAGCACTACCTCCTCTACGGCTCCGAACGCTACGCGCTGGCCATCCTGCGCCCGCTGCAGGCGGCGATCCGCGCCCGCGGCGACGAGACAGCATGGTTCTTCGACGGGCCCGGTGCAGAAGACCTCGTCGAAGGCGAGCGCCTGCTGAGCGTGGAGGAAGTGCGCCGCTGGAAGCCGATTGCCGTGCTCACGCCAGGCAACCACCTGCCGCACTTCTTCCCCGGCGTGAAGGTCGAGGTGTTCCACGGCTTTGACGCCGGTAAGCCGCGCCACATCTACATCCGCGGCTTCTTCGACCTGTACTGCACCACCGGCCCGCGCGACACCGCGCAGTTCCAGGCGCTGGCCGACCGGCTCGGCCACTTCGCTGTGACCGAGACCGGCTGGCCCAAGCTCGACCCGTTCATGCGCGAGATCGCCGGGGCGCTGCCGCCAGTGCGCACGCCGCCGGTGATCCTCTACCACTCCACCTTCTCGCCCTCGTGGAGCGCGGCCGAGACGCTGTACGAAGAGGTCAAGCGGCTGTCGCGCGACGGCCGCTGGCGCTGGATCGTCACCTTCCACCCGAAGATGAACCCGGAAACCCGCGCCAAGTACAAGGCACTGGAGAACGAGCACCTGCGCTTCGCCGAAGACGACAACATCCTCGACCTGTTCGGCCAGGTGGACATGATGTGCTCGGATACCTCCTCGGCGCTGAGCGAGTTCTTGCTCACCGGCAAGCCCGTGGTCACGTTCAACAACCGCCGCCCTGGCCCGCAGCTGATCGACATCCACGACGCAAAGGATTTCGAACCGGCGATCGCGCGCGCGCTGTCGCGCCCGCCGGAACTGATGCAGGCGATCGCCGACTTCGGCGCGGCGATCCACCCCTACCGCGACGGGCGTTCCAGCGAGCGCGTGCTGGACGCGATCGATGCGTTCATCGCCCGCGGCGGGCGCAACCGCAAGCGCAAACCGCTGAACCTGTGGCGCAAGCTCAAGCTGCGTCGGCGCATCGGCTACTGGGGGCCGGCGCGCACCCGCTGAGCCGGTGGTCGGCCGCGGGCGGCTAGAATGCGGCGCTGACCCTGCATCGAGGCCGCCCGTGACGCCCAACGCCTACCGCCGCTCCGAACATCTGCGCGCCCTGTGGCCCTGGCTGCCGCTGTGGACCGCGGCCGCGCTGCTGGCGATCTTCGCGCACGGGCCGATGCCGCTGTTCTCCACGCGCGCCCTCGCGGTCGCCTGGGAGATGTGGCACGGGCACCACTGGCTGGTGCCTTACGTCAACGGCCAGCCGTACAGCGAAAAGGCGCCGCTGCTGTTCTGGATGATCCACGCCGGCTGGGCCGTGTTCGGCGTCAGCGACGTGTGGCCGCGGGTGCTGGAAGTGGGCTTCGGCGCCACGCAGCTGGTGTTGGTGTCGACGATTGCACGGCGGCTGTTCCCGGACCGGCCGTGGGTCGCCTCGGCCACGCCGTGGATGCTGCTGTCGCTGAGCTACGCGTTTTTGTTCGGCCTGCAGATCATGTACGACGTGCTGCTGGCGACCTGGGTGCTGGCCACGTTGCTGTGCCTGCTGCCGACCGAGCGCCGCGCCGAACCGCGTTGGTGGCTGTTCGGGCTGTGCATCGGCTTCGGCCTGCTGACCAAGGGGCCGGTGATGCTGCTGCATGTGGTCTTTCCTTGGCTGTTGGGCCCGCTGTGGAACGACTGGGCGCGAACCCATCGCGCGCGCTGGTACGGCCTGGGCGCGCTGGGCGTGCTGCTGGGCCTGGCGATGCTGCTGGCCTGGGCGATTCCGGCCGGCTTCAGCGGCGGCGAGGCGTACCGGCAGCGGCTGTTTTTCACCCAGACCGCGGCGCGCGTCGTCAACGGCGTGGCCCCGGCGGCCGACCTGCAGAACCATGCCCGCCCGCTGTGGTGGTATCTGCTGGCGATTCCGGTGCTGATGTTCCCGCTCGCCGCCTGGCCGCGCGCCGTGGCGGCCCTGGCGATGCTGCGTCGGCCGCTGCCCTCCGGCGTGCGCTTCGCGCTGTGCTGGCTGGTGCCGGCGTTCGTCACGTTCTCGCTGGTCAGCGGCAAGCAGCTGTACTACCCGCTGCCTGAACTCGGCGGCGGCTGCCTGTTGCTGGCCGGTGCCATCGCGCTGCTGCGCGAGCGCCATCCGCAACTGGCCAGCACCGCTTGGCTGGGCACCTGGCCGCTGGCACTGGGCGGCGCGCTGTTGGCGGTGTTCATGTTCGTGCTGCCGGACCTGGTGGCCAGCAACCGTCTCCACGGCGAGTGGTTCGACGAGGCGGTGGACTACAGCCGGTACTTCTCCGTGCTGTTCCTGCTGCTCGGCGCGCTGCTGCTGTTGCGCGGCCGCGGCGAGATGCGACGGCTGGCGATTGCTGGTCTGGTCGGCACGTTGGCGTTCAATACGCTGTTCACCCTGACCGCCTGGCACAAGTACGATCTCACGCCATCGACCGACCTGCTGGCCGCGGCCGAAGTCGAGCAGCGCCCGATCGCCTACGTCGGCGCCTACGATGCGCAGTTCCATTTCGCCGCGCGCCTGACCCGACCGATCACCGAAATCCGCGGCGACGCGGCGATCGCGGCCTTCGCCCAGTCGCATCCCGATGGACTGATCGTCACCCACCCGGAAAAACTCACGGCCGCCGACCGTCGCTACGCCTTGCTGGTGCAGCCGTTCCGGTCCTCGTGGATCGTGATCTGGCCGGCGCCGGTGCTTAGCGACGTGCAGGCCGGCCAGCAGCCGCCGGAGCCGACCACGCCGACCCGAGTCTATCCGGCGCCCCTGCGGCCGTGAGCCCGCCCGACCGCATCGCGGCGTTGCGGGCCCAGTGCGGCGGGCCGCGTGACGGTGCGCTGCTGCGCTTCTCGCTCGGCAGCGCACTGCTGGATGGTGGCGACGCGGCTGCCGCCCGCGCCGAACTCGAGCGCGCCATCGAGTTCGATCCGCGCTACTCCGCGGCCTGGAAAGCGCTGGGCAAGGCCTGCCTCGCGCTGCACGACCACGACGGCGCAGCCGCCGCGTGGCGACAGGGCATCGCCGTGGCCACCGAGCGCGGTGACCAGCAGGCGGCCAAGGAAATGACCGTGTTCCTCAAGCGGCTGGCGCGCGAGGGCTAAGCGCTCAATCCACCGCGACGCGGCCGGCGCCGTCGTAGGGGCTCACAAGTCCGTCGGCCGAGTAGCGCTTGTACTGCCACTGGTATTGCGTGAACGCCCGCTCCACGCAGGCTTCCACGCCGCGGTTGAGGGCCGCGCAGGCCGCCGCCGGATCGGCATCGTCGAGCCCGGCTGGCGCCGGCAGCAGGTGGATGCGAAAACCTGCGCCGCGCGGCAGCCGCTCGGCGAAGGCAAACAGCACCGTGGCGCCGGTGCGCGCCGCCAGGCGCGGCAGCAACACCATGGTCAGCGCATCACGGCCAAAGAACGGGGCCACCTCGCCGTCGCCGGCGCGAGGTTTCTGGTCGGGCAGGATCCCCACCGTGCCGCCGGCGGCCAGCCGCTTGTACAACGTGCGCACGCCTGCGCCCTCGGCGCGCACCTGCTCGGGCGCCAGCGCCCCGCGCACCTTGCGCAGCAGTTGCTCGATCGCGGCGATCCGCGGCGGCCGGTAGAGAATGGCCATCGGCGTGCGGCTGCACAGCCAGTAATTGAGCAGTTCCCAGCAGCCCAGGTGCGGGGCGGCGATGATCACTCCCTTGCCGCTGGCCAACGCCGCATCGAACAGCTCGGCGCCGCGCACCTCGCGCACCAGTCCCAGCGCGCGCGTGGCCCCGCTGCCCCACACCTTGATGATCTCGGTGACCGACTTACCACCCTCAGCCATCGCCTCGCGCAGCAACGCACGACGAGCCGCTGGCGGCTGGCCGGGACGGGCGATCGCCAAGTTCACCGCGGTCACCTCGGCGCTGCGCGCGCCGACGACCAACAGCAGCCGTCCGAAGAAGGCGCCCAGGCCGTGCAGCCAGCGCAGCGGCAATCGCGCCAGCAGGCGCAGCAGGAGATAGATCAGGTAGATGTCCGCACGCATCCGGGCAGTTTAGTCGAAGCCTCGCCGCCCCCCGCTGCCAGCGGGAAACGATCGCGCTAAGCTGAAGCGTCTGCTTCGGAACCCTGCATGATCGCCCTGATCCAGCGCGTCACCTCGGCGCATGTGTCTGTCGACAACCAAACCGTGGGCGCCATCGGCGCGGGTCTGCTGGCCCTGGTGGCGGTGCAGCCGGAGGACGGCGAGCCGCAGGCGCAACGCATGGTGCAGCGGCTGCTCGGGTATCGGGTGTTTGCCGACGACGCGGGCAAGATGAATCGTTCGCTTACCGACACCGGCGGCGACCTGCTGCTGGTGAGCCAGTTCACCCTGGCCGCCGACACCCGTTCTGGCATGCGGCCGAGCTTCACCACGGCAGCCGCGCCCGAGCACGGCCGGCACTGGTTCGATCGTCTGGTCGAGCTGGCCCGCCTTGCGCACACACGGGTGGACCCCGGCCGCTTCGGCGCCCATATGCAGGTACACCTGGTCAACGACGGACCGGTGACCTTCTGGCTCGAAACCTGATGGCGAACGCTCCAGCGAACACTCGCTACGGCGCGATCTGGCGCGATTCTTGCTGCCCAGTTCCCTTTCGATCCCCACTTGAAAACTGGTCAAAAAAGCAGCACATGGCTATACTGATCGGTTCCTGCATCCGCGGCGGTAGGTATGAATAGCAAAGCTCCCGAGCAACAGTCAGAAATCAAGGCGCTCATCTCCAAGGGTCTGGAGCAGGGCTACCTGACCTATGCCGAGATCAACGACCACCTGCCCGACGACATCGTC
>JABLTH010019253.1_pt1 | contig 11501 bp, 12 predicted proteins | sample 7875711 | NCBI WGS metagenome assembly JABLTH01 (sample SAMN14941262, study PRJNA633318) | bioreactor metagenome | isolation source: bioreactor | place: China | collected 2019-03-05 | reverse complement strand
TCGGCCGCAGACGGCCTCTAGAGCAGCCCCTGCGCGCGATACCACGCCGCCGTGAGCGCGAAGCCCTCGGCGAGCGGCACGCGCGGCGCGTAGCCGAGAACGCGCTTCGCCTTCGAGATGTCGAAGGCGCGGTGCTTGCTGAAGAACTCGACGCGGCGCGGGTAGAGCGGCGGCTCGATGCCGAGCGGGCGGCAGATCTTCTCGCACAGCGTCGCGGCGGCCATCACCGGGGCCATCGGGATGCGAATGCGCGGCGGCTTGCCGCCGGTCGCGCGCCGAACTTCTTCGATCGCGGCGGAGAGCGTGAGCGCGGGCTCGCCGCCGAGAATGAAGACCTCTCCGGCCGCTTCGGGCTTCGTGCCGCAGAGCACGATGCCGCTGCACAGATCGTCGATGAAGCTGAACTGGTACATCACGTCGCCCGAGCCGATCATGACGAAGCGGCCGCGCGCGATGGCGCGAAAGAGCTTGAGGAACCGCGTGTCGCCGGGGCCGTAGATGCCGAAGGGGCGGAAGACGACGCCCTCGATCCCGAGGCTCGAGAAGAGCTCGCGGGCGAGCCGCTCGCCCTCCGCCTTCGACTTGCAGTAGAAGTCGGGCGGATCGAACGGCGTGGCCTCGTTCGCGGGCTCGCGGCCGGTGTCGCCGTGCACGCCGACGGTGCTGCAGTGGACGACGCGCCGCACGCCCCGGCTCGCGGCCGCCTCGATCACGTTGCGGGTCCCGCCGACGTTGATCGCGGTGTACTCCGCGTCGGGGATCTTCGCCTCGCGGAACGCGGCCGCCACGTGGTACGCGGTGTCGCAGCCGGCGAGCCCCTCTTCGAACGACGCGCGGTCGCGAAGGTCGCCCGCGACGAGCCGAACGCCGAGGCGCTCCAGCGCGTGCACATCGCTCGTCTTGCGAACGAGCGCCGTCACCCGCGCTCCGCGGCGAACGAGCGCCGCGCACAGGTTCCCGCCCGTGAAGCCGCTCGCTCCCGTCACGAAGGCATGCGTTCCGGCGAGATCCATCGGCACGCGACCCTAGCGCGCCGCGGCGGCGATCGCTTCGAGGACGTGGCCGACGCCCGCGTCGAGAACGTCGGGCTCGGGAAGCAGCGAGATCACGAGGTGCGCGGCGCGAGCTCCGTCCTCGTCGCGCGGCTCGAGGTCGAAGAGCCAGCCCGGCTGCACGAAGACGCCCGGCCCGTCGCGCAGCGTGCGAGCGAGCGCGTCCTCGTCCGGCGCGGCCGCGCCGGCGCCGGCGACCACGCGCAGGATCGCGTACCAGCCGCCGTCGGCCTCGAGGAGCTGCACGCGCGCTGCGCCCGCCACGGCGCGCGCGACGCTGCGACGATTGGCTTCGATGCGCGCGGCGATCTCTCCCGCGAGCTCCGTGCGCGACGTGAAGACGTCCGCGAACGCGAGCTGTACTAGCGGCGAGACGGAGAGGTACGTGTCCGCGATCACCTCGAGGCGCGCGAGCGCCTCGTCGCGAAGCTGCGCGGGGCCGCCGGCGACGATCCATCCGACCTTGAGCTGCGGCAGGCCGAGCAGCTTCGAAGCGCCCGAGAGCACGAACGTGAGCGGTCCGTTCTCGGCGTCGTCCTCCGAGGGCAGGAGCGTTCGCGGGGCGTCGGGCGGCGCCGAGGAGCTTCGATGGTCGGCGAAGACCTCGTCGCTCACGAGCGCGAGGCCGCGCTCGCGGCACAGCGCGCGCAGGGCCCGGGCCTCGGCGCGGGTCGCGAGCGAGCCGGTGGGGTTGTTGGGGTGGACGAGGAGAACGGCCCGCGCCGGGGGCGTGGCCGCGCGACGAACGGCGTCGAGGTCGATCCGCCAGCGCCCGCCTCCGAAACGCAGCGGATACGCGGCCGCGTCGACGCCCTCGAGGCCGGCGAGCAGGCCGAACAGCGGATAGCTCGGCGCCGGAACGAGGACGCGGTCGCCGGGGTCGGCGAGGAGACGAAACAGATGTGCGTAGCCTTCGCTCGTTCCGGCCGTGACGAGCACCGACTCTGCGCGCGCCGCACCGCCCTGCGCCGCGTGGTGCGCCGCGATCGCTTCGCGCGCTGCGAGATCGCCGCGCGGGTCCGGCGCGTAGACGGCGCAGCGCGGGTCGCTCGCGAGCCGAGCGAGCGAGCGAGCGAGGCGCTCGGCGCCGGCGAGGAGGCCGCAGCGCGTCGGGTTCGAGTCGGTGAGATCGAGAACGGGCCGTCCGTCGGCGCGGCGACGCGCGATCGCCTCGGCGATCTCGTCGGGGCGGAGGTCCCAGCCGGCGCGCGTCGCGAACATTGTGGCACTATAGGCCGCATGCCGAAGACCCTGAACGACTTCGTCGCCGAAGCCCTCGCGCGCGTCCGCGAAATCTCGCCCGAAGAGGCCCGGCGCCTGCTCGGCGCTCCGAACCGCGAAGGCTGGCACTTCCTCGACGTCCGCGAGCCCGAAGAGTTCGCGGCCGGACACGTTCCGGGCGCGCACGCGTCGCCGCGCGGCTTTCTCGAAGTGAAGGCCGACCTCGCGCATCCGAAGCGCGATCCGTTCCTCGCCGACCGCGGCCGCAAGCTCGTCGTCTACTGCGGCGGCGGCAACCGCAGCGCGCTCGCCGCCGCGACGCTGCAGGAGATGGGCTTCACGAACGTCGTCTCGATGGCCGAGGGCTGGTCCGGCTGGACGAAGCGCGGCTACGACGTCGAGAAGTGAGGCGGCGTCCGGCGAGCGGCGGCGCCCCGTAGCGCCGGCCCCGCGGCGAAGCGAGCCGAGAGCGAACGGAGGCCGCAGCGGACGCGAGAGACTCGCAGGCTACGCCGGCTCCTTCGCAAAGCGCAGCACGGCCTCCGAGACGAGGTCCGGCCGCTCCATCGGGACGAGGTGGCCTGCGTCCGTTTCCTCGAGCCGCGCCCGCTGCATTCGGGCGACGAGCGCCTCGTGCAGCGCGCGCGGAAAGCTCTCGCGCGCGGCCCAGAGCAGGAGCGTCGGCGCCGCGACCGCAGGCGCGAGCGCGAAGACGTCGAATGCGCCGCTCGCTTCGAAGACCGTCGCCTCGACCTCGGGCGCGCACTTCAGCTCGACGCTCCCGTCGTCGCGCGAGCGAAGACCTTCGGCGACGTAGAGGTCGAGGGCGCGCGGGTCCCAGGCCGCGAAAAAGTCGCGCGACGCCCACGCGGCGCGCGCCTCGGCGCGCGATGCGAAGACCGAGCGGCGGCGGCGCGCGCCTTCGGCGAGCTGGCGGCCGCGGCCGCGCGCCTCGGGCGGGATCGAAACGCTCGGCGGCGGCAGGACGACCGGGTCGACGAGGACCAGCCGCTCGAAGAGTCCCGGTGCGCGCGATGCCGCCGCGATCATCGACGTGCCGCCGAAGGAATGCCCGACACCGACGGCCACGCGCTCGCCCGGCGCCTCCGCTGCGAGCTCCTCCGCCGCGGCGACGAGGTCCTCGGCGAAGCGCTCCCAGCGGTACGCGTCCTCGCCTTCGGGCCGCGACGAGTCGCCGTGGCCGCGCGCGTCGATCGCGACGACGCGGTAGTGCGCGCGGAGCGCATCGGCGACGAGCCCCCAGACGCCTGCGCAGAAGCCGTTGGCGTGGTGCAGGAGCGCGAGCGGACCCTCGCCTCCCCAATCGAGCGCAGCGATCTCGACGCCAGAGCCCGGCACGCGAAGCTTTCGTCGCTGAACGTGGGCAGGCAGGGTCATCTGGCTCTCCGGCGCCGGGCGGGTCATCTTACCCGACGGCGCGCCCGCGCACCCACGGAGCTCTCGTGATCCCTTCCGATGCCGCCCCGGCGCACGCCGTCAAGGCGCTGGCGGCGCGCGCTCGCGAGCACCTCGACACCTTCGAGCGTCGGCCGTTGCCGCTCGAAGGGCGCCGTCACGCCGCGGTGGCGGTGGTGCTGCTGCCGGACGAAGCGGAGTGCCCCTGCTTCGTGATCACGCGCCGCGCTCCGCGCCTGCGCGCGCACGGCGGGCAGTGGGCGCTTCCGGGCGGCCGCATCGACCCCGGAGAGACGCCCGAGCAGGCCGCGCTCCGAGAGCTCGAAGAGGAGCTCGGCCTCGCGCTGCCGCCCGAGAGCGTGCTCGGATGCCTCGATGATTACCCGACCCGCTCGGGCTACGTGATCACGCCCGTGGTGGCGGCCTGTCTCGAGGCAGCGCCATTCGAGCCGAGCCCGCGCGAAGTGGCGTCGGCGCACCGCGTCGCGCTCGCCGAACTCGACCGGCCGGACGTTCCGCGCCTGCGATACATCCCGGAGAGCGAGCGGCCCGTGATCTCGATCCCGCTGCTCGGAACCCACATCCACGCGCCGACTGCGGCCGTTCTCTTTCAGCTTCGCGAGGTCGTGCTCCACGGCCGCTCGACGCGCGTCGCACACTTCGAGCAGCCCGTCTTCGCCTGGCGATGACACGGTGCAGGAGAGAGCCATGAACGACGACGCCATCGCGCGGCTCGACCGCGAGCGCTACGTGAGCCTCGAAACCCGCCGGCGCGACGGGCGAACGGTGAGGACTCCCGTCTGGTTCGCCGCGCACGGCGGACGCCTCTACGTCTTCACCGAGGCGAAAGCCGGCAAGGTGAAGCGCCTGCGGAACTTCCCGGAGCTTCGCCTCGCGCCGTGCAACGTGCGCGGCAAGGTGCACGGCGAATGGATCCCGGCGACCGGGCGCGTCGTCTCGGATCCCGCCGTGATCGAAGCCGCGTACGCCGCTCTCGGGCGCAAGTACGGCTGGCTCATGACCGCGACGAACTTCTTCTCGCGGCTCACCGGCCGCATCTCCGGCCGCGCGATGCTGGAGATCGCGGTCTAGCGCTCCGGCGTCACGAGCAGGTCGAGATGCCGCCGTCGACCGGGATCACGGCACCCGTCACGTACGCGCCCGCGCGCGACGCGAGGTAGATCGCGACGCCCGCCATGTCGCCCGGCTCTCCGATCCGGCCGAGCGGACACGAGGCGACGATCGCATCGCGGAAGCGGTCGAGCGTCGCCGCCATCATCTTGCTCTCGAAGGGGCCGGGCGCGACGGCATTGACCGTGATTCGCCGCGGCGCGAGCTGGCGAGCGAGAACGCGCGTCATGTGGTGCAGCGCCGCCTTGCTGGCGGAGTACGCGTAGGTCTCGAGGATCGGCGGCTTGATTCCGTCGATCGAGCCGATGTTGATGACGCGCGCGGGATCCTCGGCGCTCGCGGCCTTCTCGAGCAGCGGCACGCAGCGCCGCGTGAGGAAGAACGGCGCCTTGAGGTTCGTCGCGAGGACCTTGTCCCACGCCGCGTCCGGGTACTCCGCCATCGGCGCTCCCCAGTTGGCTCCAGCGTTGTTGACGAGCACGTGGAGCGCGCCCTCGCGCTCGGCGAGCCGGTCGGCGAGCGCGTTCGCTCCCGCCTCGCCCGAGAGGTCGGCCGGGAGCGGAAAGCACGTTCCCACCTTCGAGAGCTCGGCGGCGACGGCGTCGCAGACGTCCTTCTTGCGCGACGAGACGTAGACGCGCGCGCCGTTCGCGACGAACCCGCGCGCGATCATGAGGCCGATGCCGCGCGAGCCGCCCGTCACGAGCACGGTCTTGCCTGCGACCGAGAACAGGTCCTTCATCGCCGCTCCTCCACGTCGCGCGCGCAGCGCGAGAGGCGCACAGCGTCGCGGCCGGCCGGCCGTCGCGCAACCGCCCCTCGCCGCCGCGCCGCGGCCCGATAGACTCGGTGCCGCGCAACCTCCGGGAGGATTTCCGATGCTTCCCGCCCGCTCCGGACGCGCCGCCCGCGCGCACCGGCGCGCGCCGTGCATCGCGCTCGTCCTGCTCGCCCTCGCGGCTCCCGCAGCGGCGCAGCCGAAGCTCGAGCCCTCGCCCGCGCCGCAGGCGCTCGAGCCGCTGGTCGTGCCTCCGGTCCAGCCGTCTCCGGCGCCGCCGCGAGGCCCCGAGGACTCGCTCGGTCGCGGAACGCCGCGCTCGGCCGTTCGCGGCCTGTTCGAGGCGGCCCGCGCCGGCGACTGGGCGAAGGCGTCGGAGTTCCTCGATCTGCGCCGAATCCCGTCCTCGCGGCGCGCACGCGACGGCCCCGAGCTCGCGCGGCAGCTCGAGGCCGTCCTCGATCGGACGCTGTGGATCGATCTCGACGACCTGAGCGACGACCCCGAGGGCGATACGGACGACGGGCTCCCGCCGAACGTCGATCGGCTCGGCAGCCTCGACACGCGGGCGGGCGTCGTCGACGTGAAGCTCGCGCGCGTGCCGCGCGAGGACGGGCAGTCGATCTGGAAGGTCTCGTCCGACACGGTGCGACAGGTGCCGGCGCTGCACGACGAGCTCGGGCTGCCGGCGTTCGCCGCGCAGCTTCCGCCCGTTCTGCTCGAGACGCGCCTGCTCGACGTCGCGCTCTGGCAGTGGGCGGGCTTCGCCGCCGTCGTGGTGCTCGCGGCGGCGAGTGGCTGGCTGTTCGCGATCGTGCTGCGGCGAATCGTCCTCGCGCTCGCGGGCCGTGCGCGCGGGCCCGCAGCGCGCGTGCTCGCGGCGACCACCGGACCGATCTGGTTCGGGCTCGCGCTCCTCGTCTTCCAGACCGGCATCCCGCTTCTCGGGCTCCCCGTCCGCGCGCAGCAGGTCGTCGGAGCGCTCGCCGGAGTGCTCTGGGTGCTGGCCGGCACCTGGGTCGCGCTCGGCGTCGCCGAGGCCGTCGCGCAGCGAATCGTTCGCCGCCTCACCGAACGCGGGCAGCTCTCGGCGACGGCGCTCGTCCCGATGGGCCGGCGCATGGCGCGGTTCGTGATCCTCGCGATCGGCGTGCTGTTCGCGCTGCACGGCTTCGGTGTCAACGTGACGGCGCTCGTCGCAGGCCTCGGCGTCGGCGGCCTCGCCGTCGCGCTCGCGGCGCAGAAGACGCTCGAGAACCTCTTCGGCGGGATCACGGTCATCGCCGATGCTCCCGTTCGCGTCGGAGACCTGTGCCGGTTCGGAGACCGCATCGGAACGGTCGAGGAGATCGGCTTGCGCTCGACGCGAATCCGGACGCTCGACCGCACGGTCGTGGCCGTTCCCAACGCGGAGTTCTCGTCGCTCCAGCTCGAGAACTTCACGCGCCGGGATCGGTTCCTCCTGCAGGCGAGGCTGGGACTTCGCTACGGCACTTCGTCCGACCAGGTGCGCGCGGTACTCGACGGGATCTCGCGCATCGTCGCCGACGACGCGCGCATACACCCGGATGCCGCCCGGGTCCGGATGATCGGGTTCGGAACGTCGTCGCTCGAGATCGAGATCTTCGCGTACGTCCGGACGACCGACGCGAACGAGTTCCACGAGATCCGCGAGGCGCTGCTCCTGCAGATCATGGACGTCGTGCAGGCGGCGGGGTCGGGCTTCGCCGTTCCGGCAGCTCCTGCGCCGCGCGACGAAGCCGCGGAGCGGCGGGCGTCCGCCGATTCGCCGCGGAGCGCCTGAGCGGCCGGGACCCGCGCGCCGAGCGGCGACGGACGCGCGGAGCTCTGGCGCCGGACGGAGCGGCCGGCGCGCTGCGTCAGTGCACGCCGGGAGTCGCGACGAGCGTCGCAGGGTCGATGCCGAGGTCGCGAAGGACGGTCTCCCACATCGACTCGGCGCCCACGTCGAAGACGAACCGCGCATTGAGCGGCGCCACCAGCCACGCGCCCTGCGCGAGCTCGGACTCGAGCTGCCCCGCGCCCCAGCCCGCGTAGCCGAGGAACAGGCGCAGGCGATCGGGCGGGCTGCATGCTACACTTCTAAGTGTCTCCAGCGAGCCCGCGAAGTGCAGGTCGTCCGTCACCTCCGTCGCGTCGTCGAGGTCGGCTCCGGCGCCTGCGCCGAGGAGCACCCAGCCGGTGTTCGGCTGCACCGGCCCGCCCCAGTCGACGAGCGCCGCCGGGGTGCCGCGCCAGTCGATCCCGAGCGACGCACAAAGGCTCTGCGCCGCGATCTCCGACGGGCGGTTGAGAACGAGGCCGAAGGTGAACTCGGCGTCGTGATGCAGCAGCAGGACGACCGTGCGCCGGAAGTTCGGATCGAGGAGCTGCGGCATCGCGACCAGCAGCGCGGGAGCGAGCGGATCGTCGGGCACCCGATCACGGTAGCAGCGGGGCGCTGCCGGGCGCCCGTAACGCCCTACTCTCGGCGCCCGTGGAAGGGGACGAGAACACGCTCGCGCGGAGGCCCCGGCGGCGCTGGCTCCTCGCCGGAGCATGCGCGGCGGGAGCGCTCGCGTGCCTCGCAGGCCTGCGCGCGGTTTCGGTCCGCGAGGATCTCGCGCCGGCATCGCGGCTCGCCGCGCTCGCCGCACTCACGTCGGGCTTCCTGCTGCTCGCGGCGCTGGCGTGGGCGGCGTGCGGGCGGCGGCCGCTCGTCGAGCGGCTCGGGATGGGAACGGGCGTGGCCGGACCCGGAGCCGTGTTGCTACTGGCCGCGGGCCTGCTGGGCCTCAGCCACGCGCTCGACCAGATCATCCAGATCCTCGGCCTGCGGGCTGCGAGCCAGCTCGCCCAGTACGACGAGGCGATCGTCGCAGCGCCCGAGGCGGCGTGGCCGTGGCTGCTCCTCGGGCTCGCCGTCGCGCCCGGGATCTGCGAGGAGATCTTCTTTCGCGGACTGGTCCAGCGCGGACTCGTGCGCTGGCTCGGGAGAGCCGGCGCCGTCGTCGCCGCGGCGCTGCTCTTCGGGCTGATGCATGGCGATCCCGTCCACGCCGCCGGCGCCGTCGGCCTCGGGCTCTATCTCGGCAGCGTCGCAGAGATGACCGGCGGAACCCGCGCCGCGATCGCGTGCCACGTGGCGAACAACCTCGCAGCAGTGGCGGGCGTTGCGCTGCCGCCCGAGCGGCCGGCGTCGCCGGAGGCCCTCGCCGCCGCGGGCCTCGGCCTCGCGGGCGCGGCCCTCTGGGGAGCCCGGCGCCTGCTCGATCGCCGGCGCTGACCCGCCAGCGCCGGAGCGCGCCTCGCGCCGGCGAGCACCGCGCGTCGGCGCGGGCGCCGGCGAGCGCGGCGCGCAAGAACTCGCGCCCGGCGCGGCGCGGCGGCGGGCTCCTGCGCACCGGCTGCGCCTCGCGCGCGGGGCGTAGGGGCCGCTGCGGCGGGAGTCTGCGCCGGGCGGCTTCAGGCGCGCGCGGCGCAGGCCGACGCGTCTCGGGCGGGCCCGCAACGGCCGCGGAGATCACGATGAACGAGCCTCGTCCCCCCTCGATCCTGCTCCTCCACGATGGTGAGCTCGCCGACGTACACGCGCTCCTCGAGGAGCTCGGCGCGTCGCCGGTCTGCGCGCGCGCGCACGAAGCCCCGCGCCTCGCGCGCGCGCGCCGGGACCTCGTCGTAACGACCGCGCGGCTCGCGCTCGCGCACCCGGATTGCCTCGCGAACGCGGAGGCCGACCTGCCGCCCGCGCGCGTCGTCATCGCGAGCGAGGATTCTCCCGCGCTGCGCCGCCAGCTCCGGGCGACCGGCTTCGATTACCTCGTGCGCAGGCCGGTCGATCCCGCGGCGCTGCGGCTGCTCTTCGTTCGCCTTCTCTACCAGGGGCCCGAGCGACGGCGCAGCGAGCGCAGCTTCTCCGGGCGAGAGGTCTCGTACACGATCGGTTCGCGGTCGCGCCATGCGATCCTCGGCGACCTCTCCGAGAGCGGATGCCGGCTGCTGCACGCGACCCCCGCGCGCGAAGGGCAGCGAATCGCCATCGACGTTCCGGTGGCGTCCGAAGAGGGCGCGACGCTTCGCATCGCGGGAACCGTTCTGCGCGCGGTGCCCGCCCATCCCGGCGAAGGCGGGAGCACGATCGCGGTGGCCTTCGATGCGCTCCGCGACGCCGAGCTCGAGCGCCTGCGCAGCGCGCTCGGGACCGGCGTGATCGCCGGCGAGGCGGCGCATCGCCCGGCGCATCCGCCGCGCGAGCGGCGAGGCGCCCCTCGCGGCACGTTCCGCAAGCGGGTGGTCGCGCTGCGCGCCGAAGCCGACCGCGTGCTCATGGGCTGCGATCTCTCGACCGGCGGCATGCGCGTCGAGCCGCATCCGACGCTCGCCGTGGGTGAGCGGCTTCGCCTCGCGATCTACGCCGAGCCGAACGCCGAGCCGTGGATCGTCGGCGCCTGCGTCGTTCGCAACGACGCCTCGGGCGGACTCGGCCTGCGCTTCGACGTCCTGCCGCCGCAAGTCGCGCACCGCCTCGAGGCGTTCGTCGCCACGCTCCCGCCGTTCGAGCCGCTGCAGCGCGGCGAGGCCGGCGCACTCGGCGCGGTGCTCGCGCAGATCCTCGACTGACCGCGACACGCGGCGCCGGCCGCCCCTTCAGCGAATCGCGAAGGGCGTGACGCTTCCGCTGCGAACGGCCCCGTTCGCGTCGTAGAGCGTCGACGACTCGACGCGGATCTCCGCGAGGGCGATGCGCCCGGCCGACAGCGGAGCCTTCGGCTCGAACGCGAGCGCGAGCGCCTTCACCGACGCGGAGGGATCGACGAAGTCGACGGTCACGCGGCCGCTCTCCGGATCGTCTCTCCAGGCGACGATCGACCCGCGTCCGAGGTGCTGCTCCTCGAAGACCGCGCGCGGCGCGATCTTCGCCTTCGGATACGCGATCACGAGGCGTGCGGCGTGCGGCGCGGCGTCGGGCAGCGAGAGCACGGCCTTGGGAAGGGGCACCAGCCGCGTGAGCTGCTGCGAGACGTCGAGGCCGAACGCGCCCGCGTAGGCCGACGACGGCGTCGGCGAGCCGGCCGCTCCGCCGACGCTCGCCGGGAGCACGGTGAGGCGCTGGCCGTAGACGATCGCCGCGAGCTCCTCGCTGCCGCCCGAGTCGGTCCTGCGGCGTCTTCGCGCGATCACGTCGTAGTCTCCCGGCGGCACCGACGCCGGGACGTCGACGATCGCGAGGATCTGCGAGATGCCGAGGCCGGGATACGCCGCGTCGACCTGATTGGCGATCCCGATCTCGGAAGCCGGATCGGGCATCGCGCGCGTCACGATGCGCGTTACCAGCTCGCGCTCGGCCCCCGAACCGGGATCGCGCAGCACGAAGACGAGCTGGCCGCGCTGGTAGTCGAATCGCCCGCGCGCGGCGAGGATCTCGCCTCCGTAGCCCGCCGCTTCGCCGGCGGCCGCCTCTCCCGCGAGCGCGATTCCGACGCTCGCACCCGCCTGCACCGAGAGCGGCAACGGGCGCGCGCCGCAGCCGAGCGCGAGGGCGGCTGCGACGAGAAGCGAGAGCGAAGCGAGGCGAGCCGGCGCGGCGGGCATGGGTCCTCCTGGCGAGGCGGGAGACGATGCACGTTGCGACAGCACGAAGCGTGCCGACGCGCGCGCTCACGACGCTGCGCCGCGCGGCGAGAGCGTGAACCAGGCGCAACGGCGGCGGTACGCCGTGCGTTCACGCGACGGCCGGTATCTGGCGCTGCGCGCGGGGCAGAACGGGCCTCGCGCTCGCCTGCGGCGCTGCTGCGTCAGCCTCCGGCAGCGGGCTCGACTTCGGGGGCGTCCGAGTCGGCCGACGCGGCGTCGTCGAGCTGGATCACGTGGCCCACGGCGTCGGGCCTGCACCCGCCGCGGCC
>JABLTH010005054.1_pt1 | contig 11510 bp, 9 predicted proteins | sample 7875711 | NCBI WGS metagenome assembly JABLTH01 (sample SAMN14941262, study PRJNA633318) | bioreactor metagenome | isolation source: bioreactor | place: China | collected 2019-03-05 | reverse complement strand
GGTGGCCATCAAGACCATCTCCATGGGGGCCGAGGGCGAGCAGGGGGAGCTGCGCCAGCGCTTCCTGCGGGAGGCCAGCCTGGCGGCCCGCTTCAGCCACCCGAACCTCCTCACCGTCTACGAGTTCGGCGAGCAGGAAGGGATCCTCTTCATCGCCATGGAGTTTCTGCGGGGGGTGGACCTGAGCGCCCTCCTCGAACGCAAGCTGCTGGGTCCGCGCACGGTGCTGGACCTGCTGGCCCAGGTGGCGGACGGGCTGTCGGAGGCCCACCAGAGCGGCGTCATCCACCGGGACATCAAGCCCCAGAACATCCGTGTGCTCGCGACGCCCCGGGGGCCCCTGGCCAAGATCATGGACTTCGGCATCGCCCGCTCCCGCATGGATGGGCACATGACCCAGACCGGCGCGGTGCTCGGCACGCCTTACTACACGGCGCCGGAGGTGCTGAAGGGCGGCACCGCAGACCCGCGGGCCGACCTCTGGGCGGTGGGGGTGGTGCTCTACCAGGCCCTGGCGGGGCGGCGGGCCTTCGAGGGGGACACGCCGGCCCTCATCCTGATGAAGGTGCTCACCGAGCACCCGAACCTGGACACCGTGCCCCCGCCCCTGCGCGCCCTGGTGGAGCGGGCCCTGGAGAAGGACCCGGAGCGCCGCTTCCAGTCCGCCGCCGAGATGGCCGAGTCCCTGCGGGAACGGCTCCACGTCCTCCCGCCCGAGCCCGCCCTGGTACTCCCCCCGGATCTGGTGGGGCAGGATCCCTCCCTGGTCACGCCCACGGAGCCCGCCATCGGGGGAACGCCCGAATCCCTCCTCCTTTCGCCGAAGCCCTCCGCGCCCACTGTGGTCCAGGGGCCCATGACCGAGGAGACCTCCCCCAGGGCCATGCCCCAGCCCTGGCTGGACGAGGGCACGGAGGCCGAGATCCTCTACCAGTGGGGCCTGAAGTTCATGCTGGGCGACGGCCTCGCGGTGGATCCCCAGTCCGCCACACGCTGCTTCCGGAAGGCGGCGGACCAGGGCCATGCCGAGGCCATGCACCAGCTCGGCGAGCTCTACCTCAGCGGCGAGGCGGGCCTCCATGACACCCAGGAGGCGCTGCTGTGGACCCGCAAGGCGGCCACCCTGGGCTCCATGGAGGCCATGGCCAGCCTCGGCGCCCAGCTGGTGAAGACCGCGGAGCGCCGGGACGAGGGACTCCAGTGGCTCCACGTCGCCGCCTCGGGCAACGTCCCCCTGGCGCTGCGCACCCTCGCGCGGATCTTCGCCGAGGCGCCGCCGGAGGCGGGGGGCAAGGCCGAGGCCACGCGCATCCTGAGGGCCGCCACGGCCCTGGACGAGCCTGCCGCCTGCTACGCCCTGGGCCGGTGGATCCGCGAGGGCTTCGTGGCCCCGGAGGATCCCGGCGAGGCCCGGCGCGCCCTGGCCAGGGCCGCGGAGCTGGGCATGCCCGAGGCGATGCTGGAGCTGGCGGAGGACTACCGCTCCGGGGACCCCGCCGGCCAGGACCGCGCCCTCGCCGCCGAATGGCTCCAGAAGGCCGCCTGGAAGGGCCATCCCAAGGGCATGCTCATGATGGCCCGGGCCTTCCGGGACGGGGACGGGGTGCCGCCGAGCCCCTCCCAGGCGGCCGCCCTGTTCCGGCAGGCCGCCGAGCTCGGCGATCCCGAGGCCATGCTCGAGCGCGCCTGGGCCATGGTGAAGGGCGAAGGCGTTCGGGCCGAGCCCCTGGTGGCCCGGGACTGGTTCCGGCGGGCGGCGGAGGCGGGCTGTGCGGAGGCCTACTTCCCCACGGCCCAGCTCTACGCCGGGGCCGAGGGGCTCTCCGAGGACCGCGCCGAGGCCCTGAAGTGGTTCCATCGGGCCTTCGAGGCGGGCTATGCCGACGCCGCGGTCCACCTCGGCCAGATCCTCGAGAAGCAGGGGGATGACGCCGGGGCCCTGCCCTGGTTCCAGAAGGCCGCGGAGAAGGGGAGCCCGGCGGCCCTGGCCTCCCTGGGCCGGCGCTACCGGCACGGCCGGGGCGTGCCGAGGGACGAGGGCCGGGCGGGCCAGTGCCTGCGCCGGGCCGCCGAAGGCGGCGACGTGGAGGGCATGGTGGAGCTGGCGGACCTGCTGCTCTACCGGCAGATGCTCAAGCCCGACGGTCCGGAGGCCCTGCGTTGGCTGAGGCGCGCCGCCGAGGCGGGCTTCGAGGACGCGAAGGTGCGGCTCTACCGCCTCTTCCGGGACGGCGGCCCGGGGATCCCGGCCAGCAAGGCCGAAGCCGAGCGCTGGCGTGTCGAGGCGGGCCTCCCGGAGGAGAAGATGATCAGCAAGGTCACGGGCCTCTTCGGCTGGAAGAAGGCGTGAGATGGCGACGCTCCTCCTGATCCGCCACGGCGTCGCCGAGGCATGGCGCCCGGGCACCGCGGACGCGGGGCGCACCCTCACCGGGGAGGGCCGGATCAAGACCCGCGCCGCAATGAAGGGCCTGGTGGCCCGGGGCCTCGTCCCCGACCGGGGCTGCAGCAGCCCCTACCGGCGCGCGGTGGAGACCATGGACTGCCTCGCGGAGGCGGTGGCGGAGGCCTCGGGCAAGGTCTTCCCCATGGAATCCTGGGAGGGGCTGGAACCGGGCGGGGATCCCGCGGCCGCGGAAGCCTGGCTCCGGGCCCGCGCCACCGCGGCGGGCCCCCAGGCCCGCCTGGCGGTCACCAGCCACGAGCCCTTCCTGTCCCTCCTCGTCGCCCAGCTCACCGGGAAGCGCCTGGACGTGAAGAAGGCCAGCTGCACCGTGGTGGAGTGGACCGGGGAGGGCTGGCGCTTCGTGAAGCACTTCACCCCGGCGGAGCTGCGGGGGGAATAGGCGGGCCGCAGGGCTGGACTACCGCTCCTGCCGGTTGCATTCCCGGGCCCAAGCCCCCACAACGGATCCATGTCCCTCCGCCCGCCCCCCGCCCTCGCCGCCCTGGCTTCCGGGGTGCGGCTCCACTACCGCGTGCAGGGACCGGCCGGGGCGCCCTGGCTGGTGCTGCTCAACGGGCTGCTCAGCGACACCACCATGTGGGCGGGGGCGCTGCCGGCGCTGGCCTCGCGGTTCCGGGTCCTCACCTTCGACAGCCGGGGGCAGGGGAAGAGCGACGCGCCGGAGGCCGGCCCCTACGCCACGGCCCAGCTGGCCGCCGACGCCTGGGAGCTGTTCCAGGCGCTGGGCGTCCACCGGCCCTGGCTCGTGGGTCTCAGCAACGGCGCGGCCATGAGCCTCGAACTGCTCGCCGCGCATCCGGAGGCCTTCCCCGGGGCGGTGCTGGTCTCCTCGGTGCCCCGCATCGACTTCGCCATGGCCCGCAAGGCCGAGCACTGGGCCCGCTGCCTCGAGGTGGGCGGGCCGCTCATGCAGTTCGACGCGGTGGCGCCCTTCCTCTGGGGGGACCGCTTCCTGGAGGCCCGGCACGGGGTGCTGCGGGCTTACCACCACGTGGTGACCGGGGAGGGCCGGCCGATGCACGGCAACCTCCACCAGATCCGGGGCACGATGGGCTGGGACATCCGGGACCGGCTGGGGGCCGTCCAGGTCCCGGTGCTGCTGCTCTGCGGGGCCGAGGACCTCCTCACGCCGCCCTGGAAGTGCCTGGAGACGGCGAAGCTGCTGCGCGGGTCCCGCTTCGAGATCATTCCGGGGATCGGGCATTCCTTCCCGGTGGAGGATCCGAAGGGCTTCACGGCCAGAGTCCTGGATTTCGTGTCGGAAGTCGAATCGGGCCAAGGAATCGGATCACCGGCATAGCCGCGGCCCCGGGTTTGGCTTACCCTGGAGGATCTCCAAGCCTCCAACCAGGATCCAGCCCCCCGGGGGCGGCCTATGGCCAAAGACACCTCCACACCCTCCCTTCTCAGCCTCTCCGACCTCAAGGAGCAGAGCATCGGCCGGCTGGCCGAGGTGGCGAAGGGCTTGGCCATCGAGAACCCGCTGTCCATGCGCAAGCAGGAGCTGGTGTTCCGCATCCTCCAGGCCCAGGCGGAGCAGGAGGGCCTGTTCTTCGCCGAGGGCGTCCTCGAGGTGCTCCCCGAGGGCTTCGGCTTCCTGCGGGCCCCGGAGCACAACTACCTGGCGGGCCCCGACGACATCTACGTCTCCCCGAGCCAGATCCGGAAGTTCAACCTACACACCGGGGACACGCTGTCCGGCATGATCCGCCCGCCCAAGGAGGGGGAGAAGTTCTTCGCCATGCTGCGGGTGGACGCGGTGAACTTCGATCCGCCCCAGGTGGCAAAGGATCGCGCCCACTTCGACAACCTGGTGCCCCTCTACCCGAAGTCGCACCTGAAGATGGAGCGGGAGGCCGCGGAGCTGAGCACCCGCGTGATGGACCTGATGACGCCGCTTGGGAAGGGCCAGCGGGCGCTCATCGTGGCGCCCCCCCGCACGGGCAAGACCGTGCTGCTGCAGAACATCGCCAACTCCATCACGGCGAACCACCCAGAGGTCTTCCTCATCGTGCTGCTCATCGACGAGCGGCCCGAGGAGGTCACCGACATGGAGCGCAACGTGAAGGGCGAGGTGATCTCATCGACCTTCGACGAGCCCGCCACGCGCCACGTGCAGGTGGCGGAGATGGTCATCGAGAAGGCCAAGCGGCTGGTGGAGCACAAGAAGGACGTGGTGATCCTGCTGGACTCCATCACGCGCCTGGCGCGGGCCTACAACACGGTCGTCCCGCCTTCGGGGAAGGTCCTGAGCGGCGGCGTGGACAGCAACGCCCTGCAGCGCCCCAAGCGCTTCTTCGGCGCCGCACGCAACATCGAGGGCGGCGGCAGCCTCACCATCATCGCCACCGCGCTGATCGAGACCGGCTCGAGGATGGACGACGTGATCTTCGAGGAGTTCAAGGGCACCGGCAACAGCGAGATCGTCCTCGACCGCAAGCTCAGCGACAAGCGCATCTTCCCCGCCATGGACATCCAGAAGTCCGGCACCCGGAAGGAGGACCTCCTCATCGAGCCGCCGAAGCTCGCCAAGATCTGGGTGCTGCGCAAGATCCTCAGCTCCAGCGGCCCCGTGGAGAGCATGGAGCTGTTGCTGGACCGGCTGGCCAAGGCCAAGAGCAACGACGAGTTCCTGGCGAACCTGCAGGAACCGACGCCCCGCCGGTAGGCGGGCACAGGCGTCGGTTCGGGGCGGCGATCGGCGAGATCACTTTGCTGTTTGTGACGACACCCGGGTTTCGCCTCGCGTAAAATGAGGCGCGATTGGTCGTGTACACAAACCCTTCTTCACTCAGGAGTACAGATGACTCGCCGATCTCTGAAGGTGTTACTTTCGGGACTGTTCCTCCTTTGCGGATGTGCAACTCCGCATCATTCACCTGCATTCGAGAAAATCCGGGTGGGGATGAGTAAGGAGGAGGTTATTCAACAACTAGGAAAACCTCATAGTATTGCTGTAAATGGTGGTACTGAATATATGGAATACCAGACTTATTTCCATACATGGAAACCCGGCGACATTGGTTATGAACGTTACTTTGTACGCTTAGTAAATGGAGCCGTTCAAGCCTACGGTAAAGTGGGTGATTTCGATTCAACAAAGAACCCTACAAGTGAGATAAAAATTGATTTAAAAACTGAGGATCTAACCAAGACAAAATCCAATACACAAGGGCCCTCGGATCGAACTGGAATTTTTGACTTACGTTCTGAATTGGAGCATTTGGATAAAATGCGAAAAGAAGGACTAATTACTGAAGAAGAGTTTAAAGAATTGAAAAAAAAGGCAATAGATAAAGCAAAATCTTCATCTAATTAACCTTGGCATAGCTTCAAATATTCTATCAATAGAATGTATTATATCTACGTGAGCGCTGGGTCCTCCAATCACAGGTAGCTCAACCACCAGTCCTTCCGCCGCGCCTTCACCCCCGCGAACCATGCGCAGAGCGGATAGAGCAGCACCACGCCAAGGATCCAGCCGGTGTACACGACCCACAGGTCGAAGCCGATGCCGGGGGGCGTCGGGCCGAAGGGGGGCTCGCGCATCCACGCGGTGGGCTTGCCGGCGAGGCGGTGGAGGATCCACGCGAAGCCGTGGGCGAAGGGCCACTGGAGCAGGTAGTAGAAGAGGGGCACGCGGCCGAAGGTGATGAAGGCCTTCCCGAGGAACCCGCGCGTGCCGCCCTCGAACCAGGCCAGGGCGAACATCGCCGGGCCGAGGGTGACGAGCAGGTAGAGCAGGCTGGGCGGGTACTTCTGGCAGTTGAGGAAGGACAGCGCGGTGAACAGGGCGTTCCGCTGGGGTTCCCACTTCCCAGGATCGCCGTAGAGATTGCTGGCCCGCAGGATCAGGAAGCCCAGCACCATCGCGGCGCCCAGGCGCACCAGCCACTCCCGCCGCTCCCCGGGCTCCATCCCGTAGACCTTTCCGAAGCAGTAGCCCAGGGCCATCACGCCGACCCAGGGCAGGAGCGGGTAGAAGAACGCGATCACCGGACTGGGCCAGCCGGCGACGGGGAAGGCGCCGCCCTGGTGGACGATCATCCAGAGCTTCGCTGTGAGGCTGGGCACCGGGCTTCCGGGCCCGGTCCACGCGGCGACGCGGATGCCGTCCAGGGCGTTGTGCCCGAGCACCATCGCCAGGCCGAGGGCCAGCACCGCCGCCCAGGGCAGGCGCACCAGGGCCGCCAGGACGATCATCGAGATGCCGATGGCCCAGATCACCTGCATGAAGCCCAGGAAGCGGTAGTCCGCCTGGATCATGGCCCCGACGCGCACGGCGGTGAACTCCAGGAAGACCAGCCAGGCGCCGCGGGTCAGGAGGAAGCGGGACAGCTCGACGGGCGGCTTGCCCCGGGCCTGCTGCAGCCAGGCTCCCGTGCCGGCGAGGAAGACGAAGACCGGCGCGCAGAAGTGCGTGATCCAGCGTGTGGCGTAGATGGCTGGCGTGGTCTTCGCGAGGTCCAGCGGGTCGAACTGGAAGGCCGCGGCGTGGGTGAAGTCCCGCACGTGGTCCAGGAGCATGATCACCATCACCAGCCCGCGCAGCAGGTCGAGGCTGTCCAGGCGGGGACGGGGGGCGTCCGGCCGCGGGGCGTGGTCCATGGGGGCTCCGGGGATGGCCGCCCAGGATAGCGGCAACCTTGGTAGCGTGGAGGCAGTCCCATGAGCCCCCAGCCCGATCCCGTCCAGGACGCCCTCGTCCGCGCGACGCTCCGCGAACGCACCGTGGAGGGCCTGAAGGCCTGGATCCAGCAGGCCAACTACCCGCGCCTCCAGATGACGCTCATGGTGGCGCTGACCTGCCTCTCCGGCTTCATCGCCTCCTGGCTGCTCATGCACCTGGGCATGGTCCACCTCGGCTGGCGCTACGGCCTCGCGGTGGGCGCGGCCTACCTGGCCTTCCTGGGCATGCTCCGCATCTGGCTGCACTTCGAGGGCCGCCGCATCCAGGTGGGCGCGCCAGACGGCGAGGACGTGGGGGACGGCGTGGAGATGGCGGTGGACCTGGTGGACGACGGCCTGCCCTCCTTCCGGGCGCCGGCCCAGGCGGGCCTCCTGCCGGAGCCCGGCGCTCCCGCCCTGCACACGGGCGGAGGCGGCGGAGGCGGGCTGACCTCGGGCGGCGGCGGGGGCGGCGGCTTCAGCCTCGACCTCGACGGGGACGAACTCGTGGTGGTCATCCTGGTGATCGCCGCCCTGGCCGCCCTGCTCGCGGCCGCGGGCTACCTCATCTACCAGGCGCCCGCCATCTTCGCGGACCTCATGTTCGACGGCGTGCTGAGTGCGGGCCTCTACCGCAAATTGAAGAAGATCCGCGGCCGGGCGGAGGAGGAGGAAGGCGAGTGGCTCCCCACGGCCCTGCGCAAGACCCTCTGGCCCTTCGTGATCGTGGGCGGGCTCGTGGTGGCCGCGGGCTGGGCCATGCACGGCTACGCCCCGGAGGCCCGCTCCATCGGCGGCGTGCTGGCCCACTTCCAGGCCAAGCACGGCCTGGACGAAGCCCCATGAGGGCGGCGGTGGCGGCCCTCGGCACCCTCCTCGCCCTCCTCGGCTGCGCGCCGAAGCCCGTGGACGAGACCCGGCTCGCCTATCCCGTGCTGGTGTTCACCGCCACCGGCCCCGAGCCCCGTGCGGACGCCACGGCCCTCTGCACCACCACCCAGCTCCAGCTGGACGCCTACTACGGCCTGGAGGTGATGGACCTGAAGGGCCGGCGCTACACGGTCTCCGAGGTGAAGACGGCCTCCAAGCCCTCCTTCTGGAACAACCTCACCGGCACGGCCCCCATGCGGGTGGCCCTGAAGCTGAAGCCCGGGCCGGCGCTGGACCTCCCGGGCGCCAAAGCCTACATCGGCACCCGGGTCATGGCCGAGGGCGCCTTCCTGGAGAACGTCGAGGGCGGCCGCGCGAGGATCCTCGCCACGCTGAACGCCGACCCGGACCTCGGCACCATCGTCCGCCGCTTCGGGATGGAATGGTCCTCGGCAACCATCCGCGAGCAGATCCAGCGGGAGTCCGACCTCCGGAACGGCATCGTGCGTGGGCCGGACGGGCGGCATCCGCATTAGGCGAGCCGATGTGCCCGGGCCCTGCCAGGGGCTTCGCAGCGTGGCCAGGATGACCCGATCCCTTTAGACTGAAGGGCTGGAACGACCATGCCCTTCCCCTTCGAACCCTTTTCCATCGGCCCCCTGACCGTCTCCAACGGCCTGGTGATGGCGCCGCTGCACGAGATCACCGACCAGCCCTTCCGGAAGTTCATCCGGGAGATCGGCGGTCCGGGCCTCGTGGTGAGCGAGATGATCAGTTCCGAGGCCCTCATTCGCCACGCCCGAAAGGCCGAGAAGATGATGGCCTCCAGCGGCGAGCATCCCTACGCCATGCAGCTCAGTGGCGGCAATCCCCAGAGCCTGGCGGAGGGCGCGCGGCTCTGCGAAGAGGCCGGCGCGGACATCGTGGACCTGAACATGGGCTGCCCGGCCTCCAACGTCACCAAGGGCGGCGCGGGCTCGGCCCTGCTGCGGGACATCCGCCTGGCGGAGGCCTGCGTGAAGGCCATGGTGAACGCCGTGAAGGTGCCCGTCACCGTGAAGATGCGCGCGGGCTGGGACGCCAGCCAGAAGGAGCGCGCCGAGTTCCTGGACTTCCTGCGGATGTTCGAGGCCAACGGCGTGCAGAGCCTGGCCATCCACCCGCGGACGAAGGCCCAGGGCTACGAGGGCCACGCCGACTGGGCCATCATCGCCCGGGCCGTCGAGGCGGGCACGAGCTATCCGATCATCGGCAATGGGGACGTGGTGGAGCCCCTCGACGCCTTCCGCATGAGCGAGGAGACCGGCTGCGCCGCCGTCATGATCGGCCGCGGGGCGCTCTACAATCCCTTCATCTTCCGGCAGGTGCTCGACCCCGACTTCGTCGTCACCAAGGAGATGCGCGTGGACGCGACGCTGCGCTTCTTCCGCATCCTGCTGGAGCTGCTGGAACCGAGGGAGGCCCTCCACAAGATCAAGAAGATCGGCGCCTGGTTCACCAAGGGCATCCCGGGCGGATCGGGATTCAGGCAGAACCTCCACGCCTGCGACGACGTCGAGCGGCTGCTGGCGATGCTGGAGGCGTTAAAGCACCAGCAGGTGGCGTGAGGCATTGCCTCACCGCCACGTCGTACCCTCGAACGCCAGTTTCGACGCCTTCGGATCCACCCGCGGACCCAGCTCGTACACGTTGCGGTAGCCGTAGGTCATCAGGCTCTGGAAGGTGCTGAGGTTCAGGGCCGCCGGGGCGGCCTTGGTGGCGAAGGCGAGCTCGGAGTCGCGGAAGTTGTTGTTGCAGTAGATGAGCACCCGCGTGTCCTTGCTGGGCAGCACCTTCGCCAGGCTGCCGGCGGTGAAGTCCGTGAAGGGCAGGCTCACGGCCCCCTTCACATGCAGCAGGGCGAACTTGTCGGCGCCGCGGGCGTCCAGCACCACGGTGCCGGGCTCCGCGGCCATCCGGAGGAAGTCCGCCTCGCTGACGCGGCGCGTGGCGCGCAGGGCGGCGCTCTCCCGGGCCATGGCGAAGTAGCCCTCGGGGTCGATGGCGGGGTTCGGGATGGGCGCGGCCTTCGGCGTGCCGCCCCCCGCGAGGGCGGGAAGGGCGCAGAGCAGGGCCAGGGCCGCGGGGGCCAGGAGCTTCTTCATGGGACACCTCTGGCCCAGTTGGATAGCCCGACGGCCCTGAAAGTTCCCCTGAATCTTCAGCGGGTCCGGGCCGGCTTCGGCTTCCGGGTCCGGACGCTGTCCTTCGCCGCCTTCCGTTCCCGCGACCAGGCCGGCAGCGTCCGCCCCAGGGTCTCCGCCAGCAGCCGCCCCGTGGGCCCGAGGGGCCGGTCCAGGCGCCACACCAGGGCCGGCGTGAAGCGATAGCGCGAGCCCCCCGCATAGGGCACTTCCACCAGCTTCCCCGAGGCCAGCTCGGCGCGCACCAGGTCCAGGGGCATCCACCCGAAGCCCAGGCCCATGAGCAGGGCCTGCTTCTTGGCGATGAAGCCCGAGAGGAAGAAGACCCGCTCCCCGCCGAACATGTGGCGGTCGTCCCCGCGGTCCGAGGAGTCCTGGACGGAGAGCTCCACGTGCCGGTGCAGCGCGTCGAGATCCACCTTCCGCACCGAGGCCAGGGGATGCGCCGCCGCCGCGCAGAGCACGCACACGACCTCGGGCAGCAGCCGCGCCTGCAGCGCCGCGCCGGGCTGGTAGTCCTTCACCAGCATCAGGTCCGCCGCCTCCTTCTCGAAGCGGTACTGCACCCCGTAGAGGAACTCCACCTTCACCTGCACCCGCGTGGGGATGTCCCGGGCCGCCAGCTCCCCGAGGGCCTGGAAGACCGGCTCCAGGGGCAGGATCCCGTCGATCACCACCGAAAGCCGAGGCTCCCAGCCCTCGCCGATCTGCCGGGCCAGGCCCTCCAGGCGGCGGGCCTGGGAGAGCAGGCGCCGGCCCTCCGCCAGCACCGCCTCTCCGGCCGACGTGAGGGCCACCCGGTAGCCCTGGCGGTCCAGGAGCTCCAGCCCCAGGGCGCGCTCCAGCTTCCGGATCTGGTAGCTCACGGCGGATTGGGCCTTGTGCAGCCGTTCCGCCGCCCGGGCCACGCCCCCGGCGGCCACCACGGCCTCCAGGGCTTCCAGGGCGTCGAGGTCGAGGTCCATGGATGATCCAAGAAATCGATCAAGAATACCGAAAACATGTTCTTTTTTGTGTGGTCTTCCTTCCCGAACCTGGAAGGGATCCGACGATCCGCGCCCAGGGGACGCCATGCACTTCCGGAAGGGACTCACCACCATCCAGGCCCACGTGGACGTGCCCGAGGGCCTCGTCGAGGAGGAGTACGCCCGCAACGGCTTCTTCGGCCGCACGAGCCACCTCTACCGCAGCCGGCCCCCCGTGGGCTGGACCGCCATCGAGGGGGACCTGCGCCCCGAGTGCCTGCGGCTGGAGGACCTGCCCGGCCTCGGCGCCGAGGACCCCTGGGAGGGCCGGGTGGCCTTCCTGGAGAACGCCGACGT
>JABLTH010108677.1_pt1 | contig 11519 bp, 10 predicted proteins | sample 7875711 | NCBI WGS metagenome assembly JABLTH01 (sample SAMN14941262, study PRJNA633318) | bioreactor metagenome | isolation source: bioreactor | place: China | collected 2019-03-05 | reverse complement strand
CGTGCGTTTCCCCACGATGCCCGTCGCCCACAGGGTGGGCTCCTACACAGCCCGCACCGTAGGAGCGCACCCTGTGCGCGACCTGCCATGTGCTTGGCCGCGATGCCCGTCGCCCACAGGGTGGGCTCCTACAAGCCCGCACCGTAGGAGCGCACCCTGTGCGCGACCGGCCATGTGCTTCGCCGCGACGCGGTGGGCTCCTACTACAGCGTGTTGTAGGAGCGCGATGCCGGTATCGATCAAAAAGGGTCGCATCGCGGCCCTCTTGTTCAACCGCCGGGGATGCCGTTCCCCTTGGCCGCCACCACCGGCAATTCCACGTAGCTGGCGTGGAACACTTCCTGCGTCGCCTTCCTGTAGTCAGCCGGCTTGGCCAGCATGATGTTCGGCACGAAGGTCTGCGGGTTGCGGTCGTACAGCGGGAACCAGCTCGACTGCACCTGCACCATGATGCGGTGGCCCGGCAGGAACACGTGGTTGGCGGTCGGCAGGGCGAAGGAGTACAGCAGCGGCTTGCCCGGGGTGATCGGCTCGGGCTTGTCGAAGCCCTGACGGTAACGGCCGCGCAGGATATCCATCGCCACGGCAAGCTGGTAGCCGCCCATTTCCGGCTGCGCCGCCACCTCGTCCGGGTACACGTCGATCAACTTCACCACCCAGTCGCTGTCGGTGCCGGTGGTCGAGGCGGTCAGGTGCACCTGGGGTTGCCCGGCGATGGTCACCGGAGCGGTGAGCACGTCGGAGGTATAGGTCAGCACGTCGGTGCGGCCGGAGGCCTCGCGCTGGTCGTCCACCAGCCACTGCGCCCAGGTGTCGTGCTCGCCGTAGGCCACCGGCTGGATCGGCCGGGCACGGAACGGTACCGGGTGCGCCGGGTCGGACACGTAGCTGTGGCCGCCGTCGTCGGCCGGCTTTGCGAACGTGGCCTTCATGCCGTCGCCCAGGTACAGCGGCGTGGGATCGATGGTGCAGCCGCTGTTGCAGCCGGCCGGCCAGCGCTTGAGGTTCTCCCAGCGGTTGGTGCCGGTCTGGAACGCGGTGACCGGGGCCACGTCGGCCTTCGGTGCATCGTTCTTCAGGTACTGCGCCAGGTAGGGGCGCAGCACGTGCTCGCGGAAATACTTGCCGGTGTCGCTGCCGAACCGGATCGCCCCAAGCGAGCTGGCGTCCTCGATTTCCTGGCCGTGGTGCCAGGGCCCCATCACCAGCTTGACCATGCTGCCGGTGGTGTCCTTCGGCTTGATCGCCTTGTACACGGCGATGGCACCGTAGATGTCTTCCTGGTCCCACAGGCTGTGCACCAGCATTACCGGCACCTTCAGCGGCTCCCTGGCCAGCAGCTTGTCCACCGCCTGGTCCTGCCAGAAGCTGTCGTAGGCAGGATGCGCCAGTACCTTCTGCCAGAACGGCAACTGGTCCATGCCGTGCTCACGGGCCAGCGCGCCGGCCGAGCCGGCACGCAGGTACAGGTCGTAGTCGTCGTGCACGTTCGACCACCACTTGTAGGTGTTGTCGCGGCTGGCGGTCTGTTCGTAGATGTAGGGCAGGTTCTGCTCGCGGAAGGCGCCGTGGTGGAACCAGTCGTCGCCCATCCAGCCGTCGACCATTGGGTTCATCGGCACCGACACCTTCAGTGCCGGGTGCGGGTGGATCAGCGCCATCAGCGGCTCGAAGCCGTCGTAGGAGATGCCGAGGGTGCCGACCTTGCCGTTGCTCTCCGGTACGTGCTTCACCAGCCAGTCGATGCTGTCGTAGGTATCGGTGGCGTCGTCCACCGGGGTCGGGTTGATCGGCCCGTGCGGCGGCCGGTTCATCACGTAGTCGCCCTCGGAGTGGTACTTGCCGCGCACGTCCTGCACCACGCGGATGTAGCCGTCCTCGACGACGATGTCGGCGGGGTTGTCGTATCCCTCCAGGTTCGATTGGAGATGACCGCTCTGCGCGTGGGTGGTTAGTCCGTCGGCGTCGTAGGGCGTGCGGGTGAGCAGGATACCGGCCTTCTTCGCGTGGTCGCCGTTGAGGTTCTTCGGGATCAGGATGACGGTGTGCAGCTTGACCCCGTCGCGCATCGGGATCATCACCACGCGGCGCTCGAAATCGGCGCCGGCATTGACCGGGGTGAACTTCGCCGGCGTCTCGCTCGGGTAGTCGGGGTATTGCGGAACGGCATCCTGCCGGGCTGCGACGCCGGCCGAAACGGCCAGCAGGGCGGTGGCGAACACGGGCAGCAGGCCCGCGCGCACGGAGGCGGCAAGTGCTTTTCGCAACATCTTCGGTTGTCCCCTGGGGTGGAGCGCAAACGTTATCAGCGGGCGGGACGCGATGGCCACTCGCCGATGGTCGGAGATGCCGGTGCGGATCCGCACGTGCCGGCCGCGGCGAGCACGCCCTGGAAGGGGGCGGTCAACCCGGTGCCATGCGCCTCGCTGCGCGTACGCCGACACTGCGGCTGCCGTCCATCAGCTGCAGTTCGCCGTCCTGGACCAGCACCTGCAGGCGCATCGAGCGCTCGAGCAGCGCGGCAAGTTGCTGCACGGTGGCTTCGGGAATGTCCAGCACGGTGAGGTTGCGGTGCCGCGCCAGGGGGCTGGCGACCTTGTCCCACCAGACGTCGGCGGCACGGCCGCCGTAGTTGATCACCACCACCTGGCGGGCACGGGCGCAGGCCTTGCGGATGCGCGACTCGTCCGGCTGGCCCAGCTCGATCAGCAGCTCGATCTCGCCGGCATAGCTCCTGCGCCACAGGTCGGGCTCTTCCTCCGAGCTCAGTCCCTTGCCGAACTCCAGCCGCTCGTCGGCGTACAGGGCGAAGGCGAGCAACCGCACCATCAGGCGCTCGCCGGTTTCCGAGGGATGGCAGGCCAGGGTGAGCGAATGGTTGGCGTAGTAGTGCCGGTCCATGTCGCTGACCTGCAGCTCGGCCTTGTAGATGGTGGCGTTTAGGGCCATGCGATGCGTCCGGGAAAGATAGCCGCGCAGTCTAGTCGCTGCGATGGGCAGGCGTGTGGCGGCCGGGTTACGCTGGCAGGCGGTTTCCCTCGATCGCTTGCCGTGTCCCCGATTCCCGCCAGTACCCTGCACCTGCCGCCCGGCACCTGGTCCACGGTGCTGGACTGCCTGTGCGACCACTTTCCGGCGATCGTGCGCGAGCGCTGGCTCGACCGCATCGCCCGCGGCCGCGTGCTCGATGCCGGCGGTGCGCCGATCACCGCGCAGACGCCGTATCGGGAGGGCATGCCGGTGCGCTATTTCCGCGAGGTGTCCGACGAGCCGGCGATTCCCGGCGAGGTACGCGTGCTGCACGTCGACGAGCATCTGGTGGTGGTCGACAAGCCGCCGTTCCTGCCGGTGACGCCGGCCGGCGGCTACGTGACGCAGACCGTATTGGCCCGGGTGGTGGCGGCGACCGCCAACCCCGGGCTGGTGCCGTTGCACCGCCTCGACCGGCTGACCTCGGGCGTGCTGCTGTTCTCCGCCCGACCGGACACCCGCGATGCGTACCAGCGGCTGTTCCGCGAGCGGCGCATCGACAAGACCTACGAGGCGCTGGCGCCCGCGTTGCCGGGGCGGGAATTTCCGCTCGTGCATCGCTCGCGGATCGAGCGCGGCGAGCCATTTTTCCGCATGCGCGAGGTCGCCGGCGAGCCGAACACCGAAACGCACATCGCGGTGATCGAGCGCGGGGCGTCGCTGTGGCGCTATCGCCTGTTGCCGGTCACCGGCCGCAAGCACCAGTTGCGCGTGCACATGGCCGCGCTGGGCGCGCCGATCGCCCATGATCCGCTGTACCCGCAACTGGCTGCTCCGACGGCGGACGATGCGGCGCGTCCGTTGCAGTTGCTGGCGCGGGCGCTGGATTTCGTCGACCCGTTGACCGGGGAGGCGCGGCATTTCGAAAGCGGGCGGGTGCTGCGCTAGGGTGGGGCCGTTTCGCTGCCCGGGAGCCGGCATGGGGTTCGTTCGTAGCAGTTGGGCATGGCCGTGGCGGGCCATGCTGGTGGCGGGGGGCACGGCGGCGGCACCGGCACCTTCGCCCATTGTCACGCATCAGCTCACGCTGCCCGGAGCCCCGCTGGCGCCTGCCGGCTTCCACGTGCGGGTGTTCCTGCCGCCGGGCTATGCCCGGGGCGGAGCGCGTTATCCGGTGCTGTACGCCAACGATGGGCAGGACATGGACGCGGTGGCCATGCGCGCCACGCTGGCCCGGCTGGAGGCCGCCCACGCCATCGCGCCGGTCATCGTGGTGGCCGTCGACGCACTGCCGGATCGCCTGGCCCAGTACGGCCTGTTCGACGGCGCCCGCAACCGCCCGGTCGTCGGCGGCTCGCGCGTGGGGGCCATCGGCATCCATGCGGCTGCCTATGCACGATGGTTCATCGATACCTTGCTGCCGTACATCGACGGGCACTACCGCACCGAGCCGGTGCCGCGCGGGCGCGCCGTGCTCGGCTGGTCGCTCGGCGGCCTGAGCGCTTTTGGCCTGGGCTGGAACGCGCCGGACCGTTTCGGCACCGTCGGCGCCTTTTCGCCCTCGTTCTGGGTGGCGGCCGATCGCGGCAGTGCCGATGCGGTGCAGCGTTCGCGACTGGCGCTGCGCATGGTCGACCGGGGGCCTGCACGGCCGGATCTGCGGCTGTGGCTGTCGGTCGGCACCGGCGAGGAAACCGCCGACCGCGACCGTGACGGCGTGATCGACGCGGTGGACGACGTGCAAGACCTGGTGAACGGCTGGCGCGCTCCGGATGGCCGATCTCTTCGCGGGCTGCGCCAACTGGGCTACCGCGTGGTCGAGGGTGGTCCCGGCGACCCGCCACGCGCTGGCCGGATCGCGCTGGAGGTGGTGCCCGGTGCTCGCCATGAGCAGGCCGCCTGGGCCGCCGTGCTGCCGGATTTCCTGCGCTGGGCGGTCCCGCCGGCCGGCTGACCAACCGACCCATGCGGCGGTGCGCGCTGCCATGCGGGGGCGATCCACGCTATCGTTCGGCCCTTGTCTATCCGGGGAGTCCTGCACGTGAGCCAACCCAAAGCGCCGGGCCTGGAGCCGCGCACCGAACTGACCTTACGCGGCCTGATCATCGGCGTGGTGATCACGGTGGTGTTTACCGCCGCCAATGTGTTCTTCGGCCTGAAGGCCGGCCTCACGTTCTCCACCTCGATTCCCGCGGCGGTGATCTCGATGGCCCTGCTGAAGGGCTTCAAGGACTCGACCATCCAGGAAAACAACGTCGTGCAGACGATCGCCTCGGCGGCCGGCACGCTGTCGTCGATCATCTTCGTGTTGCCCGGCATGATCATCATCGGCTGGTGGACCGGCTTCCCGTTCTGGCTGTCGTTTGCCATCTGCGCACTGGGCGGCATCCTCGGCGTGATGTACTCGATTCCGCTGCGCCGCGCGCTGGTCACCGGCTCGGACCTGCCGTACCCGGAAGGCGTGGCCTGTGCCGAGGTGCTGAAGGTCGGTGCCGGCGACGACAGCACCGACTCGCCCACCGAGGACAGTCGTGCCGGCCTGCTCGCCGTGCTGTGGGGCTCGATCGTCTCGGCGGTGTTCGCGGTGGTGGTCGCCACGCAGATCTTCGCCTCCGACGTGGTGAAGTACTTCAAGGTCAACGACCGCGGCGGCGTCACTGGCTTCGACCTGGGCCTGTCGTTCGCGCTGTTCGCGATCGGTCACCTGGTCGGTATCTCGGTCGGCATCGCCATGCTGGTCGGCGCGCTGATCGGTTGGGGCTGGGGCGTGCCGCACTATGCCGCGCTGGCCGGCGGCACCGGCGCGCTGGCGGATATCGCGCAGGCGACCTGGAGCCACAAGGTGCGCTACGTCGGCGCTGGCGCCATCGCGGTGTCGGCGGTCTGGACCCTGGCCAAGCTGGTCAAGCCGGTGGCCAGCGGCCTGGCTGGCGCGATGGCGGCCGCACGCGTGCGCAAGGAAGGCAAGGCCGACACCCTGCCGCGCACCGAGCGCGACATGCCGATCGGCCTGGTCGGCCTCGTTACGCTGATCTGCTTCGTGCCGATCGCCTGGCTGCTCGGTCACTTCGGCAACGTCAGTGGCCTGGGTAGCGAAGTGGGCGTGCTGGCTGTGGGTGGTGTCGCCTTCGTGGTGCTGATGGGCTTTTTCGTCTCCACCGTGTGCGGCTACATGGCCGGCCTGATCGGCTCGTCCAACAGCCCGCTGTCCGGCATCGGCATCCTGGTGGTGATCTGCTCCTCGCTGCTGCTGGCCGCCTTTGTGCAACCTCACCTGCCGCCGGATACCGGCAAGGCGCTGGTGGCGTTCTCGCTGTTCGTCACCTCGGTGGTGTTCACCGTGGCGGCGATCGCCAACAACAACCTGCAGGACCTGAAGACCGGCCAGCTGGTGGACGCCACGCCATGGAAGCAGCAGGCGGCGCTGATCGTCGGCGTGATCGCTGGCGCGGCGGTGATCCCGCCGGTGCTGGACCTGGTGAACCAGGCCTATGGCTTCCTCGGTGCGCCGGGGGTGAACCCGGCCACCGCGCTGCCAGCGCCGCAGGCGGGCCTGATCTCCGCGCTGGCGCAGGGCGTGATCCAGGGCAACATCGACTGGAGCCTGATCTGGATGGGAGCGGGCATCGGCGCGGCGATCATCCTGATCGACGAGGTGCTGGCCCGGGTCAGCCGTTTCCGCCTGCCGCCGCTGGCGGTGGGTCTGGGCATCTACCTGCCGACCGTTTCCACCCTGATGGTGGTGGCCGGTTCGGTGGTCGGCTGGGTCTACGACCGCCAGGCCGACAAGGGCCCGCGCGCCGAACCGGTGAAGCAGCTCGGCGTGCTGCTGGCCTCGGGCCTTATCGTGGGCGAGAGCATCATCGGCGTGGTGATCGCTGCCATCGTCGCCTTCGCCGACAAGCTCGGCCTGCCGAAGGAGGGCCCGCTGGCCGTGGTCGGCCCGGGCTTCGCCAACTACGCCGTGTGGCTGGGCGGCGGCGCATTCGCCATCGTGGTGTTCGTGCTGTATCGCTGGGTGGCGCGGATGGGCCGCAACGGCGCCTGATCCGGCCGCGGGAGCATCGGCGGATGCCCGCATGCGCCGACGATGCTCCCGGCACCCGACGAAAGTCGCCTCGAACCCGACAGCCATGGCCGACAACAACGCTTCCAAGCTCGACCGCATCGTCGCCGAAGCCCGTCGCGCCGCCGAGCAGCGCGGCCACGGCTACCGCGAGCGCGCGCTGAAGATGTACCCGTGGATCTGCGGCCGCTGCGCGCGCGAGTTCGACCGCAGCAACGTGCAGCAGCTCACCGTGCACCACCGCAACCACAACCACGACGACAACCCCCCGGACGGCAGCAACTGGGAGCTGCTCTGCCTGTATTGCCACGACAACGAGCACCAGCGCTACCTCGACCACGACGCCGGCACGCTCGACACCGGCGATACCCCGGCCCCGGCCACCGGCAACCCCTTCGCCGACCTCAAGGCGATGATGGAACGCAAGAAGTAGGCCTTCCCATGCAGGAGCGACTTCAGTCGCGCTGCTCTTTTCCGCGGCACGTGCAGAACGCATCGCCCGCCAGCGGGCTCCTACAACAGTGCCGCCCGTGTAGGAGCGCGCTCGCGCGCGACGCTCTTGCCCGTCCCAACCCCGGCCCATCCGCATCGCCCCGCGTACAATCACGGCCCGCCCGCCGTGTGAAGCCGCACCGATGTCCCCTGTAGCCGCCGCCCCCGTCGACGACGTGCTCGATGCCCTGTTCCTGCCGCTGGAAGTGGGCGCCCTGCGTCTGCCGCCGAACGCCCGCGTGCTGTTCCTGCGTGCGCGCGACGGCTTTCGCCTGCGCGAGATGGCCCAGCCCGGCTGGCGCTGCGAGCAGTGCTTCAAGCCGTTCGCCGAGGCGCTGGCGCGCAGTCGTCTGAGCGTGGACGCGCAGATCGACGACGAGCGCTTCGATTTGGTGCTCGTCTTGCCGCCGCGCCAGCGCGATGAAGCCCGCGCCACCTTCGCCCGCGCCGTGCAGCTCGCCGCACCCGGCGGCGTGGTGCTGGCCTGCGTGCCGAACGCCGAGGGGGCGAAATCGGCGCAGGCGGATCTCGCCGCGCTGGCGCCCCCGGGCGGTCATCTCTCGAAGCACAAATGCCGCGTGTTCTGGACCGCGCCGCTGAACGGCACGCACGACGCCGAGCTGATCGCCCAATGGCTGGAGCTGGACACGCCGCGACGCAACCCCGCCGGCTACTGGAGTCGCCCCGGCCTGTTCGCCTGGGATCGCGTGGACGCGGCCTCGTCCCTGCTGGTCGCACATCTTCCGGCCGACCTCGCCGGTCACGTCGCGGACCTCGGCACGGGCTACGGCTACCTCGCCAGCGAGGTGATCGCGCGCTGCCCGGGGGTCACCGCGCTGGACGGCTTCGAGGCCGAACAGCGCGCCCTGGTCTGCGCGCACCAGAACCTCGCCGAAGCACAGGCCAGGGCAGGGCACCCGGTGGCGGTCTCGCTGCACTGGCACGACGTCACCGCCGGCCTGCCAGGTCGCTACGACGCCGTTGTCAGCAACCCGCCGTTCCACCAGGGACGTGCCGACCAGCCGGAACTCGGCCGCGCCTTCATCGCCGCCGCCGCCCATGCACTGAAAGTCGACGGCCAGCTCTGGCTGGTCGCCAACCGCCACCTGCCGTACGAGGCCACGCTCGCTACCCACTTCACCGAGGTGCGCACGGTGGTCGACGAGGGCGGCTTCAAGGTCATCGCCGCCCGCGGAGTGCGCGCATGAAACTGGTCAAGCTCATCGCCAACCTGGGCTACGGCAGCCGCAAGGAGGTGCAGTGGATGTTCCGCGAGGGCCGCATCGCCGACGCCGACGGCGAGGTGTTGTACGCCGACGACAAGGTGGAGCACGCGCAGATCCGTCTCGATGGCGAGCCGCTGGACCCACCCGCCGGCATGGTGTTGATGCTGCACAAGCCGCTCGGCGTCACCTGTTCGCGCAAGGACGGCGGCCGCGTCGTCTACGACCTGCTGCCGCCGCGCTACCGCGTGCGCGACCCCGCACTGTCCACCGTCGGCCGCCTCGACCGCGACACCAGCGGCCTGCTGCTGATCACCGACGATGGCGCCCTGCTGCACCGGATCATCTCGCCCAAATCCAACGTCCCCAAAGTCTACGAAGCCACTCTGGCCCGCGACCTGCGCGGCGGCGAAGCGGCCATCTTCGCCAGCGGCACCCTGATGCTGGAATCGGAAACCACTCCGCTGCTGCCCGCCGAACTGGACGTGATCGAGCCTCGCAAGGCCCGACTCACCCTGCACGAAGGCCGCTACCACCAGGTGCGCCGCATGTTCGCCGCCGTGGGCAACCATGTGGAGGCGCTGCACCGGGTGTCGGTCGGAGGACTGGGCCTGGGCGAGCTGCCGGCGGGGGAATGGCGGATGTTGGAGGAGGGGGCGGTGGCGTCGATCTTCGGATGAGGCGCAGCAATGTTGGTAGGCCGGCCTGGCTCGCTTTGGTTCGACCGTCGATCCTCGTTGGAGCCGAGCGGGAACATCCTGCCAGCGAAAGCCGAAGCGGCATGCAACCGGCTTCCGAAAACGCGACTCCGGGTAGCGGGAATCAATCCAGATGGCCGCCGTTGAACCCAGGGCGGTTCAACTGGCCGCAGCATCCGGCTGCTGCAGCTGACTGCTCTAAGTGGGCGGGCGCTCTTTCGCGGGAGGGCTGGCACGGATGCCCATGATTGCCCTGGGAGCACCGGGTTCCTGGCCTAGCTCCGGAAAGAGCGATCCGCCCTGCGCCGCTTCTTCTCGAACCAGTGGTGGGCATAGGGGTTGGCGTTGTACGCCGGAATCTCGCGGTAACCGTTACGAAGGTACATCGCGTGCGCCTCGGTGAGCGCACGGTTGGTGTCGAGCCGCAGCGTGGTAAGGCCGAATGCCACGGCGCGGGCCTCGATCGCGTCGAGCAGGCGCTGCGCGATGCCCAGGCCTCGCGCCGCCGGGTCGACCCACATTCGCTTGATCTCGCCGACTCCCCCCGCTCCGACCTTCAGCGCACCGCATCCGACCGCGCGGCCATCGAGGCGCGCCAGCAGCAGCGCGCCCGCCGGCGGAACCAGTTCATCGGGAGCCGCCGACACCGTCAGGGCGGGGTCGAATCCAGCATCGAAGCGCTGCTGCAATTCGCAGAAGTAGGCGTCGAAGCACGCCAGGGCCTCGGCGCTGCTGGGGTCGACCGGCTCGATCGCAACAGCCGACGCCCGCATCAGCCGCTCGATCTCGATCATCGCGGCGATCAGGCGCGTGCGCTGCGAGGCGCCAAGCGGTTCGAGCAGCGAAGTGGCGACGTCCTGCGATTGCCGGTCGAGCGCCCGCCATTCGGCGAGGCCCTTGCGGGTCAGCACCGCGCGGCGTGCGCGACCGTCCCCAGCGGCACGCTGGCAGGCGACCAGGCCCTGCGCTTCCAGCGAGCGCAGCAAGCGGCTGAGGTAGCCGGAGTCGAGCGCGAGCTGCGCGCGCAGCTCGCGCAGGTCGGCGCCATCGCGGCCGATCTCGAACAGCAACCGCGATTCGCCAAGCGGGCGGCCGCGGCCGAGGTAGTCGTCGCTCAGCACGCCGATGCGGCGGGTGACAGCGCGGTTGAACGCGCGGACCTGTTCGACTTGTTCGACATTCATTAGCTGACTTTAGTCAGGTAATTTGCCCGGAGTCAATCCGGGCCCCGGTCCGGCGGGGGCGGGCCGTCGAAACAGGGGGCGGATTGCGCCTTCCGCCGTCAAGCCATGCGCATTTTCGGCTCACTTCGGATATGCGCATGACACGAATTCGCGGCGGGCCGCGGTCCACTCAGCCGCTGGTCCCCACACCCAGCTTCTCCCACCCCTCGCGCCCCAGCTTGCGCAGGGTGTCGATGTTGCGGCGGTAGATCTCGTCGGGGTCGGCCATGGCCTCGGCGGCGCGTTCCACGCTGGCTTCGCGCAGCAGGTGCAGGGTGGGGAAGGGCGAGCGGTTGCTGGCGTTCTCGACGTCGTCGGGGGCGGTGTCGGCGAACTGGTAGTGCGGGTGGAAGCTGGCGACCTGCAGCACGCCGTCGAGCTTGAGCGTCTCGACCGCGGCGTCGGCGACGTCGAGGAAGTCGTTGTAGTCGAGGAAGTCGCCCAGCACGTGCGGGTGGATCAGCAAGGTGGTTTCGCATTCGGCAGCGTCGGCCGCGGCCAGGCTCTGCAGTTCGCCGCAGAGGTCGTCGAGCAGCGTGTCGGTGTCGCGCGCATGGCTTACCGCGTAGCGGATGCGGCCCTGGATGAAGGGTGCGCGCGCGAACGGGCACAGGTTGAGGCCGACCACCGCCCGTTCCACCCAGCGCCGCGTCGCCTCGATATAGGGCGCGTCCTCCGGCGTCAGGCCGGCGGTGATGAAGGAGGATGCATTGGACATGGCGGGGACTCCAGTGGCGAGGGCGCGACTATAGCGGGGTGATGCCGTCGGGTTGCGGCGGATGTCCTGCTGCAGCACGTGGCGCGCCTATTGCGCAGCTAGGATTTCTCCAGCGTAACCGGTACGCCG
>JABLTH010036218.1_pt1 | contig 11520 bp, 5 predicted proteins | sample 7875711 | NCBI WGS metagenome assembly JABLTH01 (sample SAMN14941262, study PRJNA633318) | bioreactor metagenome | isolation source: bioreactor | place: China | collected 2019-03-05 | reverse complement strand
GCCGCGCCGCGGCGCCCTGGCCCGCCGCGGCGAGCGCGGCGGCCAGTTCGGCGCGGGCCAGCGCCTCGACCGCCGTGAGGCCGCGGGCGCCCGCGTCCTCGGACGCGCGGCGCGCCAGCGTCACGGCGTCGGCGGCCCGGCCGCGTCGCAGCGCCGCACGCGCGCGCAGCACGTCCGTCTCGCAGCGCACGGCGGAGAGCCCGAGTTCCGCGGCGACCGCCGCCGCCTCGTCGAGGTCCCGCACGGCCTCGTCGAGCCGCGCCTCTTCGAGCCGCAGCTCGCCGCGGCCCTCGAGCGCGGCGGCCAGCACGAGCCGCAGCCCCTCGCGGCGCGCCGCCCCGAGGAGGTCCGTGGCGAGGCCGTCGGCCGCGGCGAGGTCCCCGGACTCGACGAGGAGCGGCACCATGAGCCCCATCTGCGTCGCCGCGCCGACGCGGTCCCCGAGCGCGCGCTTGTCGGCGAGCGCCTTCTCGGCGTCGCGACGCGCGTTCGCGCCGCCGGTGCCGGCGCGGAAGTTCGCGGCGGCCAGCATGCCGAGCAGTGCGGCCTCGCGGTTGCGGTCGCCGAGGTCGCGCGCGATCGCGAGCGCGCGCTCGAAGCTCTCGCGCGCCGCGGCGACGTCGCCGCGATCGCCCGCGATCATGCCGAGCGTGCGCAGCGCGCTGCCCTCGTTCGCGCGGTTGCCGGTGCGGCGGCCGATCTCGAAGAGCGCCTCGGCCTCGTGCCGCGCGCCGTCGTGGTCGCCGGTCAGCGCGAGCAGCGCGCTGATCGACGACGTGGCCCCGGCCACGCCGTACTGGTCGCCGAGCGACGTGTAGATCTCGCGCGCCTCGGTCATGTGCCGGCGCGCGGAGACGAAATCGCCCTCGAACATCGCGAGCACGCCGAGGTTGTTGAGCGTGGTGGCCGTCGCGCGCTCGTACCCGACGGCGCGGAACGTGGCCAGCGCGCGCCCGTAGAGCGCGCGTGCGCGCGGCAGGTCGCCGAGCTCGCGGGCGACGAGGCCGGCCTGGCTCAGGGCCTCGGCCGCGGCGGCGCGATCGCCCGCGGCCTCGGCGATCGCGCGCGAGCGGTCGAGGAGCTCGAGCGCTTCCTGCCGCTGGCCGCCCAGCCGCACGGCCGCGGCCTCGATCAGGAGCGCGTTGCCGAGCAGGAGCTGCGCGTCGTTCTTCCCGGCCTTCTCCGCCGCCGCGCGCGCCGCCCGGACCTGCCGCTCGTGGTCGGACACGGTCGCCGCGGCGAGCGCCTCCTCGATGTCGATGCGCGCGTCCTGGCCCGCGGGCGGCGCGAGCCGGCGCAGGGTCGCGACGACCTCGAGCGCGTCCTTTCCGTGGCCGCCGAGCCGCAGGCTCGCCGCGAGCAGGAGCCCGTACTCGAGGTCGTCGGGGTAGAACGAGAACAGCCCGCGGTAATTCTCCGCGGCCTTGTCCCACTTCTTCTGCGACTCCCAGTGCCGGCCCTCGATCAGGAGGCGCTCTTCGCGCCCGAGCGGGGCCGCGAGCCGCAGCGCTTCCGCGGCCTGTTCGGCGGAGCGGGCGTCGTACCCGAGCGCCGCGAGCGCGCTCGACAGCGCGGAGCGGATCGGGGCCGACTGCGCGTCCTCGGCCGCGGCCTTCTCGAGCAGGTCGCGCGCGGTGCGCGCGTCGAAACGCCGCAGCGCGGCCAGGCCCTCGGCGTACAGCCGCGCCGCCACGGGGTTCGCGGGCCGCGACGCGCGCGTCGCGCGGACCTGCTCGGCGGACAGCTCGCCCGCGCCGAGCGCCGCGCGCAGCCGCGCGCCGGTCCGCGCCACGATCGCGAACAGCTCGGCCTCGGTGCCCTCCTCGGAGAGCGAGGCCGCGATCTCGCCCTGCGGCGCGGTCACGACGCGCAGGTCGACGCGCACGCGCTCCTCGGGGGCCGTGCCGACGACCACGTACGAGCCGACGACCACGCGGTCCGCGCCCATCGTCGCCACGAGGCGTGCGAGCGTCTCGGGACCGACCGCGGCGGCCCCCGCCGGCTCGAGCGGGACGCGCGAGCGCGCGACGACCTCGCCCGGGATGACGCGCAGCCGGGGCGCCGCGGCGAGTTCGGTCGTGAGCATCTCGGACAGCGCGGTCGCGAGCCAGTTCGCGTCGGGCCGCGCGGAGAGGTTGCGGAACCCGAGCACCGCCACGACCGGCCGCGCGGCGGGGGCGTCCTGCGTCGTGGTGTGCCGCGCCTCGCGCAGCCAGAGCGCGGCCCCGGCCGCGAGCGCGAGCGCGAGGACGACGAGACCCGGCCGGAGCACGCGCAGCGGCCGTCGGGCCGGGACCGCAGCCGCGCCCGCGTCCGGCTCGCCGAACGGCGGAGCGGGGGCCGGCGGTTCGGAGGCCGGCGGATCGGCCACGGGCACGACCTGCACGTCCGCGGCGAGCGTGTAGCCCTGGCCCGGAACCGTCGCGACGAGCCGCCGCGTCCCCGCGTGCACGGCGAGCGACTTGCGCAGCCAGAACACGCTCTGCGAGAGGCTCGCCTCGGTGACGACCGTCCCGGGCCACAGCCGCTGCAGGAGCTCCTCCTTCGCGACGATCTCGCCCGGGTGTTCGAGCAGTACGAGCAGCGTCGCGAAGGCCTTCGGCATGATCGAGACCGGCCGACCGTCGCAGGACAGGGTCCTCTCGACCGGATCGACACGGAACCGGTCGAACAGGTAGACGAAACGCTCCCTGCTCCCGAGGACGGCCACGGCGGGTCCTAACGAATGATGGCGTCGATCATAAAGAAATCTAAAACGGGCCCGCGTACCTTGACGCTCGTTCGCAGCGTCAATCGCGGGCAGGAACGCCTCAATATACGACGTGTCGTGGCGGCGTTTCTCCCGCGGCGGACGGTGCCCGGCTCGCTTCGAGCCGCTGGAGGAGCGATGTACGACCGCCGGATCCGCCGCGTTTCGATCGTGCTTCCGACGATCGCCGCCCTGGCCGCCCTGACCCTCGCGTTCGCCGCGTCCCCGGCCGTGCTCCGCGCCGCGGGGCGGGGCGCGCCGCGCCTCGCGCTGGCGGACGGCCGGCCCGTGGCCGCACGCGCGTCCGGCGCTCCGGACGCCGGCGCCGCGCTCGCGTCGGGACGCTTCGCGCCGCGCGCCGCGACCCTCGCGACCCTGGTCCGCGGCAGCGACGACGCGCTGGTCGCCACGTTCTCGGACGGCGCGTCGGGCCTGCTCGCGACGTGGACGCGCGACGTGCGCGGCGCGTTCGCCGGAACCGTCGCGGTGCTCCCGCTGGCCGAGGCCGCCGACCTCGTCGCGGCCGGGGACTTCGACGCCGACGGCCGCGTCGACGTCGTCACCGCCGCGCGCGGCGGGCACTCGGTGTGGCTGTGGGCCGGCGACGGCGCGGGCGGTCTCGCCGCGGCGGGGCGCCTCGTGACCGATGCGCCGGTCACCGCGCTCGCGGCCGGCGAACTCGACATGGCCGACGGGCTGGCCGACCTCGCGGTCGGCGTGTCTGACGGGCGCACGCACGCGCTCCTGCTGCATGCGTCCACGCGCGGCGCGTTCCGCGCCACGGCGCAGTCCGTCGCGCTTCCGGCCGCGGCCCGCGCGATCGCCTTCGGCGCGTTCACGGGCACCCGTGCGCAGGACGTCGCGGTCGCGGCGGGCTCGACGATCGTGACCGTGCGCGGGCAGGACGGCCCCGTCGCGCCGGCCCAGGCGCCGGCCCGCGCGCCGGCCGTCGCGCGCTCCCTCGTCACGCTCGATCTCGGCGCGCCCGTGACCGACCTCGCCGCGGGCCGCTTCGTCGACGGGCACGGCCTCCAGCTCGCGGCGCTCGTGGGCGGCGACGCGGTCCTCGTCGCGCTGTCCGGTACGCCCGCGGTCGCGGACCGGCTCGCGCTCGGCGCGGGCCCCGACGCGCGGCTAGCCGCGGGGAAGCTCGCCGCGGGCGACGGGCTCGACCTCCTCGTCACCGACCCCGCCGCGCCGCGGGTGCGGGTGCTCGCGGGCGCGTTCCGCGGGCCCGCGGCCGGCACGGCGACCCTCGCGCTCGACGCGGCGCCCGCGGCCGCGCTCGCGCTGCGCACGGGGCCGACCGGGCTCGCCGACCTCGTCGTCTTCGCCGACGGCATCGGCGCGCCCGTGCTCGCCCCGCAGGCGGTCGCCTCGATCTTCACGGTGAACGCGACGGCCGACGCCGCCGACGCGAACCCCGGCGACGGCGTCTGCGACACGGGGAGCGGCACGTGCACGCTGCGCGCCGCGCTGCAGGAGGCGAACGCGCTGGCCGGCGCGGACACGATCGAGTTCGCGCTCGGCGCCGGCACGCCCTCGATCACGCTCGCGTCGGCGCTGCCCGCGCTCACCGACGCGGTCACGATCGCCGGCGACACCGGCGGCGCGACGCGCGTCGAGATCAACGCGAACTCCACCGCCGGCCCGGGGCTGTCCCTCGCCGCCGGCAGCAGCGGCAGCCGGCTGCGCGCGCTCGTGATCAACCGCGCGGGCACCGGCAACCCGGGCGTGCGCGTGGACAGCGCGAACAACACGATCGAAGGCTGCTACGTCGGCACCGACAGCGCGGGGGGCAGCTCGGTCGCCGGCAACGCGGCCGGGGGCGTGCTCCTCACCGGCAGCGGCGCGACCGGCAACCTCGTCGGCGGCACGAGCGCCGCGGCGCGCAACGTGATCTCGCACAACGCGACCTTCGGCGTGAAGCTCGACGCGGGCGCCGCGGGCAACCGGATCGTCGGCAACTACATCGGCACCAACGCCGCGGGCAGCGCCGCCAACGCCAACACGTCGGACGGCGTGCTGGTGCAGGGCGGCGCGAACAACAACCGCATCGGCGAGGAGGCCGCGGCGCCGGGGACCGCGCCGGGCAACGTGATCTCGGGCAACTCGTCGAACGGCGTGAACGTGACGGGCAGCGGCACCAACGCCAACACCGTCGCCGGGAACCTGATCGGCACGCAGGCCAACGGCACCTCCGGCCTCGCCAACCCGACCAACAACGTCTTCCTCCAGAACGGCGCGCAGTCGAACGTGATCGGCGGCGCCTCGGCCGCCTCGCGCAACGTGATCTCGTCGAGCTCGATCAGCTCGACCGAGGACGGCGTCGAGGTGAGCGGCACCAACACCAACAACAACGCGATCAAGGGGAACTACATCGGCGTCGACATCACCGGCGCGACCGCGCTCGCCAACGCCGGCAACGGCGTGTACGTCACGGCCGGCGCGACCGGCACGATCGTGGGCGGCGACACCGCGACCCCGGGCACCGCGCCGGGCAACGTGATCTCGGGCAACAGCGCCGCGGGCGTGTACGTCCAGAGCTCGTCGACCACCGGCACGCTCGTGCAGGGGAACCTCATCGGCCTCAACGCGGCGGGCAACGCGAAGGTCGCCAACGGCACCTTCGGCGTGAACGTCGACTCGGCCGGCTCGAACACGATCGGCGGCGCGACGGCCGGGCTGCGCAACGTGATCTCGGGCCACTCGGGCTCGACGCAGGCCGGCGTCGAGATCAAGACCGGCTCGTCGGGCAACACCGTCGCCGGCAACTACATCGGCACCGACGTCACCGGCACCGTCGCGATCGCGAACTACAACGGCGTGCGCGTCGTCGGCTCGTCGAACACGATCGGCGGGAACGCGGCCGCGCCGGGGACCCCGCCGGGGAACGTGATCAGCGGCAACGGCAACGACGGCATCTTCCTGAACGGCTGCTCGTCGGTGACCGTCGCCGGCAACCTGGTCGGCACCAACGCCGCCGGCACCGCCGCGCTCCGCAACACGTCCAACGGCGTCGAGCTCGGCGGCGGCGCGCAGAACAACACGATCGGCGGCGCCACCGCCGCCGCGCGCAACGTGATCACCGCGACCGCCGGCTCGTTCGGCGGCAACGTGAGCTTGAACGGCACGAACACGCGGAACAACACCGTCGCGGGCAACTACATCGGCACCGACATCACCGGCACGGTCGCGCTCAACAACTCCGGTGACGGCGTGATCGTCAAGTCGAACGCCAGCGCGAACACGATCGGCGGCCTCACCGCGACGCCCGGCACGCCGCCCGGCAACCTGATCTCGGGCCACACCGGCGGCAGCTCGAACTCGTCGGGCGTGCAGATCAACGGCAGCGGCTGCACGAACAACCTCGTGCAGGGGAACCTCGTCGGCACCGACGCCACCGGCAAGCTGTCGCTGACCAACCGCCGCGCGGGCGTGCTCGTGTACCAGGCGGGCGCCGGCAACACGATCGGCGGCGCGGCCGCGGGCGCGGGCAACGTGGTCTCCGGCAACTCCTACGGCACGACGACGAGCGGCATCGAGATCTATCAATCGTCGAACTCGGTCGTGAAGGGGAACTGGGCCGGCGTCGACATCACCGGCAACGCGAGGCTCGCCAACGGCGGCGACGGCATCCTGCTCACCGACGGCGCGGGCTTCACGAGCTCGTCGGGAACGATCGTCGGCGGCACCACCGCGTCCGAAAGAAACGTCGCCTCGGGCAACAACGGCAGCGGGATCAAGGTGTCGGGCGCGTTCTGCACGGGCAACACCATCGCGGGCAACTACGCCGGCGTCGGCGCCGACGGCGTCACCGCGCTCGGCAACGCGCTCCACGGCGTCTGGATCGCGAGCGGCACCGCGACCAACACGGTGGGCGGCACGACCGGGCTCACCCCGGGCGCGTGCACGGGCGCGTGCAACCTCCTGGCCTTCAACACGGGCGCGGGCCTCCGCGGCGACGGCAGCGGGCTCGGCAACGCGCTGCGCGGCAACGCGATCACCGGCAACGGCGCGCTCGGCATCGACCTCGGTCCGGCCGGGGTCAACCCGAACGACGCCGGCGATCCCGACACCGGCTTCGACAACCTGCAGAACTTCCCCGTGATCACCGACGCGAGCTGGGACGGTACGAACCTCACCGTGAAGGGCACGCTCAACACCAACGCGAGCACCTCGGGCCTCGCGGTCGAAGTGTTCGCCAACTCCGCCGCGGACGCGTCGGGCTACGGGCAGGGGAAGGTGTGGCTCGGCACCGCGAGCGGGATCGCCACCGACGCCTCGGGCAACGCGGCGTGGCAGCTCATCGTGCCCGGCAAGTGGCGCTTCCTCAGCGCGACCGCGGTCTCCGCGACGGGCAACACGTCGGAGTTCGCGCTCGACTTCGATCCCGTGTACCCGGTCCCCGACAGCGACGGCGACGGCTACAACGACACCGTCGACTGCGCGCCCGCCGACCCCACCGTGTGGGCCGCGCCGGCCGAGGTGACGGGCCTCGTGATCGCGGCCGACGGCGAGACGCTGCAGTGGGTCACGCTTGCGTCGCAGGCCGGACCCGCGACCGCGTACGACGTGCTCCGCGGCGACGCCGCGCAGTTCCCGGTGGGTACGGGCGCGGGCGAGACCTGCCTCGCGTCGGCGCTCGCCGCGACGTCCTTCGCGAGCGCCGCCGATCCCGCGCCGGGGCAGGGCACGTACTACCTCGTGCGCGGCCGCAACGCGTGCGGGACCGGCACCTACGGCACGACGAGCGCCGGCGCGCCGCGCACGACGACGGCGTGCCCCTGACGGCCTGCTCTTGAGCCGCAGGAGCTGACAACGGCGGGGTCCGGGCATCGCGGTCCCCGCCGTCCCCACGGGGGTACGAAATCGGGACCGCCGTCCTCTCGAGCGGACGAGTCGGCGGTCACGAATTTCGGTCCACTCGCGTTTTTCGTCGCCGTATCCGCGACTTACGGGCACACCGATGTCTGGCGCGCTTCCTGCAATACCTCTCGGCAACCGCGGGCCCGCCCCGCCCGCCGAGAGGGAATGCGCCGATGACGCTGCACTCGAAGAGCCGGATCGAATATCTCGGCCGCCGCCGCAAGCGCGCCTTTGAGCAGCAGTCCGCCCAGGCCCCCATGATGTTCAAGCAGGCCACGCAGCGCCTGCGCGGTCTGACCCTCGGCGTGCTGCTCGCGTTCCGCGATCCGAAGGGCGAGCGCGACCACTGATCCGCGCGTCGACGCGACGTCGGTGGGATTTCGACGCGACGTCCGTAGGGCATCGGCGCGGCGTCCGTAGGGGCATCGGCGCGACGTCCGTAGGGGCACGCGGCGTCCGTAGGGGCGGGTTTAGCGAGCGAAGCGAGCGTAACCCGCCCGCGTGCTAACCCGAATGCCTGAAATGGACCACGTCCCCGTCGAGCACCAGGTACTCCTTGCCCTCGAGCCGCAGCCACGCCTTCTCGCGCGCGACGCCGAGTGACCCCGCCTCGAGCAGCTTGTCCCACCGCACGACCTCCGCGCGGATGAAGCCCTTCTCGATGTCGGAGTGGATCGCGCCCGCGGCCTCCTTGGCGCGCGTGCCGTCCTTGATCGTCCACGCGCGGCACTCGTCGTCGCCCGCGGTGAAGAACGAGATCTGCCCCATCAGGTGATAGCTCGCGCGGATCAGCCGATCGAGCGCGGGCTCCGCGATGCCGAGATCGCCGCGGAACACCGCCGCGTCCTCGGCGGGCAGCTTCGCGATCTCCTCCTCGATCTTCGCCGACAGCGCCACGAACGCGCAGCCCGGCCGGCTCTCGAGCCCCGGCAGCCCGAACGCGTCGGAGTGCGCGCTCAACTCGCCGGTGCGGTCCTCGGCCAGGTTCACGGCCACGAGGAGCGGCTTTCCCGACAGGAATCCGTACCCGCGCAGCACCTTCTGCTCGTCGGCCGTGAGCCCCGCGGCACGCAGCGGCGTCTCGGCCTCGAGCAGCGCGAGCACGCGCCGCATCAGGTCCAGCTCACGCTTGTCCTCGTCCTTGCCGGACTTCTTGACGATCGCCTCGAGCCGCTCGATGCGCCGCGTCGCGACGTCCATGTCCGACAGCAGGAACTCGGTCTCGATGAGCGCGAGGTCGCGCGCCGGGTCGATCGACCCCTCGGGGTGCGGGTTCGCGTCGTCCTCGAAGCCCTGGATCACGACCAGGAGCGCATCGCTGTTGCGCAGCGCCGCGAGCACCGGGTTGTCGGTCTTGCCCGCGCCGCGCTCCATCGGCGCGAGGTCGACGTACGTCACCGTCGCGTGCGTCGTCTTGCGCGGCTTGAACAGCTCCGACAGCTTCTCGAGGCGCGCGTCGGGCACCTTCGCGATGCCGCGCCGGGTCTCGGCGCGCGCACCGTGCGGCACCTCGGTCCCGGTGAGGATGGTCCAGAGCGTGGACTTGCCCGAGGTGGGCAGCCCGGCGAGCGCGATCTCCATGGCAGGTTCTCCCGGACGGGACGGGCCCGGCTCTTCGTCCCGGGCGCGAAACGGCCCGGCTCCAACATCCCGGGCGCGAAACGGCCGCCATTGTACGGGCGCCCCGGGGAAAGGCGATAATCCCGCCGGTATTCGGATCGCGACGAGATTTCCGGCGCGGGGCGGGTGCGGCTCTGTAGGGGCGGGTTTAGGGCCCGCAGGGCCCGTAACCCGCCCGGGGAGGCACTCCGTTGATCGCAGGCGTCCAGGTCCACACCCTCGACATCAAGGCCGACGAACGCGGCCGACTGGTCGAACTCTTCCGCGCCGACGAGCCCGCCCTGGGCGGCTTCGGCCAGGTCCACCTCACCACGGTCTACCCCGGCGTGGTCAAGGCCTGGCACCTCCACAAGCGCCGCACGGACACGTTCTGCGTCGTCTCCGGGATGGCGCGCCTCGGCCTCTACGACGCCCGCGAGGGCTCCGGCACGCGCGAGGAACTGAACCAGTTCTTCCTCGGCCTGCACTCCCCGCTGCGCGTCACGGTCCCGCCCGGGGTCTGGTTCGGGTTCAAGGGCGTCGGCGAGACCGAGGCCCTGGTCATGGTCTTCACCGACCAGCCGCACAACCCCAAGGACCCCGACGAGGAGCGCTGGGACCCCGAGATCAACGAGATCCCCTTCGACTGGGAGCGCCGGGATCGTTAGTCCGGTGCTGATTTGACCCTGTCGCGCACGGGGGTGTACCATCCCCCGGCTTTTGGGCCGTTTCCGCTTACGCTCGAACGAGTCGGGGCGTAGCGCAGCCTGGTAGCGCGCCTGTTTTGGGAGCAGGCGGTCGCCGGTTCAAATCCGGCCGCCCCGACCAACTCGCGTTGCCGACGCGCCCATCAGCATGTTGTGACGTAACCGTGGTGTCCAAGAGCGCGGCTGTAGCTCAGGGGATAGAGCACCAGCCTCCGGAGCTGGGGGTCGCTGGTTCGAATCCAGCCAGCCGCGCCAGTCAATCGCCAAGCAATCAGCACGAGACCGCATTTGGGGAGAGAACGCGCGCCCACCGACTCTGACGCGAGTTTCCCCTGAACCGCGCAGCCGCGAAATCGGTCCCCCTATAAACACGACGCCCGCGGACCGTGGCCCGCGGGCACAGCCGGGTCGAGCCCGACTGGATGATCAGCGTGAAGCTACGCTCGCCGGCGCTCGACATCAACGCCCACGGCGGACTTTGCCCACCGCAGGGCGACGCTCACTGGTTCCCGCCCCCGTCCGTGTTCCCCGACCCGCCGACCGTGTAGTTTCCGGCCGCGTTGCCGCGCGCCGAGTTGTAGCGATACACGCACTGCGCGGACGTGGCCGTGAAGCCGATGCCGAATCCCAGGTTGGCGTTGACGACGTTCGACTCGATCACGACGCCGGCCGACTGGACGTTGATCCCTGTGGCCCCGCACGCCGTGACGGTGTTGTGGAGCACGTTGCAGTTGTCCGCCGTGATCAGGATGCCGGTCGACGTCGACTGCGAGATCACGTTGCGCTCGACGAGGTGGCCGCCGCCGTTGCCGGTGAGCATGAGCCCGACGTCGGCGCCATCGATGTCGTTGCGCAGGATGCCGAGCCCGCGCGCGAAGCCGTCGACCGAGATGCCGTGCCCGCCGGCGCAATGGATCACGTTGTCCTCGATCGTGCCGCGCATCGGGGCGGAACTGACGACGACGCCCGACACCGTTCGCATGTCGTTCCGCGCGATCCGCAGCACCGAGGACGTGAGCGTCGACGTCACCTCGACGCCGATCGGCGCGTCGTGGAGCGTCGAGTCCTCGACCGACAGCTCCGCGGGCTCGGTCAGGTTGACCCCGCTGATCCGCCCGTTCTCGGTTTCCACGTGGGACAGCGTGATGCGTGACCCGGTGCTGCCCCCATTCGCGAGCACGCCGTCGGACCCGCCGTAGAGCCGGCCGTTCTTCAGCGTCAGGTTGGTCGCGCCGTTCACGAGCACGACCGGCGCGGTGTTGCCGGACACGAGGAGGCTGTGCCCGTTCAGGTCGACGGTCACCGTGCCCGCCGAGATCGTGAGCACGGCCGCGCCCCCGGCCGTGATGTCGCGAGTGACGACGTAAGAGCCCGACGTCGCGATCGACAGGGGGCCCGAGATCGGGATGCGCGATTCCGCGGCGCGCGCGGCAACGGGCATGGCCAGCAGGGCCAGGAGCGCCAGGGTCTTGACCGGCGTCGTGAGGTTCATGCGCGTGTCTCCTTCACCTCACAGTCCGGAGAACGCGCCACGAACCCGTCACGGCCGGCGGTGATCTAGCCACGGACGATGTCGACCGAGATCTCCACCGCCGG
>JABLTH010029584.1_pt1 | contig 11523 bp, 11 predicted proteins | sample 7875711 | NCBI WGS metagenome assembly JABLTH01 (sample SAMN14941262, study PRJNA633318) | bioreactor metagenome | isolation source: bioreactor | place: China | collected 2019-03-05 | reverse complement strand
TCTGGGTGGTTCATGCCGTCTCCATGCAATACAAATAGATTGTTTTACGAAGTCGAATTCGTATTATACTGGGGGCGCGCACTTTGCAGGACAGAGAACTACAGAGAACTACGGAGACGTGTGCGTAGAGGAAGGAGGCAACTCATGTCGATCCGGTCCCGGTTCATCTTCGCGGGAAATTCGGTCGGCAGTATCCACGGCCTGATGGGGTTGCCGGGCTTGAGACTGGCCGCCACCTGTCTTGCCGTTACCGCGCTCGCCTTTGCAGGGATTGTCGAGCAGTTGATCAGCAAGATGGAGTCGGTGACGGGCAGATTCAACGGCCTTGTGGTGCTCCGGCGTCTGCATGGTTGTGCTCGCGGCCTTCGCTGGCTGGGTGTGGCCGGGTGTCGGCATCCTGCGCTCACCGCTTGGACGAGCACTACGCGCGAAGCGTGAACATATCGGGGATTTCTATCTGGGAGCGCAGGATGTCATGGCGAGGGAAGGCTGGGGCTGGAAACGCAGGCAGATATGGGGATAGCGAATTGAGCACTCTCACCTTAGTCCCCGGCGAGGGAACGCCGGAGAGACAGCGGCAGGACTACCGCCTCCAGAAGGAGGAGATTCGTCGGGACGCCAGCATCGGTTCGACGGTTGCCACGATGTTCCAGGCTCTGGTTGGCAAGTGGGGCGATCGCGTAGCGTTACGCCGCAAGCAGGGCGGGACCTGGGAAGACATAAGCTGGCGGCAATTCGGCGACGCCGCACGCCAGGTTGCGGCGTCCCTGGCGGCTAGCGGATTCCGTGGCGGCGAGTCTGCCTGCATTCTCAGCAGCACGCGTCCGGAATGGATGTACTGCGACATGGGACTGCTCGGCATCGGGATGGTGGTCGCGGGCATCTATCCGACTGATTCCAGCAGCCAGGTGGCCTACCTGGCGGGAGACTGCAATGCCTCCATCATCTTTGTCGAGAACGACGCGCAACTCGACAAGGTACTGGCGATCAGGGAGACGTTGCCCGCATTGAGACTCATTGTTGTCTTCGACTTGGCAGGGCTGCGCGACCTTGCCGACGACATGGTCTGCAGCTTTGCCGATTTCCTGCTCCGCGGCGCCGCGTTCTCGCGTGCCCAGCCAGACTGGTTCGCGCGCCAGACAGGGAAGGTCCTTCCGGATTCGCTGGCAATTCTGGTGTACACCTCGGGCACCACAGGTCCGCCGAAAGGGGCAATGGTCAGCCATGCCAACCTGGTGTTCCAGGTGGTCAACAGCGCTCCGCTCTGGGAGATGCATGAGGGCGACGACCGTCTCGCGTTCCTTCCCCTGTGCCATATCGCAGAGCGGTATTTCACCTACTTTTCCATGTACCGCGGTGTTGTCTCCAACTTCGTGGAGAGTCCTGCGACGGTCCTTGATGATGTCCGTGAAGTTCAGCCGGAATTCATGCTGGCGGTTCCGCGCATCTGGGAGAAGCTGTACTCACAGGTAGACATGCGGTTGAAGGAAGGCATGCGCTTGCGGCGTTGGGCTTTTGGTTGTGCGATGGCGCTAGGCATGCGTCGGGAAAGGCTGGCTGCGAAGGGGGTTTCCCCTCCAGCGTGGCTGGAACTTGCGCTCTCCATTGCGGATCCGGTGGTGCTGCGTGGCGTCCGAACCAGCATGGGACTTGAGCGGGCGCGTTCGATTGCAAGCGGCGGCGCGCCCATCTCGCCGGAGCTCGTGCAGTGGTACGGGGCGCTTGGCATTGTCTTGCTCGAGCTTTACGGCATGACCGAATGCGGCACGATTTCGGCGAACCTGCGGCATGCCCGGCGCCTGGGCTCGGTAGGCCGCCCTGCGGGAGGCTGCCGGGTTCGCATTGCTGAGAATGGCGAGATTCTGGTTCGCGGGGCCAATGTCTTCGTGGGCTATCTGAATCAGGAATCCAAGACAGCCGAGGTACTACGGGATGGCTGGCTCCATACGGGCGATGTGGGCCGCTTCGACGATGATGGCTATCTCTATATCACCGATCGTCTCAAGGACATCCTGATCACATCCGGCGGCAAGAATATTACGCCAAGCGAAATTCAGAACGCCCTCAAGTTCTCGTCGTATATCAGTGATGCGCTGGTCATCGGCGACCGGCGGAAGTACCTGACGGCCATCATCATGATCGACCGGGAGAACGTCGAGAAGTTTGCGCAAGAGGCGCAGCTTGCATATACGGATTTCGCCAGTCTTGTGGCCGTGCCTCAGATCCGCATGCTCATCGGCAAGGTGGTCGAAGCCGTCAATGCAAAGTTTGCCCGCGTCGAGTCGATCAAGGATTTTCGCATCCTGCCGGTCGAACTGACGCCGGCCCATGAGGAGGTCACGCCAACCATGAAGCTCAAGCGGCGCGTGATCGAGCGCAAGTGGGAATCCCTGATCGAGAGCATGTACGAAGGAGCATCATTGTGAGCGAGTTGGAAGTTGTCGAAGTCGGCGGGGTGCTGAGTGTTACCCTGGCCCGCCCTGCCAAGCGCAACGCCTTGACGACGCAGATGGTGCGGGCGCTGCGCACGGTTCTTGATGAAGCCGGCCGGAGCTGCTCCGTGCGAACGGTGCTGCTGCGCGCGCAGGGCGCCGCGTTTTGCGCGGGGCGTGATCTTTCGGACGCCGTGGCGGGCGAGGATGCTGCGGCCATCTTGCACGAAGAGATCAATCCGCTTATCGAATCCTTGAGCAAGGTTCCGCAGCCGACCATCGCTGCAGTGGGCGGCGCGGCGATGGGCGTGGGCCTCGGCCTGGCTCTCGCTTGTGATCTCGTGATGGCCAGTCCGTCTGCAGCCTTCGCTTCGCCATTCGCGCGCCTTGGCGGCATCCTGGATTCCGGTGGGCATTGGCTTCTGGCGCGGCGCATCGGCGGGAGCCGGACGTTTCGCTTGATTGCGACTGCCGAGCAGATCGGCGGGGAGGATGCCTATGACTGGGGGCTGGCCGATCTGCTCGTGCCCGACGAGGAACTCGATACGCGCGCGCGCGCGTTGGCGGAAGTGCTCGCCAACGGGCCGCAGGATGCGCTGCGCGAGGAGAAGCGGTTGCTTGCGGCAGCCATGACTTCGACGTTGGCGCAAACGCTGGCACTCGAGGCTACGGCCCAGGGCTGGGCGGCGGGTACTGCCGATTACCGCGAGGGGATCGCAGCGTTCAAGGAGAAGCGCCGACCGGCATTTCGCCTGGAGCGGCCATGAGCTATGCGGTAACGCTGGAGCCGGGCGGCGCTATGTTCTTCGCGGAGGCCGGAGAGATGTTGCTGGATGCCGCCCTGCGGCAGGGTGTAGCACTTGCGCACAGTTGCCGCCAGGGCATATGCGGGGCTTGCCGGGTCCAATTGATTTCCGGGCAGATCGATCGAAGTGCGGAGGAGCCTGTGGCAATGGATGGCGCCGAGTCCGGCGAGGTCCTGTGCTGCAGGGCGAGCGCGCGCAGTGACCTGGTGCTGTCGAGCACATTACCCACGGGCAGGCAACCACTGCCGGTCCGCAAGCTGCTCGGGCGCGTTGCCGGGATTCGGCGGACAGGGGCGGCGGATGTACTGATCCTCAGCATCAAGCTGCCGCGCGAGGCGGAGCTTGATTTCCGCCCGGGGCAGTACGTCGATCTGACGACCAGGGAGGGCGTTCGCCGCAGCTACTCCATCGCGCAGGCTTCAGGCAGGGGAGATTGCCTGGAGTTTCACATCCGGCATTGCCCAGGCGGCCGCTTTACCGATGGCCTGTTCAATGAGCGGGAGTCGCGGCCCGGCACCGGCCACATCGTGCAGGTGGAGGGGCCGTACGGCAGTATGTGGTTGCGGGAGGCGGATGCGCCGGTCATCCTGCTGGCAAGTGGCACTGGATTCGCCCCTATCAAGGCCATGGTCGAGGAGGCCATGCGTCTTGGTATCCACCGGCCGATGCGCCTGTATTGGGGGGGGCGTCGACCCGCTGACCTGTACATGGATGCGCTTTGCCGGCATTGGGCAGCGGCATGGGACGGATTTTCCTATATCCCTGTCGTGTCGGACGCTTGCGATGCGGATGCCTGGCAGGGGCGCACCGGATGGGTCCATCGCGCAGTGATGGAGGACATCGCCGATCTGGCGGCCTACCACGTCTATGCTTGCGGTGCGCCGATCGTGGTGGAGAGCGCCCGACAGGACTTCTCCCGGATCTGCGGCCTGCCGCGCGGCAGCTTCTTTGCCGATGCATTCGTTACGGCGAAGGATCTGTCAAGCGGGGTATGCGCTGCGGCTTGATGGCGCGTGCTTGAAGCGGGTGGCTGGCGGCGGGCCGTCGCGGCGCCGTCGGTACCGCGTTCATCGGGAGTCGCCGCTTGCGTGAACAATCGCGTCGAGCTCATTCGTCAGCCGGCCGCGAACGGGGGCGGCGGCGAAGCAGCAGGAATGCAGCGGGAATCAAGAACAAGGAGAGCAGTGGCGCTGTGACCATGCCGCCGACCATCGGAGCGGCGATCGCCTCCAAGCCGGTGCCGCCTGTCCTCATGATGGGCAGCAGGCCCGCCAGGATGACGGCGTTCGAGTCGAGGCCACCCATCAGGCGTAGGCCGGCGCTGCCCGGCTGGTCGACTGGATGCAGGCATGGTGGACGTTGCTACGGTGGGAAGGTCAAGGGGAAATGTGCGGGGCCGCACTGTCGATCTCCTGGACGCTTGCCTCGCGGTGCGACTCCCTCTTATCGAGAGCCGCACCGGACCTGCCAGCGCCGCCCGCGCGTGCGGGCCGGCATCGCCCGCCTACATGCCGCAGAGGGTCTCGCGCAACGGCGCTGCCTTGCGCGTGAAGTGGCGCAGCGTCGCGGACGGGTTCCAATCGTCGCCGTCGATGCTGTAGCTCTCGTCGAACGGCTTGGCATTATTGGTCTGCGCGTACAGCGGCGTGGTGTACGGCGCCACCACCATCAGGTGCATGGTGCCGTCCGGGCCGAATGCCAGCCCTTCGGCTTCGGTGCGGTTCGGCTCGTCGTAGGTCAGCAGCTCGATCACGCTGCCGCTGACCGTGTCGACCTTGTAGATGCGCTTGCGCTTGAGGCCGTTGACGGTGTCCTTGGTATCGGCGGAGGCGTACAGCATGCCCTGGTAGATCTTCGCCCCTTGCACCCGCTTGCCATTGAACGAGGTCTGCAGCGGCACTGAGCGGATCAGCTTGAAGGTCTCCAGGTCGAAGACATTGAGCTTGTCGGCCGCCGCCGTGCTCCACGTGACGGTATAGAACTGCTTGCGTGGCGCGTCCACCGCCACCCAGGGCACGCCGTCGGCATGCTCGGCGAGCGGCAGCGCGTGCTTGACGCCGGTGTACTGCAGGGTCTTGGCGTCGAACACGGCGATATAGGATTGCTGGGACGAATCGTCTTCGTCTTCGATCGGTGCGTAGAGTTTGCCGTCGGCGATATCGATGTCGCCGATATGGCCCATGTGCGGCCCGCCCGGGGATGCGCCGTAGATGGCCTGGATATCGGCCGGCAGCGCCAGCGGCCGGTTCAGCGCGGGCGCATAGCCGGCGTCGGTGCGCTGCAGGCCGTAGCGCCAGGAGAACACCGGCGTGGCGCCGTCGAAGGCCAGGCCCTGGCTTTTCAGCGTGGCGGGGATGCTGGCCGCCTGCTCGTCGGTGAGGTAGGAGAATCCGGTCAAGGTCTTGGCGTCCAGCGCCAGCTGCGTCAGCACGCGGTCCAGGTATTGCTGCAGCACCGACATGTCGTTGACGAAGGAGGTGCGTTGCGCCGTGACTTCCGACCAGGTTTCCTGGTCCAGTGCGCTGTTGACGGCGCGCAGGGCCGCCACGACCGGCATGCTGCGGCCGACCAGCCTGGTTTCCAGCGCCAGCAGATCGGCTTCGGACAGCGCGGCGAGCTTGACGCCCGCGGCCGATGCGGTGAGCGGTGGAATGGAAATACCGTTGCCGGGATCCTGGTCGGAGTCGAGGCTGAGCAGCAGGCTGGCCAGCTTGCCCAGAGCCGGCGTGCTCTGGCAGTTGCGCTCGGGCTGCAGGTCGAAGAGGGTGATGACGGGCTTGGGCTTGATCGCCGCCAGTTCGATGCCGGCGACTTCCAGCGTCAGTGTGCTGGCGCTGTTGACGGAGAAAGTGCCGTTGTCGGTCTTGACCGGCAGGCCGTCGGCCTTCACCGTCAGTCCGCTCAGCCCGGGCCAGCCGGCCAGCTTGACCTGCATGATGGTCGCGGCGGGCGACGTGGCCGGAGGCGGCTGCACAGAGCTGCCTGCTGCGGGAGTGGCGGGGCTTTCCGCGCCATCGCCACCGCAAGCGGCAAGGGAGCCGACGACGACGGCAAGCAGCGGGATGGCGTAGCGGTGGGTAACCGGCAGGGCGGGACGGCGAATCTTCATGATTCCGGAGCGGACGTACTGCGGTGGGCAGCCCGAGTGGGAGCACTCAGGGACGGGAGCGGGCGGTGATTGCCGCCCGCCGGAGCCCCGCATTGTTGGGCCGCCGTGTGGCACGCCTGTGACGCAATGTCATGACATCAAGGCATGGCAATGCGCCATCGCCCGCCTCGCACCGGCGAGGCGCTCTTACGTCGACGTCAACGCATTCGCCGGCGGCCTGGCGCGCAACGCCGTCGGTTCGATGCCGAACATGCGCTTGTGTGTCCGGGTCAGGTGCGCGGAATCCGCGAAGCCCGCCAGATGCGCGGCCTCGGTCCAGGTCGCGCCGGACAGCGCGGCTTCGACGGCGAGGTTGATGCGCAGCCAGAGCACGTAGGCGCGGAAGGAACTGCCGGTCTCGGCGACGAACAGGTGCCGGAAGCGGCTTTCCGACAGCGCGACCGCGGCCGCCACGTCACGCAGCTGGACGGTATCGGCGAGATGCGCGCGGATGTAGTCCAGCGCCGGGCCCAGGCGCGGGTCGGGCTGCCGTTCGAGGCCGGGCGTGCTGCCGCTCAGTTCCGCGATGGCGGCCGTGGCGGCACCGGCCAATGCCCTGGCGCCGTGGCCCGCCTGCAGGCCCTGGCGCAGCAGCCGCGCGGCGGCGCGGACAGCATCCGGCGGCAGTTCGGCCACGGCAGGGGTCGGATAGCGTGCCGTCAGCGCACGTCCGGCGCTGCTCTCGGGTTCGACGAAGAGGTGGGCCACGGTGGCGCTGCCGTCGATCTCGAACTGGTGCGTGCATTCGCTGGCGACGAAGGCTCCCGCGTAGCCGCACCAGTCGCCCTCGGGCTCGGTGCGGAAACCGAAGCGGCCCCGCAGGGCGATGGCGATCTGGTGCGCATGGTGGCGGTGCCACTGCGTGCGGCCCCGGCTTTCACCGATCCAGAGGCTGCCGCCATGCCAGAAACAAGGGCGGCCGATGGCCGCGATGGCCGAGAAGCCGGCGCGTGCGGCGGATGCTTGCGCGGATGTGCCTTGCTTCGCAGCCACTGCGTTCTCCTTCAGGTCAGCCGTTTCGTTCAAGTGCCGGATGCCGGCGGCCGGGACAATCGCGCCATCCTAACAGCCTCTTGATTCCGCATGATGTACCGCTCTGCTTTTGCCCGGCACGCCCGTCCCTGCCGCCAGGCGGAACCCGACGCCGCCCGCCACCAGCGCTGGTCCGCTGGATGATTGAAATGGCTGGCGCCGACCGATTTCAGTGATTCAGTGGACTCGCTGTCGCGCGCCGTGCCCTGTCGCAATGCGGTGCTCCCGGCCAGTGCTTCGGCCGGGGGCCCCCCCTCCGGGTCCCATCGACGCGGATTCGTTTCTCATCCCTCACCCAGGACACTATCCATGTTCAAGCCATTGGCGCAGACCGTGCTGGTCTCGCTCGCGACCGCTTGTCTCGCTGCCTGCGGGACGCCACCCGCCGATCTCGATCTTTCGCTCCAGCATCCGACTGCCGAGGGCAGGTTCATCGTCAGCATGGTGCCACCCGCCGCGGGCGCGGCCATCCGCCAGATGCATGCCTGGCAGGTGCGCGTGGAAATGCCCGACGGGCGGCCTGTGCAGCATGCCGCCATCGGCTTCGACGGCGGCATGCCGCAGCACGGCCATGGCTTTCCCACCGCGCCCCGCGTCACCGGCGAGCTTGCGCCGGGCGTCTATGCGCTGGAAGGCGTGAAGTTCAGCATGTCCGGCTGGTGGGACATGCGCCTGGCGATTCGCGCCGGTGACCTCAGCGATACCGCGGTGTTCAACGTCATCGTCGGCGATGACGGATTGCGCCGCTGAGCCGCATCGGCCAGGAGACCGTTTGATGGACCCGATTGTTGGAACCAAGGGGCTTGCGCTGCCGCGCGCGGGCCGGCGTGCGCGGCGGCTGCGGGCGCCGGCCGCGGTGCTCATCTGCCTCGCGGCGCTTGTGCGGATCGCGCCCGGCCTTGCCGGCGATGGTGCCGATGCTGGCGATCCCTGGACGAAGGGGGAGCGTGCCGTCCTGTCTACGATGCACTTGAGGCAGCTGCCGTCGCCGTCGCCCGATCCCTCGAATGCGGTGGCCGATGTGCCGGCGGCGGCGGCGTTCGGCAAGCGGCTCTTCTCGGATGCACGCCTGTCGCGCAACGGCGCGGTGTCGTGCGCCACCTGCCATGTGCCTGAGCGGCAGTTCCAGGATGGCCTGGCGGTCGGCAGGGGGATCGGCGACGGCCGCCGCCGCACCATGCCGGTTGCCGCGACGGCGCATAGTCCTTTCCTGTTCTGGGATGGCCGCAAGGACAGCCAGTGGTCCCAGGCCCTGGGCCCGCTGGAAGATGGCGTCGAGCATGGCGGCAACCGGCTGCAGCTGGCCCGGGTCGCGCTGGCCCACTACCGGCGTGAATACGAGTCCTTGTTCGGGCGCCCGCCGGAGCTGCCGTCATGGCCGGCCGATGCCTCGCCGCTGGGCAGCGAGCGCGAGAAGCAGGCGTGGTCGTCGCTCGCGCCCGCGCAACGGGATGCCATCAACCGCGTATTTGCCAATCTCGGCAAGGCCATCGCAGCCTACGAGCGGACCGTGGCCTACGGCGAATCGCGCTTCGACCGCTACGTCGAAGCCGTGCTCGCCGGAGACCGCGAGGGCAGGCGCATGCTTTCGGCGCAGGAGATCAAGGGCCTGCGCTTGTTCCTCGGCAAGGCGCAATGCGCGACATGCCACAACGGTCCGCTGCTGACCGACCAGGCTTTTCACAATACCGGTGTGCCGCCGGGAGCGCGGCGGCTTCCCGACCCCGGGCGCGCGGCGGCCACGGCAGGCGTGCTGGCCGACGAGTTCAATTGCCTGGGGCGCTATAGCGATGCGCCGCCGGAGCACTGCCGCGAACTGCGCTTCATGGCCGCAGGCGGGCCGGACCTGGCGGGCGCCTTCAAGACGCCGGGCCTGCGCAACGTGGCCTTGCGGGCCCCCTATATGCATGGCGGGCAGCTCGCCACCCTGGATGCCGTGATGGCGCACTACATGCGATCGCCGGCCGCGGCGGTGGGACATTCCGAGTTGTCGGCGGAGGAGGGGGGCCACGCCGGGCACCTGCGTATCCGCTTGACGGAGACCGAGGCAGGCGACGTGGTGGCGTTCCTGGGCAGCCTGTCGGGGCCCATCGTGGAGCGTCCCATCGGCGCGAGGCCGGCGGAGCCGGTGCGCTGAGCGGGCCGGGCACAGGCCGGGTTCCATGGCTGCGCGAGGCAGTGGACTAGCCTTCGACCTCGATCCGCCGGTAGACCCGGTAGCCCTGTCCGCGCACCGTGGCGACCGGCAGCCGCTGGCCGCTGGCCTGTTCGATCTTGCGGCGCAGCCGGTGCATCTGCGTATCCAGGCGGCGCTGGTCGTAGTGCAGGTAGTCCTCGCCGAGCGCCTTGACGATGCTCCTGCGGGTCACGTACTGCGCGCCGTGGGCGCCGTCGGCGAGCGCGCGCAGCACCGTGTAGTCCTGCGCCGACAGCGGCACGGGCGCGCAACCCGGCGGCATCAGCGCAGGCGGCGCGGCGGACAGGCGCCATGCCGCGGGCGCATCGGCCGGCGCGGCCTGCAGTGCTTCGTCGGGCAGCGCCTGCTGGCGCGCGGAGATGTCGCGCGCCACTGCCACGCGGTGTGTCTTGCACTCGGACAGGCGCGCCGACCACTCGATGGTGGCGAGGCTGCCGTCCTTGCGGACGTAGCGGTTCTCGAAGTGCCGCTGCTGGTAGCCGGCCTCGATGCGCGCGACCGCCTGCAGCGTTCGGTCGAGGTCCTCGGCGTAGAGGAAGTCGAGCATCGATCTGCCGACCATCTCTTCCGGCCGGTAGCCGAAGATGGCTTCGCAGGCGCCGCTGATGGACAGGAAGCGGCCTTGCCGGTCGACCACGCAGATCGCGTCGAGCAGCAGGTCCATGACGTGCTTGGGTGGCTGGATCGCCATCTTCGTTCTTGCAGGCATCTTGCAGACATCGGGTGCCACCGCCGCCGGCGGCCCCGTTCCAGGCGCCGATTTTAACCGGCGGCGCGCAACCCCGCTGCCGGGTGGGGCGCCGCGGGCGCGGTTGTCTCGCTTGCTAGGCGCCGCCCCCGCCGCCCCCGTTGTCCCCGTCATCGTCGTCGCGCGCTCTGCGCCCGCCCGGCCTGGACGTGGGGCGCCCCTGGCGACCGAGCGGCAGTTGCGGGTATTGCATGGCGGCGTATTGCAGTGCGGCGTCCTCGGAGACGAACGGCAGCGGGCTGTCGGTGGAGTCGTCCTCGTAGACCGGAGTCAGGTAGACCTTGCCGCGGATCACCTTGCTGAGATTGAGTCGCTTGAGCGCTTTCATGCCGGACGGAATGGATTGGCCTGCCGCGCCGCAGGCAGCCCGCAGGCAGCCCGCAGGAGGCGCCGGGATGGCGTCATGCGGGTGAGGTGCCGGCGTTGGCGTGGACGTGGGCGTCGCAGCTTGAGCCTACGACGCAGTAGCGTGCGTCGCATGCCCCTTTCGGGGGGCGCGGGTGCGCTGGCGCACGCAGGTGGGCGGGCCGGCGGCGCCGGGTTCAGTCGGGCCGCGGCAGGTCGCCCGGGGCGGCGTGGCCGATGGCCGGAGACTTGATGTGGCGCAGGGCGTCGCGGAAATGCTCGTGCCGGGCGCTGCGCAGCCATTCGAAGGCCACCATCTCGACCGTGGCCGGCAGCGCGCCGGCGGCGGCCAGGCGTGCCACCGCGGTGTCGTGGTCGATGGCCTTGCGCGAGCCGGTGGCATCGACCAGCAGGGTGACCTCGCGCCCGTGCCCGAGCAGGCCGAGCGCGGTCTGCAGCACGCAGACGTGGGCTTCGCAGCCGGCCACGATGACGCGGCGGCGTGTGGCCGGCAGGATCTCGCACAGGCCGTCGGCGCAGGCATCGAAGCTGTCCTTGGCGAAGGTGCGGTCGCACAGCGCCGTGACTTCGGCGAGGTTGGCGCCCAGGCTGCCGGGGCTCTGTTCCGTGCCGATCACCGGCACGCCGAGGCGGCGCGCGATGGTGGCCAGGCGCACGCATTCCCTGACCACCTGCTCGCCATGGCGGATGGCCGGCATCAGGCGGGCCTGCAGGTCGACCAGGACCAGTATGGAATCGGCGGCATCGTGCAGCATCGTCATTCTCCTGTGGGGCCGGCATGGGGCCGGCATGGG
>JABLTH010080774.1_pt1 | contig 11525 bp, 2 predicted proteins | sample 7875711 | NCBI WGS metagenome assembly JABLTH01 (sample SAMN14941262, study PRJNA633318) | bioreactor metagenome | isolation source: bioreactor | place: China | collected 2019-03-05 | reverse complement strand
GTTCCCATTCCGAACACGGAAGTTAAGCCCTGCTTCGGCGATGGTACTGCCGGGCTTCCCCGGTGGGAGAGTAGCGCGACGGTGGGACTTCTTCGGACGGCGCCAGCCGCGGATGCGGTTGGCGCCGTCGTCGTATCGGCACTCGCTAGGCCGAAGTTCCGGCGGCGTTTGTGACGATTGCCGTGGAGGGGCGTGGGGTTGGATGGTTTCTGGCGCAAATAGTGTAGCCACTAAATACGATCGATTAGCCTTGACATCGGGCCCCTGAGATGCTCTTCTATGGCCATGGCGTCCCGCACGGGTGTCGTCCACGTAGCCACAACGCGCCGCGTCTACAAAGGCAAGACCTACGAGTCCCACCTGCTGCGCCGCTCCTACCGCGCCGGAGGCAAGGTGCTCCACGAGACCGTGGGCAACCTCTCGCACCTGCCGCTGGAGACCATCGACCTGATCCGCCGCTCGCTGCGCGGCGAGCGCCTCGTGCCCGCCGAGCAGCGGCTCGAGATCCTGCGCAGCCTGCCCCATGGCCACGTGGCCGCCGTGCTCGCCATGCTGCGCGCGCAGGGGCTGGACAGGCTCTTGGGCCCCAGGGCCTCCCGGGAGCGCGATCTGGTCCTCGCGATGATCGTCGCGCGCGTGCTCGATCCGCGCTCCAAGCTCGCGACGACGCGCGCCTGGCACCAGAGCACGCTCGCCGACGAGCTGCGCGTGCACGAGGCCGACGAGGACGATCTCTACGCGGCCATGGACTGGCTGCTCGAGCGGCAGCAGCGCATTGAGAAGGGCCTCGCCAGCAAGCACCTGCGCGAGGGCTCGCTCGTGCTCTACGACCTCACGTCGACCTACTTCGAGGGCCGCGCCTGCCCGCTGGCGCGCCTGGGCTACAGCCGGGACGGCAAGCGCGGTCTGGCGCAGATCGTCTTCGGCCTGCTCACCGACGCCAACGGCTGCCCGGTCGCCGTCGAGGTCTTCGCCGGCAACACCGGCGATCCGTCGACGGTGACCACGCAGATCCAGAAGCTCCGCCAGCGCTTCGGCCTCGAGTCGGTCGTGCTCGTCGGCGACCGCGGCATGCTCACCGAGGCCCGCATCCGGGAGAGCCTGTCTCCGGCGGGGCTGTCGTGGATCACGGCCCTGCGGGCGCCGGCGATCGATGCACTGCGCACCGCGGGCTCGCTCCAGCTCTCGCTCTTCGACGAGAAGGACCTGGGCGAGATCACCGACCCGGCCTACCCGGGCGAGCGGCTCGTCGTGTGTCGCAACCCGCTGCTCGCCGAGGAGCGATCGCGCAAGCGCGAGGATCTGCTGGCCTCGACCGAGCGCGATCTGGGCCGCATCCGCACGCAGGTCGAGGCCGGCAAGCTTCGCGCCGAGCAGGCCATCGGCCTGCGCGTGGGGCGCGTGATCGACCGCTTCAAGATGGCCAAGCACTTCGTGCTGCACATTGCACCGGGCAGCTTCCGCTTCGAGCGCAATCGGGAGCAGATCGCACAGGAAGCGGCGCTCGATGGCTTCTACGTCCTGCGCACCAATGTGCCCGAGGCCCGGCTCGATGCCGCGGCCGTCGTGCGGAGCTACAAGTCCCTGAGCCACGTCGAGCGTGCCTTCCGGAGCCTCAAGACGCTGGACCTGCACGTGCGGCCGATCCATCACCACACCGAGGCGCGCGTGCGGGCGCACGTGCTGCTGTGCATGCTCGCCTACTACGTGCAGTGGCACCTGCAACGCGCCTGGGCTCCGATGCTCTTCGCCGATGAGCTCCCGCCCGGGCGCAAAGGCCCCTCGCCCGTCTCGCCCGCCCGGCGCTCCGCCGCGGCCGAGAACAAGGCCCGCACCCGACAGCGCCCCGACGGGCAGCCCGTCCACAGCTTCCGCACCCTGCTCGCCGAGCTCGCCACGCTCACCCGCAACCGCGTCCGCCCGATCGGCGCTGACGATACCGCCAGCTTCGAGCTCCACACCGTGGCCACCCCGCTGCAGCGCGAAGCGCTCGAGCGGCTCGGCATCACCGGCCGCCTGTAGCCAGAACCAGACCCCTCGTCCGTGTCAGGCTCCCCGAGAATTCAAGGGCTTCCCTGATTCGAGCCCGGGAACTTCGGGCTAGACCAGGGCCGCGCCGCGCTCCCGCAGCAGGTCTCGCAATACCGAGCGATGACAGTGCGCTTCGTCGGGGCAGTAGCAGCCGACCGAGAAGCTCGCGCCGTGCGAGAGCGCGGCGAGCAGGTCGAGGATGCGGCTCGGCGTCGGCTGCTTCATCTCGGCCCGGTAGCGCGTCGCGAACGTGCGCCACTGCGCTTCGGTCTCCGCTGCCTGCGCGCGCCTGACGAGCGCGTCGCTCGGCGCGAGGTCGGGGAGCCAGACGTCGTAGAAGTCGCGCTTCGCGAACTCCGACTTCGGGACGCCGCGCGGCGGGCGCCGGACGGTCCCGATGCGAAGCCCTTCGCCCTTCGTGCGCGGGGTGCCGAGGCGGACGACGCGGACCGGCACGGCGCCCTCAGCGCAGCGCGGCCGAGGCGCGCGCGCGCGCAGCGCGCGCCGTTCGCCGGACGACGCTGCCGTCGAGGACGATCGCGCCGTCGGGCACCACGGCCCCGCGCTCGACGACGACGCCGCGGCCCAGGCGCGCGCGCGCGCCCACCTGCGCGCCGCGCCGGACGATGCTCCCTTCGCCGACGACCGCGCCCGCGCCGACGCGAGCTTCGGGCTCGATGCGCGCACGCTCGCCGATGCTCGCTCCCCTCTCGAGCAGCGCCGACGCCGATACGCGCGCGGTGGAGGCGATCGGAACGGATGCGGCGGGCGCATCCGCGGCCAGCACTCCCGCCGCCGCGATCGCCCGGGCGGCATCCGCCGGCGCCGCTGCCGCGAGCGTCGTCGTCGCGAGTGCGGCCGGCGCAGCCTCGGCCGCGGCGGCCTCCGCCGGCGCGGCGGTCCCCGCTGCGGGCGGCGCTGTCGCCACGGATGACGCCGCCGCGAATGAGGTCGTCTTCGCCGGTGCAGCGGGCAGCACCGGCGCCTCGCCCGGCGCGCGGCTCGACTTGAGGAAGTTCTGCTTGAGCAGGCCGAGGTCGGCGAAGTTCACGACGCCATCGTGGTTGAGGTCGCCGGGAACGCCCGAACCCGTCTGCAGGAAGTGAGACTTGAGGAGCGCGAGGTCGCCGAAGTTGACGACGCCGTCGGAGTTGATGTCGCCGGTGATCCGAGGCGTGGTGTGGAAGAGGTTCGTCTTCACGATCGCGAGGTCGGCGAAGTTGACGACGCCGTCGCCGTTGAGGTCGCCCGAGAGGCCCGTTCCGGTGTGGAAGAGCTGCGACTTGATGACGGCGAGGTCGCCGAAGTTGACGGCGCCGTCGCCGTTCGCGTCGCCGAGGATCGGCGTCGCGACGGCAGCCGGCTCGACGGTGATCGAGACCGCCTGCTCGCCCGAGAGCTGCGGCGTGCCGGGGTCGCGGACCACCACGCGCGGCAGATAGGGTGTGGCGCTCGCCTGCCCGGCCGTCGGCGTCCACGAGAAGACGCCCTGCGGCGTGATGCTGGCGCCGGCCGGCGCATCGAGCAGCGCGAACGCGAGCGCGTCGCCGTCGACGTCGGTCGCGGTGGCCGTGAACGTGAGCGTCTGGCCCGCCTTCACGGTCTGCGGGGCGATCGCACCGAGGACGGGGGCATCGTTCACGGGCGTGACCGTGATCGACACGCTCGCCTCGCTGCCCTTGAAGCCGCTCGCCGCGCGGAACCGGAAGACGTCGGCGCCGTTGTAGTTCGCCGCAGGCCGGTACGTGACGGTGCCGGCCGCCGCATCGAAGCCCTCGAGCGTTCCGTGATCGGGCGGATCGACGATCGAGAACGCGACGACGACGCCCGGGTCGGCGGTCGCGCCGAGCTGGATGAGGAGCGATCCGTCCTCGGAGAGCGCGACGCTCTGCGGCGTCGCCTGCGGAACGCCCGGAGCGGCCTTCACCGTGAGCGAGACGGTCCCCGGCGCGCTCGTCGCGCGGTTGCCGGCCGTCCCGTCCGGATCGCCGCCGTCGCGGACGGTGTACGTGAACGAGTCGGCGCCGGAGTAGCCGGCGTCGGGCGTGTACGTCCAGTTCCCGCCGGCGCCCGCGACGAGCGTCCCGTGCTGCGGCGCATCGCCGAGCAGGAACGTGAGGCCCGGTCGCGGCGTTTCGAGGTCCGTCCCCGCGAGCACGATGAGCACCGGCGCGTCCTGGTCGAGCTGCACCGCCTGGTCGCCGGCGGCCGGCGCGTCGTTGCCGGGCGTCACGGTGATCGACACCTGCGCGGTGGCCTTGCCCGTCTTCCCGTCGTCGACCTGGAATGCGAACGCGTCCGGCCCGTTGTAGTTCGCGGCCGGCGTGTAGAGGACCGTGTGCGCCTGCGCGTCGAAGCCCGAGAGCGTCCCGTGCGCCGGCGCGCCGACGAGCGAGAAGGCGAGCGCGTCGCCGTCGAGGTCGCTCCCGGTGAGCGTCACGAGGACCGATCCGTCTTCGGCCACGCTCCGCGACTGCGCGTCCGCCGTCGGCGCGCGGTTCGCGCTCCGGTCGATCGCGAAGTGGCGGACGTAGTCGTCGCCCTCGACGCCGTCGCCGTTGCCATCGAGCTTGTTGCCGGCGGTGTCGAGGATCGCGTTCTTGCCCGAAAGCGTGAGCCGGTAGCTGCCGTCGGGAAGGACTCCGTTCGGCAGGCTCAGCACGAGGTTCGTCTCGGGGAAGGAGTACGACGGGGCGACCGCGATCGAGACGTCGTCGATCGTATCGAAGGCGTGGTCCGGGCCGGCCTCGAGGAGCGCGTAGTTCGCCCGGCTCGTCGCGCTGATCCCCTGCAGCGCCTCGCTGAAGCTCACCTGGATCGAGGTGAAGGCGAGCGCGGTCGTGCCGCCCTCCGCCGGGAGGTTCAGGACGCCCGTGACGCGCGGCGGGACGGAGTCGTCGGAGCGGCCCTGGAACTCGTACGCGCCGGCGTCGAAGTACGTGAGGCCGGGAGTCGGCGTCCACAGCACGGAGCTCGCGCCGCCGAGCGAGGACTGCCCGTCGTACTTCGAGACCACGAACGTGATGCCGTTCCCGGCGGAGACGCCGATCGTCGGCGTCATGCCCTCGTTCCCGGCGCCGTAATCGAAGCGAACGCTTCCGTCCGCGACGAGCGTCACCGAGAAGTTCACGGCCGACAGGAAGGCGTCGGTGTTCGGGTCTCGCAGCGAGCCCTGCCAGCGGAAGGTCGCCTGGCCGGGCACGCTGGTGTCGGCGTAGATCTGCTCCTGCGGGTCGCGCATCGTGAAGCGATCCCACAGCGGGGCGATGCGCACGAACTGCTTCAGCTTGTCGAGCGAGTTCTCGTAGTCGTTGTAGCCGGCGCCGCCGAGCTCGAGATAGCCCGCGGGGTCGGCACGCACCTGCGTCACGCTCCGTCCATAGAACTGGAACGTGAAGGGCAGCGTGATCGTCGCGCCGTAGTTCCCGCGCCCCTGCCCCACGGCGGCGAAGCTGCTCGCTCCGGTGTCGGTCTCGACGAAGCGCTCGTAGCCGATCCCGCGGTTCGGAGTCGCGGGGTCGTCCTGCCGCGAGAGGCCCTCGGCGTCGGTGAGCGGCCCGACGTAGCCGTTCGCGAAGTCGATCGCGGGCGAGCCCTTCCGCAGCGCGAGGTTGTCGTCGAAGCCGTTGCCTTCGGCGACGCCCTTCTCGCCGAGCACGTTGTCGGCGCCGTCGAGATCGAGGAGCAGCGGGTCGCTGCCGTCGCTCGCTGCGTCGGCGCCCGATGCGGCACGCCAGGCGGCGAGGTCGGCCCGCAGCGTCCCCTGCCAGCGGCCCGTCGCCGCCGCCGCGGCCGCGCCGCGGTACAGGACGTTGGTGTCGCTCTTGAATCCGCTCTGGCCGGCCGACGCCACGGAGAGCACGGCGCCCGCGTCGACCCACACGATGTTGTTCGCGAGGAAGCTGTTGCTCCCGCCGTCGATCCGGACGCCGTCGCCCGCGGGCTGATAGATCGTGTTGTTGATGACGCGGACCTGCGTTCCCTGCGAGATCCAGAGCCCGGCGTCGGCATTCACGTAGATGCGGTTGTTCACGATCGAGACCGGCGCGTAGGAGCTCTGGCCTCGAATCCCGACCGGGTTCGAGTAGACGGCGTTGTCGCGAACGACGTTCGCGAAGTCGGTGAAGCCTCCGCTCACGTTCATGCCCTGGACGGTGTTCGCGTAGAGGGCGTTCCCTTCGGCCACGCCGCCGCCGAAGTCGATCCCGGTCGCGTTGCCATGGACATCGTTGTCGATGAAGAAGCCGGTTCCCCTCAGGCCCGTGCCGTTGGCCCGGCTCTGCCCGTAGACGCGATTGCCCTCGGCGCGCCCGCCGTTGAGCTGGATCCCGGTCCCCGTGTTGTCGCGGACGACGTTGTCGAGAAGGAGCGCCGGCGCGCCCACGAGCGTCCCGTAGCCGGACTCCGCACCGCCGAAGATTCCGGTCGCGTTGCCGTAGACCTCGTTGCGGCGAACGGTGGACTCGCGCGAGGTGGTGATCCCCGTACCGGTCACCGAGAACACCTCGTTGTCCTCGATCACGGTGCCGCGGGCGTCGTTCTGGATTCCGTCGCCGCGAACGTCGCGGACCCGGCTGGTCGCGATGCGCCAGCCGTCGGCGTTCGCCGCGACGGCGATGCCACGCTGCCCGATGCCGAAGATCTCGCTGCCCGAGATCGTCCAGCGGTCGCTGTCGCTCGTCGGGTAGCCCGCTCCCCGCGCGCCGATTCCGGAGCCCGCGCCCGTGAGCGCGAGGTGGTCGATCGTGACGTCGTCGGCGCCGGCGTACTCGAAGACCTTCGACTGCGTGTCCGTCTGCGGCAGCCCGCGCGAGAGGACGGCACGGTCGCCCACCTGCACCGGCCCCTGGAAGCGGACGCCCGAGTCCTGGTCCTCGAGGCCGAGGTCGCGGAGCACCGCGTGCGTCCCGGTGTCGACGTAGACGACGTCGCCCGGGTCGAGATCGTAGCCGCGCAGCAGGGCGCCGAGGCTCAGCATCGGCCGGTCGGGAGACTTTCCGTCGTTGCGGTCGTCGCCGAGCGCCGTCGCGTATTCGTCGCCCGCGCTCGTGGCGTCGTTCACGTAGTACGCGCTTCCGGCGTTCGCGATCGAGAACGCGGAGTCGGACGTGTCGGACGGGCGCCCGCCGCGGTTCGCGGTGACGCGCACGAAGGCCTCGCTCCCGGCGGTCACCGGCCCCGCGGTCCACGCCAGGCTGCCGAAGCCGAAGGCGTTCATCGGCGCGTCCTTCGCGAGCAGCGAGAACGTGTGACCACCGTCAGTCGAGAGCTCGATGTCGGCGGTGGTCGCGCCCGCGCCCACGGCGTCGTCGGCCGTCACCTCGATCGCCGCGAGCTGCAGGGAGTCGGAGGCGCTGATGGTCGCGAGCTCGAGCGTGATCCCCGCGCCGCCGCTCGCCGTCGCGTCGTACTGCTTCGCCCACGCCTTGAGCGCGCCCTGGTACGCGCCGGCTTCGACGAAGGAGTCGAGGCCGTTGGCGACGGTCGCGCCGTTGATCAGGATCGTTCCGCGCTGGCTCCCTGCGTACGACCCGGTGCCGACGAAGTGGAGGCGGACGTGGTACGCGCCGTCCGCGACCGGCAGCACGAAGCGAAGCGGCGCCTCGTTCGCCCGCGCCGTCCGGTACGTCCGGTAGACCTCGAGCGGCGCCGGGTCGCCAACGCGCGAGAGGTCGAAGGTCGCTCCCGAGCCGAAGCTGCTCTCGTAGCCGTAGGTCGCCGGATCGCGGTAGCGCTCGGAGAGCCACCAGCGCCCGTCACTCCCACGCCTCGCGGTCGACGGCGGCCCGACGTCGATCAGCGCGATCGTCCGCTCCGCAGCGATCCCCGCCGTCTGCCACTCGATCGGGACGCTCTGCCCGACCTCGAGCTTCTCGAGCCCGTTCGGCGTCAGCACCTGCACGGTCTCGGCCGGGCTTCGCGTGGCGAAGCGCGTGTTCCCGAGATGCCCTGCGTTCGCGCGGCCGCCGTTCGGACCGGGCTCGGCGGCGAAGTACGACGCCGGGTCTCCCGCGTCGATCGCGGGCGATCCGGCGAGCAGCGAGAAGTCGTCGTCTCGCCCGTGGTCGGCGCCGTCGAAGCCGAGGATCCCGTCCGCGCCGGCCGCATTCACGAACAGCGGGTCGGCCGCGCGGCTGTGCAGGTCGAGGCCGACCGCGTACGCCCAGCGATCGAGGTCGGTGAACGCGTGGCCCTCCCAGGAGCCGATCCTTCTGGCTCCCTCGACGAAGAACACGTTGTAGTCGCTCGTGAGCTGCGCGGCGTTCGAGCTCGTCACGTCGATCGCGTCGCCGCCGGACACCCAGACGATGTTGTTGCGGAGCTGGAGGAACAGGTACGACGTGTTCTCCGCCTTCCCTGTGGCGTCGATGCGGAATCCGTCTCCGGTCGCTGTCTGGATCGTGTTCTGCTCGACGAACTGACGCCCGCCCGTGCTCGTCACCTGAATGCCGATGTCCGAGACGTCGTAGACGAGGTTGTTCCGGATCGTGCTTCCCGCGACGCGGATTCCGACCTTCGTTCCGTAGACGACGTTGCCCGAGATCTCGTCCGCGCCGGTGTAGCCCGAGTAGTTGATGCCGTAATCGCTCGTGCCGTAGACGCGGTTGTCGCGAACGGCGCTGCCGTTCTCGATCCCGGTGCGGCCGCCGGTGACGTCGTTGCCGGTGATGACGGATCCGCTGCCGCCGCCAATGCCGGTCGCGTACTGCCCCACGACCGTCACACGGTTGCCCATGATCGTGGTTCCCGAGCTGTACGCAGCGATTCCAGTACCGGTCGCGCCGATCACGTCGTTGTCGGTGACGAGGCCACGCTCGGCGAGGATCCCCGTCGTCGAGCCGAGTCCCTCCTTCGTGCGGACCACGTTTCTCCGAACGGTGACGTCGGTGGTCTGGATGCCGTAGCGAACGTCGTCGAGGACGTTGTCTTCGACGACGCCGCCGCCCAGCGCGGTGATCCCGCCGCCGGACGACACGTTCGGACCGGCCATGTCGTGGATGCGGTTTCCGGCGACGCGCGCGTTGCCGTTGTTCGCCTCGAGATCGATCGCGTAGTAGTCGAGGTCGAAGAGCTCGCTCGCGGTGATGCTCACGCCGTCGCTGTCGGCGGTGCTCGGCGCGTAGATCCCGCGGCCGGCGTTCGTGAGCGTGAGGTGGTCGAAGGTCACGTCGTCGGCACCGGCGAGCTCGAAGATCGCCGCCTCGCGCGCACGGTTGCCGCGCTCGAGGCGCGCCTGGTGGCCGGCGCCGACCGGGCCCTGGATGCGGACGCCGGAGTCCTGCGCCTCGATCCGCACGTTGCGCGGGAGCGCGTAGACGCCGGTGTCGACGAAGACGGTGTCGCCGGGCTCGAGATCGTATGCGGCGAGCAGGCCCGCGAGGCTCGCCATCGGCCGTGAGGGATCGCGGCCGTCGTTCGCGTTGTTGCCGGGCGCGGTCGTGTACTCGTTACCCGCGGTCGACGCGTCGTTCACGTAGAAGGTATTGCCGGCCGGCGCGATCGAGAACGGCGCGTCCGAGACGTCCTGCGGCTGGCTGCCCTGGTTCACCGTCACGCGGACGAGCGCGCTGCTTCCCGACGTCGCCGGCCCGGCCGTCCAATCGTAGCGGCCTTCTCCGAAGCGGTTCATCGCGACGTTCGCGGCGATCGTCTGCCAGCTCGCGCCGGCGTCGGTCGAGACCGCGACGTTCGCGGTCGCCGACGCGGCACCGCCCACGACCTCCTGCAGCAGCTCGAGGCCGTAAAGCTCCGGACGGCCGGTGCCGTACACCAGCGCGAGCGAGATCCCCTGGCCGCCGGTCACCGCGACCGGAATGTCCTCGGCGACGGCGCGCCCGTACACTCCCCCCGCAGCCGTGCTCACGACGTAGTCGTCGCGGACGGTGACGCCGTTCACGACCATGTCGAACGCGCCGCTGCTCCCGTAGTAAGCTCCGTTCACGAAGTGCAGGCGCAGCCGGTAGCTGCCGTCGGCTGCGGGAATCTGGAACGCGAGGCGCGAGCCGGCCGTGTAGCCGTTCGGAATGAGGTAGCTCTTGTAGACGTCGGTGGGCGGCGGATTCGCGACTTGGCTCGTGTCGACGTTCGTGTAACTGCTCGGCTGACCGTAGGTGTTGCCTTCCGTCTGGAAGGAGGTCGCCATCCAGCTCCCGCGGTCGGCCGACGCGATCGCCGGGCCGCCCGCGTTCACGAGCGCGACGGCGCGCGTCGCGACGACGCCGTCCGAGCGCCACTGGATGGTGTATACGTTCCCGGCTTCGAGCTTCTCGAGGCCGTTCGGCGTCAGCACCTGCACGAGCTGCGCGGGGCTCACCGCTGCGCCCTTCGTGTTGCCGTAGGCGCCGATGTCGATCCGGCCGCCGTTCGCTCCCGGCTCGCCCATCCACGCGCTCGCGGGGTCGCCACGGTCGATCGCGGGGGAGGTGCTTCGCAGATGGAAGTCGTCGTCCGCGCCATGGTCGGCGCCGCCCTGCCAGCCGAGCAGGCCGTCGGCGCCGCGGGGGCTCGCGAGGCGCGCGTCGGCGGCGAGGCCGTGCGGATCGAGGCCGAGCTCGTAGATCCAGTCGGCCAGGCTCGTGTACGAGCGGCTCTCCCACTGGCCGAGGAGGCCTCCCCCGGAGACCTGGAACAGATCGTAATCGGCGGCGAAGCCGGTGAGGCTCCCGTCGAGCACGCGGATCGCCGTCCCGCCCTCGACGTCGAAGAGGTTGTTCCGGAGCGTGACGTTGTCGATCTTCTGGACGCGGACCGCGTCGCCCGTGAGCTGCAGGAACGTGTTGTTCTCGATGCGCGGCTTCGAGCCGCCGCCCACGACGATTCCGGCGTCGGAGTTCTGATAGATGCGATTGCTCGCCGCGGTGAAGGTGCCACCGCCCCGGACGTCGATCCCGATCGGGTTCCCGTAGATCGCGTTCTCGCGCAGCTCTCCGGCCGAATAGATCTCCACCCCGACCTTCGAGTTCGCGTAGATCCGGTTTCCCGCGAGCAGGCCGCCCGTCTGGTGGACGCCGACCACGTTGTCGTAGATCTCGTTTCCGCTCACCTCTCCGCCCGCGAAGTCGATGGCGTAGGAGTAGTCGTTCGGACGGTTGCCGTGGATGAGGTTGCCGCTTACCCGTGCCCCGCTCTGGACGCGCAGCGCGATGGTCGCACTCGACGCCGTGAACTCGTTCCCGGTGGCGACGGCGCCGGTCTGGAGGTCGGCCCCCTGCGAGATCCCGGTGAAGACGTTGTTCTCGATTCGCGAGGGGGCGTACGCGCGAACGCCCATGAAGAAGTTGTTGACGACCGCCTCGGCGAACCGATTTCCCGCGATCAGCCAGTCGTCGTTCGACGAGTTCATCTCGACGCCCGTGAGCAGCCGTTCGAAGCGGCTCCCGGTCACGGTGATGCGGTCGCTGTCGGAACCGTACGCGGCGTAGAGCGCATGGTCGGCGTTGCGGAAGACGAGATGATCGATCGTGACGTCGTCGCCGCCCGTCGCCTCGAAGATC
>JABLTH010004360.1_pt1 | contig 11526 bp, 10 predicted proteins | sample 7875711 | NCBI WGS metagenome assembly JABLTH01 (sample SAMN14941262, study PRJNA633318) | bioreactor metagenome | isolation source: bioreactor | place: China | collected 2019-03-05 | reverse complement strand
CAGGCGTTGCACCGGCTCGCGGTTGGCTGCCACGAAGAAATTCTCGAAGGTGGACGGCGGTGGGCTGCCGAGTTCGAGCGAGAGCTGCTTGGGACGCTGGAACATGATGTATTCGTTACTTTCGTGCGGCCATGCCTACTTGCGGTAGAGATCGCTAGCCAGGTAAACGCGCCGGATCTGGCGCGCGCCGACCAGCAGCACGGCGCAGGTGGGCAGCGCCAGCAGCACGCCGAAGAAGCCGAACATCTGGCCGAAGGCGAGCAGGGCGAAGATCACCACCAACGGGTGCAGCCCGATGCGCTCGCCGACCAGGCGCGGTGTCAGGTAGAAGCTCTCGATGAACTGGCCGATGCCGTATACCACCGCCACTGCCGCCAGCCCGTACCAGTTGCCGAACTGCAGCAGGGCGGCGACCACGGCCAGCGCCAGGCCCATGCCGAAGCCGATATAGGGGATGAAGACCGCCAGGCCGGTGAAGACGCCCACCGGCACGCCGATGTCGAACCCGGCGAGGCTGAGTCCGATCGAATACAGCGCCGCCAGGATCAGCATCACCAGGATCTGGCCGCGCAGGTACTGCGACAGCAGCGCGTCGGTCTCGCTGCTCAGTTCGCGCACCTTGGGCACCCAGCGGCGCGGCACCACATTCTCGATGCGGCGCATCAGCCGGTGCCAGTCGACCAGCAGGTAGAACATGGCGATCGGCACGATGAACAGGGTGCCGGCGGCGGTGATCAGCGCCGAGCCCGACAGCTTCACGTAGGTCAGCACGGTCGAGAACATGTCCTCGGGGCTGGCGGCGAAGCGGTCCGACAGCATGCTGCGCAGCCCCGGGAAGTCGAAGCGGACGCGCACGCCGATCTCCGCCAGGCGCGGTGCCACCACGGCATTGAGCTTCTTCAGCAGTGCCGGCAGCTGGTCGCGCAACTGCGGCACCTCGCGCTGGAGCACGGCCACCAGCAGCAGCGACAGCAGCACGCAGATCACCAGCAGCAGCAGGATCATCAGCACGGTGCCGAGCGCCCGGGGCAGGCGGTGGCGCTCCATCCAGTCCACGCCGGGATTCAGGATGTAGGCGAAGATGAAGGCGAACAGGAAGGGCGTCAGCACCGGCGCCAGCGCCACGATGGCCGCGAAGAAGGCGGCGGCCAGCACCACCCAGAGCAGGATGCGCTTGGCTTCTTGCGACAGCAGGGGAGCGTTCATCGGGCGGTTTGCGGTGGCGTGCGTGCCGGAAACTGGAAGCCGGGAGCCGGTATCCGTTAAAATTGCGATTCTACTGGACTCGCGGCCGTCGACCGACTCGGCGGCACGGCGCACATGCCGGTTGCCGCACATTGGTTCCCGCGCGAGCGTTGCCGCACTTCTCAATTCCTCAAAGACAAGCTGAATCTCATGAGCGCAACCCCGACCTCCGGCCAGGCCGGCCTCTCCTACCGCGACGCCGGTGTTGACATCGACGCCGGCGACGCGCTGGTCGACCGCATCAAGCCGTTCGCCAAGCGCACCATGCGCGAAGGCGTGATGGCCGGCATCGGCGGGTTCGGTGCCCTGTTCGAGCTGTCGAAGAAATTCCGCGAGCCCGTGCTGGTTTCCGGCACCGACGGCGTCGGTACCAAGCTCAAGCTGGCCTTCCAGCTGCAGCGTCACGACACCGTGGGCCAGGACCTGGTCGCCATGAGCGTCAACGACATCCTGGTGCAGGGCGCGGAGCCGCTGTTCTTCCTCGACTACTTCGCCTGCGGCAAGCTCGACGTCGACACCGCCGCCACCGTGATCCAGGGCATCGCCCAGGGCTGCGAACTGGCCGGCTGCGCGCTGATCGGCGGCGAGACCGCCGAGATGCCGAGCATGTACCCGGATGGCGAATACGACCTGGCCGGCTTCGCCGTCGGCGCGGTCGAGAAGAGCGAGATCATCGACGGCAGCAAGATCGCCCCGGGCGACGTGGTGCTGGGCCTGGCCTCGTCGGGCGCGCATTCGAACGGTTACTCGCTGGTGCGCAAGATCATCGAGGTGGCCAAGCCCGACCTGAACGCCGACTTCCACGGCCAGCGGCTGCAGGACGCCATCATGGCGCCCACCCGCATCTACGTGAAGCCGCTGCTGTCGCTGATGCAGGCGCTGCCGGTCAAGGGCATGGCCCACATCACCGGCGGCGGCCTGACCGAGAACGTGCCGCGCGTGCTGGCGCAGAACCTGACCGCCGTGCTGCAGCGCGACGCCTGGACCCTGCCGCCGCTGTTCCAGTGGCTGCAGGCGCAAGGCCAGGTGGCCGATGCCGAGATGCACCGCGTCTTCAACTGCGGCATCGGCATGGTGGTGATCGTGGCCAAGGAAGACGCCGAGCGTGCCATCGCTCATCTGCAGGCCGCCGGCGAGTCGGTGTGGCAGATCGGCGAGATCCGCGAGCGCGAGGAAGGCCAGGCACAGACCGTGGTGGTCTGAGGCCGGACCGGCGGCGCGCCTTGCGCGCCGGCATGGTGCGCCGTGGGCGCGCCATCAAGAGCCCGCAAGCTTCGGCCTGCGGGCTTTTTTCTTATCCGTGACCCGTCAGATGCCCGCGGCCGGTGCGCCCAGCCTGGCCAGCGCGTCGCCGGTGACGCGGCAGATGCGCCAGTCAGGCATCACGTCGGCGCCCATCGCCCGGTAGAACTCGATGGACGGCGTGTTCCAGTCCAGCACGCTCCATTCGAAGCGGCCGCAGCCGCGTTCCAGCGCCAGCGCCGCCAGGTGCCGGAGCAGCAGCTTGCCGAGGCCGTGCCCGCGCCAGGCCGGTTCCACGAACAGGTCTTCCAGGTACAGGCCGGGTTTGGCCAGGAAGGTGGAGAAGTTGTGGAAGAACAGGGCGAAGCCGACACTGCGGCTGCCCTCCGGCGTGGTGGCGTCGACCAGGATGGCCTCGGCGTGCGCCTGGGGACCGAACAGCGCCTGCTCCAGCCGGGCCGGCGTGGCCTCGACCAGATGGCTCAGCTTCTCGTACTCGGCCAGCGCCGAGATCAGGCGGAACAGGGTGCCGCAGTCGGCGGCGGTAGCCGCGCGCAGCGTGAAGGAGGTGGGACGGTCGACGGACATGGCAGGCTCGGATGCGAACAATGAGTGCCGGATTATCGCTCAAGCGTCACTTCGGCTCCGTGCCGGGGCTGGCACGGCGTGCCGGGCTCAGCGGTCCAGGCCGGCCAGCGCTGCCACCTGCTGCACATAGTCCGGCGCCAGGCAGTCCACCACCAGCCGCTCCGGGGTGCTGCGCAGCCAGGTCAGCTGGCGCTTGCAGAGCTGGCGCGTGGCGGCGATGCCACGTTCGCGCATGGTGTCCCGGTCGCTTTCGCCGTCCAGGTATTCCCAAGCCTGGCGGTAGCCGACGCAGCGGATCGACGGCAGGCCGGGATGCAGGTCGCCGCGTGCGCGCAGCCGTTCCACTTCCTCGATCAGGCCGCCGGCGAGCATGGCGTCGAAGCGGGTGGCGATGCGCGCATGCAGCACGGCGCGGTCGCCGGGCTCGAGCGCGATGACGCGGAAGCGTGCGCCGGCGCTGCCGGCGAAGGTGCGGCCTTCGGCCTGGCGGGCCAGCAGGGCCGACATCGGTTGGCCGCTGAGGCGGTGGATCTCCAGCGCGCGCTGGATGCGCTGCGCATCGTTAGGCGCCAGCCGGGCCGCGGTGACCGGGTCGACCTCGGCCAGCATGGCATGCAGCGCGGGCCAGCCGCGCGCGGCCGCCAGCGCGTCCAGTTCGGCACGCACGGCGGCATCGGCCTGGGGCAGCTCGTTCAAGCCCTGCGTCAGCGCCTTGTAGTACAGCATGGTGCCGCCGACGATCAGCGGTTCGCGGCCGCGCGCGCGGATTTCGCCGATCAGGCGCTCGGCATCGGCGACGAACTGGGCCGCCGAGTAGCTGTCGACGGGGTCGATGATGTCGATCAGGTGGTGCGGCACGGTCGCCAGTTCGGCGGCGCTGGGCTTGGCTGTGCCGATGTCCATGCCACGGTAGACCAGGGCCGAGTCCAGGCTGATGATCTCGAGCGGCGCGCGCGCGGCCAGCGCCAGCGCGGCGGCGGTCTTGCCGGACGCGGTGGGGCCGAGCAGGCAGACGACCGGGTTTGGCGCGGCGGGCATCACTGGCCGCGCAGGAAGAGCCGGTCCAGCTCGCCCACGCTCAGCTGTACCCAGGTCGGGCGGCCGTGGTTGCACTGGTCGGCGCGCTCGGTCTGCTCCATCTGGCGCAGCAGCGCATTCATTTCTTCCAGCGTCAGGCGGCGGTTGGCGCGCACCGCGCTGTGGCAGGCCAGCGTCGCCAGCAGTTCGTTCTGGCGCTCCGCCAGCACGCGCGAGCCGCCGAAGGCCTGCAGGTCGCGCAGCACGTCGCGCGCGAGCGCTTCGGTGTCGGCCTGCTTGAGCAGGGCGGGGATGGCGCGTACCGCCAGCGTGGTGGGCGAGACCGGCGCGATGTCGAAGCCCAGCAGGGCCAGCGTTTCCTGGTGCTCCTCGGCGGCACCGATCTCGATCGGGCTGGCCGGCAGCGTGACGGGGATCAGCAGCGGCTGTACCGCCAGCTCGCGCGTGGCCAGCGCGGTCTTGATCTGCTCGTAGAGAATGCGCTCGTGCGCCGCATGCATGTCGACCAGCACCAGTCCGCGTGCGTTCTGTGCCAGCACGTAGATGCCGTGCAGTTGCGCCAGTGCGAAGCCGAGCGGCGGACCGTCGGCCGCGCTGGCGCCGTCCGCGCCGCCGGCGGCTTCGGCAATGCCGGTGGCCGCCGGCAGGGGCGGGCGGGCCGCCGGCGCGGGTTCGGCCGCCAGCGCGTCGAGCAGGCCCGGTGCCTCGTCGCCGCGCGCGGCCTCGGCGTCGGCCAGCCAGGCCGGCGGATTGGCCGAGGGCGTGAAAGGCGCCGTTGCGCCGCTGCCGGCCGGCCGCGCCGGCGCCATCGCCTCACGTACCATGCCCAGGTAGGCCTGGCGCGGCTGCTCGATGCCCAGCGCCGTCTGGCGCGCGGCGGCCGTGTAGTCGACCCAGGGCGTGCCGCGTGCCTGTCCCGCGCCGGCCGGCATGCCGGCGGGGCGGACGCTGCTGTCACTGCCGCCGCCTGCGTTGCCCGGGCGATCGAGGGCGGCCCCGCCGGCATCGCTGTGCAGGCTGTCTCCCTGCTCGCCGGCCTGGCGGGCCAGGCAGCGCTGCACCGCGTGATAGACGAACTGGTGCACGGCGCGCGATTCGCGGAAGCGCACCTCGATCTTGGAGGGGTGGACGTTGACGTCCACCATCTCCGGCGGCAGGTCCAGGCACAGCACATAGGACGGGAAGCGGTCGCCGTGCAGCACGTCCTGGTAGGCGCTGCGCACCGCGTGCGTCAGCAGCTTGTCGCGCACGAAGCGCCCGTTGACGAAGAAGAACTGCTGGTCCGGCCGGCCGCGCGAGGCGGTGGGCAGGCCGGCGAAACCATACAGGTGCAGGTCGCCGGCCTCTTCGTCGAGCGGCAGGCGCGCCCGCGCGAAGTCGCCGCCCAGCACCTGGGCGGTGCGGGTGGCGACGTCGCCGGCATTCCAATGCTCCATCGGCTTGCCATTGTGATGGACCGAGATCGCCACGTCCGGCCGCGCCAGGGCGACACGGCGCACCATCTCCAGGCAATGGCCGAGTTCGGTCTGTTCCGATTTGAGGAACTTTCTGCGTGCTGGCGTGTTGAAGTAGAGGTGCTGCACATCGATGGTGGTACCGACCCCGCCGGAGGCGGGTTGCAGCGCGCCGTTCTCGGCGTTCAACTGGGTGGCATGCGGATCGGCGGCGGTGCGGCTGGTCAGTGTCAGGTGGGACACCGAAGCGATCGAGGCCAGCGCCTCGCCGCGGAAGCCGAGCGTCAGCACGGCCTCCAGCTCGTCGAGCGAGGCGATCTTGCTGGTCGCGTGGCGCATCAGTGCCACCGGCAGCTCGGCTGCCGGAATGCCGCAGCCGTTGTCGGTGATAACGATGCGGCGCACGCCGCCTTCCTCCAGCCGGATGGCCAGTTGTCCCGCGCCCGCGTCGAGGGCGTTTTCGAGCAGTTCCTTGACGACCGAGGCCGGCCGTTCAACCACCTCGCCGGCGGCGATCTGGCTGATCAACTGGTCGGGCAAGGGGCGGATCGGGCGCGCGGGTTGCGCGGGGCGAGAAGCGGTGGCGGGCATGGGCGGATTATACGTGTGGCGCATCGGACCAAGCGGGTGGCCTGCGACGTGGGAATGGCCGGCGGCTCTTGTATGATGTGGGGCTGATTACAGAATCTTCAGAATCAATAGAGAACGGGGAACGAATTGGATATCGCATTGCAGTTCATCGACATACTGCTGCACGTCGACAAATACCTGGGCACCGTGATCCAGCAGTACGGGTCCTGGGTCTACGCCCTGCTGTTCCTGATCGTCTTCGCCGAGACGGGCCTGGTGGTGGTGCCCTTCCTGCCGGGCGACTCGCTGCTGTTCATCGCCGGCGCCTTCTGCGCCACCGGCGCCATGAACGAATGGGTGCTGATCGGGCTGCTGCTGACTGCGGCCATCGGCGGCAACACCGTCAATTACCTGATCGGCAGCTGGATCGGACCCAAGGTGTTCGACCTGCACTGGCGCTTCCTCGACCAGAAGGCACTGCGCCGCACCCATGATTTCTACGAACGCCACGGCGGCAAGACGCTGGTGATGGCGCGCTTCGTCCCCATCGTGCGCACCTTCGCGCCCTTCGTGGCCGGTGTGTCGCAGATGAGCTTCGGCCGTTTCCAGATGTTCAACGTGATCGGCGCCGTGGGCTGGGTGGCCGGCCTGGTCTTTGCCGGCTACTTCTTCGGCAACCTGCCTTTCATCAAGCAGTACCTGAACCTGATCGTGCTGGCCGGCATCGGCGCTGCCGTGGTGCCCCTGCTGCTGGGTGGCCTGTGGAAGCTGGTGCGCGGCGGGCGCGGCAATCCCACGCGGGCGCAGCGCTGAAACGCTCGGCCTGCCCCGGTCAAGCCGACGGGCCGCGTGAGCGGCCCGTTTGTTTTTGGCTTGGTCAGTGCCTGGGGGGCAGGTCAGGAATTCAGCTCAAGCTCCGGCTCATCAGCCGCAGTGCCGGCATGCGGTCGCGGATCTGCGTGCTGTCGGCGGCATCGGGCCGCGCTGCCACGTAGGCCTCGAGGTCGGCCAGTGCCGGCCGGAAGCATTCCAGGTTGGCGTAGGCCAGGCCGCGGTCGCGCACTTCCTCGATCGAGCCGGGCAGCAGGATCACCAGCCGGTTCTGCACCGCCAGCAGGCGCTGCCAGCGCGACTCCTGCAGATAGATGGACTTCAGGTTGCGCAGCATGCGCGCGATGATCTCGCGGTGGCTGGCCGTCTGCAGGAACAAGCCCAGTGGCACCTCGCCGCTGCCGCGGATGCCCTCCTGCTCGAGGTAGGGATCGAGCATCTCCTGCAGTTGTTCCTTCGACAGGGTTTCACCGGTGAGCGGATCCAGCACCACCTCACCGGCGGGGATCGACATCCGGACCAGGAAGTGGTTGGGGAAGGACACCCCCTTGAGTGGCAGTCCGATCTGCTGTCCCAGCTCCATGTACAGCACCGCGAGCGAGATCGGGATGCCGCGCCGTTGCCGGATGACGGCGTTCAGGTAGGAGTTGTCCGGGTTGTAGTAGTCGTTGGCATTGGCCGCGAAGCCAAGGTCGCGATAGAAGAAATGGTTGAGCAGGCGCAGGCGCTGGATGGCGGGCGTGCCCTCGGCGATCCGGCGCTTGAGCCGCAGGGCCATCAGGTCCAGCGCGGCGAGTTCGCCCTGCAGGTCGAGGTCGGGGTAGGCGTCCTGGGCAAGGGAGAGCGCCGTCTCTGTCAGCGGGATGCCGCCATCGTCGGCCACGAGGCTGGCGAAGTAATCCAGGACTTTCGTGGTGGTCATATCGGGTTCCTGAAGCGGCGCAGGGCGCCGCGTCCTGGCTGGCGCGCCGGATACGTTCCGCCGTGGCCTTCGGCGCGGCGGATCAGCCGGCCTTGCGCTTGAAGGCAGTGAATCTCAGCCCCATGAGCCACAGTGTACCGAAGTAGACGACCGCCGCAAGTACCAGGCACGATGCCAGCAGGGCCACGCGCAGCAGCGGCGTGCTGCCCAGGGCGACCCAGTCGAAGCTGCGCGCGAACCACAGCAGCAGCCCGGACAGCAGCGTGACCGCAGCCAGCAGTTGCGCGAGGACCAATGTCCACCCCGGTGCCGGTTCGTAGAGGCCGCGCCGGCGCAGGCCGATGAACAGCATCAGGGCGTTGAGGGTGGCGCCCAGGCTGATCGACAGCGCCAGGCCGGCGTGGCCGAAGCGGGGCACGAAGGCGAGGTTGGCGAGTTGGGTGATGACCAGCACGGCCACCGCGATCTTGACCGGGGTGCGGATGTCCTGCCGCGCATAGAAGCCCGGGGCCAGGATCTTGATCAGGATGAGGCCGAGCAGGCCGGTGCCGTAGGCCACCAGCGCCTGCCGCGTCATTTCCACCGCGTGGCCGTTGAACTTGCCGTAGTTGAACAGCACGGCCGTCAGCGGCGTGCCGAACACGAACAGCCCGACCGCGCAGGGCAGGGCCAGCAGAAAGGTCAGCCGCAGTCCCCAGTCGAGCAGGCCGGAATACTCGTGATGGTTGGCTTCGGCGCTGGCCTTCGACAGGCTGGGCAGCAGGATGGTCCCCAGCGCCACGCCCAGCAGCGCCGTGGGGAATTCCATCAGGCGGTCGGCGTAGGTCAGGTAGGAGACGCTGCCTGCGGCCAGCCGCGAAGCGATATTGGTATTGATGATCAGGCTGATCTGGGCCACCGAGACGGCCATCAGCGCCGGCACCATCTGCTTCAGGATGCGCCGCACCCCGGCGTCGGCCCAGGCGGCGCGGACATTGACGCCGATGCGCGGCATCACGCCCATCCGGCGCAGCGCGGGGATCTGGATGATGAGCTGCAGGATGCCGCCCACCAGCACGCCCCAGGCCTGGGCGTAGATCGGTTCACGCATGTGCGGGCCGACAAAGAGCGCGGCGAAGATCAGGCACAGGTTGAGCAGCACCGGGGTGAAGGCCGGCACGGCGAAGCGTCGCCAGGTGTTGAGGATGCCCGAAGCGAGCGCGACCAGGGAAATCAGGCCGATATAGGGGAACATCACCCGCGTCATGAAGACAGCCGCGGTATAGGTCTCGCTCTGCCCGCGGAAGCCGGTCGCCACCACGGTCATCACCACCGGGGCGCCGATCACGCCCAGCAGCGAGACTCCCATCAGGACCCAGGTCATCACTGTGCCGACGGCATCGATCAGGCGCCGGGTGTCGGCCTCGCCGCGCTTGCTGTGGTACTCGCCCAGGATGGGCACGAAGGCTTGCGAGAACGCGCCCTCGCCGAAGATGCGGCGCAGCAGGTTGGGGATGCGGAAGGCCACGTTGAAGGCATCGGTCATGTCCGAGGCCCCGAAGGCGCGTGCGATGAGGATCTCGCGCACCAGGCCCGTGATGCGCGAGAGCATGGTCAGGCTGCTGATGGTGGCGAGCGCTTTGAGCAGGTTCAAGATGGAGGCTGGAGCGAGCAAAGCGCCGGCGCTGGCCGTGCGGCCGCGGCGTCGGTGCGGAATCGGATGGACTTGCACCGGCGGGCCGCCGGGCCAGGAATCAGACGACGCGGGCGCGGGGAAGTTGCAGCGGAACCACGCGGGCCGAAGTGGCGCCTATTATACGGATCGGGCAGGCGGCGGACCGTCCCGTCGTTGGGCGGGATTCCTTCTTGCGTTTACGGCTGCTCTGTGTGTATAATCGCCGATTCACAAGGACAGTTGCGTTCCGGATTCGGTTATCTGTGCTTTACCGTGTATCCCGGGCCGCTAGATGTGCATTTTTGGCTGTGTCCCCGGGGCACGCATCTGAATTCAGGAAAACTAAGTAAATGGCAAATTCCGCACAAGCCCGCAAGCGCGCGCGCCAAGCCGTCGCCCAGAACGCCCACAACTCCAGCCTGCGCTCGCGTCTGCGTACCGCCGTGAAGGCTGTTCGCAAGGCGATCGCCACTGGCGACAAGGCTGCTGCTGCCGAGATCTTCAAGAACTCGCAGGCCGTGATCGACAGCATCGCCGACAAGAAGATCGTGCACAAGAACAAGGCTGCACGCCACAAGTCGCGCCTGTCGGCTGCCATCAAGTCGATGGCTGCCTGATTCCGGCAAGCTTGCGCGCGGCTTCGGTCGCGCGGTCGCGGCGATCCGCCAGGGTCGTCGTCCAGCAAAAAGCCCGTCCCTGTGACGGGCTTTTTGTTTTCCTGGCCTCCGCTTTCAGTTGCCGGACTGCCGGACGATTGCGTGCCTGCGTGCTGTGTCTTGTTTGTCTTGTGCGCAGTGTTTCGTCGCGGCCTGGAGGGTCGGTGCCGGGCCGCGAGGCGGGGAAGGGGGGGGGGGCGGAGATGGAGTGGGCTCAGCCGAGCGAGCAGGCCTCGACCAGCTGCAGGTTGTTGTCGCGGGCGAAATTCAGCACGAAATCCAGGGCCTTGGGCTCGATCTCCTTGAGGCGGACGTCCACGACCACGCTTTTGACGCCGCCGGCAATCACCGGGCGGACATAGGGTGAATAGGTCAGGCGGGGGTCGCCGGTGTCGCCTTCGGGGCGGAACTGCGCCATCACGCCGCACAGCCGTTCTGCCCAGTCGCTCGGGCGGAAGGTCTTGCCTTCCTTGGTGATGCCTTGGATGAAATATTCGCGAACGTTGGGGGTCATGAGACGACTGCGGCTGGAGGGTGACTCGGCGTAAGACCCGCGAGCACGGGCGCCGGGTTTGACGCGGCCGGCGAGCGTTGGTTCGCTTCCAGCCGGTCGGTCTGCGGGGCGTCGGTGCTTGCAGGGGCACTTTTGATGCCTGTGGCGGGCGGGGGCATGGGGTTGCCGCGCCCCGCGTGAATCAGCGGGTATTATATCTTATATAAGACCTGCGCATAAGGCTGCGGCGGTGCCGGGGTGCCGGATCGGGGTCCCTCCGGGCTCGCCAAAGGGTAAATAATCCCTTATGATTCTTGCAGTTAAATTGCGCAAGCGACGCGAAAGGCGGCTCCGCGACGCGCCTCGCCACCCGGCATCGGTGGCAGCGTGTCATCACCGAGCCGCCTTCTTTGTTTTATGAGCTCAACCCCGATCAAGCATTACCTCCAGTTCAGCGACCTGTCTCCCGAGGAGTACGAGTACCTGCTGGACCGCGCGCGGATCCTCAAGGCGAAGTTCAAGAACTACGAGACATGGCACCCGTTGCACGACCGCACGCTGGCCATGATCTTCGAAAAGAATTCGACGCGCACGCGGCTGTCCTTCGAGGCCGGCATCCACCAGCTCGGCGGCCATGCCGTGTTCCTCAACACGCGCGATTCGCAGCTGGGCCGGGGCGAGCCGATCGAGGATGCGGCACAGGTGATCTCCCGCATGGTGGACATCATCATGATCCGCACCTTCGGCCAGGACATCATCGAACGCTTTGCGGCGCATTCGCGCGTGCCGGTCATCAACGGCCTGACCAACGAATACCATCCCTGCCAGGTGCT
>JABLTH010059855.1_pt1 | contig 11528 bp, 8 predicted proteins | sample 7875711 | NCBI WGS metagenome assembly JABLTH01 (sample SAMN14941262, study PRJNA633318) | bioreactor metagenome | isolation source: bioreactor | place: China | collected 2019-03-05 | reverse complement strand
GACGCCGGACTGCCCGCGCGCATCACGTCGGCCGAGCAGTCCGAGTTCGCGCCCGGGCTCCTCGCCGACGGGCGCGTGCTGTTCATGGCCACGACGGGGACGGGGACGGAGAAGCACCAGCGCCTGCTCACGTGGAACCGCGACGGCGCCGTGGAGCCGTTTCCCGGGGGCGACGGGCTGCGCATGCCGATCGTCGCGCCCGACGGCCTGCGGGTCGCGGCGCTGGACGCGAAGGACCGGCCGCGCCTCTACGATCCCGTGCAGCGCTCGTGGCGGCCGATCGGCGACGTCTCGATCTCGTGGTGGACGTGGGACCGCGCCGGCAGCGGCTTCGTGGTCGACACGCGCGTCGACGGCGTGCGCGGGCTCTACGCGATGACGCCCGCGGGCGCGCTCACCGGACGCGTGGTCGACCTCACCGACGAGCGCCGCATCGGCACCTACGAGGAGCGCTGGTTCGACCTGACGCCGGACGGCGAGCCGATGATCATGCGGACCGTCGGCGGGACGCGCGTGTACCGCGTCGACCTCGACAACGCGTCCTGACGGTCGAACTCACGCCCGCGGCACGATCCACCGCGTCGCGGCCGGCCCGAGGCGCGCCATCCGCGTCACCGCGCCGACGAGCCCGAAGCGCGAGTGCGCACGCCGGAACGCCCAGCCGAGCATGCTCCCCGGCGGCGTCGTGCACTCGGCCGCGGGGCGCATGACGAGGTCCAGCGCGTGCTTCGCGCAGACGATCGTGCACACGCCGCAGCCGATGCAGCGCGCCCCGTCCACCCGCACGGTCCCGCCTTCCGCGGTGAGCGCGTCCAGCGGGCAGCGCGTCAGGCACGCCCCGCAGGCCCCGCACAGCGCGTCGTCGACGCGTGCGACGAAGTTCGAGCGCACGAGGATGTGCGGCGCGTGCGACTCCTTGATCCCGCGCAGGAACCCGCAGCAGCACGGGCAGCAGTTGCAGACGAAGATCTGGTCGGACTGCACGTTGTAGGTGCAGTGCACCAGGCCCGCGCGCTCCGCGCGGTCGAGGATGCGGTACGCCTCGTCGCGCTCGATCACGCGGCCGTAGGAAGGAAAGTCGTCGAGCGAGCCTTCTTCGCGCGAGAACGCGAGGCACACCTCGACGGGCGCGCCGCACGCCTTGCCGAGAACGGCGCGCTCCTTGCGGCACACGCAGTCCATGACGCGGATCGAGCGCGCGCCCTCGAGCATCGTCTTCACGTTCTCGTGGCGCAGCACCGTCGCCTCGGCCTCGATGCGCTGGTTCACGGGAACGACGCGGCCGAGCGCGGGCGGGTACCCGCCGAGCACGCGGTGCAGCGTCGGCATGTAGTCTTCGCACAGCGCGGCGAGCTCCGCGTCCATGCGCGGCAGCTGGAACTCGTAGATCCCGAAGACGAACGGCACGAGCGTGTACATGCGGCGCCCGCCGTGGCGCAGCGCGGCGATCTCGCCCTTCGCCGCCATCGCGTCGAGCGCCGCGGCCGTCTCGTCGGGGCCGCGGCCGATGCGGCGCGCGATCGCCTCCGCGGGCTCGGGCACGGGCAGGAGCGCGAGGGCCAGTTCGGCCTCGCCGGGCGTGAATATTTTCGCGAGTATGCGCAGCTCGACGCCGTCGGCCGCGGGCGGAAAGCCGTGCGGGAGCGCGTCGAGATGGTCGCGGAGCCTTTCGAAGACGTCCATACCGCCTCCACCGTCATCCATCACCAATGTTACGCGCCTTGACAGACCGCGGCGGGTCGCGTATTTCTCTGTCCATCATGACTTCGGCATCCCAGCAGAAGCGAATGTCCATGCGCCAGCCGGCGCTCGCCACCATGGCGATGCGTCGGCCGGGTGGCACGCCTCTGCCGGGGTTCTCCTTCTAGTCGAAGAACCCGCACCTCCGGCACCAGGCGACGTCGACCCGGCCTCGTTCGAGACCGAGCCCGAGACAGACCTGTGTTCACCTGCGTCCCGCATGGGAACGCATGGCCGGAGGCATTCATGGCACACGAATTCCGCACCCGCTCGATCCACGCCGGGCTCACGCCCGACCCCGCGACCGGCGCGATCCTGACCCCGATCCACCAGACCACGACCTACGTGCAGGAAGCGGTCGGCCAGCACAAGGGACACACGTACACCCGCGAGAGCAACCCGACCGTCTCCGCGCTCGAGGGCGTGCTCGGCGCGCTCGAGGACGCGCCGCCCGCGCAGTGCTTCGCGACCGGCATGGCCGCGATCACCGTGCTGTTCCTCGCCACGCTGCGCGCCGGCGACCACGTGATCTGCGGCGACGTCGTCTACGGCGGCACCGTCCGTGTGCTGCGAGAGGTGTTCGAGAACCTGGGCGTCGACGTCACCTTCGTCGACCCGACCGACGCCGACGCGCTCCGGAACGCATTCCGCCCGCGGACGCGGCTCCTGTTCGTCGAGACGCCCGCCAACCCCACGCTGAAGCTCGTGGACCTCGCGGCCGCGGCCGACGCCGCCCACCGCCACGGCGCGCTGTTCGCGGTCGACAACACCGTGCTGACGCCCGCGCTGCAGCAGCCGTTCGCGTTCGGCGCCGACGTCGTCGTGTACTCGACGACGAAGTACATCGAGGGCCACAACGCGACCGTCGGCGGCGCGCTCCTCGCGCGGGATCCGCAGCTGGTCGACCGCTTCAAGTTCTTCAAGAAGACCGTGGGCTGCCCGCAGTCCCCGTTCGAGGCGTGGCTCACGCTGCGCGGGCTCAAGACGCTCGACCTGCGCGTGCGCGCCCATTCCGAGAACGCGCTCGCCGTCGCCGGGTGGCTCGAACGGCACCCGCGCGTGACCGGCGTGTCCTACCCGTTCCTCCCGTCGTTCCCGCAGTACGAGCTCGCCCGGCGCCAGCAGCGCGCGGGCGGCGGTCTCCTCGCGTTCGAGGTCGAAGGCGGCACCGCGGCCGGCATCCGCCTGATGAACACCGTGCAGCTCTGCTCGCTCGCCGAGAACCTCGGCGCGGTCGAGACGATCGTCACGCACCCCGCGTCGATGACGCACGGCTACCTCCCCGCCGCCGACCGCGCGCGGCTGGGCATCACCGACGGGCTCGTGCGCCTGTCGGTCGGCCTCGAGAACGTCGAAGACATCGTGAACGACCTGGACCGCGCGCTGCGCGTCGCCGTCGCGGCGTGATCCGCCGCCGCGTGAACCGTAGGGGCGGGGCTTGCCCCGCCCGGGAGGAACGATGACCAAGATCGCGAACCACGACGCGGCCGACGCGCCGCTGACCGTCCTCAAGTTCGGCAGCTCGATCCTCCGCACCGAGGCCGACCTGCCGCTCGCCGTGCACGAGATCTACCGCTGGGTGCGCAAGGGCCACCGCGTGCTCGCGGTCGTCTCCGCACTCGCCGGCCAGACCGACGCGCTGCTCGAGCGTGCGCGGTCTCTCGGCACACCCGTCGACGCCACGCCGCGCATCGAAGACGAAGACGCCCTCGCCGCGCTCCTCGCCACCGGCGAGCAGACCTCGGCCGCGCTCCTGAAGCTCGCCGTCGTGCGCGCCGGCATCCCCGCCGCGCTCCTCGACGCGCGCCGCGCCGGGCTGCGCACGCGCGGCACGCGCCTCGACGCCGAGCCCTGCGGGCTCGACGCGGCGTCGATCCGCCTCCTGTTCGAGGACGTGGCGGTCGTCGTGCTGCCGGGCTTCGTCGGCGTCGGCCCCGCGGGCGAGCCGACGCTCCTCGGCCGCGGCGGCTCCGACCTCACCGCGATCTACGCGGCGTGGGCGCTCGAGGCCACGCACTGCCGCTTCGTGAAGGACGTGGGCGGTGTGTTCGACCGCGATCCCAACGCCGTCGGTCATACCCCATCCGGCGCCGCCGCGTGCTACGACGCCCTCGCGTGGCGCGATGCCCTCGCCCTCGGCGCCAAGGTCGTGCAGGCGAAGGCGCTGGCCTTCGCCGCGCGCTACCGCATCGCGTTCGAGGTCGCGGGCCTCGGCGAGGACGCGCGCACGACCGTGAACGAGGGGCCGAGCCGCTTCCGCCGGCCCACCCCCGAGACGCATCGCGACGCCGCGCCGCTGCGCGTCGCGCTCCTCGGCCTCGGCACCGTCGGCCTCGGCGTCTACAAGGCGCTCGCCGCGCGCCCCGACCGCTACGAGGTCGTCGGCGTCGCCGTGCGCGACCTCGCGAAGCACCGCTTCGACGGCGTGCCGCGCGAGCTGTTCTCGACCGATCCGTGGGACGTCGCGACGCGCCCCGCCGACCTCGTGATCGAGCTCCTCGGCGGCACCGACCCGGCGGGCGACCTCGTCGCCGCCGCGCTCGCGGCGGGCCGCGACGTCGTCACCGCCAACAAGGCCGTGCTCGCGCAGCGCCTCGCCGAGTTCGAGGCGATCGCCCGCCGCACGGGCGCGCGCCTCCACGCGTCGGCCTCCGCGGGTGGCGTCGTGCCCGTGCTCGAACTCGCGCAGCGGCTCGGAAAGCGCGGCCGCGCCGTCGCGTTCGAGGCCGTGCTCAACGGGACCACCAACTTCGTGCTCGACCGCCTCGCCGCCGGCGCCCGCTACGCCGACGCGGTCGCCGCGGCCCAGGCCGCGGGCTTCGCCGAGGCCGACCCGACGCTCGACCTCGACGGCAGCGACGCGGCGCAGAAGCTCGCGCTCGTCGCGCGCGCGCTGTTCCGCACGGAGGTCGACTGGTCACAGATCGCGCGCCGCGGGCTCGACACGCTCGACCACGCCCTCCCGGCGCAGGCCGCGAAGGACGGCCAGGCCGTGCGCCTCGTCGCGCGCGCGGCGCGGACGGCCACCGGCCTCGCGCTCTCGGTCGCACCCGAGGTGCTGCCGCAGGCCCACCCGCTCGCGCGCCTCGCGAACGAGGAGAACGGCATCGTGTTCCGCACGGCCACGGGCGCGACGCTGCGCGCGACGGGGAAGGGCGCGGGCCGCTGGCCGACGACCGAGGCCGTGGTCGCCGACGTCGAGGACCTGTTCCGCCGTCGGGTCGCGCACGAGTCACGCACGGCGCACACGGCGCGCACCGCGACCACCGCACGCGCCGCGACGACCGAAGCCGGCGCCGACGCGGCGCTGGCCTGAGGAGGCGCGCATGGACCCGTGGACGGAACTCGTGCGGTTCGATGCGTGTCCCGGCGACCCGCACCGGCCGACCAGCACGCCGATCTACCAGACCGCGACGTTCGAGCGCCCCGACGCGTCGTGCGAGGGCGGCTACGACTACACGCGCAGCGGGAACCCGACTCGCACCGTGCTCGAGGGCCAGCTCGCGCGCCTCGAGGGCGCGGCGCACGCGCTCGCGTATGCGAGCGGCATGGCCGCGTTCTCCGGCCTCGTGCGCATCCTGCGCGCGGGCGACCACGTCGTCGCCGGCACCGACCTCTACGGCGGCACGCACCGCCTTCTCGGCCAGGTGCTGCCGCGCCTCGGGATCGAGGTGACGCACGCGCCCGCGACCGATCCCGTGGCCTTCGCCGCGGCGTTCCGCCCCGGGCAGACGAGGCTCGCGCTGATCGAGACCCCGTCGAACCCGCTGCAGGAGATCGCCGACATCCGCCGCCTCGCGGACATCGCGCACGCCGGCGGCGCGCGCCTCGCGGTCGACAACAGCCTCCTGTCCCCGTGGCTGCAGAAGCCGCTCGCCCACGGGGCCGACGTGGTGATCCACTCGGCGACGAAGTTCCTCTGCGGCCACGGCGACGTGACCGGCGGCGTGCTCGCGACCAACGACGACGCGCTCGCCGAGGAACTCGCGTTCTTCCGCAACGCCGAGGGCTCCGCGCTCGCGCCGTTCGAGTCATGGCTGCTCCTCCGCGGCGTGAAGACCCTCGGCCTGCGCGTCGAACGCCAGCAGGAGACCGCGCGCCGCGTCGCGCATTGGCTCGCTTCGACCTCCGCCCCCTCCGCCGGTTCGCGTTCCGGCCCCGGCGCGCGCGGCGTAACGCGCGTCCACTACGCCGGCCTGCCGCACCACCCCGGACACTCGATCCATGCGCGCCAGGCCGCGGGCCCCGGCTCCGTGATCAGCTTCGAGACCGGCTCGGTCGACGCGTCACGTGCGCTGATCGCGGCGCTCGAGCTCTTCACCTGCGCGGTGAGTTTCGGCTCGATCACCTCGACCGTGAGCCTGCCCTGCGCGATGTCCCACGCCTCGATCCCCGAAGGCCAGCGCGCCCTGCCCGCGGACATCGTGCGCCTGTCGATCGGCATCGAAGACGCCTCCGACCTGATCGCCGACCTCTCCGGTGCCCTGGCCGCGATACCTCGCGTCCGCATGGCCCTGTAGGGGCGGGGACCAGTAGGGGCGGGTTTAGGCGCCGAAGGCGCCGTAACCCGCCCGCGCCGCGCGCTGCGGGATCGGGCCGGAACGGCACGGCGAACGGGTCACTTCGCGGCCGCACACCACGGCGCCGCCTTCGCGAACCCCGGATCCGTGCGCAGGGTCGCGAGGTCCTCATCGAGGCACGGATCGAATTCGGTCGCGGCGCGTGCCTGCGCGCTCATTCGCCCGAGTTCGTCGAGCGCCTCGGCGCGCGCGCCGAGAACTGCAAGCACGCGCGTCCGCATGACCGCGGTGGCCCAGTCCGGATAGGGCGCGGTATCTTCGCCGGCTTGTCGTGCAGCGCTGGCCGCGGCGAGCGCGCCGCGAGCTGCGTCCGCCTTGCCTGCCAACGCGTACGCAAGCGCTGCCGCTGCCAGATTCAGGGGCCGAAGCGCAGCTGAATTCCTCTTCGTTGAGTCCGAAGCCCACTGCTCTTGACGCGCGGCTTCTTCCAGAAGCACGGCGACAGCACGATCGCCATGCCCCAGGGCGCGCTCCAGGCGCGCGATCCCCAAGCTCCAGGCAACCACGTCGGCGCCGCCTTGTTTCGCGTGCTCGATCTCCTCGATGATCGCGACCGCGCGCGGCAAGTCACCGGCCTGACGAAGGAGGCCGGCAGCCGCGATGCGCGTGCGAACGCGGTAGTGCCACATGGATTCCCGAACCGAGGAAAAGGACAGGAGCCACTCCGCCGCTTCACGGGTCCGCCCCGCGCCGGTGAGCGCCCACGCCCGCGCCACGAAGCCCCAGTAATCGGCATCGCGCCGCATCTCCTGAAGGTCGTTGTCCGAAAAGGCCGCGAGCGCTTCCGCGTACCGGCCCTGGGCAGCGAGCGCATTCGCAAGCGTCGTCGGATTCATCTCCGAGCCCGTCTTCGAATCGATCGGGCCACGAAGGACCCTCAAGCCCTCGTCGACACGCCCCGCGAGTATCAAGGCGCGCGCGTACGAATGCGCGACCGTAGCCTCGCGCGGCGCGAGTTCGAAGGCCGAGCGGTTGAGCGCGAACGCCGCGTCGACGTCCGTCCACTCCTTGAACGACGCCGTCGTGATTAGATCACGCGCTTCCCGCACGGCGCGCAGATGCGCACCGTACCCCGCATCCGCGGCCGCGCGCGCGGCCCAATAGGCCTGCGCGCGGCGGATGTCCTCCTGGCAGGCCTTGCAGTAGTCCCACGGCATCCGGCCGGTGAAGAACCCGCGCCAGAAATTGGCGACATACGTGCGCCACCGCGGATGCGCCATGATGCACTCGGTGTGCGTGCAGTGACGCCGGTCCTTGGCTTGTTCGTGACTCGGGTTGTCGATCAAACCCAGCACGTGACCGAACTCGTGGACCAGGGTCGAGCGCTCGATCTTCCGCGCCGTGATCCAGAGCGTGGCCTGATTGCGCGCGGCCCCGAGCGCGACGATGCAACCTTGGACTGGGACGATCCGGTCCCCGCGGTGCACGTTCCATGTTTCGGTAATCCCGAAGTACCCCGCAAACCTCGGCGCGTACAGCACGTACACGATTTCGTCCGGACCGCGGGGGTCGTGCGTCAGGTGCCGGTCGACGATGTCGGTGACATCGACGTAACCCTTCGCCGCGCCCGCCGGCCACTCCGTCGCGGGAATCTCCTCCCCGTGCTCGACGACGAACTCCCGCCCGGGCGGCTCGTACTTCGCGAGGGTCGCGCGCAGTGCGTCGAGCGCGTACTCCGAGGGCGCGCTGCCCGCAATCCAGTCGACCTCGACGACGAGCCGCTTGGCGGTGAGCCCCGTCAGCACGTAGGGGTTCATCGACGGCGCGAGGTTCTCGACGGGCCAGTCGACCTTCGGCGGCCCGACGGACCGGTAGCGCAGCAGCGTGTGACAGCCGGGCGCGAGGGCGAGCAGCAGCAGGCCCGCCGCGAGGCGTGAGAAGCGGATGGACATCGGCGATCCCCCCGGGGACCGCCGCAGTCTACGCAGCCTTGCGCCCCCGCATCAACCCGATCACGTGCGATCCCCACCACGTGAGCCCCGCCAGCTCGAGCAGGCTCGAGATCCCCACGAGCACGTACGCGACCGCGACCCAGTCCGTCGCGACCTGCAGCGTCACGCGTAGGAGGCAGCCGACGTTGACCAGCACGAACGGCCCGACGAGGCGCGGCAGCGCGAAGCGGTCGTGCGCATTGAGCGCGGCGGTGAAGCGCGCACCCATACCCATGATCATCAGCGAGACGAAGCCCACGGTGATCGCGTGGCGCGTCGCGCCGTACCACGCGTGGCTGAACGGGATGTGGACCAGGGCCTGGTAGGCCGGGAGGAAGAGCAGCATCGCGAGCGACACGAACAGCCAGGCGTACGCGGCGCGCAGGAACTTGTTGGTGCGATCGTCGTCCTTGAACGGGCCCCACAGGCGGAGCGAGGCGGCGATCATCGCGGCTCCCGCGAAGAGACCCAGCCACGGCAGCAGCAGGAGCGCCGCGATCCAGTGCTGGCCCGTCAGCCGGTAGGCGAGGAACAGCGCGGTCTCGCCGACGACCGACGCGAGCAATACGAAGTAGGCGCGCCGCGCGCGCGGCTCGGGCACGGCCGGCACGCCGAGCAGCGCGGGCAAGAGGCGCAGCGACACGCCGAGGATCATGAACAGCGCCATGCCGTGCACCTGGAGGTCGCGCAGTGGGGCCTGCCACGTGCCGACGGCCTGCACGAGCTCGTCCTTCGTCGAGGCGCCCATCGTGATCCACGCGTGGAACGCGCTCGCGAGCGTCGAGGCGACGAAGAACGCGATCGCGGTGCCCGCGTACCAGCGCCACACGCCGCCGGGCGCGGCGGCCGCGCGGAACGTCGCGCGCATGTGCCGCGCGAACCACGTCGCGGCGGCCGCGACGGTGAGGCCGCCCACGAGCGCCGCGGGCCGCGCGAGGGACCACGTGCCGGCGAGGTCGAGCGCGAGCGTGGCGAGCGCGAGCCCGCCCAGCTGCAGCGCGACGACGGGCGCGGTCTGCCGCGCGGAGAGCGACGGCGCGTGCAGGAGGCGCGGGAAGAACTGGTACGCGAAGCCGACGATGAACAGGCCGACCCAGCCGTAGACCTGCGCGAGGCCGTGCGCGTTGACCGCGTGGACCGAAACGCCGGTGAACGAGTGCGCGAAGCCGATGCGCCACAGGAGCCACGCGCCCCAGCCCGCGCCGAGCGTGAGCGTGACCGCGATCGCCGCGGTGAAGAAGGGCTTGTAGACCGTGACCGGGGCGCGGCGCAGGGCCTTGCCGGTCGGGTCGAGGGGGCGGGGCGGGGGAGCGGGCTGGGATCCTGCGTCGAGCGGGGCCGCGGACATGGGTCGCCTCCAATCTGGACTACGCAATCCAGATTGCACCCGGTCGCCGGCGAAATCAAGACAATGTCATCCGCATTTCGTAAACCGTTGAAACGACAAGGGCAGCGCCGCCTCGACGTTGACCCTCCAGCGCCGCCGCCCGAGATTCCCGAGGGGGTCCCGACCATGGCATGGTTCAAACGCGACGACGCATCGACGGCCAACGCAGCCGCCGCGGCCGCACCGGTCGCGGAGGCCCCGGAGACCGCCGCGCCCGACGCGCTCGCGGTGCTCGCCGACTGCTGCCGCACGCACACGCGGGCCGTGGTCGCGTGCTTCGACGTGGGCACGATCGCGCCCGCGCGCTTCGCGGGGCTCACCGAGCGCGACGTGCTGCTCGAGATGACGGTGCCCGCGGACGACGGCGACCTGCCGCCGCTCTCCTTGGCCACGGTGTCGTTCAGCCACCAGCGCCGGGTGCGCGTGTTCCTCGCGACCATCGCGGACATCGCGCCCGGCTCGCCGACGACGCCCGCGGTGCTGCGGCTGCGGATCCCGGGCGAGATCGCCGGGGCCGATCCGCGGCAGATCTATCGCGTACCGATCCTGCGCGAGTCCGCGCTGCCCGCGTGGGTCGCGACGGGCGACGGGCGGATGCTCGCGGTGCGCGCGGTCAACATCAGCGTCGCCGGGATCCTCGTCGAAATGCCCGCGGGGCAGGAACTCGAGATCGGCGAGCGGCTCGCGCTGCGCCTCGTCGATCCCGAGCGGCGCACGCACATGGAGATCGAGGCGATCGTGCGGCGGCGCGACGGGCGCAAGTACGGGCTGTTCTTCCCGGCGGTGCTCAAGGACGGCGAGATCGAGCCGCCCCCGGCGCTGCGCGGTCTCGTGTCGGACCTCGAGTCGGAGTGGTTGCGGAGACGGGTGCCGGACACCGAACCGTAATCAGATGAAATATTCGATCGACGGGCCCGGGCCGCGGCGCCTGCCGCCGGCCGCGTCGAGCGCGGCCTGACGCGCGGCCACGTCGGCGAGGGTCACCGACGCGAGGCGCGCGCGGAACGCGTCGTCGGCCGCGCCGAGCGCCTCGTTGATCGCGCACTCGGCGGGCTCGGCGCAGCAGTTCGTGCCGGCGCAGCCCGCGACGTGCAGCGGGCCTTCGATCGCCTCGACGATCTCGAGCAGCGTGAGTTCGGCCGGCCGCCGCGCGAGCGTGCTGCCGCCGGCCTGCCCGCGCGTCACCGCCACGAGACCCGCGCGGCGCAGCGCCGACATCAGTTGCTCCAGGAACTTCTCGGGGAGGCGCTCGGACTGCGCGATCGCGCGCGTGCCGAGCAGCGCGCCGTCCCCCGCCTGCGCGAGGCACAGCATCGCCCGGAGCGCGTACCGCGTCTTGACGGACATTTTCATGGGCGACGCCGAGAGTACAACGAAACCCCCGTCCAAGGCTTATCGTAGCGGGTGACGCGGCCGGGTCGCGCCCGGGAGCCGCGCACGGGGGTCGACGCATGTCCCAGGCAACGCGCAAACCGTGGATCGCTTTCGCCCTGGTGCTCGGCGCGTTCGGGCTCGCCGCTCACGCGGCCCCGCCCGCCACGCCCAAGCGCCCCGTCGTGGACGAGTACTGGGGCACCAAGGTGCAGGACGACTACCAGTGGCTCGAGGACTGGAACGATCCGGCGGTGCGCGCGTGGTCCGACGCGCAGAACGCCGTGGCGCGGAAGTGGCTCGATTCGCGCCCCACCGCCGCGGCGCTGCGCGCGCGCCTGACCGAGATCCTCGGCTTCCGCGCCGTGTCCCACTATGACGTGGTGGCCCGCGGGGCCACGTTCTTCGCGCTCGAAGACGCCCCGCCCAAGCAGCAGCCCGCGCTCGTGCGCTTCACCTCGTTCGACGATCCGGCGACCGTGGTGCCCGTCGTCGATCCCAACGCGATCGACGCGAAGG
>JABLTH010131093.1_pt1 | contig 11533 bp, 10 predicted proteins | sample 7875711 | NCBI WGS metagenome assembly JABLTH01 (sample SAMN14941262, study PRJNA633318) | bioreactor metagenome | isolation source: bioreactor | place: China | collected 2019-03-05 | reverse complement strand
ATCGGCGTGGCTTCGCCCACGATGTCCATGTCGAGGCCGGCCATGATATTCAGCACCGTCGACTTGCCGGATCCGATAAGGCCCACCACGCCAATCTTGGCGCCCGGGAAGAACGACAGCGAGATGTCCTTGAGGATCTGGCGCTTGGGCGGAACGATCTTGCCCACGCGGTTCATGGTGAAAACGTACTGTGACATGGCGGAATTGCGGGGGGAAACGCAGAAATGGGGAACCCGCCGAGTTTAACAAAGCCGGGGCGTGGCAAACCCAGGGCTCAAGGCCGCACGAGCAAAAGAAAAGGCGCCCACGAGGGCGCCCTTCCAATGCAACAGAGGCCAGGCCTCGTTACATCGTCATCATGTTGGCGTTCATGTTATGCATGACCCACAGCGAGCCGACAACGACGATCGCCAGGATCAGCAGCGTGAACAGGAAGGCCATCACATTCCAGCGCTGGGCGGACGAGCCGTCGAGGTGCAGGAAATAGATCAGGTGCACGACGATCTGCACGACTGCCAGGGCCATCACCGTCACCAGCACCGTCTGGTGCGAGTAGCCGCCGTCCATCACCATCTTGAACGGGATGGCCGTCAGGATCACCGCCAGCACGAAGCCGATCAGGTAGCCCTTGACGGTGGCATGGCCAGCGCCGCCAGCCGAATGACCGTGGGCATCATCGTGGGAAATGCCCGTCGAAACGTTGGTCTGTTCCATTTACATCGCTCCCAGCAGATACACGACGGTAAACACGCCGATCCACACCACGTCCAAGAAGTGCCAGAACAGGCTCAGGCACGACAGGCGTGTGGATTGGGTCGGGGTCAGGCCCTTGGCAGCGATCTGCCACATCAGGACGATGATCCATAGCATGCCGCTCGCCACGTGCAGGCCGTGCGTGCCGACCAGCAGGAAGAACGACGACAGGAATGCGCTGCGGCTCGGACCCGCGCCTTCGGCGATCAGATGGTGGAACTCGTTGATTTCCATACCAACGAACGCGGCACCCAGCAGCAGCGTGATGCCCAGCCACAGCATCACTTGATCCTTGCGGCCGTTCTGCAGGCTGATCATCACCATGCCGTAGGTGATGGACGACACCAGCAGGATGCCGGTTTCGATTGCCACATACGACAGATCGAAGAGTTCCTTGCCCGTCGGGCCGCCTGCCGTCGCGCCGCGCAGGACGCAGAACGTGGCAAACAGCGACGCGAAGATGATCAAGTCGCTCATCAGGTACACCCAGAAGCCGAAGACCTTGGTGTCTGCGGCATCGTGGTGGTGCGCATGGTCATGCGCGTGGTCGTGGCCGTGCGCGTGACCGTGCGCGGCGTGACCGTCTAGAACATTGGAAGCCATGGTTTATGCCTGCGAACCGATACGTTGGAAGTAGGCCGACTCGGTCTCGTGAACCTCGTGAGCGGGCACGTAGTAATCGATGTCGTCGTTGTTGCTGCGGAGGATGAAGCTGCCGATCATGCCGACCAGACCCAGCACGGCCATCCACCAGATGCGCCAGATCAGCGCGAAGCCCATCACGATCGAGAACATGCCGATGAAGAAGCCGGCGCCGGTGTTCTTCGGCATGTGGATCTTCTCGTAGCTCGGTGCGACCTGCGTCAGCACTTCACCGCGGGCCTTCATGTCGGCAAAGGCGTCGATGTCACGGATGACCGGCATGCGGGCGAAGTTGTAGTGCGCCGGCGGCGACGACGTCGCCCACTCCAGCGTACGGCCGCCCCACGGGTCGCCCGTCAGATCCGCCAGCGCATGACGGTTGCGGACGCTCACGAAGATCTGGATGAGCTGCGAAGCGATACCGCAGGCAATGATCGCGGCGCCGATCACGGCAACGATCAGCCACGGCTGCCATGCCGGGTTGTCGGTATGGTTCAGACGACGCGTCATGCCCATGAAGCCCAGCACGTACAGCGGCATGAATGCGGTGTAGAAACCCACGAACCAGCACCAGAAAGCGCGCTTGCCCCACTTTTCGTCCAGCTTGAAGCCGAAGGCCTTCGGGAACCAGTACGTGATACCGGCCAGGTAACCGAACACCACGCCACCGATGATGGTGTTGTGGAAGTGGGCGATCAGGAACAGGCTGTTGTGCAGCAGGAAGTCGGCGCCCGGCACGGCCAGCAGCACGCCGGTCATACCGCCGATCACGAAGGTGATCATGAAGCCGATCGTCCACAGCATCATCGAGTTCAGCTCGACGCGGCCGCGGTACATCGTGAACAGCCAGTTGAAGATCTTCACGCCCGTCGGAATCGAGATGATCATCGTCGCGATACCGAAGAACGCGTTGACGTTCGCACCCGAGCCCATGGTGAAGAAGTGGTGCAGCCACACCAGGAACGACAGCACGGTGATGCCGGCGGTCGCCCAGACCATCGACGTGTAGCCGAAGAGCTTCTTGCGCGAGAACGTCGAGACGATTTCCGAGAACATGCCGAAGGCCGGCAGGATCAGGATGTACACCTCGGGGTGGCCCCAGATCCAGATCAGGTTCACATACAGCATGGCGTTGCCGCCACCGCCGTTCGTGAAGAAGTGCATGTCGAGATAGCGGTCGGCACCCAGCAGTGCCAGCGCCACCGTCAGCACCGGGAACGCCGCCACGATCAGGATGTTGGCGCACAGGGCGGTCCAAGTGAAGATCGGCATGCGCATCAGCGTCATGCCCGGCGCGCGCATCTTGAAGATGGTCGCGACGAAGTTCACGCCGGTCAGCAATGTCCCGAGACCTGATATCTGCAACGCCCAGATGTAGTAATCGACCCCCACGCCCGGGCTGTACGCCAGCTCCGACAGCGGCGGGTACGCCAGCCAGCCGGTGCGAGCAAATTCACCCACGCCGAGCGACACGTTGATCAGCACCACACCTGCGGCAGCCAGCCAGAACGACAGCGTGTTCAGGAACGGGAATGCCACGTCGCGCGCGCCGATCTGCAGCGGCACGATCAGGTTGATCAGGCCCGTCATCAGCGGCATGGCCATGAAGAAAATCATGATCACGCCGTGCGCGGTAAAGATCTGGTCATAGTGCTCAGGCGGCAGATAGCCGGCACCGCCGCCCGAGGCAACCGCCAGTTGCGAGCGCATCATGATGGCGTCGGCAAAGCCGCGCAGCAGCATCACGATGGCCAGAATGCAGTACATCACGCCGATCTTCTTGTGATCGACCGAGGTGATCCACTCATTCCAGAGGTAGGTCCACTTCTTGAGATAGGTGATCAGGCCGAACAGGCCAGCGCCACCCAACAGAATGGCCGACACCGTCACGACCACGATGGGCTCGTGCAGCGGAATGGCCTCCAGACTCAACTTGCCAAACATCGTCAACTCCTAGGAATTCTTGGCCGCGCTCTTGGGCGCTGGCAGGGCTGACTGCACCGGCAGCGGACGCGTTGCCGCTTCAGCCGTGGCCGTCGTGCAGTTGGCGCCTTCGAGCGCCTCGTCGAGCGTCAGGACCTTGTCGCCCTCGCCCATCTTGTCCATGTATTTGTGCAGGATGCTGTGATACAGGGTCGGGTCGACCGATGCGTACACCGCCGGCGGCACCTTCTCGCTCGGCTTGGACAGCTCGGCGTAGCCTTCCTTGGTCAGGTTCTGCGACGACTCACGGACCTGCTTGACCCAGGCATCGAACTCTTCGTTCGTCATGGCCGTGGCCTTGAACTTCATGCCCGTGAAGCCCGAGCCGCTGTAGTTCGATGACATGCCGTCGAACACGCCGGTCTCATTGGCGATCAGGTGCAGCTTGGTCTGCATGCCCGCCATGGCATACACCTGGCTGCCCAGCTGCGGGATGAAGAACGCGTTCATCACCGTGTCGGACGTGATCTTGAAGTTGATCGGGGTGTTGGCCGGGAATGCGAGCTGATTGACCGTTGCGATCTTGAGTTCCGGATAGATGAACAGCCACTTCCAATCCAGCGAAACAGCCTCGACCGTGATGGGCTTCACATCCGATTCGATCGGCTTGTACGGATCGAGCGCGTGCGTGGACTTGTAGGTGATCACGCCCAGCACGATGATGATCAGGCAGGGGATCAGCCACACCACAGCCTCGATGGCGTTGGAGTGCGACCAGTCCGGCTCGTAGCGGGCGCGGGTGTTGGACGCGCGGTACTTCCACGCAAACACCAGCGTCAGCACGATCACGGGGATGACCACCAGCAGCATCAGGCCGGTCGCCACCAGGATCAGCGTCTTTTCTTCAGCCGCAATCATCCCCTTCGGGTCCAGGACCGTCAGGTTGCAGCCCGCCAGCAGGAGCGGGAGGCTTGCGGCGAGGAGCCGCTTCATATGTGGAACGAGTGTGTTCTTCATGTCTTGCACAATTGCGCCGGCGATGCTTCCGGACATCACGGGAGCCCAGCAGCCCAGACAGCGGCCACAGGCGGAAAAACGCGGGAAATGAGAGAAGACCGAACTACCGGCGCCCCGAGTACAGGGGAGGTGCGGCAGCGAATCTTCGATCACATCAGGCGCCGGTCAGGGAGAAGCTGAACCCAACGCCCTCAGTTGGCGAGGCGGGCTTCGCTCATGCCGGGCATGGGCGAAGTCGAGCGCCGCCGCGTCGCACAAAGCGGCGGACGACAGATCGGGGGCGTAAAAGGTCGGAGCAGGCACTACGTCATGCGCCCGTTGGGGGAGCGCGGTTGGGAGTGGAATGCGGGCGCGATCTTACCGCCAGATGGCGCTCCGGATCGCGCTATGTGCTCAGGCAAATAGAAAACGGCGTCGATTGACAAGTGATGCCCTCGCCGTACGGCTAGGGTTTACGTGGCTTTGCGGGTAAGCAAATCGAAAGTGCCTGTTGTTGCACTGCGACAATCAGCCACAGTGGCGCGCACCCGACGTTATCCCCAGATGTGCGCCCAAATAGGCAGCGAATAATAAGAACAATTCTCATCTTGGGGAGCCCGGTGGCTCCCCTCGCCCCCACAGGACTGCGTCACTGGATGAGGAGCCCAACAATCCTCACCAGAACCAGCCCTGCCGCCACCACGAGGTAACCGCGCAGCACAAACATCCAGGTGCGTTTGAGTGGCGTCCAGCGCGCAGGCGGAAGCTGCTCAAGCGATGGCATGGTCCAGTGGTCGCGGTCCAGCACACTCACGCGCCGCGGATGGTGCGGCCGACGGGTACGTCGCTCGATACGCCACAGCACGAGCGACATCACCCCCGCGATCAGCGTGCCGCCGATCAGGATGGCGCCTATCTCGAATTCGCCGATGCCCGGGAACAGCACAGCGGCAGTGAGGATGACCGACAACATCACCAGCACAGCCACCACACCGCCGGTGAAGATGTTCATCGCGCGGCCGTTCGTCCAAGGCCCCAGCACGGCCTTGTCGTTGCACAACAGCAGCAGGAACACCGTGGCGCTTGGCAACAGCACCCCTGCCAGCGATTGCACCGCATTGGTCAGCAGACCGAGCGGCACGCCCGGCGTCAGCACCAGCCCTGCGGCTAGCAACGTCAGGCCGAAGTACACGGCATAAAAGCCCTTGGCCTCCGTCGGCTTGCGATGCAACGAATGCCGCACAGCGAACACATCGCCAATCGCATATGCAGTCGACAACGAGACCGCACAGGCGCCGATGATGCTGGCGTCCAGCAACGCAATCGCAAACAGCACGCCGGCCCAGCGGCCCGAGTGGCGCTCCAGGCCGTGCGCCGTGCCGAGCGCATCGGTGTAGTTGCCGAACTCCGGCGTGCCGTGGAAGGCCTGGGCGCTGAAAGCGATCATCGCGACCGCGCCGGCGATCACGAGGACGATGCCGAGCCAAAGGTCCGCACGCTCGTAGCGGATGAAGCGCGCCGTGATGCGCTTGTCGATCACGTAGCTTTGCTGGAAGAACAACTGCCACGGCGCCACCGTCGTCCCCACGATGGCGATGATCAGGAGCATCACCTCGGCAAGCGGCGCACCGGCGGGCAGCGCCGGCACGAAGAAGTCGCGCGCCACCTGCCCCATCGGCGGATGCACCATCACGAACACCGGGATCAGCGTGAGGCTGCCCGCCACCAGCACCAGCGCAAAGCGCTCGAAGCGGCGGAAATCTCCGGTGGACGCGGCCAGCATCACCAGAACCGCCGCCGCGCACACGCCCCAATGTCGCGGAATGCCGAGGTACTCGAGCGCGAGGCTGATGCCGATGAACTCCGTCACGAGCGTCAGCGCGTTCACCAGGAACAGATCGATGACGGAGAAGCTGCCCCAGAACCTGCCGAAGCGCGCAAAGATCAACCGCGCGTGGCCAACGTGCGTGACGGCGCCCAGGCGCAGCACCATCTCCTGGTTCACGTACAGCACGGGGATGAGCAGCAATAGCGTCCACAGCAGCGTGGTGCCGTAGTTCTGCCCGGCCTGTGTGTACGTGCCGAAGGCGCCGGCGTCGTTGTCGCCGACCATCACGATCAGGCCAGGCCCGAGGATGGCGAGCAGCGTTCGCAAGCGCGCGCGCCAGCTGTTACGGGCGCCCGTATCGTGATGCGCGATGGTGCCGAGCGCGCCGCGAATATCGCCCACGTGAGCATCGTCGAGCGCGGCGTGACGTGGTGGTGCGTCGATGCCCGAAGCGAATTGGGTCATATCGAACTCCGTTTGTGTTGTGTTATCGGATTACCCGCCGTTGAACTACCAATAGGTGCGCGAGAGCCGGATGGCCGCCGCCGCATAGCCTTGGTTGGAAAGCGCTTGGCCGCCGTCACCGGCACGCCGGCTGGACGTGGTCGACGCAGCGTCGGCGCGCCCGGGCGCACCGGCCCGCGCCTGCACAAACGGCGAACTGAACGGCAGTGCGATCGCCGAGAAACGACGCGCGGGAATATTGAATTTGCGCATGACACTCTCCTCACCGCGTGCGCACATGCACGGCACGCGGCCATCGCCGCATGCGTTGCATACACGCAGCGGCATAGTCGAAACGATCAAGGAGCGATGCAGACACCGCTGCCTTGCCAGGGCGGCAAGTCAGCAGCAAGGAACAACCGTGCGGCGGACTCGCCTAGGGAAAAGAAGACGTTCGGTAAGGTCGACTCGGACTGTCCATATGGGTCCTCCTACGGTTAGAACTCGGCGTGGACGCGAACGCCCACGAACTTGGCCGGACCGCGATCGCGGTTGTAGCCCGGGTTCTGGATGAGCTGGAAGTCGGGGCTGATCGCCAGGACTTTGGTTACCTGCAGGCTGTAGAACAGTTCCAGCACGCGCTCGTGGCCATAGTTCAAGCCGCCATCGCCAAGGAACGCGCCGCTGCCGCCTGCGGCCAGATAGGCGCGGTGATCCGGCCCCAGCATGTTCACCGCGACGGCCACGCCCAGCACATCCTTCGAACGGCGCCAAGCGGCACCCTTGAGCAATCCACCAAACGACACGCTCCGGCCAGCTTCGGTAAAGGCGTACGTCTCGGTCTTGTCGTCCGAGCAATTCAGGCGCGCGAACAGGCCGAGGTTGTCACCGGCTTTCTGTTCGAACGAGATGCCAACGCCCAGCTTTGCATGCGCCTTGCGCACCAGTCCGACGTCGGGCGCCGCACCTGTGGCAGCGCCAAGCGCCATCGCATCGTCGAATCGGCCCATGCGCGCCTGGTTTCGCCAACCGAGCAACCGCGCCGTACCTTCCTGACCGAACAGCGTGTAGCGTTTCTCCAGCTCGAGGATGTCGCCGTAGTGCTTGAGGAACCGCGTGTCGAGCGGCAAACCGTTCGATTGTTCCGGCTGCAGGAAGCGGCCAGCGCGCACGGCCCAACCGTTCTCGATGTCGACGTACTCAAGCGCCACGCCCCAGTTGTAGCCACGCGCCTCGGCGGGATAGTCGAACGACGGATGCGCCATGAACGACCAGTTCAAGAACTGGGTGCGCGGGTCTTGCGCATACGACACCGCATCGAAGACATCAGGCACCGCGAAGTTGCCGGCTGTCAGCACCACACGGCGCTTGTCGACGACGTTGGCGAACTGGTTGAAATCGGCGTCGACCTTTTCCGTGTCGCCACCCAGGCCCCACGTCTGGCGCAGGAAAGCGCGGGCGCGGTACAGCGTTGGATTCGTCCCGGCCGTCTTGGCCAGTTCCCCGTTGGGCAAGCCGCCAAGGCCATGCAGCTCTGAGAACGCCACGCCCTGCGCGACCTCGGGGTTGAAGTGGAACTCGGCGCCCTTCCATAAGCGCATGCCCAGGTCGAGCGTGGCCGTGAAGGAATAGCTCTTGGCGCGCGCGGCGCCAAGGCTGTTGCCGCCACTGTATGCAGCGTTGAAGGCTGGCTTGCGTTGCCACACGTAGGTGGTTTGGCCATGGAAACCGAAACGGTCGTCCAGTTCGCCGCTGGCGATGCGTGGGACGTCAACCGCTGAAGCGGGTACGTCCGCCGCATGCGCCATCGACATCACCGACACAATGGCCGCCACGCCCATCAGCACGCGAACCCAGACCAGCGGACGCACCGCCACCCAAACGTACTCCAGCATCGAGAGAAACAGCATGAGACCTCCCCCGCCCGTTTCTCTGACGGGCGTAGGCGAACGCCGGCCACGCCGCGTCATGGCGCGCGCAAACGCACGCAGCCATGCGGCTGTGCCGGATACAACAATCGAATTCAGGAAGGGACTTGCGCAGAGAACCTACGCAAGCGCCACCGCCTGCCGTGCGATACGGCTAGGCAGTGGTGAGGCGCGAGGCGATGCGCCGAGACTGTCTAGCCGTTCAATGTGCGATCGAGGATCGACTAGAACAACTGTCCATGGAGATAGTCTCCGTAGCTGTGACGGGGCGCAGAGTAACAAAGTCTCGTTGACGGCGGCAAGCGTTTTCTTGGAGGTGTCACGAAGCCCATTGCGCGGCGGCAACAACGCGATGAGAGGCGCCTCGCAAGTCGGCATCGGTACACTGCAATCACGATCGAGCGCATCACGAGGGGGCGCTCGCCACAGCGATATCAGACGGAGGTTGTATGACGCGCTTAGCAACGCTGCTCACTACGATTGCTGCAATAGCAGGCATGGTCGGCTGCTCAACGGCAGGCTCAGAACAGACCAGGAGCGGGGCCGAATCCAAGGTGACCGAACACACACCGGCCACGGCCACTTGCCAGGCGGCCGCAGGTCCTGACAACGCCCTGATCGGCAAATCCGAACAGGACGCCGCTGCCCTGCTCAACGGCTGCCTCTGGCGCATTAGCGAGCGCGATGGCAGAGCCCTGCCCGGCACCATGGATTACCGCGAAGAACGACGCAATCTGGGCATTCAGGGTGGCAAAGTGACCTGGGTGCGGCGCGGTTGAGGCTCGCGGAGCTGGATCGCAGGCGAACAGGGAGTGGTCCGAAACTGGCGCGCCAGCAAGGTTTGCAGACATTAGCATCGACGTACATCCTGCTCTTCCATGTCGCACATGACGCCTCGAACCAGCAAAGACATCGTCATAGATGCGTGGCGTGCATTCGCGTCACGCGATGCCGCCCGCATTGCCGACTGCTTCACGCCAGACGCGCAATGGCTCGCTCCCGAGGGTAACGCCACCGCCATTGCGCTCGACTGCAGCCATCACATGATCGGGCGCGACGCCATCGTGCACTTCCTCACGGTCACGTTCCCGAAGCTTTTCGTCGCCGATGTCTTGGTAGAAGTCAGCGCGATCCACGCCAATGACGAAACGGTGATCGTGGAGGAACGCATGCAGGCCACGCTGGCGAACGGCCGACACTACGACAACACCTATTGCTTCGTCTTCGTGCTGGAGGGCGAGCGGATCGCCCGCATGCGCGAGTACATGGACACGATGCGTGGCTGGACGTGCATCTTTGGGAAAGAAGTGCGCGTTTAGCAGACTAAACCGGCCGGACAAAAGAAAACGGCCTCCGCAAGGGAGACCGTTTTCGTGATGCTGGTGCCGGCTGCAGGACTCGAACCCGCCACCTGATGATTACAAATCATCGAAATCACATACTTCCCGACGTTGACTCGCATTCCAAAAATCGCCAAGAACCGAGCAAAATCAAGAGATTCCTGGCAACACTAGATTTATCCACGTTGACGCGAATCCCCCGAAAACCACAAAATACGGTTACACAGCGGTTACATGGATTCCCATGTAACTCTCCACGAGGATGGTAACGGTGGCCAAGGTCAATTTCACGGCGGGGCGGGTCAACGGGCATAGCTGCCCTGCTGGCAAGGCTCAGGCATTTATCTGGGACAGCAGTGCATCCGGCCTGGGCCTTCGCGCTACGGCAGCGGGCACACTGTCGTATATTTTCCAGGGCAAGCTGAACGGGGCGACAGTTCGCGTCACGATAGGCTCGCCGAAAGACTGGGACATTGACAAGGCGCGCGACGAAGCGCGCCGCCTGCAACGTCTCATTGACGCTGGCAAAGACCCACGAGAAGAAGCTGCCGAGCAACGCGCCGCCCTAGCCACACGAAAAGCCGAAGCCGAGCGCCAGGACGTAACATTTGCAGATGCGTGGGCGGCCTACCTGACCGAGCTTGAAACGAAGCCATCTCCCAAAACGAAACGCCCCCGCAGCGCACAGTACATCGAGGACCACCGCAAGCTAGCTGCCCCTGGTGGGGCAGAAAAAAAACGAGGAAAGGGGCTGACTAGCCAAGGTCCGCTACATACGCTCATGCCAATGAAGCTGTCTGACATGACCGGCGACGCGATTGCTAGCTGGATGGAGGACGAGGTTGCCGAGCGGCCGACTAGCGTCGCTTATGCCTACCGCATGCTCAAAGCGTTCGGGGCCTGGTGCGAGGGTCAAACGAGATTCAAGAGGCTTCTGCCGAACGACTGCTATTCATCCCCGAAGGTCACGGCCCTGCTGCCAAGCGTGAAGACGCCAGAAGGCGATTGCCTGGAGCGCGAGCAACTTCCAGCCTGGTTTAAGGCAGTACGCGCCCAACCCAACCGCGTGGCGGCCACCTATCTGCAAGGCCTCCTCATCACCGGCCCGCGCCGCGAGGAACTAGCAGAACTGCGCTGGGAAAACGTCGATTTGCGCTGGAACAAGATAAAACTACGCGACAAAGTCGAAGGCTCCCGCATCATTCCGCTAACGCCGTATTTCCGTTCACTGCTGCTCGAACTGAAGCGACTCAACGACACGCCGCCCAGCAGCAAGGCACTTCAGAGGATGGAAGACGCTGGGACGCCGTGGCAGCCATCGCCCTGGGTGTTTGCAAGCGGCGCATCGGAGAGCGGCCACATCGAGGAACCGCGCTTCGCACATGAGGCCGCTATCGAAGAAGCAGGCCTGCCGCATGTGACGCTGCAAGGTCTGCGCCGCTCGTTCGGCACACTGGCCGAGTGGGTAGAAGTGCCTGCCGGTGTCGTGGCCCAAATTCAAGGACACAAGCCTAGCGCTCTGGCTGAAAAGCACTACCGCCGCCGCCCACTCGACTTACTGCGCCAGTGGCACACACGCATTGAGAAGTGGATGCTGGAACAGGCCGGCATTGACTTCAAGCCCGAGCAGGTACAGCAAGATTCTCTGGCGCCATAGTGACCATGCTCTGACGGATGTT
>JABLTH010105835.1_pt1 | contig 11533 bp, 6 predicted proteins | sample 7875711 | NCBI WGS metagenome assembly JABLTH01 (sample SAMN14941262, study PRJNA633318) | bioreactor metagenome | isolation source: bioreactor | place: China | collected 2019-03-05 | reverse complement strand
TCAGGTGGCCGTCGGCGTACCACCAGCGCACCCCCAGCAGGCCCGCCGCGCGCGTGGTGGCGCCGCGGCCGGCGGTGAGGAAGTGCCAGTTGTCGCGCGTCAGGCCGCGCGCGCGCCGGTAGTCCTGCCAGGCGGCGGGAGAGTCGTTGTCGGGGTCGATGCTCAGCACCACGAACTGCAGCGCCAGGCCGCGGCGGTCGGCTTCCTGCTGCAGCTGCTGCAGGCGCCGCCAGGCCACCGAGCAGACGAAGCGGCAGGCGCTGTACTCCATGGCCACCACGGTAGGCCGGCCGCGCCACTGCGCCAGGCGCACGCTGCGGCCCTGCTCGTCGACCCAGGCGTCGTCGAACGCGAACAGGCTGGGCCGCGCCTGCGCCAGGCCACCGGCCGCCCACAGCGTGGCGGCCAGCAGCAGCGGGGCGAGCCGTCCGCGCATCGGCGCTTCAGTATTTCTGGACGACCTTGAGGTCGGGCGCCGGCTTGGACACGTAGCCCACGGTGCCGGGGTTGGCCTTGACGGCGGCGATCACCTCGGCGTCGCTGCCGCGCACCGCCGGCGGCGTGAGGCCTTCGCGAAAGGCCTTCTTCGACCACACCGAGGCGTAGCGCGCGGCGTCGACCTTGAGCACGCGGCTCTGGAAGTCGGCCTGCAGGGTGCCGTTCTCCACCGGCACGAGCTTGGTGCCGCCGGACATCTGCTTGTCGCCGAGGAAGACCTCGCGCACGTCCTCGGGCGTGAGCGCGAGGCCGGGCTGGCACACCACGAACAGGTCGCCGGCGCGCGCCGGCAGCAGGGCCGCCAGCAGCGCGGCGGCGACGAAGGGGCGCAGGGGTTTCATCGCGGGCTCCTTCGCGTGGTCAGAAGCGGATCGAGTACTGCACCGCCACGCTGGCCGGCGTGCCTTCGACGCCTTCCTGCGTGGTGCGCATCCACTCGGCCTTGAGCGCCGCCTTGGGCGACAGGTTGTAGCGCAGGCCGGCCACGGTGCGTCGGTAGCTGCGCCCGTTCTCCTGTAGCGCGAAGTACGGGTCGGCCGCCGCGAGCGAGGTGCGCTCCAGCCGCGCGTAGGGCGTGAACGACTCGTTGACGTTGTAGCCCGCCTGCACGTACCAGGCCTTGCTGGCATGGGTGCCGCTGCCGCCGAGGTCGCGGTTGCGGAAGCCGTAGTACTCGGCCATCAGCTCCCAGTCGTCGTTGTCGAAGGTGGCGTAGCCGCCCAGCATCGCGAGCTTCACGCTGCCGCTGGCGCTGTGGTCGGCGTTCTCGCCGCCGACGCGCTGGCCCAGCCCGTGCAGGCCCAGCACGAGGCCGCTGCCGGCCACGGCCAGCTGGGTGCGGACGCCGACGCCGACGTTGCCGTCGCCGTCGCCGCCGGCCTGGAAGTCGAGCACGCCGTCGTGGATGGCGTCGCCGTTGACGACGTACAGGTCGTAGCCCAGCTTGCCGGCCGCGGTGCGCACGCCGCCGGTGCCCCAAAGGCCCACCGAGTGCCCGGGCAGGATGCCGCCGGCGTCCTCGAAGTCCAGGAAGCGCGGCCGCGACAGCGCGGTCTGGATCTGCGCGCCATGGTGGAACGCGGTGTTCCAGTAGCCGTAGGGCGTGTGGAAGCGACCCGCCCACAGCGTGAGCGCGTCGCTGAACAGGTAGCCCAGCTGCATGCGCTCGGCGTCGACGGCGAGGCCGCCGTCCTCGCCGTACTCGAACGCGATCTCGATCAGTCCCTTCACCTGGGCGCTGATCTGCGGCGTCATGTAGAGGTCGAACACGCCGACCGAGAAGCCGCGCGGCGCGCTGCCCGCCGCCGCCTTGTTGCGGATGCCGGCGCCGACGTCGGCGAAACCGTGGATCGGCAGCCCGCTGTCGACCTGCGCGGCGGCGGCGCTCGCGGCTTCGATCTGCGACACCGAACGCTCGACGTTCTCGATGCGCGCGCCCCAGTCGGCGCCGGCGGCGGCGGCGGGCGCGGCGCCCTTGCTCTCGAGTTGCTCCACGCGCTTCTGCAGCGCCTGGATCGTCTTCAGGCTGGCGTCGAGACGACTCTCCAGCTCCTTCAGCCGCGCAGCGTCGTCGGCCAGCGCCGGCCACGCGGCCAGCGCAGCGGCGAGCGCGATGCAGGTTTTCGCGATGTGATGCGACACCAGATACCCCCGTTGGCACAGTCAGAACTCACGTTCCAACGGTAGGTCTTATCGGCACGCACCAAGCTGGACATAAGGGCCCGAATGGGCGCCCTGTTCCGGAAGTTCAGGGCGCGGCGGCGGGAATCGGCGGCCGTTCGTGAACCACGTCACCGCACTGCGCGCGGTGGCGCAGCACGTGGTCCATCACCACCAGCGCCAGCAGCGCCTCGGCGATGGGGGTGGCGCGGATGCCCACGCAGGGGTCGTGGCGGCCGTGTGTTTCCACCGTCACCGGCTGCCCCTCGCGGTCGACCGAGGCACGCGCGATGCGGATCGAGCTGGTCGGCTTGATCGCGATGGACACCACCAGGTCCTGGCCGGTGGAGATGCCGCCCAGCACGCCACCGGCGTGGTTGCTGCGGAAGCCTTCGGGCGTGAGTTCGTCGCCGTGCACGCTGCCGGCCTGTTCGACGCTGGCGAAGCCGGCGCCGATCTCGACCCCCTTCACCGCGTTGAGGCCCATCATGGCCCAGGCGATGTCGGCGTCCAGGCGGTCGTACAGCGGCTCGCCCAGCCCGGGCGGCACGCCACGCGCGCGCACCTCGATGCGGGCGCCGCAGGAGTCACCGGCCTTGCGCAGCGCGTCCATGTGCGCTTCCAGCCGCGGCAGGATCGCCGCGTCTGGGGCGAAGAAGGCGTTGCGCGCGATCTCGGCCTCGTCGGTGAAGGGAATGTGGATCGGGCCGAGCTGGCTCATCCAGCCGGCGAAGGTGGTGCCGTGCTTCTCGAGCAGCCACTTGCGCGCCACCGCGCCGGCGGCCACCGTGGGCGCCGTGAGGCGGGCCGAGGAGCGGCCGCCGCCGCGCGGGTCGCGGTGGCCGTACTTGCGCCAGTAGGCGTAGTCGGCATGGCCGGGGCGGAAGGTGTCCAGCAGGTTGCCGTAGTCCTTGCTGCGCTGGTCGGTGTTGCGGATCAGCAGCGCGATCGGCGTGCCGGTGGTCAGCCCTTCGAAGACGCCGGAGAGGATCTCCACCCGGTCGGCTTCCTGGCGCTGCGTCACGTGGCGGCTGGTGCCGGGACGGCGCCGGTCCAGCTGTTCCTGGATGTCGGCTTCGGCGAGCGCCAGCCCGGGCGGGCAGCCGTCGATCACGCAGCCGATGGCGGGGCCATGACTTTCGCCGAAATTGGTGACGCGGAAGAGCTCGCCGAAGGTGCTGCCGGGCATGGGCGCGGGTGCTGCTGCAGAGTCCGGGATTGTAGGGACCGACGGGTCGCGGTCGGCTTGAGCCCGTGGCGGCGCCGCCGGCGTGAGGTCGATCACGGGCGTCGTGCGCCCACGAATGATCTGGTTGAACCACAACTGGAGTCCCCGATGGGGGATGCCGATCAGTGGGAACCGTTACCCCTATTGGCTTCCCGGACAAGTCGCCGGACATCTACCCCGAGAAAAGGAACCGTGGCAATGGCAATGCGCTGGACTGTGGGCCGAAGACTGGCCGCCGCTTTCGGACTCGTCATGGGCATCGGCATGACGATGGCCGCGGTGGCTTCGTGGGGGCTGGAACAGGCGAACGACGCCGTGCTGCACCTCTTCGAGGAGAGCGCGCGGCCGCTGGAGCAGCTGGCCGAGGTGGACTTCCTCGTCCTCCGGAACCGGTTGATCCTGACCGACGCGGTGCTGCAGGGCACACCCGACGGGGCGGCCAGGCGCCTTGCCGAGTTCCGCACGAACTCGGAGAAGCTGGCCCAGCGCTGGAAGGACTACTCGGAGACCGACCATGATGGCGAGGAGAAGGCCATGGCCGACGCCGCGGCCCAGGCGCTGACGCGCTTCGTCGAGGACGGCCTGAAGCCGACCGCGGCGGCGCTCGCGGAGGGCCGCTTCGACCAGGCCCGCACGCTCCTGGACCAGAAGGCCAGCCCGCTGAATCCGGCCTTCACGGCCGCGATGGAGAAGCTGATCGACCATCAGGTGGCCACCGCGCGCGAGCAATACCAGGACTCGAAGGCCCGCGCGCAGCGCCTGCACGTCGTGATGGCCGCGCTGCTGGCGGCAGGCTTCCTGGTCAGCACGGTGGTGGCCGTGAAGATCACGCGCGGCCTGGTCGGCGCGCTCGGTGCCGAGCCCGAGGCGCTGGCCGGCGTGGCCGCCCGCGTGGCCGCCGGCGACCTGCACGACGACGGCGCGCCGAGGGCGACCGCCGGCAGCGTGATGGCGTCGATGCAGGCCATGCGCCAGGCGCTGGTGCGCGTGGTCGGCACGGTGCGGCACGGGGTGGAGAACGTTGCCACCGCGAGCCAGCAGATCGCGCAGGGCAATCAGGACCTTTCAGGGCGCACCGAGGAGCAGGCCTCCAGCCTGCAGCAGACCGCGGCGTCGATGGAGCAGCTGACCGGGGCGGTGCGCAACAGCGCCGAGAGCGCGCGCCAGGCCAACCAGCTGGCCGCCGGCGCGAGCGACGCCGCCAGCCGCGGCGGCGAGGTCATCGCGCGCGTGGTGCAGACCATGGGCGAGATCCAGCACGCCAGCCGCCGCATCGCCGACATCACCGGCGTCATCGACGGCATCGCCTTCCAGACCAACATCCTGGCGCTCAACGCCGCGGTGGAGGCGGCGCGCGCCGGCGAGCAGGGGCGCGGCTTCGCGGTCGTGGCCAGCGAGGTGCGCGCGCTGGCGCAGCGCAGCGCCGCCGCGGCGCGCGAGATCAAGGACCTCATCGGCCGCAGCGTCCACCAGGTGGAAGGCGGCAACGCCGTCGTGCGCGAGGCCGGCGGCACGATGCAGGAGATCGTCGCCTCCGCGCACCAGGTGCGCCAGCTGCTCGACCAGCTTTCGGCGGGCGCGCGCGCCCAGGCCGGCGGCGTGGGCGAAGCCACCGGCGCGATGCGCGAACTCGACGCCTCGACCCAGCAGAACGCCGCGCTGGTGGAGCAGACCGCCGCCGCCGCGCAGGCGCTGCGCGAGCAGGCGCACCACCTGGCCGGCGAAGTCTCGCGCTTCCGGCTGCCGGCACACGCGTGACCGACGAACGCGCACGCGAACGCGAACGCGACGCCGGCGCGCACCTTCGGGTGCGGCGGGCGATGTACCTCGCGTTCGCCGTGCTCGCGGCGCTGGCCCTGTTCCAGGCCGGCTACGCCCACCGCTACGAGAAGATCCGGGCCGCCGACGCCGAGGTGATCAACTTCGCCGCCGGCCAGCGCACGTTCACCCAGCAGATGGCGCGCATGGCCGCGCTCGCCGAAGGCGACGAGCACGTGACCCAGGTGCACGCCGACATGCTGGCCGAGGCGCTCGACCGTTCGCGCAACGACGCGCTGCTGGTGGAGGCCCTGCTCGCCGGCCAGGCGCGCCTGTCGGCCAGCCCCACGCCCGACGTCGACAGCGCGCTCACCGCCTGGCAGGCCGCGCGCGAGCGGCTGTGGTACCGCTGCGAAGCGCTGCTGCGCCACCTGGCCGACGCCGACCTGCAGGAGGTGCCGCGCGCGGCCATCCTGGTGCAGGCCGAGGCCGATCCTGCGCTCGCCGCCGCCGGCCGCCTGACCGAGACGCTGCAGGCGGCCGCGCGCGAACGCAGCCTGGGTCAGCAGCGCCTGCTCGAAGGCGGCTTCGCGCTCACGCTGGCGCTGCTCGGGCTGCTTTCGCTGTTCATCGTCGAGCCCACGGCGCGCAGCGTGAAGCGCCAGGTGCGCCAGCTGGCCGACCAGGCCGAGCAGCTGGAGCGGCTGGCGCTGGTGGCCGCCAGCACCGACAACATGGTGGCCGTGACCGGCGCCGACGGCCGCATCGGCTGGGTCAACGACGCCTTCGTGCGCCGCAGCGGCTACGACCTGGACCATGCGCAGGGCCAGGACCCGGCCCGGCTGCTGGACTGCCAGGCCGAGTCGCCGGTGGTGCTGCGCCGCCTGCGGCGCGCGCTGGCGCGCGGCGAGGGCGCGCGCGCCGAGCTGCGCTACACCACGCGCGAAGGCGTCGTGCACTGGGTGGACCTGGACATGCGGCCGCTGCGCAGCGGCGCCGGCGCCCGGCGCGGCCACGTGATGGTGGCCGCCGACATCACCGAACAGCGCCAGCTGCAGGCGCAGCTGGAGCGTTCGGCGCGCGTGGACCCGCTCACCGGCCTGCCCAACCGCGCCGCGGTGGTCGATCGCGTGCAGCGCGCGCTGGAGCATGCCGGCCGCCACCCGGGCTACGGCTTCGCGGTGCTGTTCATGGACTTCGACCGCTTCAAGCAGGTCAACGACACCCTGGGGCATGCCGCCGGCGACGAGCTGCTGCGCCAGGTGGCGCGCCGCATCGAGGAGGCGCTGCGCCCGGGCGACGCCATCGGCCGCGTCGATTCGCAGCTGCAGACGGCGGCGCGCATCGGCGGCGACGAGTTCGTGGTCGTGCTCGAAGGCATCCGCCACGTCGACGACGCCTGCCTGGTGGCCGAACGGCTGCTGCTGGCGCTGGCCGAGCCCTACCCGCTGCGCGGCCAGGTGGTGCAGAGCTCGGTGAGCATCGGCATCATCGGCGTCGACCGTGGCGGCGCCAGCGCCGACGAGGTGCTGCGCGACGCCGACACCGCCATGTACGAGGCCAAGCGCGCCGGCCGCGGCCGCGCGGTGCTGTTCGACGCCTCCATGCACGACCGCCTGATGCAGCAGCTGGCGGTGGAACAGGACCTGCGCCGTGCGCTGCGCGCCGACGAGCTGTTCGCCGTCTTCCAGCCGGTGGTGGACCTTGCCACCGGGCGCCTGGAGGCGGTGGAGGCGCTGGTGCGCTGGCGCCACCCCGAGCAGGGCGTGGTGCCGCCGGCGCGCTTCATCGGCGTGGCCGAGGAGTCCGGCCTCATCGACGCCATCGGCCAGGTGGTGCTGCGCTCGGCCTGCGCGCAGTTCGCACGCTGGCGCGGAGAACTGGGCGCACTTGCGCCGGCGCGGCTGGCGGTGAACCTGTCGCGCGCGCAGCTGCAGCAGCCCGGGCTGGCCGACACCGTGCGCGGCGTGCTCGCCGAGTTCGGCATGGCGCCGGCCGAGCTGCAGTTCGAGGTGACCGAGAGCCTGGCCGCGCAGGACGAGCGCGTGCAGGCCGCGCTGCGCGAGCTGAAGGCGATGGGCGTGGCGCTGGCGCTGGACGACTTCGGCACCGGCTACTCGTCGCTCGCCTGTCTGCACCTGCTGCCGGTGGACACGGTGAAGATCGATCGCAGCTTCGTCGCCCACGCCGAGAACGTGGAGTACCACCGCGTGCTGATCGAGGCCACCATCCGCGTCGCCCAGACGCTGGGCATGAGCACGGTGGCCGAAGGCATCGAGACCGAAGGCCAGGCCGAGCTGATGCGCCGCCTGCGCTGCGACCGCGGCCAGGGCTACCTGTTCGCGCGCCCGCTGCCGGCCGACGAACTGGTGGCCTGGGCGCGCGAGGCGGCCGCCAGCGCGGTCGAGGCCTGACGGCCCGCGCCCGTCGGCACCGCCTGCAGTCCGTCGCCTGCTTCCTGCGCTTCGTCGCACCCTGACTCGAAGCCGACGACCGCCGCCCCTACACTGCGGCCGCCCTGCCAGACGGGGTGAACGACTGAAAAAGGGTGCGGCATGCGCAGGAAATGGCTGGTCGGAGGAGTCGTCGTGGTCCTGGCGCTGGGCGCCGGCGGAGCCTGGATGGGCGGCGTGTTCGGGCCGAAGTCGATGGCGGCACCCGCCACCCAGGCCGACGCCAAGGGCAAGGACGGCAAGGACGGCAAGCCCGAGCCGGCGCTCGAATTCGTCGGCCGCGAGGTGGTGGCGCCGGCGCTGGCGAAACTGCCCGGCCGCATCGAGTTCTCCGGCCCGCTGGTGGCGCCGCAGACGGCCATGGTGCGCGCGCGCACCGGCGGCGCCCTGCTGGCGCTGGCGGTCGCCGAAGGCAGCCGCGTCAGCGCCGGCCAGGTGGTCGGGCGCGTCGACGCGGCCGAGCTGAACAGCCGCGTCGCCGAGCGCGTGGCCAACCTGGAATCGGCGCGCGCCACGCTGGCGCAGGCCGAGCGCACCCACGCCAGCAACGAGCGGCTGGCGGCGCAGCAGTTCATCAGCACGATCGCGCTCGACAACTCGCGCGCCGCGGTGGAGACCGCGCGCGCCGCCTTCGACGCCGCCCAGGCGGCGCTGGAGACCACGCGTGTGAGCCTGCGCGACACCTCGCTGGTGGCGCCGATCTCCGGCATCGTGAGCAAGCGCCACGCGGTGCCGGGCGAGAAGCTCACCGCCGAACAGCAGGTGCTGACCATCGTCGACCTCTCGCGCCTGGAACTCGCCGGCAGCGTCGGCACGCACGAGGTGTCGCGGCTGGCGCCGGGCATGGCGGTGGAAGTGGCGGTGGAAGGGGTGGCGCAGCCGGTGGCCGGGCGCATCGCGCGCATCGCGCCGGCGGCCGAGCCGGGCACGCGCTCGATCGGTGTCACCATCGAGATGGCCAATCCGAAGGAGATGCTGCGCGCCGGCCAGTACGCGGTGGCGCGCGCCGCGCTCGCCGACGACGCTCAGCGCCTGACGGTGCCGCTGGCCGCGGTGGGCAACACCAGCGGCCAGGACCATGTCTGGGTGATCGAGAACGGCGTGCTGGCGCGGCGCGCCATCACGCTGGGCCGGCGCGACGACCGCGAGGGCCGCGTCGAGGTGCTTACCGGCCTGACCCCGGGCGCCCAGGTGCTGGCGGCGCGCTTCGACAACCTGCGCGAAGGCGCGAAGGCCTTGGTGGTGGCCGGCAAGTCGGCGCCGGTGGCTTCGGCCGCCGCCTCCACGCCGACGCAGCTCAAGTAGGCCGCCGCGCGAAGGGGAAACGACCATGTGGATCACCCGCGTCTCGATCAGCAACCCGGTCTTCGCCACCATGGTGATGGTGGCGCTGTGCGTGCTGGGGCTCTTCTCGCTGGCCAAGCTGGGCGTCGAGCAGATGCCCGACATCACCTTCCCCGGCGCCTGGGTCGAGGTGGCCTATCCCGGCGCCAGCCCGGAAGCGGTGGAGCGCGAGATCACCAAGCCGCTGGAAGAGGCGGTCAACAGCGTCGCCGGCGTCAAGCGCATCACCTCGCGCAGCCTGGAAGGGCGCGCGCAGACCAACATCGAGTTCGGCCTCGACGCCGACATGGCGCGCTCGATGCAGGACGTGCGTGACCGCATCGCCGCCGTGCAGTCGGCATTCCCGAAGGACGCCAAGGCGCCGCTCATCGCGCGCTGGAACAACGACAACAACCAGCCCGTGGTCAACATGGCGCTGATGAGCAAGACGCGCAGCGGGCGCGAGCTGTCGATCCTGGGCGACCAGCTGGTGGGCAAGCGGCTGCAGCGCGTCGAAGGCGTGGCGCGGGTGGAGATCAGCGGCCTCACGGTGCGCGAAGTGCGCATCGACCTCGACCCGCAGCGCCTGCGTGCCTACGGCATCACGCCGGCCGAGATCGCCACCGCGCTGCGCGAGGCCAACGCCGACCAGCCGGTGGGCCTGATCAGCGACCCGGTGCGCGACGCGCTGCTGCGCGTCGAAGGGCGGGTGCGCGACCCCAAGCAGTTCGAGAACCTGGTCGTCGCCCGGCGCGGCAACCTGGCGCTCACGCTGGCCGACCTGGGCCAGCTGGTCGAGCGCGAGAAGGAGCCCGACTCCGCCGCCCGCATCAACGGCCAGCAGGCGATCAACTTCAACGTCTTCAAGCAGCAGGACGCCAACATCGTGGCCACCGGCGACGCGGTGAAGAAGGCGATGGAGGAACTGCGCAAGCAGCTGCCGCCCGACGTGGAGCTGCGCCTCATCTACGCCAGCAGCGACTGGGTCAAGGGCTCGCTCACCGGGCTGGAGCACACGCTGGTGGAAGGCGCGCTGCTCACGGTGGCCATCGTGTTCCTGTTCCTGCACAGCTGGCGCAGCACCATCATCACCGGGCTCACGCTGCCGATCGCGGTGATCTCCAGCTTCATCGCCGTCTACGCGTTCGGCTTCACGCTGAACTTCATGACGATGATGGCGCTCTCGCTGTGCATCGGACTGCTGATCGACGACGCCATCGTCGTGCGCGAGAACATCGTGCGCCACGTGCAGATGGGCAAGGACCACCACACGGCGGCGCGCCAGGGCACCGAGGAGATCGGCCTGGCGGTGATGGCGACCACCTTCGCCATCTGCGCGGTGTTCGTGCCGGTCGCCTTCATGGGCGGCATCATCGGCAAGTTCTTCTACCCCTTCGGCATCACCGTCGTGGTGGCGGTGCTGGTGAGCCTGTTCGTGAGCTTCACGCTCGACCCCATGCTCAGCAGCATCTGGAAGGACCCGCCTTCCAGCCGGCTGAAGAACCTGCCCGTCATCGGCCACGCGATCTACGCCACCGACCGCATGCTCGACGCCATGCACGCGGTCTACGAGCGGCTCATCCGCTGGGCCTTCTCGGCGCGCCGCTACCGCGTCTGGCTGCCGGTGTACGGCCACGGCTTCGGCCCCGACACGAAGCGCGACAAGGCCAGCCCGCGCCGGCTGCGCTTCGCGACCATCACGCCGCGCGGCGTGATCCTGGGCGTCGGCGTGGCCAGCTTCGTCGCCGCGCTCGGCCTGGCGCCGCTGGTGGGCAGCGAGTTCGTGCCGCAGACCGACCAGAGCTACACCCAGCTTCAGCTGACCATGCCGGTCGGCTCCAGCCTGGAGCGCAGCAACGCCAAGGTGCGCCAGGTGGAGGAGATCCTCGCGGCCATGCCCGAGGTGGAGACCGTCTCCACCTGGGTCGGCGGTGCCGGCCAGCGCAACCAGGCCTGGCTGAACATCGTGCTCAAGCCCCGCAAGGAACGCACGCGCAGCCAGAAGGAGGTGGAGGACGCGATCCGCGACGCCATCGCCAAGATCCCCGGCACCAGCGCCGCGCTCGGCTTCGACCGCCCGATCTACGTCGCCATCCTCGGCACCGACCCCGACGGGCTGGCGCGCGTGGCCGACGAGTTCGCGGCCAAGGTGAAGAAGATCAAGGGCGCGGTGGACGTCGAGTCCTCGGTCAAGCCCGGCCTGCCTGCCTACGCGGTGCGCCTGAAGCCGAGCGCGGTGCGCGAGATCGGTCTCACCGCGCCGCAGCTGGCTTCGAGCCTGCGCGCCTACGTCAACGGCGAGACCGCCACCTACTGGACCACGCCCGACGGCGACCAGGTCGAGGTGGTGCTGCGCCTGAACGAGGCCCAGCGCGAGCGGCTGGAGCAGATGCGTGGCCTGCCGGTGGCCTTCGCGAAGGACGGCACGCCGATCGCGCTCGACAGCGTGGCCACCATCGAGCCGGTGTTCAACCCCGAGATCATCCGGCGCCAGAACCTGCAGCGCCGCGAGGCCGTGTTCGCCGGCGTGAAGGACCGCAGCCCGGGCGACGTCGGCGCCGACGTGCAGAAGCTGATCAAGGAGACCCACCTGCCGCCGGGCTTCAGCTTCGAC
>JABLTH010007431.1_pt1 | contig 11533 bp, 8 predicted proteins | sample 7875711 | NCBI WGS metagenome assembly JABLTH01 (sample SAMN14941262, study PRJNA633318) | bioreactor metagenome | isolation source: bioreactor | place: China | collected 2019-03-05 | reverse complement strand
CGCGATCCGGGACTTCGTCGGATCGAAGGGGGGCGCACTGCCGGAGGCGGTGCGCGCCGACGCCGAGCGTGTCGCGCACGAAGGCGGAACGCCCCTCGTGGTGGCCGACGGCGCACGCGTGCTCGGCGTCGTTCAGCTCAAGGACATCGTGAAGGGCGGGATCCGCGAGCGCTTCGCCGAGCTGCGGCGCGTCGGCATCCGCACGATGATGCTCACGGGAGACAATCCGCTCACGGCGGCCGCGATCGCGGCCGAAGCCGGCGTCGACGACTTTCTCGCCGAAGCGAGGCCGGAGACGAAGCTCGCGCTGATCCGCGAGTACCAGGCGAAGGGGCACCTCGTCGCGATGACGGGCGACGGGACGAACGACGCTCCCGCGCTCGCGCAGGCCGACGTCGCGGTCGCGATGAACACGGGGACGCAGGCCGCGAAGGAGGCCGGCAACATGGTCGACCTCGACTCGAACCCGACCAAGCTCCTCGATGTGGTCGAGATCGGGAAGCAGATGCTGATCACCCGCGGGACGCTCACGACCTTCAGCATCGCCAACGATCTCGCGAAGTACTTCGCGATCATCCCGGGTGCGTTCGCAGCGACGTATCCCGCGCTTCGCTCGCTCGATGTGATGCGCCTCCACTCTCCGGAGAGCGCCGTGCTGTCGGCGGTGATCTTCAACGCGCTCATCATCGTCGCGCTGATCCCGCTCGCGCTGCGCGGCGTTCGCTACCGGCCGGCGCCGGCCGGCGAGCTGCTGCGGCGCAACCTGCTGACGTTCGGGCTGGGGGGCGTGCTGCTCCCGTTCCCGTTCATCAAGGCGATCGACCTCGCGCTGGTCGCCCTCGGCGCCGTGTAGGAAGGAGGACGCGATGGCAGGGCAGCTTCGCGCCGCAGCGCTCTCGTTCGTGATGCTGAGTGCGCTCACCGGCGTCGCCTATCCGGCGATCGTGACCGCGCTCGCGCAGGCCCTGTTCCCGTGGCAGGCGAGCGGCAGCCTGCTTCGCGAAGGCGACCGCGTGTCCGGGTCGGCGCTCATCGGCCAGCCGTTCGCGGATCCGCGCCTGTTCTGGACCCGGCCGTCCGCGACGTCGCCGAATCCGTACGACGCTGCGGCGTCGGGCGGGTCGAACCTCGGCCCGTCGAATCCGGCGCTTCGTGAAGCCGTTCGGGCCCGCATCGCGGCGCTTCGCGCGGCGGCGGGGCCCGGCGGCCGCGTGCCGGTCGACCTCGTCACGGCCTCGGGAAGCGGCCTCGACCCGCACGTCACGCCGGCCGCTGCCTTCTACCAGGTGCCGCGCGTCGCCCGCGCCCGCGGGCTCCCGGAGGACGAGCTGCGTCGCACGGTCGCGGCGCACGTGGAAGGGCGCACGCTCGGCCTGCTCGGAGAGCCGCGCGTGAACGTGCTACTCCTGAACCTCGACCTCGAGCGCTCGGCAAACGGTTCGAGGTAGCGCCCGGGGGCCGCAATGGGCGAAGAGAGCGTGCGTCCCGATCCCGACGCGCTCCTGCGGCGGGTGCAGGCGGAGCAGGCGCGGGAAGCGCGCGCGAAGCTCAAGATCTTCCTCGGCTTCGCGCCGGGCGTCGGCAAGACGTACCGGATGCTCCAGGTCGCGCGCGATCTCGTGATCGACCAGAAGGTGCCCGACGTCGTCGTCGGGCTCGTCGAGACGCACAAGCGATTCGACACGGGCGCGCTCCTGCTCGGCCTCGAGATCCTTCCGCGCCGGCTGGTCGAGTATCGGGGCATGCGGCTCGAGGAGTTCGACCTCGACGGCGCGCTCGCGCGGCGGCCGCGGCTGCTCCTGGTCGACGAGCTCGCGCACACCAACTATCCGGGATCGCGGCACGGGAAGCGCTGGCAGGACGTTCTCGAGCTGCTCGACGCGGGAATCGACGTCTACACCACCGTGAACATCCAGCACGTCGAGAGCCTCAACGACGTGATCACACAGATCACCGGCGTGCAGGTCCGTGAGACGATTCCCGACTCGATCCTCGAGCGGGCCGACGAGATCGAGATGGTCGACGTCGCGCCCGAGGAGCTCCTCGACCGCCTGCGTGAAGGCAAGGTCTACCTTCCCGACCAGGCGCGCCAGGCCGCGGAGCGCTTCTTTCGCCGCGGCAACCTGCTCGCGCTCCGCGAGCTCGCATTGCGCCGGATGGCGCAGCACGTCGACGAGGACGTTCGCGAGTTCCGCGAGCAGCACGGCGTGGAGGAGACGTGGCCCGCGGGCGAGCGGATCCTCGTCTGCGTCGGCCCGGCGCCGAGCAGCGCGCGGCTCGTCCGGGCTGCCCGCCGCATGGCGGCCGGCCTGCGTGCGCCCTGGGTCGCCGCGTACGTCGACGCAGCCGCTCTCGGCGGCGCGAACGAGGCCGACCGCGAGCGGCTCGAGGCGCACCTGCGCCTCGCCGAGTCGCTCGGCGCCACGGTCGTTCGGCTCTCGGGCGCGAGCACCGGCGAGGCGCTGCTCTCGTACGCGCGCAAGGAGAACGTGACGCGCATCGTGATCGGCAAGCCCACGCACTCGCGCCTTCGCGACCGGCTGCGGGGCTCGCTGGTCGACGAGGTCGTGCGCGGCAGCGGGCCGATCGACGTGCTCGTGATCTCGGGAGACCCCGGCGAGGGGCCCGCGGCGTTCGCGGGGCCGGCTCCCGCCCCTCCCGCGCTCGCGCGCTGGCTCGCGAGCGCCCTTCTGGTGGCGGTGCTGAGCGCGCTCGCATTCGTGCTGCAGCGCGTGGCCGGCGTTCCCGACGTCGAGATGCTCTACCTGCTCGCGGTGATGGCGGCCGCGGTCTGGCTCGGCCGCGGCCCCGCGCTGCTCGCCGCCGCGCTCAGCGTCGCGGCGTACGACTTCTTCTTCGTCCGTCCCTTCCTGACGCTCCAGGTGGCGGACATCCGGTACCTCATGACGTTCGCCATGATGTTCGGGATCGGATTCGTGCTGAGCGAGCTCATGACGCGGCTTCGGCGCCACGAGCAGGAGGCGATCGCGCGCGAGGAGCGAGCGGCGGCGCTCTACGCGCTCTCGAGCGAGCTCGGCGTCGTCGTCGAGCCGCGCACGGTGGCGCGCGTCGCGGTGCGCCTCGCCACGCGTTCATTTCCGGGGAGCGCGTTCGTGCTGCGCGAGGACGCGGCCGGCACGCTCGTCGTCGAGGCCGCGGAGCCGCCGGGCGCGATTCTCGAAGGCAGCGAGCTCGCCGTCGCGCGCTGGGCGTTCGAGCACGGCCGTCCCGCGGGCCTCGGCACCGACACGCTCCCCGGGGCTCGCACGCTCGCCGCGCCGCTCTCCGCGGGCCCGCAGCCGCGAGGAGTCCTCGTGCTCCTTCCCACGGCGCGCGTGTCGCTCACCGCCGAGCAGCGCGGCTTCCTCGATGCGCTGACGCGCCAGACCGCTCTCGCGCTCGAGCGCGCTCGGCTCGCCGACGAGGCGCGCGCAGCGGCGATCCATGCGCAGACCGAAGAGACGCGCAGCTCGCTTCTCGCGGGCGTCTCGCACGATCTGCGAACGCCGCTCGCGGGCATCACGGGCGCGGCGACGTCGCTGCGCGACGACGGGCGACTCTCGCCCGATGCGCGGCGCGATCTGGCCGAGACGATCTGCGACGAGGCGGAGCGGCTCGAGCGGCTCGTCGCGAATCTGCTCGACATGACGCGGCTCGAGTCCGGACACGTGGCGCTGAGGCGCGAGTGGGTGCCGCTCGACGAGATCGTGGGCTCGGCGCTGACGCGCCTCGAGAAGGCGATCGCGGAGCGCGAGGTGAAGGTGCGGCTCGGCCCCGACGTCTCGCTCGTGTGGGTCGACCCGATCCTGATCGAGCAGCTCCTGGTGAACCTGCTCGAGAACGCCCTGAAGTATGCGCCCGCCGGGCCGATCGAGATCGAGGCGCGGCACGCGCCGGGCGCGGTCGAGCTGTGCGTGTCGGATCGCGGGCCGGGCCTCTCGCCCGCGCTGCGCTCCCGGGCGTTCGAGAAGTTCGTCCGCGACGCGGCGAGCGGGACTCCGGGTGTGGGTCTTGGCCTCGCGATCTGCAAGGGCGTCGCGCAGGCACACGGCGGCGACATCGCGGTCGAGGAGCGCGAAGGAGGAGGCGCACGCTTTCGTGCGCGGCTTCCGATGCCCGAGCCGCCGCCGCTCCCGGCGGAGCTCTCGGCGGGTGCGCCGTCGTGACCGAAGCCGGGCCGCTCGTGCTGCTCGTCGAGGACGAGGCGCCGATGCGCCGCTTCCTGCGTGTCTCGCTCGGCGCGCAGGGCTTTCGCATCGTCGAAGCGGAGACGGGCTCGCTCGGCCTCTCGCTCGCCGCGAGCCACAACCCCGACGTCGTGCTGCTCGACCTCGGCCTGCCCGACGTCGACGGCATCGAGATCGTCCGCGGCCTTCGCGAGTGGAGCCGCGTGCCGGTGATCGTGCTCTCCGCGCGAGGGCGCGAGGACGACAAGGTGGCCGCGCTCGACGCGGGCGCGGACGACTACCTCACGAAGCCCTTCGGCGTCGCCGAGCTGCTTGCGCGCGTGCGTGTCGCGCTGCGGCACGCCGCGGCGGGCGCGGGCGGCGACGAATCGGTGATCGAGCTCCCGGGGCTTCGGATCGACCTCGCGCGCCGCGAGGTGACGATCGACGGGCGCGAGGTGCGCCTCACGCCGACGGAGTACGGAATCCTCGTGCTGCTCGCGCGCAACGCCGGCCGCGTGCTGACGCACCGGCAGATCATGCAGGAGGTCTGGGGCGCGGCGCACGCCGGGCCGAGCCACACCGTGCGCGTACACGTCGCCGAGCTTCGCAAGAAGATCGAGGCCGATTCGGCCCGGCCGCGGCGGCTCATCACCGAGCCCGGCGTCGGCTACCGCCTGCGGGATCGAGACGCCGCGGCCGACACGGGCGGAGGCGGCGAGCGACGAGGCTGAGCGCGCGGTCGCTGCCCTGCGCGGGCGGGCAAGACCCGGCGAGCGGGTTCGAGCAGCGCGCTCGGCTCGCAGCGCGTCGCGAGCACCGGCCTTTCGGCGGCCGTTTTCGACGTGCGCCGATTGTCCGCAGGGATGCGAAGCGATACGCTCGCGGCCGCCCATGCGGGATCGACCAACGTCCCACGAAGAGACAGAGCGGCGGAGCGCGCGAAGCGGGAAGCGGCCTGGGGTGCGGCCGCGCACCGAGGCCGGCGCGCCCGGCCCATGACCTCCGCGCTGCTCGCGATCTCCGGAGCGGCGACGCTTCTCGGCCTTCTCCTCGCAGCGCGCGTGCCGAAGGGCTGGCTCGCGAGCGTCCTCGTGGGCGGCGCGGCCGCGGTCGGCGCGGCGGCCATCGCGCTCACGACGGGCGAGGCGTGGGACCTGCGCGCGCCAATCCGCGTCGGCGGCGAAGCCGTCCATCTCCGGCTCGACGCGGTGAGCGCGCTCTTTCTCGCGCTCCTCGGCGTGGTCGGCGGCCTCGGCGCGCTCTACGGCAGCGAGTACTGGAGCGAGCGCGGGCATCCGCGCTCCGCGCGTCGCGGGCGCGCGTGGTGGAGCGTGCTCGTGCTCTGCCTCGGGCTCGTCCTGCTCTCGGCCAACGGCCTGCACTTCCTGATCGCGTGGGAGGTGTTCACGCTGGCGGCGTACTTCCTCGTGACGCTCGACCGGCGCACGAAGCAGGTGCGCGACGCGGGCTGGCTCTATCTCGGCGCGTCGCACGTGTCCGCGCTGCTGCTGTTCGCGTTCTTCGCGACGATCGCATCGCAGACCGGCGACTGGGAGCTGGGGCCGATGCAGGGCCGCGCGGACCTCGCTCCGCTGTTCTGGCTCGCGCTCGTCGCGTTCGGCCTCAAGGCCGGGATGTTTCCGCTGCACGTCTGGCTCCCGTCGGCGCACGCGAACGCGCCGAGCCACGTCTCGGCGATGCTCTCCGGGATGACGCTCAAGATCGGGATCTACGGCCTCGTTCGGTTCAGCGGCTGGCTGCCGGTGCCGGACGCGGCGGGCTGGGTGGTCGCCGCGCTCGGCGTCGCGAGCGCCGTCCTCGGCGTTGCGTTCGCGCTCGGCCAGCACGACCTCAAGCGCCTGCTCGCGTATCACAGCGTCGAGAACATCGGGATCATCCTCATCGGCCTCGGCTTCGCGCTCGTCGCGGCCGGCCAGGGGAATGCGCCGTGGGGCAAGCTCGCGCTCGCGGGCGGGCTCCTGCACGTGTGGAACCACGGCCTGTTCAAGGCGCTGCTCTTCCTGTGCGCGGGGTCGGTGCTGCACGCGACGGGAACGCGCGAGATGAGCGTGCTGGGAGGCCTGTGGCGCGCGATGCCGTGGACGGCCTCGCTCTTCGCGCTCGGCTCGGTTGCGATCTCGGGCCTGCCGCCGCTCAACGGCTTCGTGAGCGAGTTTCTGATCTACCTCGGCCTCTTCGATGCGACGCTCGCGGGCGGCCCGGCGGCCTGGGCCGCGATTGCGGCGGCCATCCTGCTCGGCGTCACCGGCGCGCTCGCGCTCGCGTGCTTCGTGAAGGTGTGCGGCGTGGTCTTCCTCGGCGCCGCGCGATCGGAAGCCGCGCAAGGCGCGCGGGAGAGCGGCCGCGCGATGCTCGCGGCGATGGTCGTGCTCGCTGCGGGCTGCGTCGCGATCGGCCTCGCGCCGGTCGTGTTCTGGCCCGCGGTGATGCGGGCGGCCGGCGCGTGGCAGCCGGCGTGGGCCGGAGTCGAGGCGTCCGCGCCGCTCGGCGCGCTCGGCGCGGTGAACGTCACGCTCGCGACGCTCGCCGCGGCGGCCGGCGCGTGGTCGTGGCGCCGCGCGCGCGCGCTGCGGCGCGCGCCGACCTGGGACTGCGGCTACGCCGCGCCGACCGCGCGGATGCAGTACACCGCGGGCTCGTTCGCGGGCATCATCGTCGACTGGTTCGCGTGGGTGCTGCGCCCGCAGCGGCACGTGCGCGCGCCCGAAGGCGAGTTTCCGGCACGCGCCGAGTTCGCCGAGCACACGCCGGAGACGGTGCTCGAGCTCGTGGTCGAGCCGGCCGGCGTCGCCGTCCTGCGGGCCGCGCAGGCCGCACGCCGCGTGCAGCACGGGAGGGTGCAGGCGTATCTGTCGTACGTGGTGGCGGGCGCCGCTGCGCTCGCTCTGCTGGTCTGGCTGTGGAGCGGAAGGGGATGATCTGAGCGATGTACCTGAACCTCGTCCAGATCGCGGAGTCGTTCGGCGTCTCGGAGAGCGTCGTCGAGGGATGGGTCCGCGAGCAAGGGATGCCGCACACGCCCGAGCGCGGGCGCCTGCTCTTCGATCGCGCGCAGGTCGTTCAGTGGGCGGCGGCTCGCGGGCTCGCTACGAAGGCCGGGTTCCTCACCCCCGACCGTTCCGCCTTCACGACGCCCTGTGAGCTCGCGCCGCTGCTGCGCGCGGGCGGGATCCACCGCGAGGTCTCCGCGGCGTCGGTGCTCGACGTTCTCGATTCGGTCGTCGGCGCGCTCGCGAGCGGTGCGCTGGCGAAGCCGGTCCGCGAGCTGCTGCGGCAGCGGCTTCGCGCTCCGGGGGGCGTCGTGTGGGCGCCGGTGGGAGGCGGCTTTGCGCTGCCGCATTTCAGCACACGCGTTGCGCTCGGGCGCGAGTCCGGAACCGTGGCGCTGCTGCTGCTGCGAGAGCCGCTCGCGCAGGCAGGCCCGGTTCCCGACGACGTTCCCGTAACGCGCCTGCTCTTCTTCATCGCGCCCTCACCCCGCGCGCATCTCGACCTGCTCGGGCGGCTCACGCGAGCGCTCGAGCACGGGCCGCTGCGCGGCCTCGTGCTCGCGGGCGCGGCCGACGATGAGATCCTCGCCGCTGCCGCCGCCGCAGATGCTGCGGCGGCCGGTGCGCGCGGGACCGAGGCGAGGCCGTGACGCCGGGCGCGCTCTTGCTGCTCGCCGGCGCGAGCACGCTCGCGAGCATCGTTGCGGGGCCGCGGCACGATCGCGCATGGCTCGCGCTCGTGCTCGCCGGCGCGTCGTCCGCGCTCGGTGCGGCGTCGTCGGTGCTCGCGGGAGGCGCGGACTGGGAGTGGCGGAGCGCCTTCTCGATCGGCGGCGAAGCGCTGCACCTGCGGCTCGACGGCGTGAGCGCATTGTTCCTGGTGCTCGTGAGCGTGATCGCTGCCGCAGGCGCCGTCTATGCGCGCGGCTACTGGTCGGACGAGCAGCATCCCGACTCCGCCCCGCGCGGCCGCGCGTGGTGGAGCAGCCTCGCGGCGAGCATGGCCCTCGTGCTGCTCTGCTCGAACGGGATGCACTTCCTCATCGCCTGGGAGCTGTTCGCCGTCTGTGCGTACTTCCTGATCACGCTCGAGCGCGAGCGGACCGAAGTGAGACGGGCCGGGTGGCTCTACCTCGCGGCGTCGCACGCGGGAACCGTCTGTCTGTTCGCGTTCTTCGGCGCGCTCGCGGCGCGAACCGGGAGCTGGGATCTCGGGCCGCTGCGCGAGAGCGCCGGGCTGCAGCCTCTCTTCTGGCTCGCGCTCGCCGGATTCGGAGTGAAGGCCGGCGTGTTCCCGCTCCACGTCTGGCTGCCGTCCGCGCACGCGAGCGCCCCGAGCCACGTGTCCGCCTTCATGTCCGGCGCGGCGATCAAGATGGGGATCTACGGGATCGTGCGCTTCAGCGGCTGGCTTCCGGTGCCCCCGGCCGCGACGTGGACCGTGCTCCTGGTCGGGACGGCGAGCGCGCTCGCCGGCATCGCCTTCGCGCTGGCGCAGAACGACCTCAAGCGCCTGCTCGCGTACTGCTCCGTCGAGAACGTCGGCATCATCCTCGCGGGCCTCGGCGCGGCGCTCGTGTCGGGCCAGCACGGGCACGCTGCCTGGGGGCGGCTCGTGCTCGCGGGCGCGTTGCTGCACGTCTGGAACCACGCGGCATTCAAGTCGCTGCTGTTCTTCGGCGCGGGCTCGGTGCTCCACGCGACCGGCACGCGCGAGATGAGCCGTCTCGGCGGCCTGTGGCGCGCGATGCCGTGGACGGCTTCGCTGTTCGCCGTCGGCTGCCTCGGGGTGTCCGGGCTTCCGCCTCTCAACGGGTTCGTGAGCGAGTGGCTCGTCTACCTCGGGCTGCTCGACGCGGCGAGCGGGCGAGGCGCGCCGCTCGCCGTGGCGGTGCCGTCGACCATCCTGCTCGCCATGGCGGGCGCTCTCGCGCTCGCGTGCTTCGCGAAGGCGGCGGCGATCGTCTTTCTCGGCGCCCCGCGCACGAAGCCGGCGGAGCACGCGCACGAATGCGGCGCGTGGATGCGCGGGTCGATGCTGGCGCTCGCGGCCGCGTGCCTCGCGCTCGGCCTCGTTCCGATCGCGTTCTGGCCGGCGATCGCGCGCGCGGCCGCGGCGTGGGATCCCGCCTTCGCGGCGGAAGCTTTGCCCGCACCGCTCGCCGCGCTCGGCGCCGTGCAGCTCGCGCTCGCGGTCGCCGCAGCGGCGCTGGCGCTCGCGCTCCTCGCGAAGGTGCGCGCGAACGGCGTTCGGCGCGGACCGACGTGGGACTGCGGCTACGCGGCGCCGGCGGCGCGGATGCAGTACACGAGCGGGTCGTTCGCGGGAATCGCGGCGACGTGGTTCGGCTGGCTCCTGCGGCCCGAACGCACGCTGCGCCGGCCGCGGAGCGTGCTGCCGCTGAGCGCGAGCCGCTTCGAGCGTGTTCCGGAGACGGTCCTCGAGCAGGTGCTCGCACCGGCGGCGGGCGTGGTTCTGCGCGCGTCGACCGCCGCGCGCCGCTTGCAGCACGGCCGGCTGTCGGCCTACATCCTCTACGTGGTGGCGGGGCTCGCTGCGCTGGCGCTGTTCGCGCTGCTGGAGACGGCGCCGTGATCGCACTCGAAATCGCCGGGCGCCTCGCGCTCTGGCTGCTGCTCCCGCCGCTGCTGCCGGGCGTGATCAACAAGGTGAAGGCATGGTTCGCCGGCCGGCGCGGCCCGCCCGTCCTTCAGCTCTACTACGACCTCGCGCGGCTCTGGCGCAAAGGCGTCGTGCTGAGCACGCTCGCGTCGCCGGGCTTCGTGATCGGGCCCGCCGTCGCGTGGGTCGCGCTCGCCGGCGCGGCGCTCCTGCTGCCGCTCGGGCCCGCAGGGGGCCTCGCCGGCTTCCGCGGCGACGTGCTGGTGCTGATCTACCTGATGGCGCTCGCGCGCTTCTGCACGGCGTGGGCTGCCCTCGAGACGGGTTCGGCGTTCGAAGGCATGGGAGCGGCGCGCGAGGTGAGCTACGCGGTTCTCGCCGAGGCCGCGATCGTCGCTGCGGTGCTGTCGCTGTGCGTGCAGACCGGCAGCACGAGCCTCGCGGCGATGCTCGCGCCGACGCCGGGAGCGAGCGCCGTGCTGCTCGCGGCCGGCCTGTTCCTCGTGCTCCTCGCCGAGAACTGCCGCGTGCCCTTCGACGATCCGAACACGCACCTCGAGCTCACCATGATCCACGAGGTGATGGTGCTCGATCACAGCGGGCCGCCGCTGGCCGTCATCCTGCACGGGGCGTCGATCAAGCTCCTGCTGTTCGCGCTGCTCCTCGCGCAGGCGGTCCTTCCGGCGCAGGCGCTCCCGGCGCCCGCGCATGCGGCGGCTCTCGCGGGCGGCGTCCTGCTGGTGACCGTTGGCGTCGGGGTCGTCGAGTCGCTGCTCGCGCGCCTCGCGTTCCGGCGCGTTCCGCTCCTGCTCACGACGGCGTTCCTGCTCTGCCTGTTCGCGCTCCTCGTGGGCGGCCGGGGAAGCGGCGCATGACCGAGTTCGTGAACCTCCTCATCGGGATCGCAATGGCGCTCAACCTGCTCGCGCTCGGCAGCAGCCGGCTGCCGACGCTGATCGGCGCGATGTCGCTGCAGGGCGTGACGCTCGGGCTGATGCCGCTCTTCATCGAGCGTCATCCCGACTGGCGGGTCTGGCTCGTCGCGGCCGCGACCGTGGCCGGAAAGGGGCTCCTCATCCCGGCGCTGCTGCGCCGCGCGATGCGCGCCGCGCACATCGACCGCGAGATGGAGCCGATCGTCGGCTTCGTGCCGTCGCTGCTGCTCGGCGCCGGCGGGACGATCGCTGCGGTGGCGCTCGCGCGGCTGCTTCCGCTGCTCCCCGAGCACGCGGGGTCGCTGCTCGTTCCGGGCGCGCTCGCGTCCGTCCTCACCGGGTTCGTCCTCCTCATCGGGCGAACGAAGGCGATCTCGCAGGTCTGCGGCTATCTGATCCTCGAGAACGGCATCTACCTGTTCGGCATGCTCCTCATCCGTTCGACGCCGCTGCTCGTCGAGGCGGGCATCCTGCTCGACGTTACGGTGGGCGTGTTCATCATCGGCATCATCGTCGACCGCATCCAGCGCGCGTTCGATTCGCTCGACACGCGCAAGCTGACGGCGCTTCGCGAATGAGCGGCCTCGCGCTCATCGTCGTTCCTCTCGCCGGCGCCGTGGTCGCGGCCGCGTGGCCGTACGACCGCTCGCGCCCGTGGCTGCTTCCCGCGGTCGCGTCGATTCACTGCGTGATCGCCTGCACCCTGCTGGCGTCGCCGCCGCAGGTCGCTCCCGGCGAGTGGCTCGCCTTCGACGCGCTCGCGCGCGCGGTGCTGCCGGCCGTCTCGGTGCTGTT
>JABLTH010051897.1_pt1 | contig 11534 bp, 10 predicted proteins | sample 7875711 | NCBI WGS metagenome assembly JABLTH01 (sample SAMN14941262, study PRJNA633318) | bioreactor metagenome | isolation source: bioreactor | place: China | collected 2019-03-05 | reverse complement strand
TTCACCTCAAATATTCTACGTCGTAGAATTATAGGACGATGTCCACCCCTTCCTCGCGTGCCACGCCGGGCCGCCGGCGCGGCCGGCCGGCCGCCTCGGCCCCGCGGCTCGACGCCGCGCAGATCGTCTCGGCCGCCCTGGCGGCGCTGGAGGCCGGGCAGGCCGACGTCAGCATGCGCGGCCTGGCGGCCGCGCTCGGCGTCGACCCGATGGCGCTGTACCACTACTTCCCGAGCAAGCAGGCGCTGGTCGACGCCCTGATCGACCAGGCGTTCGCGCCGCTGGACGGCCTCGCGCCGCGGCTGGCACGCCTGCCCGACCGGATGCAGCGGCTGCAGCGGCTGGCCCAGGCCTACCTGCGCTGCGTGACCCCGCTGCCGCAGCTGACGCGGCAGCTGGCCCGCCACGGCGGCGGGCGCCTGGCCGCCCGCTTCGCGACCCTGTTCGAGCAGGCCTGCGGGCAGCCGGTGGCCCCGGACAGCCCCGCGGCCCGGGCGCGTGACGTGCTGGTGGACTACCTGCACGGAGCGGCGCTGTCCGGGCCGAAGTCGGCCGAGCGCGCGCTGGCGGCCGGCTGGCCGCTGCTGTGGGGCGGCCTGCAGGCCGCGCTGTGACCGGGGACGGCGCCGGTGGCCCGCCGCCGGCGGCTCAGCCAGCGGCAGCCGAGGGCGCGTCGACCGCGCCGCCTTCGTGCGCGACGCACACGCGCTGGCGCCCCTGCGACTTGGCGCGGTACATCGCCTGGTCGGCGGCCGCGATCAGCTCGGTGGCGCTGTCGCCGTCCTGCGGGTAGCGGCTGACGCCGATGCTGGCGCCGGAGACGAGATCGCGCTCGCCGCGCCGCACCGGCTGCGACAGCACCTCCAGCACCTTGTGCGCGACGACCGACAGCGCGTCGACGTCGCCGACCTCCTCGAGCAGCAGGATGAACTCGTCGCCCCCGATGCGGGCCACCGTGTCGACCTCGCGCACCACCTGCTTCAGCCGCTGCGCCAGCGTGCGCAGCACGTGATCGCCCGCGGCATGACCCAGCTCGTCGTTGATCACCTTGAAGTTGTCGAGGTCGATGAACAGCAGCGCCAGGGTGCCATTGGTGCGCTTGGCATGGGCCAGCGCATGGTCGAGCCGGTCGAGGAAGAAGCGCCGGTTGTGCAGCCCGGTCAGGCTGTCGTGGCTGGCCAGCCGGTCCAGCTCGCCCTGCTTCTCAGCGAGCTTGGCGAACTGCGCGCCGATCTCCTGCTGCATGGTCTCGATGCTGCGCGCCAGCAGGCCGATCTCGTCCCGGCGCGCGGTCGGCAGGCGACCGCCGGGCGAGCCCTCGGAGAAGCGCCGCACCGCATCGACGATCTGGTCCAGCGGGCGGGTCAGCGCGCGGGCCAGCAGGGCCGCCAGCAGCACCGCCAGCACGCTGAAGCCGACCACGATGCGTGTGCTGACCAGGCCGAGCTGCTCGCTGTCCTTGAGCACGTCGACCATCGGCTGCGCCAGGCCCAGGATGAACTCGTCCTCGTGCTGCAGCCCGCCCAGCGGCTGGCGCATGAACACGCCCACCATCGCCTCGCGCCCGGCCGGCGCGGCGGTGGTGACCAGCTCGTCGCGCCGGCCGGGGCCCTCGGCCAGCATTGCCGACGCGTCGGGAAAGTCCTCGGTCAGGCGGGCGACCTGCCCGCGGTCGAAGGCGAAGGCCCGGTGCGGGTCGGGGTGGATGAGGTAGTCGCCGGCCGCGTTCGTCAGGTACAGCTGCAGGCCGGGCGACAGGTCGATCGCCAGCTGCGCGAACAACCCGTTCAGGTCGACGTTGATGACGACCACGCCGCGCGCCTGGCCGTCGGTGTCGTACACGGGCGCGGCGACCTGCAGCGAAGGCTTGTCCAGCCCGGCGTGCGCGCCCACCTCGTGGTTGATGGTCGGGCGCGAGACGTACACCGCCCCGGCGGGCAGGCGCAGGGTCTCGAACACGTAGGGGTAGTGCCCCTTCTCCTGCAGGTCATCGCCCCGCACGCGCACGACGCCACCGTCGTCGCGATCGACGCGGATGCGCTCCAGCCCGTGGTCGGCGGCGTCGATCAGGCGCACCTGGTAGTACTCGGGGTGCGTGACCAGCATGCGCTCGAACAGCACCGCGACGTTGTCGACGTTGGATTCCTTCACGCCCAGGTCGGTGCGGGCGATCAGGCGCGCCGCCTGGGGGTGCTCGGCGATCAGGCGCACGTCGCGGGCCACCCCGTCGAGCCCCACCGCGAGCTGGCGCACCAGCACCCGCGTCGCGGTCTGCAGGCGCTGCTCGGCACCATCGACCAGCATGGCACGGCTGGCCGAATAGCCGTAGTAGCCGGTCAGGCCGGTGGCCAGCACGCCGACGCCGGCCAGCGCCAGGCCGAGCCGCCAGGAAATGCCGAAGCGCCGTGTCATGGGACCCGCATCATGGGGCCATCACCCGCGACGCGCGATCGCCGGACCGGATGCGCGCCCACAATTTCTCACGCCGGCCGGCATCTTCGACCGGCTCGAGCCAGAGCAGGCGCACGCCGGGCTGGCTGGCATCGGACTCGGCGGTGGTGCTGGCCAGGCCCTGCCGCTCGACCAGCAGGCGGCTGGCCTGCTCGCCCAGCAGCTGGTCGATCCAGGCATGGGCCAGGGCCACCTGGCTGGTGGCACGGGTGATCGCCCAGCAGTCGAGCCAGGCCAGCGCCCCTTCGCGCGGAATCACGTAGCCGGCGTCGATGCCCTGGGCCCGCAGCAGGTGCAGCTGCTGGGTGCCGTAGTTGGCATACATCAGCGCGGCGTGGTGGCGCCGGAACAGCTGGATCGACTCCTCCGGCTGGTTGTAGAAGCCCAGCACGTTGCGGCGCAGCTCGATCAGCGCGTCGACCGCCTGCGGCCAGCGGTCCTTCTCGATGCGGAACGGCGAAGCGGCGCCCAGCTTCTGGGCGGCGAGCGAGAAGTTGTGGGCGCCGCCACCGTACGCGATCACCCTGCCCCGGTAGCGCGGGTCCCACAGCGCCGCGATCGAGCTGGGCGGCGTGGTGACCTGGCTCTTGTCGTAGATCAGCCCCATCTCGGAGTAGGTGAACGGGATCGCGTAGGTGGACGCGACACCCGCCTGCGTGTGGACCAGCCCCGGGATCGACGCGCGCTCGCGAAAGCGCGGCAGCTGCGATCGGGTGGCCGGCACGAGCTCCGGATCGACCGGCCGCACGAGGCCGGCCTGGATGTAGCGCTGCAGCTCGGCGGTGTTGACGGCGAAGACGTCGAAGTCGGCGCCGCCATGGGCGTTCAGCTTCTGCCACATCGACTCGTCGGTGTCGATCACCGTCAGCTCGACACGGGCCCCGGTCTTGGCCTCGAAGGCCCGCACCACCTCGGGTTCGGCATAGCCTGGCCAGGCGAGCACGCGCAACACCGGTGCCGCGACGGCCTGCACACAGGCCAGCGCCAGCAGCGCCGCCGCCAAGAGCTTTTCCCGCATCGATTCCTCGTCTCGCCAACGAACGTCCTTCTTGGCCCATCTTAGGGCAAGGCGGGCCGTGACCGGCGGGCATCCCGGCGCCGGGCGAGGCGGGCCGGGCAGCGCCGGCCGGCGGGGTGGCAGATCAGCCGAAGGCGGCGTGGTAGCGCACCTCGCCGCGCGGCCACGCCAGGTCGTCGGCCAGCCGGCGGGCCATGAAGTGGTCGGGCGGCACACCGTCCAGCCGCAGCCCGCCCGACGGGCCGAAGCCCAGTCGGCCGTAATAGGCCGGGTCGCCGAGCACCACGCAGCCCTCGACACCGGCCTCGCCCAGGCGGCGCAGGCCCTCGGCCACCAGCGCACGGCCGACGCCGCGCCGCTGCCAGTCCGGCTGCACCGCCAGCGGTCCCAGCCCGACCCAGCCGCCCGGCGCGCCGTCGATGGTCACCGGCGAGAACGCCAGGTGGCCGACGATCGCGCCCTCCTGCAGCGCGACCAGCGACAAGCGCAGCGCCCCGGCGGCGCGCAGCGACCGCACCATCAGGTGCTCGGTCTGCCGGCTGAACGGGTGGTCGCGGAAGGCGGCCACCTGGACCGCATCGATGGCCGGCTCGTCGCCGGGCCGTTCATCACGGATCTGCATCATGTTCGTGTCCATCCGTTCACGGCGCCGTGCGCCGGAGGAAGTCCAGCACCGCCGGGCCGACCTCGTCGGCCCGCTCCAGGTGCGGGTAGTGGCCCGCGCCCTCGACCAGCATCAGCTCGGCCGACAGTGCCCCGGCCAGCCAGCGCGCCTCGCCAGCCGGGTCCTTGAAGTCGATGTCGCGCGTCCCCATCACGACGAAGGCCGGCACCTTCGCCTCGGCGACGATGGCCTCGGTGTCGGCCTTGGACAGCCCGACCATCGTGGCCAGCGCCCGCATCCGGCCCGGCTGGCGCAGGTTGGCGGCCAGCGCCCGCCGGGCCTGCGCGTGGTCGTCCGGCCGGCGGGACGGAAACAGGCTGTTCCAGTAGGTCATCCAGAACCAGACCCGCCACGGCCCGGCGAAGCCCAGCCGGACGACCGCGCGCGCCAGCGGGTCGGGCGGACCGTCGCGCACGATCGGCCCGAGCAGCACCACGCTGCGCACCTGCGCCGGCGCCTGACGCGCGGCCCACAGCGCCGAACCGGCGGCGAACGAGTTGCCCAGCACCACCGCGGGCCCCGCGCCGAGGGCCTCGATCAGCCGCACGACGTCACCGCCGACGGCGCGCGCCGACAGGTCTGCCCACTCGGCCGAGCTGTCGCCGAAGCCCCGCACGTCCATCGTGACGACGCGGTAGCCGGCACGCTGCAGCGCGGGACGCAGCAGCCGGTACTCGGCGCGCAGGTCGCCCATGCCGGGCACCGCGACCACCAGCGGCCCCGGCCCGCCGGTGTCGTCATAGGCGATGGTTCCGCCGTCGACCGACAGGGTCCGGGTCGGCAGCGGGGCGGAGCGCGCGGCGGGCACCGGCGCCGGCGCGCCAGCGGCCGCCACCGTCGCGGCGCCGGCCAGGGGTGGGGTCGATCGGGTCATGGTCGTCCTCGTGCGGGTGGTGATGGCCGGGAGTGTGGCCTGGGCGGCGGCCGGCGGCGATGACCGGCGACGCCGGTGGATTGACGCGGCACGCCAACCCGCGGCGCACCGGCATCAGTGGCGCAGGATGTCCTCGACGATCTCGGCCACGCGGGCGCCCTCCTCCGGGCTGGCCAGGCCATGCGCCTCGTCGCCGGACAGCAGCAGCCGCAACGCCTCGAGCTGGTGGGGCAGCGAGTTGACACGCTCGGACAGCTTGCCGCGGTAGTCCAGGCGCTGCCAGTCGGTCAGCGCCGCGGCGCCGCGCTCGCCGGACACCTCGAAGCGGTTGACGTCGTCCAGATTGCCGGCGATGGCGCCGTCGACGTGCAAGGTCACCTCGCCGAAACGGACCCGGGCCTTCACGTGCTGCTCGATGCCCGAAGGCGTGCGCGTGACCTCGGCCGACTCCAGCACCCCGGGGCCGAACATCCGGCAGGCCTGGAAGATGAAGTGCGAGCCGACCTCGCGCATGAAGCCTCCCTGCTCGGGCCGGGCCAGCCAGGGCCCGGCATTGGCCTGCCAGCTGCGCGGCCAGCGCGCGAAGCGCAGGGTCAGCCGCGCGTCCCGGATCGTGCCCAGCGCGTCGTCATTGACCAGGTGCCGCAGCTGACGCGCCGCCCAGGAGGTGGCGAACGGGAAATTGACCGCCGCCGGGACGCCGGCCCGCCGGATGGCCTCGCAGCAGGCGTGCGCCTCGGCCGGCACGACGGCCAGCGGCTTCTCGCAGAACACGGCCGTGCCCGCCGCGGCCACGGCCCGCACATGGCCGAGGTGGCTGGACGGCGGGGCGGCGATGTAGACGCAGTCGACCGCGGGGTCGTTGACCACCGCCTCGGCGCTGGGCCGCATCGGAAAACCGCTGCGGGCCGTCTCCGGCGCCGGATCGTAGGCGGCGACGACCCGGAAGGCCGGATGGTCGTCGAACACCTGGGCCATGCGCCGCCCGATCGTCCCGAGCCCGAGGATGCCGATGCCGAAAGTCGAGAAAGTCGAGGATGATCGTTCGCGGGTCAGGTTCACGGGGACGGTGGCATCGGACAACGGGACGGACGCTGGGGCGCAATCCTAACGCCAGAACTGGCCGGTCCGGCGCACCGTCCCGCGTCAGACCGAGCCGGCCCGCTCGACCACCAGCACGCGGGCGACCCCGCGCGGATGCGCGACATGCTCGCAGCCGACATCGGCGAAGAACACGTCACCGGTCTCGAGCACCGCGACCTCCTCGCGTCCGTCGATCCGGTAGTGCATGTCGACCGTGCCGTCGAGCACCGCGAAGACTTCCTCGCCATCGTTGGCGTGCCAGCGGTAGGGCTGGTCCGTCCAGTGCAGGCGGGTCGTGATGCCGTTCATCTCGGCGATGTCGAGCGCGCCCCAGGCCCGGTCGGCCTGGAACTCGCGGGTGCGAACGATCTTCATCGTGCAGTTCCTGAAGGGTTGGTATCCGCGACGCGCGGCCGTCGCGGTGACATGATGGCCATGCCGCGCGCGCGGCGGCAACGGGGCGTCACCGAGGCGCGCCATGCGCCTCGCACGCTAAGATTCTCCCGGCTTCTCAACGCTTTCTCCCGACCCGGATCGATGCCAGCACGCAGTGCGGAGTACATGGAGGACCGGCGAGAGCACATCGTGTCCGCCACGCTCGACTGCCTGCGCCGACTGGGCCTGGCCCGGACCTCGCTCGCCGACATCTGCAGCGCCGCCGGCATCAGCCGGGGTGCGCTGTACGTCCACTTCTCGAGCAAGGACGAGATCCTCGATGCGCTGATCGCGCGGCTCGAGCGCGAGAGCCTTGCCGCGTTGTCGTTCGACGACGCCGCGGCGCTGCGGCGCAGCCTGCGCGCCCATGTCCGGCAACTGCTGGGTGCCGACGGCACCCAGGCCGCGCTGGTCGAGATGGAGCTGATCCTCGCCAGCCGGGCCAACGAGGCGCTGCATGCCGGCCTGGCGCGGGGCGCCGCGTCGCGCTACCGCGCCTTCGAGCAGGGCCTGCGCCGCCTGGCCGAGGCCGGCCAGTTGGCGCCCGGCGTCGACACCCAGGCGGCGGCGCACGCGATCCTCTCCTTCCTGACCGGCATGCTGACCGCCAACCAGGCCCTGGGCCTGCCGCTGTCGGCGCACCTGTCGGCGCTGGACCTCGTGCTTGCGCCGGTGCTCGGCGCCTGATCAGCCGGGCCGCTGGCCGGCCAGCGTGGCGGCGGCGGTGAGGATGGCCTCGAACTGCAGGGCCACCGCCTGGCGCAGCGGCACCGGCACCATCGCATCGCGCAGCGCGGGGTCGCCCAGCGCGGCCTCGAGATGCGCCCGCGCCGCCTGCCCGACCTCGGCCAGACGGGGGTCGTCGCGGCGGCGGGCCACCTCGTCGGCCAGGCGCGCCAGCATCGCCACCGCCCGCAGCGCGAACAGGCGTGCGGCCAGGCGCTGGCGCTGCGCCGCATCCGCCGGCAGGGCGACCGGCGGCAACTGGCCGTAGACCGCGAGCAGCTTGGCCAGGTGCCGCTGCGACTCGGCCACGGCGTTGAACAGCCGCCACTCACCGCCGACCACCACGCCGCGCAGCAGCGGCACGCCGGCATCGACCAGCGCCTGGGCCTCGCGCGTCCAGGCGATCGCCGGCCGCAGCGCCTCGTCCATCGACTCGTCGGGCGCCTGCGCGGGTGCCGGCCGCGGCTGCCACATCGGCACCTCGGCCGTCAGGCCCAGCGTGCCGCGCGGGGCGCAGTGGCCGAAGCTGGACTGGCCGGCGGTCCAGGCCCCGGGCGCCGACGCCGCGAAGGCGGCGAGGTCGGGGCTGGTGAAGACGCCGGGCACGATGGCCGGCAGGCCGGACATGAACTCGCCCTGCTCGTCCAGCACGAAGCCATGCTTGGCCGGCTGCGCGGCCAGTGTCGCGGCCAGGCCGCCCCAGTCGCGGTTGAGCACGTAGAAGGCCCCGCCGCACTCGGCGTTGTGCAGCGACACCAGCAGGTCCGGCTGCACGCGGTCGATCGCCGCCTGCCAGGCCAGGTTCTCCGGCGTCGGACGGTCGAAGCGGTAGCCCGGGGTGTTCAGCGCAAAGGTGTATTCCGCCTGCTCGTCGAAGCTCGGGCGGAAGAAGTGCCGCAGGTAGGCCGACAGGTCGTGCGGCGTCGCGAGCCAGCCCTGGTTGCGGTGCAGCCCGTCCGGCTCGATCGACGGCACGACATGCCAGTGGAACGGCAGGCCGGCCACGGCCGGGTCGCCGCGCCGCACCGCCTGCACCAGCCGGCAGGCGGTCTGCACGCCGATCGGCTCGTTCGGGTGCGGCGTGCCCACGATCAGCGCGTTCAGCGGCCCCGGGCCGCCGGGCGAGACGAGGCGGATCGGGCGCCCTTCGCGGCTGCTGCCGATCTGCTGCACGGCGATGCCGTCGCCGGCCCACTGCGCGCACCAGCGCTCGATGTCGTCGACGCCGGGCAGGCGGGTGCCGTCGGCGGCGGGATCGGTTGCGAAATCGGTGGTCGTCATGGCCGGCGCCTCACAGGTCGTAGCGCAGGCTCAGGCCGGCGGTGCGGGGGCGGATCAGGTAGTACTCGGTGTAGCTGCCGCCGCCGAAAGTGGCGTTCGGCGCACCGCCGCTGACACCGTGCGCATCGGCCAGGTTGCGCACGAACAGGCTCAGCTCCCAGCCGTCGCGCGCGAAGGCCAGGCCGGTGTCCCACTGCTGGTACGCGCCGGCGCGGCCGCCGCTGTCCAGGCTGAGCACGCGCTCGCCCATGTAGGCGTGCGACAGGTCCCAGCGCGCCGCGGTTCCCCACGGCCCCTCGAAGCGCTGGCTGTACTGCAGGCTGCTCTGCAGCCGCGGGGTGCCGGGCATGCGGGCACCCGCGGGCACGACGCTGCCGTTGCTGGAGACGAAGGCACGCGTGGTGCGGGCATCGGTCCAGGCCAGCGAGGCCGCCAGGCTGGCACCGGCCATCGGGCGCCACTGGGCCGACAGCTCCACGCCGTCGACCTGCGCCCGGCCGACGTTGGCGATGCCGTTGACCGGCACCTCGCCCGGCTGGCGCGCGTTGACCTGCGCGTCGCGCCAGTCGAGCACGAACACGCTCGCGTCGAGCGAGAGGCGGCGCGAGGGGTTCAGTCGAAGCCCCGTCTCGTAGTTCCACAGGGCATCCGAGCGGTAGGTCGTGCCGCTGGCCGGGTTCACGCCGCCGAAGCGGTAGCCCTTGGACACCAGCGCGTACCAGACGTGGTCGCCGAAGGCATGCTTCAGGCTGGCGCGCGGGGTCCAGCCGTCCTCGACCCGGTCGGTCGAGACGATGACCGGCCCGAGCAGGGCCTCGAGCAGGCGCGAGTCGGCGTCGAAGCGGCTGTGGTTGCGGTACCAGCGCCCGCCCAGCGAGGCTGTCCAGCCGGGTGCGAGCGCGAGTTCGCCGTCGGCGAACAGGGCCTGCTCGGTCGCCACCGAGCGGTCGCGCTCGCTGTAGTAGTGGTCGCCGGGCAACAGCGCCTCGCCCCACAGCAGCGCGCCCCCCGGCGCGTCGAGCCGGATGTCGGAGTCGAAGTCGGTCCGCTGGTAGAACGCGCCGGCGACGACGTTCAGCGGCCCCGCGCCGGCCGAGGCGACGCGGAGTTCCTGCGAGGTCGCGTGGCTGTCGATGGCCGTGTGGCCGATCACCACCGGCAGCAGCGGCAGCCCGAGCAACTGGCCGAGATCGCCGGTGCGCGCCGTCTGGTCGGGCCGGGCCCGGACGGTCTTGTCCAGCCGGCCGGTGTTGCTGGTCAGCACCATGCTGCCCAGGTCGAGCTCGAACTGCAGGTTGGCCAGCGTCACGTCGCTGCGGCGCGGCGACGCGGTCGGGGTGTCGAGCTCGCGGCGCGACGGGTCGGGGACGCCGGACGCGTCGTCGACATCCGTGCGCTGGGTCATCAGCATCGCGGTGGCCTTCAGGCGATCGCCCAGCGGCGCGACGCCGGTCACCCGCCCACCCTGCTGGTGCAGCGCATTGGCATGGTCCCGGCCGGTCCCGGCGTTGCGCAGCGTGCCACTGTCCTGCCGGTCGAAGGCCACCATGCGCAGGCCGCTGCCGCCCAGCGGCAGGTTCAGCATCGCGCGCAGCGAGCGGTCCAGCGTGCCGTCGGTCACCCCGGCCGCGGTGCCCAGCACGCTGAAGGCCGTGTCGCGCGTGTCCGGCTTGCGCACCACATAGCGCACCGCCCCGCCGAGCGAGGACGAGCCGTACAGCACGCCCTGCGGCCCGCGCAGCACCTCGACGCGCTCGAGGTCGAACGGCGCCAGGTCGGTCGCGGCCAGGAAGCCGACCGGGTCGGTCACCGGCACGTCCTCGATGTAGACGCCGGTGGTCGCCTGCTGCAGGCCGAAGCCGCTCGCGCCCACCACCGTGCCGATGCCGCGGATCGTCGGCACCGACTGGTCCGGCTCGCCCTTGTTGGTCTGCACGCCGGGCGTGCGGCGGAACATGTCCTCCATGCCGGTGGCGCCGGCTGCCTCCAGCGCGTCGCCCTGCAGCACCGACACGGTGCTCGCGGCCTCGCGCTGCTTTTCGCGCCGCTTGTTGGCGGTGATCTCGATGCGCTGGGCATCGTCGGCCGCCGGGGCATCCGGCGTCGGTGCGGCCGCCTGCGCATGGACGCCGTGCGATGCGGCGCTGAGCACGAGGGCGGACAAGGTGGCGCCGAGCGCCCGGGGAGGAAGGTTCAACGGTGGGATCGAGGGCATGGGCGAGCCTTGTCAGGTTAAAAACGACCGATCGGTCTGTTTGAAAAAGACTAATCGGTCTTTTTGTGAGCGTCAAGGCGTGCTTGCCCACAGCGCCAGAATACTGTATGTTTGTACAGTCTTCCGATTCATCGCCCCATGCCGACCATGCCCCTGACCCGCCAGCACTACTGCCCGCCCCGTCGTCTCGCCCCCGAATGGCTGATGCGTCTGTGGGGCTGGCTCTGAGGCGCGTGCCTCAGTCGAGCGGCGTGTCGTCGACGTCGATCTCGCGCGAGAACAGGTCGGCCGCCGAGCGGGCCACCTGCGCGGTGTCGTAGTACGCATAGGCCGCGACGCCCACCGCGCCGACCACCGGCAGCCAGCGCGCGGCCGCCCGCGAGACCCCCTGCTGGCTCAGTCGCACGCCGATGCGCCGGGCCACCATCTGCAACGCAGCGCTGCCGGCCTGCTTGACCAGCCAGCGTTCACCGGCGCGCACGACCAGGTCGCGCACGGCCTGGGAAGCCGTGTGCTTGAACAGGCAATACAGCATCTGCTCGCGCGTGACGCCCCCTTGGCGGCCGTGGATGGCCGCGATGTCCGCCACCAGCTGGGCCTGGATGCGCCAGACCGCCAGCAACTCGGGCAGCACCGTCAGCCAGCCCAGCGGGCCGGGTGGCAGCGCCAGCGTGCCGGCGGCCGTCGCGGCCTTGGCCGCGGCGGCCGCGGTAGCCCGTCGGACCGCCTCGGCGGGGTCGGTGCGGGCCGTTTCGCGCGACGACGGCGCCGAACCCAGCACGTCGAG
>JABLTH010020705.1_pt1 | contig 11546 bp, 9 predicted proteins | sample 7875711 | NCBI WGS metagenome assembly JABLTH01 (sample SAMN14941262, study PRJNA633318) | bioreactor metagenome | isolation source: bioreactor | place: China | collected 2019-03-05 | reverse complement strand
GCGCTACGAGGCGGCGCTCCGCGGCAACGCGGCCTACCTCGCGTCTCTCGACGACTGAGCTCCTCGGCGCCGGTGCGGCGACGTCACCGGCGGCACCCGTTCACCACGCCCGGACCACGGCCGCCTTGGGGCCGGCCACGAGGGAGCGCGCGGGAACATCGTCGGCCACGACCGAGCCCGCCGCGACGACCGCGTCCCGGCCGATCGTGACGCCCGGCAGGATCGTCGCACCCGCACCGATCCAGACGTTGTCCTCGACGAGGATCGGCGCCCCGGAGAGGTACTGCCGCCGCTCCTCGGGATCGACGGGGTGCCCCACCGTGATGAACGTCGCCTTCGGCCCGACCATCACGCCGTCGCCGAGCCGGATCCCGGCGAAGTCGAGGACGGTGCATCCCTGGTTGATGAAGACGCGCTCGCCCAGCTCGAGGCGCAGGCCGTGGTCGGTGTAGAAGGGCGGGTAGACGGTGAGACGCGGTGGAAGGGGGCGCCCGAGGATCTCCGCGAGCACTGCCGCGCGGCCCTCCTCGTCGTCGAACGGCAGCAGGTTGAGACGCGAGGTCAGCGCGCTCACCGCGAGCACGCGCTCGCTCATCGCGCGGAACTCGGCGCCCAGCACGCGCTCGCCGGCCGCCAGGAGCTCGGGGTCGTGGATCGGCAGGAAGCGGTTGCGCGTCATCCCTCCAGTATGCGAACCGCGGCGGACGACCGGGCCTCCTCCTCGTCGGTGCCGAGCCGTCGTCCGCTGATGCTCATCGCGCAGCCGAAGAAGTATCGCCGCACCTCGACCTCCAGGCCCGGTTCGGCGCGGAACGCCGCGACGGCGCGAGAACCGTCGCCGAACCCGGCGAGGTAGCGATGCAGCATGCGGTACTCGGTCGGGTCCGAGAGCAGGAGCAGCCCGGCGAGGGGAACGATCCAGCGCAGGTAGGAGCGGTAGGCCACGCGCAGCGGACCGCAGGCGGGCTCTGTCACGTCGACGAAGGCGAAGGATCCGCCCGGGCGAAGAGTGCGCGCGACCTCGGCGGCCAGGCGCTCCAGCTGCCGGGCGTCGAACGTCTTAAGACCGTATGCGCTGACCACGATGTCGACCGAGCCGCTCGGCGTCGTCTGCTCCAGGGCGTCCTCCCGGCGCAGCCGCACCCGCCCGGCGAAACGGCCGAGATTGCGCCGCTGCGCCTGCGCGAGCATCTCGTCGGAGAAGTCGAGCGCCGTGATTCGCGCCTGCGGGAGCCGTCGCTCGATGGTGGCCCAGGTCTCGCCGCGGCCGCTCATGAGGTCGAGCACCCGGCGGGGGGAGCCCGTCGCCGGCACGAGGCGCAGCAGTCGGTGGCGCCACAGCACCGAGAAGCCGAGCGACAGCATCACGTTCATCCGGTCGTAGGAGCGTGCCATGCGGTCGAAGAGGTGGCGCACGCCGGCCGGGTCGTAGAGCGGGTCGGGCGTGCACGGCACGGCGTCGGAGGCGGGGAGGGCGACGGCGGAGGCTGCCGGGATCGTGGGCATGGGACGACCATACCGGCAAAACTGAACATGTTCAATAATCAGAGTCGGCGAATCACCGGCAACGGCGACGCCAGGCGGCCTACTCGACCGCGGCGGCCTCGTCGATGAGCTGCAGGATCCGGGCGGCGACGCTCACGGCGATCACCGCGGGCTGCTTGCCGGAGACCTCGGGGATCCCGATCGGCGTGGTCACCCGGGCGAGGTCGGCGTCCGTCTGCCCCAGCTCGTGGAGCTTCGTGCGGAACCGCGCCCACTTCGAAGAGGATCCGATGAGGCCGACGGATGCGAGTCCCGGACGGCGCAGGGCCTGGTCGACGATCGCGAGGTCCTCGACGTGATCGTGCGTCATGACGAGCACGTGCGCCCCGGGGGCGAGATCCGCGAGCGCGGTCTCGGGGACCGGCGCGTGCACGACGCGCACTCGGGCGACCGCGTCGCCGAGCGGACCGTGCTCGCCGGGTGCGCCGATCCGCTCCTCGGCCAGCATCTCGTCGCGCGAGTCCACGAGCACGAGATCGAGCTCGTGGCGGGCGAGGATGCGGGCGAGCTCGAGGCCGACGTGGCCGAGGCCGAACACGGCGACGGTCGGGGTGACCCGGATCGGCTCCAGCAGCATCGTGACCTCTCCTCCGCAGCACTGCACGCCGTACTCGGTGACGGCCTTGTCGCTGAGCGTGAGCGCGAGCAGCTCCGGCTCCGCGGTGCCGTCGGCGAGCATCCGCCGCGCCTGCTCGATCGCCGTCTGCTCGAGGTTGCCTCCCCCGACCGTGCCGTGCACGGCGTCGGGGGAGACCACCATCTTGGCGCCGCCGTTGCGCGGCGCATGCCCGCGCACCGTCGCCAGGGTGACGATCACCGCGGGGATCCGCCGCGACCGCAGATCCTGCAGCGCGTCGAGCCAGTCCATCGTCAGTCGCCGGCCGCGGCGACGAGCGTGCGCCCGTCGGCGTGATCGACCGAGGCCGCCGCAGCCGCCTCCTGCGCGCGGCGCACGGCCCAGAACACGGCCTCCGGCGTCGCCGGCGAGCCGAGATCGACCGAGTGCCCGGCCGGGCCGAACGCCGCGACGGCATCGCGCAGGGCCTCGCGGGCGCTGAACGCGAGCATGAACGGCGGCTCGCCCACGGCCTTGGATCCGTAGACCGCGCCCTCCTCGCGCGCGTTCTCGAACAGCCGCACGTGGAACTCCTCCGGCATCTCGGAGAAGCTCGGCAGCTTGTACGTCGACGCCGACTGGGTCTGCAGCCGGCCCCGGTGCGGACCGTCGCCGGTGTCCCAGCGCAGCTCCTCGAGGGTCAGCCAGCCCACGCCCTGCACGTATGCGCCCTCGATCTGGCCGATGTCGAGCATCGGCGAGAGGGAGTCGCCCACGTCGTGGATGATGTCGACGCGGCGCACGCGGTAGGCGCCGGTGAACTCGTCCACCTCGACCTCGGTGGCGGCGGCACCGTACGCGAAGTACTTGAAGGGGGAGCCCTGCATGATCTCCGGGTTCCAGTGCAGGCCCTCGGTGCGGTAGTAGCCCGCGGCGAACAGCTGCACGCGCTGGAAGTACGCCGCCTTGACGACCTCGCTCCACGAGACGCGGTTCACCGGGGCGCCGAGCGCGGTCACGAAGCCGCCGCCGAAGCGCACGTCGCGCTCGTCGACGCCCAGCATGCGACCGGCCACCTTGGCGAGCCGATCGCGGATCTGCTCGCACGCGTTCTTCACGGCGCCGCCGTTGAGGTCGGCGCCGGACGACGCGGCGGTCGCCGAGGTGTTGGGCACCTTGTCGGTGCGGGTCGGGGCGAGCCGCACCCGGTGCAGCTCCACGCCGAGCGCGGTCGCGGCGACCTGCAGCATCTTCGTGTGCAGGCCCTGGCCCATCTCGGTGCCGCCGTGGTTGACCAGGATCGAGCCGTCCTTGTAGACGTGCACGATCGCGCCCGCCTGGTTGAAGGCCGCGAAGTTGAACGAGATCCCGAACTTGATGGGCGTCATCGACAGGGCCCGCTTCACATGGGGGCTGGTCTCGTTGAACCGCGCGATCCCCTCGCGCCGGGCGGGCACGTCCGCCTCGTCCGAGAGCTGGCCCCAGATAGTCTCCAGGCGGCCGGCGTCCTTCACGAGCTGGCCGTAGGGGGTCGTCTGACCCGGCTGGTAGAAGTTGCGCCGGCGCAGCTCGAGCGGATCGATCCCGAGCGCCGGGGCGACCCGGCCCAGGATGTCCTCGATCAGGAAGACGCCCTGCGGGCCGCCGAACCCGCGGTACGCGGTGTTCGAGGTCTTGTTTGTCTTCACGATCTGCCCGTACGCGTGCACGTTCGGAATCCAGTAGGAGTTGTCGAGGTGGCAGAGCGCCCGGCCCAGCACCGGCTCCGACAGGTCGATCGACCATCCTCCGTCGCAGGTCAGGGTGGCGTCGAGCGCCTGCAGCAGGCCGTCCTCGTCGAAGCCGACCTTCCACGCGATGTGGAACGGGTGCCGCTTGCCGGTCATCGTGATGTCCTGCGTGCGGTTCAGGCGCAGCCGCACCGGACGCCCGGTGAGCTTGGCGCCGAGGGCCGCGATCGCCGCGAAGCCGTGCGGCTGCATCTCCTTGCCGCCGAACCCGCCGCCCATGCGCAGGCACTGCACCGTGACCTCGTGCGCGGGGATCCCGAGCACGTGCGAGACCAGATCCTGGGTCTCGGTGGGGTGCTGGGTGGAGCACTGGATGAAGTACTGCCCCTCGGAGTCGCGCACCGCGAACGACGCGTGGGTCTCCAGGTAGAAGTGCTCCTGGCCGCCGAACTCCGTCACGCCCTCGAACACGTGGGCGGATCCGGCCAGGCCCGCGGCGGCGTCGCCGCGCTGCACGGTGCGCGGGGTGCCCTGGAACGACTGGGCGTCGAGCGCGTCCTGGACGGTGATGAGGGAGGGCAGCGGCTCGTACTCGACGGCGACGCGCTCGGCGCCGAGGCGCGCGGCCTCCTGCGTCTCGCCGAGCACCCACACCAGGGCGTGGCCGTAGAACATCGCCTCGCTCGGGAACAGAGGCTCGTCGTTGCGGATCCCGGCGTCGTTGAGACCCGGCACGTCGTCGGCGGTGAGCACGCGCACGACGCCGGGCACCTCGTAGGCACCGGACACGTCGATCGTGACCTTCGCGTGCGCGTTGGTGGACTGCACCGGCCACGCGGTCAGCACGCCGTGCGTCTGCTCCGCGATGTCGTCGGTGTACATCGCCGCTCCTGTCACATGCAGGGCGGCGCTCTCGTGCGCGGCCCGCAGGCCGACGACGGGGTTCTCCGGGCGGTCGGCGAGGGTGCTCATGCCGACACCTCCTTCGATGCGAGAGCGGTCTGGCTGTAGAGCTTGAGCAGTGCGGTGTTGAGCATGAGTGAGCGGTACTCGCTGCTCGCGCGGTGGTCGGACATCGGGGTGCCCTCACTGCGGAGGATCTCGGCCGCGGCCTTCACCGTTGCGATGTTCCAGGGCTTGCCGATCAGCGCCTCCTCGGTGGCGCGGGCGCGCAGCGGGGTGGCGGCGACGCCGCCGAGACCGATCGTCGCGCCGGTCACGATCCCCTCCTCGATGTCGAGCGCGAACGCGACCGCGACGCTGGAGATGTCGTCGAAGCGGCGCTTGGCGATCTTGTGGAAGGCGGTCGTCGTGGCCAGCGGCAGCGGGATCCGGACGGCCTTGATGAGCTCATCGGGGCGCTTGACGGTCTGCCGGTAGCCGGTGAAGTACTCCGCGAGGTCGACCTGGCGCAGGACGACGCCCGAGGCATCCTCGGACAGTGAGGCGAGCACGACGCTCGCGCGCAGGGCGAGCAGGGCCGGCGGGGTGTCGCCGATCGGAGAACCGGTGCCGAGATTGCCGCCGAACGTGCCGCGGTTGCGGATGAGGCGCGAGGCGAACTGCGGGAAGAGCTGGGCGAGCAGGGGGATCCGTCCGTCCAGGCGCTTCTCGACCTCGGACAGGGGGAGGGCGGCGCCGATCTCGACGAAGCCCTCGGCGTCGGAAGCGATCCCGTCTTCGATCGTCAGGGTGCGCAGCTCCGGGAGCTGTTCGATCGCGACGACGAGGGGTGCGCGGCGGCCGCGGATGTTGACCTCGACGCCCCAGTCGGTGGATCCGGCGACGAGCAGGGCGTCCTTCTCGTCGTGCAGGATCCGCAGCGCGTCGGCGAGCGTGGCGGGACGCACGAAGCGGGCGCCGTCGACCTCGGCATCCGTGGCCACGGGTCGCGGAGCGGGCTGTGCCAGCCGCTGCTGCAGCGGATCGCCGGCCTCGGGTGAGCCGAGCGCGTAGGCGGCGTCGCGGATCGGCCGGTACCCCGTGCAGCGGCACAGGTTGCCGCTCAGCGCGTGCAGGTCGAAGCCGTTCGGTCCGTGCTCGGCATCGTGGACCGGGCAGGACGCGTCGTCGGCGCCTTCGGCGGCCGCGGGCGTGCGATCGGCCCGGTAGTACTCGCCGGCCATGCTGCACGCGAAGCCAGGGGTGCAGTAGCCGCACTGGGATCCGCCCGCCTCCGCGAGCTTCACCTGCACGGGGTGCAGGTCGTCGGGGGAGCCGAGGCCCTCGGCCGTGACGACCTCCTGGCCGTCGAGGGCGTAGACCGGCACGAGGCAGGCGTTGACCGGCGTCCACGCGGTCCCGCCGTCGGGGGTCGGGGTGGCGAGCAGCATCGCGCAGGCGCCGCACTCGCCCTCGGCGCAGCCCTCCTTGCTTCCGGAGAGCCCGTTGTCCCGCAGCCAGTCCAGGGCGGTCGCGTGCGCCGGGGTTCCGGCGAGCGGACGCTGCTCTCCGTTGACGGTGACGGCGATGTCGGTCATGGCGAATCTCCTCGATTCCGGCGACAGTGTGCGATGCGGCGCAGGCCGTGCCTCTGTGAGACGGAGCCTAGGCCCGAGGGCCTCCGCGTGGGGTCTTTCTCCTGTTGAGAGGAGCGCAACGCTGTGTGGTCAGGCGTCGTCGCCTTGGCCTTACCGCCAGTAGATTCGCGCTGTTTCCGATATACGGAATCCGTGTTCCGAAAACATCGTCAGCCTACGACGACGGGCCGGATCCGTCAAGACGCGGTCCGATCGCGGGTGCCGACCCCCGCGCGGAGGCGCGTCAGTACGCGTTCGTCGCGGCGGAGATGTCCGCCACGACCTCGCGCAGCACGGGGATCGCCTGCTCCGCGAAGTCCTCGCCCACGCGGGACATGGGACCGGAGACGGAGACGGCGGTGAGCACCGGCATGTTCGGCACGGCCATCGCGAAGCAGCGGACGCCCACCTCGTGCTCGCCGTCGTCCACCGCATAGCCGCGCTCGCGGCTCACGGCCAGATCCGCGAGGAGCTCGTCGATGGTGCTCAGGGAGCGCTCCGTCGAGTGCGGCATGCCGGCGCGGCCGATGATCTCGCGCACCTGGTCGTCGCTCAGCTGGGCGAGGATCGCCTTGCCGACGCTCGTGGAGTGCAGCGCCGCACGGCCGCCGACCTCGGTGAACATCCGCATCGCATGCGGAGACGGCGCCTGCGAGACGTACACGACGTTGTCGCCGTCGATCGTCGCGAGGTTCGCGGTCTCGCCGAGGCGTTGCACGAGCGACTTGAGCTGCGGCATCGCCAGCTGTCCGAACTGGCGATTGGCGACCTCGCCGAGGCGCACGAGCTTGGGACCGAGGGCGTACCGGCGGTTGGCCAGCTGGCGCGCGTACCCCTGGGAGACGAGCGTGCGCAGCAGACGGTGGATCGTGGGCAGGGGCAGCTCGGCCGAGGCCGCGAGCTGGCTGATCGTGGCGTCGCCGCCCGCGTCGGCGATGAGCTCGAGCAGATCGAAGACGCGCGAGACCGACTTCACGCCGGTCGAGCCCTCAGCGGCCATGCGGATCCTCTCGCCGTGGGTTTCCGGCGCGGGTTATCCGCATGCCGGAAAGGTGATTTCCCGACGAGAGTATCCCATCGGTCCGCTCAGCCGGCGAAGGTCACGCCCCACTCGACCGACCACGTGTCGGCCGGTGCGAGCCGGCGCAGTCCGCGGCCCGAGTTGAACGCCTCCGCCGGAGCCGACATCGGCTCGAGCGCGACCACGAGCTCCTGACCGGGGAAGCCCGTGCTGGTGTAGGCCTGGAGGAAGTCGAGGCCCTCGCCCTGCCAGAGCGTCACCGTGCGGCCGTCCGGCGCGGTGAGGGTGCTGCGCACGAGGCCGTCGTGGTCGCGGCGCAGCGTCGCGAAGCCGGTGTCGAGCTGCAGGTCGCCGAGGCGGCGCGGAGTGCGCAGATCGGTGCCGCCGGACACCGGCGACTCCCCGATCGGAAGCAGGCGGTCGTCGGTCTCGAAGAACGTCTCGGCAGGGAGCTGCAGCAGCAGCGCCCGCGGATCCGCACCCGAGATCGTGAGGAACGGGTGCGTGCCGAGGGCCACCGGGGCGGGGGCCTCGGAGCGGTTGGTGATCGTGTGCTCGACCGAGACGCCGTCCGGGGTGAGCGTGTAGCGCACGCTCGTCTCCAGGAGGTAGGGGTAGCCGATCTGCGGTACGACGTCGGCGCGCAGCAGCACCGTGGTGTCGCTGCGCTCGGCGATCTCGTAAGCCGTGTAGCGGAGGAGCCCGTGGATCGCGTTGCGCAGCTTCGGCTCGGTGATCGCGAGCGCCCGCGTCTCGTCGCCGTCGATCCAGACGCCGTCGCGGATCCGGTTCGGCCACGGCACGAGTACGACGCCGGCGCAGGATGGGGCGGGCCGGTCGTCGGGATAGGGCGGCACGACCGTGGTCCCGTCGACGACGAGGTGGCGCAGCGACGCGCCGACCTGGGAGATCTGCGCGCGCACTCCGCCCGCGTCGAGGTGGATCTGGACGCCGGTCGGAGTGGTCATGTCGCCATCGTAGAGCGGCGAGGGGGCGGGATGGGGCCGCCGGGGCGTCCTGCATATCGGCGCACGCGACCGAGGGGACGTGCATGCGCGTGACGCGGACAGGGGGATTCCCAGCCGGATCCGATAGAATCGCGTGTCGGCTTCGGGCGACCGCGGCCTCGGGATCCCCGATGGTGCGCGGCTGTGTGCGAATGTGTGTGAGCCTCTCGTGAGGGGCGGCCCAGGGCCGATGGTGAGCTCGGCGGACGTCGCCGGGCGCGACATCTATCACCTGAATGGCCCCCGGCCGACGACTGCCCGGGTTTCCCCGCGCCCCACGAGGGCGATGGGGCGCTGTTCTCGTGCGAGAACCAGACAAGGACCAACCCCGTGCCCAAGAACCACAAGCCCAAGGGCGGACGCCCCTCGGCCAACTTCGAGCCGCGCTACGCGAAGAAGACCTCCTTCCACGATCGCCACCGCCAGGGCCGCCCGGTCCGCGACGCCGAGACCGGCCGCGGCGCCGAGCGCGACGCCCGCGGCTACGACCGCGACGCCCGCCCAGCGCGCGACGACCGCCGCGTCGACGCCCGCCCCGGCAGCCGTTCCCCCGGCCACCGCGGCTACCGCGCGGAGCCGGCCGCCGGCGAGCGCGCGCCCAAGCAGCGCTGGTCTGCGCAGGAGCGCGCAGGTCGCGACGAGTCGCGCGCGATCCGCAACCGCGCGGAGTCGGGACGTGTCGACGCCCCGCACCGCCGCGACGACCGTCCGCGTTTCGACCGGGACGACCGTGCCCGCCGGGATGACCGTCCGCGTTTCGACCGGGACGACCGTCCGCGTCGGGATGACCGTCCGCGCTTCGAGAGCACCGAGCGGCCCCGCTTCGACCGGGACGACCGTGCGCGTCGGGACGACCGTCCGCGTCGTGACGATCGTTCGGACCGTCCCCGTTTCGACCGGGACGACCGTGCCCGCCGGGACGACCGTGCGCGTCGTGACGATCGTTCGGACCGTCCCCGTTTCGACCGGGACGACCGTGCGCGTCGTGACGATCGTTCGGACCGTCCACGCTTCGAGCGCACCGAGCGGCCCCGTTTCGACCGGGACGACCGTGCCCGCCGGGACGACCGTCCGCGCCGTGACGACCGTTCGGACCGTCCGCGGTTCGACCGTGACGACCGCGCCCGCCGTGACGACCGTCGCGCCCCGCGCCCGGCTCGCGACGACTGGAACCGCGGCACCGACCGCGCCCCGAAGCACGATGCGATCGAAGACGTGGTGCACGAGCGCCTCGCCGCGCAGAGCGTGCAGGCCGCCGAGGTCGCGGGCGTGACCTTCGGCGACCTCGGACTCGGATCCAACATCGTCGAGATCCTGAGCAACATGGGGGCGGAGACGCCGTTCCCGATCCAGGCCGCGTCGGTGCCCGCCGTCCTCGAAGGCCGCGACGTGCTCGCCCGCGGGCGCACCGGATCCGGCAAGACCATCGCCTTCGGAGCCCCGCTCGTGGAGAGCATCCTGCAGTCGCAGAAGGGCAAGAAGCGCGAGTTCGGCCGCTCTCCGCGCGCGATCGTGCTCGCCCCGACCCGCGAGCTCGCGCTGCAGATCGACCGCACGATCCAGCCGATCGCGCGCAGCGTCGGCCTGTTCACCACCCAGATCTACGGCGGCGTCCCGCAGGCGCGCCAGGTCGGTGCGCTCAAGAAGGGCGTCGACATCGTGATCGGCACCCCGGGGCGCATCGAGGATCTGATCAACCAGGGCAAGCTCGACCTCTCCGACGTGCGGATCGCCGTGCTCGACGAGGCCGACCACATGTGCGAGCTCGGCTTCGTGGAGCCGGTGCAGCGGATCCTGCGCCACACCGGCACGGCGCTGCCCGGTGGCGCGTCCAGCCAGAAGCTGCTGTTCTCGGCGACGCTGGATCGCGAGGTCGCCGCGCTCGTCGACGAGTTCCTGGTGGATCCGGCTGTGTTCGAGGTCGCGGGCGAGACCCAGGACTCCGGCACGATCGAGCACCGCGTGCTCGTGATCGAGCACCGTGACAAGGCCGAGATCCTGGCGTCGCTGGTGGATCGCGACGGGCGCACGCTCGTGTTCTCGCGCACGCGCGCCTTCGCGGAGCAGCTCGCCGAGCAGTTCGAGGACGCCGGGATCCCCGCGGTCTCGCTGCACGGCGACCTGAATCAGGCCAAGCGCACGCGCAACCTGCAGAAGCTCACCTCGGGCCGGGTCAACGTGCTCGTCGCGACCGACGTCGCCGCGCGCGGCATCCATGTCGACGACATCGACCTGGTCGTGCAGGCCGACGCCCCGGACGAGTACAAGACCTACCTGCACCGGGCCGGTCGCACCGGTCGCGCGGGGAACGCCGGTCGTGTCGTGACCCTGATCACCCGTCAGCGCCGCCGCCGCATGACCGAGCTGCTGGACCGCGCGGAGATCGACGCGCCCTTCGAGGAGGCGCGCGTCGGCGACGACCTCCTCGAGGAGATCGCGGGACGCGTGCCGACCGCGGCAGACCTCACCTCCTGAGTCCGGCCCCGCGGCGGGGTCTCAGAGTGTCAGCGCCCAGTCGTTGACCACGAGCTCCCCGCCGCGGAACGGGAACCGCCGGGTCTCGCGCAGCGTGAACCCGGCGCGCGCGCAGAGCGCGTTCGAGGGCGCATTGTCGACCGAGGGATAGGCGTGGATCTCGTCGTGCCGTCCGTCGGCGCGCACGACCGCGAGCAGCTCCCGCACGGCCAGGGCCGCGAAGCCGTGGCCCTGATGCGCGGGCAGGACGCTCCAACCCGTCTCCCAGACGATGTCGCCGGTCTCCTCGTGGACCTCCCAGTAGCCGATCGAGCCGACGGCGTCGGATCCGTCGACGATCACGAGCATCCGCCCCGGCAGATCGTCCTTCAGATAGCGCTGGTGTCGACGATCGAGCTCGTCCGTGCTCTCCGCTGCGACGAGATGGGCGGTCATCGCGGGCGTGTTGAAGGCGTCGAGCAGCGGACGGTCCTCGTCGCGCCACGGGCGCAGTGTCACCATGCCGCCACGGTAGCCGGGGGTGCGGACACGGTGATCGGTGTGCGCGCGTCCCTGGCGGGGCGAGACGTGATCCTGGGAATCGGGCAAAAAATTCTCGTGCATCCCGGCGAAACTCGGGAACCTCCCAGACTGAGTGATGCAGGATCGTTACCTTGTGCGCCCGACCCGAGGGCGTTCACGTCACCACCCGAG
>JABLTH010064640.1_pt1 | contig 11558 bp, 8 predicted proteins | sample 7875711 | NCBI WGS metagenome assembly JABLTH01 (sample SAMN14941262, study PRJNA633318) | bioreactor metagenome | isolation source: bioreactor | place: China | collected 2019-03-05 | reverse complement strand
GACGCCTGCCATGCGCATCTACAAGGAAGAGATCTTCGGCCCCGTGCTCGCCTGCGTGCGTGCGAAAGACCTGGCCGAGGCGGTGCAGCTGGTCAACGAGCACGAGTTCGGCAACGGCGTCGCCTGCTTCACCAGCGACGGCGGCGTGGCGCGCGAGTTCAGCCGTCGTGTGCAGGTGGGCATGGTCGGCATCAACGTGCCCATTCCCGTGCCGATGGCCTGGCACGGCTTCGGCGGCTGGAAACGCAGCCTGTTCGGCGACATGCACGCCTACGGCGAGGAAGGCGTGCGCTTCTACACCAAGCAGAAGAGCGTGATGCAGCGTTGGCCCGACAGCATCGGCAAGGGCGCCGAATTCGTGATGCCGACGGCCAAGTGAGAAGGCGCTGCCTGCTCGGCGCCGCCGCCCTGGCCGCCTTCGCCCCCGCCGTGCGCGCCCAGGCCGCCCGCTTCGCCGAGGAAGACCTGCGCCATGCCGAGGCGCTGCGCGCCGCCGGCCTGGCCGACACCGAGGCCTGGCGCCTGCTCGAAGGCATCACCACCGAAGTGGGTGCGCGGCCCGCGGGCTCGGCCGCCGAGGCGCGCGCCGCGCAATGGGCGGTGGCCGCGTTCACGCGCCTGGGCCTTTCCAACGTGCGGGCCGAGGCGGTGCCGCTGAAGATCTGGCAGCGCGGCCCGGGCTCGGCGCGCCTGGTGGCGCCGGCACCGCACCCGCTGGTGATGGCGGCGCTGGGCAACAGCGTGGGCACGCCACCCGGCGGCCTGGAAGCCGCCATCGCCTGGTACCCCGACTTCGCAGCGTTGAAGGCCGACGGCAGCGACAAGGCGAAGGGCCGCATCGTCTTCATCGACCAGAAGACCGAGCGCACGAAGGACGGCAGCGGCTACGGCCGCGCCGTCGGCGCGCGCTTCTCGGGCGCGGTGGAAGCGGCGAAACGCGGCGCGGTGGCGCTGGCGATCCGCTCCATCGGCACCGACCGCGACCGCGTCGCCCACACCGGCGCGATGGGCTACGACATCAGCGTGCCGCGCATCCCCGCGTTCGCGGTCTCGGTGCCCGACGCCGAGCTCGTGGCGCGCCTGGTGGCGCGCGGCGAGACACCGCGCCTGGCGGTGGCCTTCGAGACGCGCAGCGACGTCGAGGCCACCACCCACAACGTCATCGCCGAGGTGCCGGGCACCGACCTCGCGCACGAGATCGTGGCCATTGGCGCCCACCTCGATTCCTGGGACCTGGGCCAGGGCGCGGTCGACGACGGCGCCGGCATCGCCATCGTCGGCGCGGCGGCGGCGCAGATCGCGCGCGCCGGCCGCCGGCCGCGGCGCACCATCCGCGTCGTGCTCTGGGGCAACGAGGAGAACGGTTTCGACGGCGCGCGTGCCTACGGCGACCGCTACGGCGCGGTGCCGCACCAGCTGGTGGCCGAGAGCGACTTCGGCGCCGGCCGCCTGTGGCGCTTCTCCAGCCGCGTGCAGGCGGCCGCGCTGCCGCTGGCCGACGCCATCGGCCAGGTGCTGGCGCCGCTGGGCATCGAGCGCGGCGACAACGCCGGCGGCGCCGGCCCCGACGCCGCGCTGCTGATGCGGCGCCACAAGTGGCCGGCGATGCTGCTGTTCCAGGACGGCAGCAACTACTTCGACGTCCACCACACCGAGAACGACACGCTGGAGAAGGTGGACCCGGCGCCGCTGCCGCAGAACGTGGCCGCCTGGGCGGTGATGGCCTGGCTTGCGGCGCAGTCGCCGCTGCCCTTCGGGCCGCCGCCGCTGTAGCCCTTCAGTTCGCGCGCCGCACCCAGCGCGCCAGCACCGCGCGCAGCCGTTCGGGTTCGATCGGCTTGGTGATGAAGTCGCTCATGCCGGCGGCGAAGGCTTCCTCGCGTTCCTTCACCAGCGCCGAGGCGGTGAGCGCGATCACCGGCGGCAGCGCCGGCCCGAGCGTGGCGCGCAGGTCGCGTGTCGCCTCGTGGCCGCTCTTCACCGGCATCTGCACGTCCATCAGCACGGCGTCGAAGGGGCGGCCTTCGCTGGCCGCCGCGATCACCGCGTCGACCGCGGCGCCGCCGTCGGCGGCCTGCGCCACCTGCGCGCCCCACTCGGACAGCAGCTCGGTGGTGATCATCATGTTGATCGGGTTGTCCTCGGCCACCAGCACGTGCGCGCCTTCCAGCGCGGCCGCGGCCTCCGGTTCGGGGGCGGTTGCCTCCGGCGGCGGCGCCGGGTCCTCGGCCGCCGGCAGCGGCAGCTCGAGCCAGAACAGGCTGCCGGCGCCGGGTTCGCTCTCGACGCCCACCTCGCCGCCCATCAGCTGCGCCAGTTCGCGGCAGATCGACAGCCCGAGCCCGGTGCCGCCGTAGCGCCGCGTGGTCGAAGCGTCCAGCTGCGAGAAGGGCAGGAACAGGCGCTGCTGCTCGGAGGCCGCGATGCCGGGGCCGCTGTCCTGCACCGCCAGCCGCACGCGGCCGGGCGCGTTCACGCACGCGCTGATCTGCACCGACCCGGCGGGCGTGAACTTGAGCGCGTTGGACAGGAAGTTGGCCATCACCTGGCGCACCCGCGTGGGGTCGCCCAGCACGCGTGCCGGCAAGCCGGGGTCCAGGCGCAGCGAAAGCTCCAGCCCGCGCTCCTGCGCCAGCGGCAGCTGGCCCAGCCGCAGCGCCCGCAGCAGCTCGCGCAGGTCGAAGCCGGTGTGCTCCACGTCCATCTGCCCGGCCTCGATCTTGGACAGGTCGAGGATGTCGCTGATGATGGCCGCCAGCCCCTGCGCGCTGTCCTGGATGCTGTGCAGGTAGGCGCGTCGCCGCCGCTCGTCCAGCGGCTCGGCCAGCGCCAGCCGCGCCAGGCCCAGCAGGCCGTTGAGCGGCGTGCGGATCTCGTGGCTGGTGTTGGCCAGGAACTGGCTCTTCGCGCGGCTCGCCGCTTCGGCGGCGTCGCGCGCCTTCGACAGTTCGTGCCGCGCCGCGTGCTCGGCGCTCACGTCCTGCGCGATCCAGATCGTGCCGGCGTCGGGACCGGCCGCCGGGTCCAGCGCGTCGGCCTGCAGGCGGCACCAGAAGCGGCTGCCGTCGACGCGCGCCAGCAGCGCTTCCACCACCATCGGCAGGCCCTGCGCGGCGCGCTCGGCGAAGTCGCGCTCGAGCGCGGCGCAGGCCTCGTCGCTGGCGCCCACGACCTCGGCGCCGTGGCCCGTCATGCTGCCGGGCGCCCAGCCGAACATGGCCTCGAAGCCGGGGTTGGCGCTCACCAGCCTGCGCTGGCGCGTGAAGGCGATGCCGATCGGCGCCCGCTGCAGCACCGCCGCCAGTTCCAGCCGCATGCGATCGGCCTCGGTGACGTCGCGTGCGGCGATCAGGATCGCCTCGGTCGCGCCCAGCTGGATCAGGCGCGCCGACACCTGCATCGTCAGGCGCGCGCCGGCGCGGGTGCGGAAGAAGGCGCGCCAGCCCGAGACATGGCCTTCGCGGCGCAGCGTGGCGGCCAGCGCGTCGCGGTCGGCCTGGCGGTCCCAGGTGCCCAGTTCGGCCGCGGTCTTGCCCAGCACTTCGGTGCGCGCGTAGCCGAAGACCTGCTCGAAGGCGCGGTTCACCATCAGGAAGCGGCCGCTCGAAGCCTCGGTCAGCGCCAGGCAGTCGGGTGAGGCCTCGAAGGTGGTGGCCAGGGTGGCGGCGGTGTCGCGCGAAGCGGCCTCGCGCCGCACGGCGTCGGACACGTCGTCGGCCACGCCCCAGTAGCCGGCGAAGCGGCCCTGCTCGTCGTGGCGCGGGTGGCCGCTGACTTCCACCCACTCGGTGTCGGCCCCCGGCGCCAGCCGCAGGCGCAGGGCGGCGAAGGGCTGGCGCGCCTCGACCGCGCGCAGCGCCTGTTCGGCCGCCGCCCGGTCGGCCGCCAGCGTGTGCAGCACCTGGGCCAGCGGCCGCCCGAACGACGCCGTGAGCAGGTTGCTGGGCGACATGGTGCGGCTGTCGTCGCAGCGGGTGAGGCGCAGGTCGGCGTCGGTTTCCCAGTAGTGCTCGGCGGCCAGCGCCAGCAGGCCGCGGAAGCGCTGTTCGCGTTCGTGCGCCTCGCGGTACGAGGCGTTGTTCAGGCGCAGCAGGATGGTGCCGATCGTGAGGCCGCCCACCAGCAGCAGCGCGTGCGTGCTGAGCGGGTGCGCCAGCGGCGCCTGCGCCACCGCCGCGGCGCCCGAGATCCAGCCCAGCGCGTCGGCCAGCCCGAGTCCGGCGGCCAGCAGCGCGAAGGCGCCCGCCAGCAGCGCGGCGCTGCCGCTGCCCACCAGCACCGCCACCAGCGCCACCAGCAGCGGGCCGTAGGCCAGGTCCAGCGAATGCGCGCCGTGCCCGAACGACAGCACCGCCACCGCAGCCACCGCGGCGCAGGCCCAGGCGCTGCCCAGCACCAGCCGGCGCAGCGGCACCCGGTCGACGAGGCGCGTCGCGAAGGCGCAGGCGGCGCCCAGCAGCACCAGGCAGCCCACCACCAGCTCGAGCGTCGAGCGCGAGACCGGCATGTCCTCGAACACGACGATGACGGCGCTGACGATGGCGATGGCGGACGCCACCCAGAGGAAGCGCAGCGCCATCGCCCGGTTCACCAGGCCGCGCGCGTCGGCCTCGAAGCGCGGCCAGCGACGGCCTTCGCGTTCGTTGGGATTCAAGGGACCCCTCTCGTTCCGGCGAGGGACTGCGAAGGCGGTGTTCTCCACCCTGCCGGGTTCACGGGGTGAAACGTATCAGATCGCGCCGCTTCTGTGTGTCGCCAACGTGCGGAGGTCAGAGCTTTTCGGTCTCGCCCGCCTTCGGCTGCCACTTCATGAGCCGCTTCTCGATGCGGCCGACGCCGGCGTCCAGCACCAGCGCGAAGGCGGTGAGCACCACGATGCCGGCCATCACGGTGTTGATGTCGAAGGTGCCCTCGGCCTGCAGGATGAGGTAGCCCACGCCCTGGCTGGAGCCCAGGTATTCCCCCACCACCGCGCCCACGAAGGCCAGGCCGACGCTGGTGTGCAGGCTGGAGAAGACCCAGCTCGTGGCGCTGGGCAGGTAGACGTGGCGCAACAGCTGGCGCTGGCTGGCGCCCAGCATGCGCGCGTTGGCCAGCACCACCGGGCTCACCTCCTTCACGCCCTGGTAGACGTTGAAGAAGACGATGAAGAACACCAGCGTCACGCCGAGCGCGACCTTGCTGCCCACGCCGAGGCCGAACCACACGGCGAAGATCGGCGCCAGGATGATGCGCGGCATCGAGTTCAAGGCCTTCACGTAGGGCTCGAGGATGGCCGACGCGGTCGGCGCCAGCGCCAGCCACAGCCCCATGGCCAGGCCGAGCACGGCGCCGATGCCGAAGGCGAGCAGCGTCTCCAGCAGCGTCACGCCCAGGTGGCGGTAGATGTCGCCTTCGGTGACGAACCAGGTCCACACGCGCGCGCCCACGCGCAGCGGTTCGCCGAAGAAGAAGGCGGCCTGGCGGTCGTTGTCGAACATGAAGGGCGGCACCAGGCCCGGCTTGGTCATCACGTGCCAGAACCCGAACACCGCCGCCAGCAGGCCGACCTGCGCGGCGCGAAGACGCCAGCCCCTCATGCCGCGGCCCCCTGCAGCTGCTGCGCGTAGCCCTTGAGCACCTCGTCGCGCAGCACCGACCAGATGGCCGCGTGCAGTTCGACGAAGCGCGGGTGGCTGCGCACCTCGGCCACGTCGCGCGGGCGCGCGAGGTCGATCGCGAACTCGCCGATCGGGTGGCTGCCCGGGCCGGCCGAGAGCACGACGACGCGGTCGCTCATCGCGATGGCCTCGTCCAGGTCGTGGGTGATGAAGAGCACGGCCTTGCGCTTTTCGGCCCAAAGGCCCAGCACCTCGTTTTCCATCAGCTGCCGGGTCTGGATGTCGAGCGCGCTGAAGGGCTCGTCCATGAGGATGATGTCCGGGTCCAGCACCAGCGTCTGCGCCAGCGAAGCGCGCTTGCGCATGCCGCCGCTCATCTGGTGCGGGTAGCGGTCGCCGAAGCCGCCCAGGCCGACGCGGCGCAGCCAGTGTTCGGCCTTCGCCTTCGCCTCGGGGTCGGCGCGGAACTCGAGCCCCGCCATCACGTTGCCGAGCGCGGTGCGCCAGGGCATCAGGCTCTCGGCCTGGAACATGTAGCCGGCGCGCCGGTTCAGCCCCTGCAGCGGCTGGCCGAAGACGCGCACGGACCCCGTGCTGGCTTGCAGCAGGCCGGCGGCCAGGTTCAGCAGCGTGCTCTTGCCGCAGCCGGTGGGGCCGACCACGGAGACGAACTCGCCCGCGCCGACGTGCAGCGTGACGTCGCGCACCGCGGTGTAGCGCTGGCCGGGGTCATCGCGGCTGACGAAGGTGCAGCCGATCGCTTCGAATTCGAGCGCGGGGGCGTCGGGCATGGGGCGGCAGCATAGCGTCGGCGCGGGCCCGAAGCCCGCACGCGCTTCAGGGGCTGCGGAACTTCGGCCGCGGCGCCGCACTCCATGCCGCCGCGCGCGGGGATGGGCCCCGTGCCGACCCTCCGACTTTTCCCGCAAGGAGCCGTAGAACCATGTCGCCGAAAAGCCTGCTTCCCCTGGCCCTGGTCGCCGTTGCCGGCACCGCGTTCGCCACCGACACCACCACCAAGCCCGCCGCGCCGCACAAGGCCGTGACCCACGCCGCCACCACGCCGCACGCCGGCGCGCAGGCCACCGCGCATGCGCTGCCGGCCACGCGCGACTGGCGCCAGGTCGACGCCAACGGCGACCACCTGGTCTCGCCCGAGGAGATGGAGAAGTACCTGGCCGCCAACCCCGGCCCGCTGAAGCCGAAGTCCTGAGATCAGGCCTTCGGGTACTTCGCGTTCGCCTTCTTCACGAAGTCGTTCGTGTAGACCGCCGCCAGGTCCAGCTTGGCGGCGGCGATCTCGGCGTCGATGCTGGCGAGCGCCCGGAACGCCGTGTCCGGGCCCTTTTCCGGAATGCTGCCGTCGGGCGAGAGCGCGCCCTTGGCGGCCATGAAGGCGTCGATGTAGACCGCACGGTCGCCCAGCAGGTAGCTCTCGGGCACGGTCTTGATGATCTCGCCCGGGCCGGCGGCCTGGATCCACTTGTCGGCGCGCACGATGGCGTTGGCCAGCGCCTGCACCGTGGCCGGGTACTTGTCGATGAAGGCCTGCGGCGCGTACAGGCAGGCCGCGGGCATGGGGCCGCCGAAGACCTTGTCGGCCTCGGCCACGATGCGCGTGTCCGACAGGATCTTCAGGTCGCCCGAACGCGCCAGCAGCGAGATCACCGGGTCCAGGTTCGACAGCGCGTCGATCTGCCCCGAACGCATGGCCGCCACCGCGCCCTGCGAGGCGCCGACGCCGATGACCGAGACGTCGCTCGGCTTCATGCCGTTCTTCGCGAGGAAGAAGTTCAGCATCACGTTGGTGGAAGAACCCGGCGCGGTGACGCCGATCTTCCGGCCCTTCAGGTCGGCCGGGGTCTTGTAGTTCGCGAAGGTCTTCGGATTGACGCCCAGCACGATCTGCGGCGCGCGCCCCTGCAGCACGAAGGCGCGCAGGCGCTGGCCCTTGGCCTGCATGTTCACGGTGTGCTCGAAGGCGCCGCTGGCGACGTCGGCGCTGCCGCCCACCACCGCGCGCAGGGTCTGCGCGCCGCCGGCGAAGTCGACGATGGTGACGTCCAGCCCTTCGGCCTTGAAGTAGCCCAGCTGCTCGGCGATGGTGAGCGGCAGGTAATAGAGCAGGTTCTTGCCGCCCACCGCGACGGTGAGCTTGGGCTTTTCCAGTGCCTGCGCGAAGGCCAGGCCGGGGGCGCCCAGCAGCGCGGCACTGCCGGCGACGAGGAATTGGCGACGTGGGAGCTTGTTCATGACGCCCACTCTAGCCGCAGCGCCGCGGCGTGCGCATCGGGGCTTCAACTGCCCTGGCGCGCCGCGGCGATGCGTTCCTTGGTGAAGGCCTGGGTGTCGGCCAGCGCTTCGACCGTCTTCAGCCGCGTTTCCACCCACTGGCGGTTCTCGTCGGCCAGCAGCGCCTCGGTGCGCTCGGCCAGCAGGCGCAGGGCGTCGGCCACGGGCTTGTCGCGGTAGTCGCCGGCGCCCGAGAGCAGCAGCCAGCGTTCGCGTTGCAGCCCTTCGGCGGTGGCGCGGTACTTCACCCACAGCTTGGCGTAGTCGTTGAGCAGCAGCAGCCCTTCGAGCAGCGCGATGGCGACGCCGGCGCCGGCCACCAGGTAGCGCGTCAGACCTTCCAGCGGCAGGAAGGCGACGATGGGGATCGCCGCCGAGATGGCGATGAGCAGCAGCTTGATGCGCTTGTACAGCGTCTGGTAGCGGCCGGCCTTGGTGTCGAAGTAGGTCAGCTGGTCCTGCAGCCGCACCCACGCGGCCGAGCTGGCGATCTCCGGTGGCGGCTTGAACTCTTCGGCCATGGCGGGGTTCCGGTGTGTGCGGCGAGATGCGGGTTCTATCATCGCCGCATGAAGGAAGCACGCGTTCTTCTCGTCACCGGCGGCAGCCGCGGCATCGGCGCCGCCACGGCCTTGCGCGCCGCCGCCGCCGGCTGGGACGTGGCGGTGAACTACACGCGCGACGCGAAGGCCGCCGAACAGGTGGCCACGCAGGTGCGCGCCGCCGGCCGCCGCGCCCTGACCGTGGCCGCCGACGTGGCCGACGAAGCCGCGGTGCTGGCGATGTTCGCGCGCGTCGACGCCGAGTGGGGTCGCCTGGACGGCCTGGTCAACAACGCCGGCGTGGTGGACGTGGCGCAGCGCGTGGACGAGATGGATGCAGCGCGCCTTTCGCGCATGTTCGGCATCAACGTGATGGGCACGATCTTCTGCGCCCGCGAGGCGGTGCGCCGCATGAGCCGGCGCCATGGCGGGCGCGGCGGCAGCATCGTCAACCTCAGCTCGGTGGCGGCCAGGCTCGGCGCGCCCGGGCAGTACGTGGACTACGCCGCCGCCAAGGGCGCCGTCGACACCTTCACGCTCGGCCTCGCGCGCGAGGTGGCGACCGAAGGCGTGCGCGTGAACGCGGTGCGGCCCGGCATCATCGAGACCGAGATCCACGCCTCCGGCGGCCAGCCCGACCGCGCGCGCCTGCTGGCGCCGCAGGTGCCGATGCAGCGCGCCGGCAGCGCCGACGAGGTGGCGGCCGCCATCTGCTGGCTGCTCTCGGAAGACGCCAGCTACACCACCGGCGCCGTGATCGACGTCTCCGGCGGCCGCTGAAGCGCCTTCAGTCGCCGAACACCGCCGCCACCGCGCCCAGCGCGCGCTGCAGCGCCGCTTCGCCGCGCGGCATCAGGTCCTGCATGAAGACCACCTGCTCGCGCATCGAGGCCTGCTCGCGCACGCTCGCGCCCATGGCCAGGGCGCGCCGGTAGCCGGCCTGCGCGCGTTCGGCGTGTGCCGGCGCCGCGTCCTCGTCCAGCAGCATCTGCACCAGCGCGAGGTCGGCTTCGGGGGTGACGTCCCACACGTCGGCGGCGTTCGCCGCCTGCGCCGCGCTGCGTTCGGCCTGCGTGGCGACCAGCGTCCGCAGTCGTTGCAGGTCCGCCGCCGCCAGCGCCGGCGCGCCCTCCTGGCGCGCGCCCAGCAGCACCACCGTGGCCCAGTTGGTCAGCGCCCAGGCGTTGTCGCCGCCGGCAGCGTCCACCGCGCCGGCGTAGTGGCGGGCCGCATCCAGGAGCGCCGCCAGCCGGTCGGCGCCGCGGCTGCCCCAGGCCAGGCGCTTGCAGGCGCTGCCCAGCACGCCCAGCCGTTCGGCGGTCGGGCTGCGCGCCGCCAGCGGCGCCAGGTCGGCGATGGCGTCCTCGACCGCGCGCCTTGCCTGCGCCCGCTGCGCCGGCGGCGTGGCCGGGTCGCGCAGGCGGCGGCCTTCGACCGCGCTCTTCAGGTTCACGCGCTGTTCCAGGGCGCGCAGCGGGCAGTCGCCGCGCGCGCCGACGGCGGCGCGGTCCAGCCACTGCAACGCTTCGTCTTCCAGCCGTGCCTGCAGGCAGGCGAAGGCCATCGAGGCGGCGACGTCGGCGCGCGCCAGCCAGGCCTCGGTCAGGCCGTCCGGCACGCGCTGGAGCAGCTTCGCGATCGCCCGCGCCTGCTGTTCGGCCACCTTGGCTTCGCTCTGGCGGCGGTCGCGCGCCTGGGCACGCGCCCACTCGGCCAGGTTGTCCAGCTCGGTGGCCAGTTCGGCCGGCGCCACGAAGGGCAACGCGGGGGCGGGCGCACCGCCGGCGCCGTCGCTCACCAGGCGCCAGCCGGGGTCGCCGTAACACTGGTACGCGCCCCAGGTGTTGGCCTGCGGGTGGTCGGCCCAGGTGCGCTCGCGCGCCGTCTGCACGGCGTCGCGGAAGGGCGCGCCCTGCAGCAGCGATTCGTAGAACACGGTGGCGAAGGTGGCGGCCGCCGCGTCGTCGACCGCCCAGCCGGCGGCGACGACGGCGCGCACGCCCATCTGGATGAACTCCGCTCCCAGGTTGGCCGCCAGCTTGTGGAAGGCGCGCGCGTCGGCCGCGGCGTCGGTGCGCGCCAGGTGGCAGCAGTTGACGAACACCAGCTCGGGCACCCAGCGCATCTGCGCCACGTCGCCGGCGCCGAGCACGGTGGCGGGCCCGATCACCATGCCCGAGCGCGGCGCCGCGCCTTCCTCGGCCTGCCACGCGTGCACGCCGTGGCCGGCCAGGTGCAGCACGCGCCAGGCCTTCTCGTGCAGCGCGGCCAGGATCTGCGGCGGCTGGCGGCCGATCACCGGCGTCGCGCTGGCACCGGCAAGGCGCAGCTGCGCGTGCACGCGGCGCGCTTCCTCGCGCGCGCCGGGCAGCGCCGGGAACAGCGGCGAGCGCTGCAGGTCGGGGTCGCCCACCACCAGCGCGCTGAACTCGGCCGCGTGCGCCGGCCGCGGCCGGTATTCGGTGGTGACGAACTGGCGCACCATGCCGGTGGCCACCGCCAGCGGCCGGCCTTCGCGGTTCCAGCGGTCCTGCAGCAGTTCCCAGGGGAAGCGCGCCGAGTCGCGGTCGACCACCAGCACCAGCGAACGCTGGTCGGGCGCGGCGAGCTTGAATTCCAGCGGCAGCAGCATCTCGAACAGCGTCTCGGCCACCGCGCTGTCGTTGCCGGTGCTGGCCACCGCCTGCTGCACGAAGGTGTCGGCCAGCGCCACCTGGCCGGTGGCCAGCTTCGCTTCGTTGCGCGCGCGGCTGGTCGCCACCTCGAAACGCAGCTGGCCCTTCTCTTCGGTGATCTCGACGCGCTGGTCCCAGGAACGGTCGCTGTCGAAGTGGCGGCGGCGGCGGCGGCCGCTGCCTTCTTCGAGCGCGCGCGGCTGCCACTGCAGCGAGGCGCGGATGTCGCTGCGGTCGGCCAGCTCGGCCAGCGCCTGCGCGGCGGCGATTGCCACGTCTTCGTAGAGCTCGATGAACTCGACCTGCTCGATCGCCACCGGCGGGTCGACGTGCGCGGCGCGCAGGCGGCGGTTGGCGTCGAGCGCGGCGCGCAGCAGCGACTCGACCGACTCGCGCACCTCCAGCCCGGCGCCGCCGGCGCCCACCAGCAGGCAGCTCAGGCCGACGCT
>JABLTH010114960.1_pt1 | contig 11570 bp, 9 predicted proteins | sample 7875711 | NCBI WGS metagenome assembly JABLTH01 (sample SAMN14941262, study PRJNA633318) | bioreactor metagenome | isolation source: bioreactor | place: China | collected 2019-03-05 | reverse complement strand
TACGGCAGTGCGGATGGTCAGCGCGACGACCAGACGTTTCGTCCGTTCTGGAGCACCTGGAGCGGCGATGCAGGCAACTACGGGGCCTACTTTTCCCTGCGCCGGGAACAACGCGTGCTCTCTGAGCACGCCCTGCGTTACGGCACCCGCACCGGCTACATTGGCTCGGAGGTCTTTGTCTCGCTGGTGGATGAGCAGCATGCACCCTGGCAGGAGAACCTGCGCTACATCTCCGCCGAGGTGCTGTGCACCAGCCGGGATCTGCCGCTGATGCTGCAGCAGGAGCTGGGACAGTTCATTATGGCTGACTCCATGCCGGTGAAGTCGCTGACCTTGCGTAAGGGACCGACGCCGCCGCGTCCGGCGCTGGCAGAAGGGTTCAGCACCTGGCGGTTGATCAGCCAGCTACAGATGAACTACCTCAGCCTGATGGACAGTGAAAACGAAGAGGGCGCCGCCGCGCTGCGTCAGCTGTTAGGGCTGTACGCCAATCTCGCGGAGACGCCGGTTGCGCGTCAGGTAGAAGGGGTTCGTCACTGCGTGCTGGAGCCGGTTCACCGCCGCGTGCCCGAGCCGGGACCGGTCGTCTTCGCCCGTGGCATCGGCATTACCCTGACGGTGGATGAACGTGCGTTTTCCGGTGCCAGTCCCTGGCTTTTCGGTAGCGTGCTGGAGCGGCTGTTTGCCCGTCTGGTATCGATCAACAGCTTCACGGAATTCACCCTGAAAAGTCAGCAGCGCGGCGAGATCGGCTACTGGGCGCCGCGTATGGGCAAAAGGGCACTGGTATGAGCGACGTTGTCACTGCGCCACTGAAGGTCCATCGTCTGACGCCGCTGCCTGACACTTTCTGGCGCGGGGTTCGCGAGACGCCATGGCGCTACGATCTGTTCCAGCTGTTAAGGCGCATTGATGCTCAGGGCGGGGAGCGCTACCCGCTGGGGCGTGCGCCGCTGCCAAAATTCGAGCCGCTACGCCTGGGCCAGCAGCCGTCGATGAGTTTTGCACCTTCGACGGTGGCGCAGGTACGCCAGCGCGAAGGCAACGGGCTGCACGAGGTCTCCATTCTGAGCTTCGGCCTGTTTGGTCCTAACGGGCCGCTGCCGGTTCACATGACCGAGTACGCCCGCGAGCGGATCCATCATCATCAGGACACCAGCCTGAGCGCGTTTGCCGATCTGTTCCATCATCGTCTGACGCTGCTGTTTTATCGCGCCTGGGCCGATGCGCAGCCTGCCGTCTCCCTCGACCGCGCCGACAATAAACGTTTTGAGGGATATCTGGCGTCGTTGATTGGTATGGGGCAGCCCGGCCAGATGGACACAGGCAGCCTGAGCGCCCATGCCCGCTTTACCCACGCCGGACACCTGACCCGCCACGGACGGGATCCTGAAGGTCTGGAAAAAATCCTGCGTAACTATTTTAAAGCCCCGGTCAAACTGATCGCCAACGTACCGCAGTGGATGCCGCTTTCACCGCGCGAGCAGGCGCAGCTGGGAGCAGGACGCCGCGTGCCGCGGATGGGCGAATCTGCGTTTCTGGGCGTGGCGGTCCGCGACGTGCAGCATAAATTTCGCATCGAGATTGGCCCACTCAGCGCGGAAGAGTACAACCGGTTTTTGCCCGGAGAAGTATGGGTAACCGAACTGCGGGACTGGGTACGCCAGTACGCAGGGGTGGAATTTGAATGGGAAACACGGGTGATCCTGCGCGCTGACGCCGTGCAGGGCGCCACGCTCGGCAGCACCGGGCGATTGGGGTACAACACCTGGCTGGGCCTTCAGCCACAGCCTGTCCCGCGTGGCGATCTGGTGTATCGCGCAGAGCGGTAATCCTTCCGTATACCGAATCATTGTTAATGGAAACTAACATGTCAGAAATTAGCCGTGCCGTGCTTTTCGGCAAACTGGATACGCTGTTATTTACCTCTCTGGAAAGCGCCACCGCGTTCTGCAAGCTGCGCGGCAACCCCTACGTCGAGCTGGTGCACTGGCTGCATCAGTTGATGCAGCAGCAGGATGGCGATCTGCAACAGGTGATCCGTCATTTTGCCCTCGACGAACAGCAGCTGACGCGCGATATCGTGGCGGCGCTCGATGCCCTGCCACGCGGAGCCAGTTCCGTTTCCGATCTCTCCGAACATATCGACAGCGCCGTCGAGCGCGCCTGGGTCTATGGATCGCTGAAGTTTGGCGTCAGCCGTATCCGCGGCGGCCATCTGCTGATCGGCATTCTGAAAACCTGGAATCTGGCGAACGTGCTGAAGAGCATCTCGGCGCAGTTTACCCGTCTTAACGTCGAGGTGCTGATTGAGCAGTTCGATACTATCTGTGCCAACAGCAAAGAGACGCAGCAGGCCGCTGCCGCAGTGGATGCGCCAGCCGGTTCGGTGCCTGCTGCCCAGGGAACGCTGGCCCAGTATGGTCAGGACCTGACCGCCCGTGCCCGTGAAGGCAAAATTGACCCGGTAGTTGGGCGCGATGAAGAGATCCGCCAGATGATCGATATCCTGATGCGTCGTCGCCAGAACAACCCGCTGCTGACCGGGGAAGCCGGCGTCGGAAAAACGGCGGTGGTGGAAGGGCTGGCGCTGCGCATCGCCGACGGCGATGTGCCGGAGCCGCTGCAAAACATTCAGCTGTGGCTGCTGGATATCGGCATGCTGCAGGCCGGTGCCGGGATGAAAGGCGAGTTCGAAGCCCGTCTGCAGGCATTAATCAATGAAGTGCAGTCCAGCGCCACGCCAGTCATTCTGTTTATCGATGAAATCCACACCCTGATCGGTGCGGGCGGTCAGCAGGGCACCGGTGATGCCGCCAACCTGCTGAAGCCAGCGCTGGCGCGTGGACAACTGCGTACCATTGGCGCCACTACCTGGGCGGAATACAAAAAATACATCGAGAAAGATCCGGCGCTGACCCGTCGCTTCCAGACGGTGCAGGTACATGAACCCGATGAGGCCAAAGCGGTTCTGATGCTGCGCAGCACCGTGTCGCCGCTGGAGACCCACCACCAGGTCTTACTGCTCGACGAAGCGGTTAGCGCAGCCGTGAAGCTTTCGCATCGCTACATTCCAGCCCGTCAGCTGCCGGATAAAGCCGTTGCGCTGCTGGATACGGCCTGCGCCCGTGTGGCGGTGAGCCAGAGTGCACCTCCGGCGCAGCTGGAAGATTGCCTGCGCCATCTTGCGGCGCTGGACGTGGAAATTGAGATAGCGGAGCGCGAAGCGCGCGTCGGTGCAGGGGAATCTGAGCGCGTCACGGCATTAACCGCAGAGCGTGACGCGTATGAGGCCAAACGTGAGGCCCTGGCCCGGCGCTGGGAAGACGAGCGTAGCCTGGTGCAGGAGATCATTCGCCTGCGTGCCGCACTGTTTGCGGCGGGCGATGACGATACCGCTGAGCTGCGCAGCCAACTGGCAGAGCAGCAGCAGGCGCTGAACGCCTTACAGGGTGATGAACCGCTGCTGTTTGCCGCTGTGGATGAAAACGTGGTGGCGGCCGTAGTCTCTGACTGGACCGGCATCCCGCTGGGCCGGATGGTGAAAAACGAGATTGATGCGGTACTGAACCTCGCCGACACGCTGAACCAGCGGGTGATTGGCCAGCGTCACGGTCTGGATCTGATTGCCCGCCGGGTGAAAACCTCCCGGGCAAAACTCGACGATCCGAACAAGCCGGTTGGCGTGTTTATGCTCTGTGGCCCGTCCGGCGTGGGGAAAACCGAAACCGCGCTGGCGCTGGCGGAGTCGCTGTACGGTGGGGAGCAGAACGTCATCACCATCAACATGAGTGAATTCCAGGAAGCGCACACCGTTTCCACCTTAAAAGGTGCACCCCCGGGATACGTCGGGTATGGTGAAGGCGGGGTGTTAACCGAGGCCGTCCGTCGCCGTCCTTACAGCGTGGTGCTGCTGGACGAAATCGAAAAAGCGCACCCGGACGTACATGAGATCTTCTTCCAGGTCTTCGACAAAGGCTGGATGGAGGACGGCGAAGGTCGTCACATTGATTTCCGTAATACGATTATTATTCTGACGTCTAACGTCGGGACCGAGCTTATCAGCGCCATGTGTGCCGATCCGGAACTGATGCCGGAGCCGGAGGCGTTAAGCGGGGCGCTGCGCCAGCCGCTGCTGGAGGTGTTCCCACCGGCGCTGCTGGGCCGTCTGCTGGTGGTGCCGTACTATCCGCTGAGCGACGCGATGCTGGGGCAGATTGTTCGCCTGCAGCTCAAACGCATTCAGCGTCGGCTGGAAGAGAATCACAATATTATTTCCGAGTTTGATGACAGCGTTGTAGAACAGATTGTTCAGCGCTGTACCGAGGTGGAATCAGGTGGACGTATGGTGGATGCGATCCTGACCAACACCTTGCTGCCTCAGATGAGTCAGATATTACTTACCGCCAGCCGCAGCGACGAGCAGTACCGACGTCTGCATGTCACCTGCGAGCAGGGCGAGTTTCACTGTCAGTTTGCCGCGTAATAATCATCAAGAGAACTGTAAAAGATGACGGATAATGATAACAATCGGACTGTCCCAAACGCGCTCCCGGTCGGGTATCGCTTCAACGAGTTTGAAATTAAAGAGGTGATTGGCGGCGGCGGATTCGGCATCGTCTATCGCGCCTGGGATCACCAGCTCGAACGCACTATCGCTATCAAAGAATTTATGCCTTCCTCGCTCGCCGTGCGCGGCGACGACATGACGCTGGTACTGCGCAGCGAACGCTTTGGCAAAGCGTTTTCGGCGGGGCTGAACAGCTTCATTCAGGAAGCCCGCCTGCTGGCGCGCTTCAACCACCCGAACCTGCTGCACGTGTTGCGCTTCTGGGTGCAAAACGATACGGCTTACATGGGCACGCTGTTTTACAGCGGCACCACGCTTTCTCGCCTGCGCGAGGAGAAGCCGGAGCTGATTAACGAGGCATGGATCCGTCGTACGCTGCCGATGCTGTTTGGCGCAATCAAGACCATCCATGACGAGGGCTATCTGCACCGCGATATTTCGCTGGATAACATTCAGATCCAGGATAACGGCCTGCCGGTGCTGCTGGACTTCGGCTCCGCGCGTCGCACCATCGGTAACCTCTCTGACGAAACCGAAACCATGCTGCGTCCGGGCTTTGCGCCTATCGAGCAGTACACCGACGACAACGAAAGCGAGCAGGGACCGTGGACGGATATCTACGCGCTCGGCGCGGTGCTGCGCACCCTGATCGTGGGCTCACCGCCGCCGGTCAGCGTGGTGCGTTCTATTCAGGATACCTGCAAACCGCTGGCGGAAATCCAGCCGCAGGGGTACTCCCTGTCGCTGTTGCAGGCTATCGACCGTGCCCTGGCGTTGCACATGGAAGACCGTCCGCAGTCTATTGATGAGTTCGCGGCGTTAATCGAGATGCCGGTCGCCGGTATCGATGACGTGCTGACTGCTAAAAAACCGGGCACCATGCTGGTGCCGGTGGAAGAAGAGGCACCGGCTTCGGCGTTTGACTGGCGTCGTTACAAGATCCCCGGGATGGTTACCGCGGGTGTGCTGGTCGGGGTGGTCGCTGGCGCGATGCTGTTCAGCGGCGGCCACGATGCGCCAGAGCAGGCTGCGCAAGCGCCGGAAGCATCCCGCACGACGGAAACCGCATCGAACGCGCCAGATGTCAAACCGGAGACCGCTAAGGTAAGCGAACAAGCGGCAACGCCTGCGACAGCGCAACCGACGCCGCCACCGGTTGAAGCCAGCCCGATTGCTCTGGTCTACATTCGCATCCTTGACGGCGAGACGTTGAAAGTGAACGGCGAGCCGAAAGCGCTGCGTCCGGCGAACAACGGCTATGCATCGCTCAAGCTGCCGGCGGGTGAGGTGAGCATTGAACTGCAGGGCAACGGCAGAACCCGTAGCCAGACGCTGGATATCGTGAAGCCTGGCACCTGGCTGGTGAATCCGTAAACAAGGCGAAAAGGGACTGGTAACAGGACGGAGCGAATGTACAACATAAAATTTGTCTATCTTTTCAGCGAGAACGTCTCGCCCGCGCTTTTTGCGAAAATTATCCGCCCGTCCGTTGCCGGGCAGTGGATTATGTCGGTGCCCGACAATTCGCTGCGCTCGCTGTTTACACGTTACGACTTGCTGCACTCCATCACTGGCGCGAATCCTTACCAGTCCGGGCGCGATATCCGTAAGCTGATTGTGCAGGATCTCGACATGGGCAGAGTGGTGGCGATCGACGAGAGCTATCGTAACTGGTCGTCAGTGACGGAGATATTTTATATCAATGCTGATGGCCGTCTGCAGGCTGCCTCGCTGGACGGTCTGGGCTGGTACCCGGTGAGTACAATTGTCGACCGCTACGAAACCATGGTGCGAACCTATGGCTCCCGCCCTGCGCCAACGGTGCTGCCGAAACAGGTAGTCAAATCCAAAGCGGCACAGATGCCGGATGAGCCGACGCCGGGCAAAGACGGTAAAACCTATGCGGCACAGCTGGAGAATATGACCAAAGCTGAACGCTGGCAGGCGCGTAAGGATCTGATTGCGAAGGGGAGTAATAGCCTCTATCCGGATGCGCAAATCGCGGCTAAGCGGCTGGCGGCGAATAATATCGCGGTTGAGAAAGCGAAGCTGGCAGAGAATGTGTATAAGACCGTGAACCCGCTTGAGGCCACGCCGGGAGTACCGGAGGGGTGGAAGGATATCAGTAATGATGCGGGTGCTTTGCAAAAGTTTGGCCTTAAAAGCAAAGATCTTTTCGATAGAGCTGACTCACCTGATTTTCTGTCACGCGTATATCAGCCTGATCCGGGTGTATTCGGTAAAGACATGAATTCGACGCTGGTTTTTAGAGGATCGAGGGACCCGGGGTTGCCATCGCTTTCAGAGCATCTGGACTCGCTGCGAAATAAAAATGGATTCGCCTCAATAAAAAATGGTGCCGACTGGGCGAATAACTTTAAGCAAGGAATAGGGTTTGAAGCACCTTATTACCGCAGTGCAGTGCAACTGGGTGAAAAAATAGCAATGTCTTCCCAGCCGATTGATATTGCTGGTCATTCTTTAGGGGGCGGCTTGGCCTCGGCAACGTCTATAGCAAGTGGAAAAGCGGCCTGGACATTTAATGCGTCAGGGTTAAATAGCGGGACAGTAGAAAAATATGGCGGACGTTTATTGGGAAGCGCTGAAAACATACAGGCCTACCGCGTCAAAGGAGAGTTGCTGACTAAAATTCAGGAAGTCGATCTTGTTGAGGACTTCAAAATGGTGAGAGGACATGTTCCGTCCTTAATCGCTAAAGAAGAGTTGTCAGCACTGGCACCTGATGCCGCAGGTATTCCTCATGATCTGCCTGGTGGGGTTGGTGGAGCACTCGACAGGCACGGGATTGGACAAGCCATTAATTGTATAGAACAGCAAAAAGACGAAGATATTTCGATAATCAGGAGTCGTTTGTGAATAAGCTTTTTGTATCCTTTTTCGTGATTCTATTTTCATTGCTGATTCAGGGGTGTAAACAAGATATGGATCTAAATCCACAAGATTATTTCAGCGGTCAGCAACTGGTTCTGGCTGAAGATATTCAGCATGGCGATATTGACGGTGTTGAAAAACTTGCGCCGCAAACTGATCTTAACAAACCAGGTAAGCAAGACATGACGCTTCTGTTTTGGGCGCTTGGTAACAGTATCAATGACAATAAAACTCCTTCTCGATTAAAAATCGTCACTTTATTGGTTAAGTCTGGTGCTGATCCCCTGCAACCGAGGCCGCAGGGTAAAAGCAGTCCCGCTGAGTTTGTATTGAATGCGGACAGTGCAGATTGGATCAATGCTTTACTCGACGGGGGATTATCGCCTGACGCTAAAGATAAAACGTTTCATGAGCCTATAATTTTTGAAACCATCAAAGCAAAAAATACGGACACGCTTGAGGCTCTGCTGGATCGAGGGGCAAACATTAATATCACTGATTCACTAAACAGTACATTATTGTTTGAAGCCTTAAACTATCATGCTTACGATCACGTAATGCTACTGCTGAAACGGGGTGCTGATACAGAAATTAGAGCCAAAAATGGCTGGACGATGGGTAACCAACTCCAACGCTATCTTGAAAGAGCTAAAGAAGGTAGTGATGAGTATAAAAAACTTAACGAAATAAAAGAACTCCTTATTCAACATGGCGGTAAATGGCCACCTGCGCCAGTAAAACAATGATAAGCAGTAGGATATACGTTCAATATATTATATGGAATTGACGTGAAAATACGGTTAATTGCTAGCCTCACAGTGGTTTTCATTTTTCTGATACAGGGATGTAGACAAAATTCGGATTTGAATCCCGAAGATTACTTTAGCGGCCAGCAGCTTATTCTGGCGCGGGCGATTGAAAGCGGCAATATGGATGAAGTCAAAAAATTTCTTCCGAAAACCGATCTCAATAAACCCGGTCAACATGATATGACGCTACTTTTTTGGGCGTTGACGAATACACTTTATGATAAGAAAACGCAACCGCGCTTACATATCATGACCGAACTAATAAAGGCCGGTGCCGACCCGCTTCAGCCAAGACCCAATGGAAAAAGTAGCCCGGCAGAGTTTGTACTTATGGCCGACAGTGGAGACTGGATAAAGGCGATGCTGGATGGGGGATTATCTCCGAATGCGAAAGATTACGTTTTTAATAAACCAATTATTTTTCAAACTCTGGAAGCGAAAAACACCGAGACACTAAAAGCAATGCTTGACCGGGGCAGCAATATCGACATAACGGATTCCCTGGGTGAGACTCTGCTGATAAATGCTTTCGATTTTCATTCCTACGATCATGTTTTCCTTTTACTTGAGCGTGGGGCTGATCCTGACATTCGTGCTGATAACGGGTGGGCCTTAGGAAATCAGTTGCAGCGTTTTCTTGAAAGAGCGAAAAAAGACAGTGACGAGTATAAAAACCTTATCGCTATTAAAGAATCACTTATCCGACATGGTGGTAAGTGGCCACCCGAGCCGGTCAAAAGAGGGATTGAGTGAACATAAACGCAAAAAATAAAATACTCTATTTCTGGGGCATTATGGATGTCATCGGCATTGTGTTTTATTTTGTCGGCCCATACCACTTGCTTCAGTCATGGTGGGATTCTACCGGTGGGAATTTTGGTGTCATCATCTTCATGCTGATAGCAGGAGGGGTAAACGGTTTATTGACGGGTCTTTTTTACCTCGTATACCTTCTGTGGCCGGTTTCATTACTCTTTTCTGCCTGGTTTTTTTTCACAACTCACCGAGATGCCGTCCGGTTTGCTCTGGCGCAGGAAGTGCTACGCCTGCTCACCCTGAGTTGTTCGGTAACCTTGTTCCCGATGATTATTGTCGGTCTCGGAATGAGTGTTATATCTCTTAATATCACGCTGTTCATTTTGTCGGAAATAGTAAAAATTGGCTCGCTCATATTTGTCATGAAAAAATGGGATGCGGGTGATGGGGTAAACAAACTTTTACCGTTAACTGAACGGGACTATATCGAAAGGGCCCTCAGACTGGCGCAAAAAAGATATGCGGAAATTAATGGCAAGTACCCCAGGGAGCCAATTTTACATATGTATGATGAGATTGTGCAGCAGTTACGCATTCTGAAAAAGATTGTGATCAAAAACAAAGCTGACAAATCCGTATTAAAGAGAATGACTTTTGGCATTTATGCGGTCAGAGAATTTGAAAACTCAGATGAGCTCTTTTTCGAGAGACTGACGGAAGCATGGTATATCGCAGATCAACGTCTCCGTGGCGTTAAAGTGAAATTACCGCATGAAGTGGATCCTGACTATGTTCAGAAACAATGCGTACTGGCGGAAAAATACCCTGACGAGTTTTGAGAGTTATTGATATCATTTCCTCAATATATCTTTCCTCCTGAAGGATCCATAATGGTCGATCTACACAGCGAAGATGCGGTAATTAATCACTATGCAGACCGCTACCGCAATCTTATGCCGTTAAACCCCAGGAAGGTGTCACGGCAAAAGAGTTCCGATAACGTCTGGGATGAAACATTGCCGCTCGTCACAACGGAGGTCGTTTCGCGCGATAACGCGCTCGGTGCCTTAGTGGGATTGGCCGTTGGCGATGCCGTCGGGACAACGCTTGAATTTAAAGCACGGGATAGCGAAAACGTTAGTGATATGCAGGGTAGTGGTCCCTTCATGTTAAACGCGGGTGAATGGACAGACGACACATCCATGGCTTTGTGTGTGGCAGAAACCTATCTTGCCGAAAATCGAATGAATACAGATACCCTTAGAAAGTTCCTTCTGAGGTGGTATCAAACTGGAGAGAACAGCAGTAACGGACGTTGTTTCGATATTGGCAATACAACGCGTTTCGCTCTGGAACAATATCTACATGTTGGGCCTTCCTGGTACGGTAACACGGAGAAACATACCGCGGGGAATGCCGGACTTGTTCGCCAGGCTCCTGTGTCGATCTTCCGCCGAAAGTCACTCAGGGCGATTTATTTTGAATCGCAGGCACAGAGCAGAGCAACTCACGGGGCGGTAGAATCTATCGATGCATGTCAATTTTTGGGGCTGATTCTGCATCATCTGATTAATGGTCATCAAAAAGAAGAGGCATTTTCACCCCATGTTTTTCCTTTGTGTGCACGGGTCATGATAATCAACGCGGGTGAGTACAAGCATAAAGCCCGTCATCAGATTCGTTCCAGCGGTTATGTAATCGATACGCTTGAAGCAGCAATGTGGGCGGTATGGAATACGGATAATTTCCGTGATGCGATCCTTCTTGCCGCCAATCTCGCGGATGATGCCGATAGCGTCGCGGCAACGGCAGGGCAACTTGCCGGTGCATTGTATGGTTATTCTGAGATACCGCAGGACTGGAAAGACAAACTGGTACAACATGAACGTATTGCTGCGCTGGCGAGTGATTTGTTTGACAGAGCACCAGAGGACAACTTTCTCTAGTACGGGAGTTAAAGGAGAAGCGTGGATAAACAAAGTTATACAGCGATGGATTATATTGAAAATGCCCTCGACGTTATTCAGGAGCGAAAGTCTATTCATCCTTCTTTTTCTTTGTATAACGTGGCTGAAAAACAAGTGGCGTATGTCAGGGATATCCTGACAGGAAAGAATAAAGATAAAAGTAAACTCCATACGTTAAATCTTGGCGCTATGGCTGCAAAAGAATTTGAAACTACCGATGAAGAGCTTGCCCGGCATCTGTCAAATATAAACTACATCGCTTCGCAGATGGCTCAAGGGTTAAAAGTTATTCTTCCTCATGAGCAGGATAATGAATAACTAAAAAGGCAAAAGCGGTATCGAAATTAAGCAGACGGTGACTTGTGCATATCCCAAAACGTCGTGTCAAAAATCTCGTCTTTGTTGATACATTTATTTAGCATAAAACATTACGGAATATCGATTATGCTCAACCGAATTACCGTCCAGCTCCCGGTCGAGGGGCTGCTCTTCTGGAAACTCTCCGGCCGCGAGGCGATGTCCGAGTCGTTCGCCCTGACGCTGACCCTGCTCGGCACGGATGCGCGTATCGACCGC
>JABLTH010038397.1_pt1 | contig 11570 bp, 10 predicted proteins | sample 7875711 | NCBI WGS metagenome assembly JABLTH01 (sample SAMN14941262, study PRJNA633318) | bioreactor metagenome | isolation source: bioreactor | place: China | collected 2019-03-05 | reverse complement strand
CGGCACCACGGTGCCCGGCGGCCCCACCTACCGCGAAGCGCAGCTGTGCATGGAGATGATCGCCGACACCGGCCGCCTGGCCAGCCTGGACGTGATGGAACTCAACCCGGCGCTGGACGTGCGCAACAAGACGGCGCAGCTGGCGGTGGACCTGATCGAAAGCCTGTTCGGGAAGAGCACGCTGATGCGCGAAACCCGCTAGCCCCCGGGCTGCTGCGCGCATTCCTCGAACGCACGCACCTTGCAGCGGGCGCAGACCTCGGGGTCCAGCCGCGGCACGATGCTGGCGATGGCGCTGCGCTTGTCGCCGAACACGTGGCCGGGGCCGAGCCTTTCCATGAAGCCGCGGCGCTCGAAGGTGGCCACCACCTCCGGCCGCGGGCGGTGGAAGTAGAGGTCGCCACCCATCGCCAGCCGGCGCAGGTGCTCTTCCTCCCACAGCGTGGCGCCTGCGTAGTCGACGAAGTTCATGCTCTTGGCCATCACCAGCAGGTGGCGCTGCGGCGCCGGCGCGGCGCGCAGCTGGTGCAGGCGTTCGGAGACATGGGCGACGGCGCCGAAGTAGACCGAGCCTTCCATGCGCAGCAGCTTGAGCTGCGGACACTCGGGCAGCGGCGGGTCGGCCGAGACCTGCATCGCGCGCCCGGGCTGCCCCGCGCTGGCGGGCGCGAAGGCCATGGTGCGCAACGCCGGGCGCGAGGTGCGCATCAGGTAGGCCACGAGCGACAGGCCGACGCCGCCCAGCACCGCCTCCTGCAGCGGCAGCACCAGCATGGCGGCGAAGGTGGCGCCGGCGATGGCCGCCTCGGTGCGGTCCTGCTGCAGCAGGTGGCGCCAGCGCTCGACGTCGATCAGCGACCAGGCCACCCACCCCAGCAGGCCGGCCACCGCCGCCATCGGCACCCAGGCGATGAGCGGCGCGGCCGCGAGCGCGATCACCAGCACCAGGACGCCGGCGAAGACACCCGCCATCGGCGTGCGCGCGCCGGCCTCCAGGTTGGGCAGCGAGCGGTTGAGCGAGCCGCTGACCACGAAGCAGGAGAAGAACGAGCCGGCCAGGTTCGACAGCCCCTGCCCCAGGCACTCGCGGTTCACGTCCAGCGCGTGGCCGGTGCGCGACGCCAGCGCCTTCGCGATGGCGATGCTCTGCCCCAGCGCCACGATGGTGAGGGCGAACGAGATGCCGGTCAGACGCGAGACGTCGGCCCAGGCCAGCGGCGGCACCTGGAACACCGGCCAGGCCTGCGGCAGCTGGCCGACGAACTCCTGCGTCAACCCGCCATGGCGTGCAGCCGCCCAGGCCGCCGCCGAAGCAAGCGCCAGCGCCAGCAGCATGAAGGGCCCGCGCCGCCAGAGCAGGCGCAGCAGCAGCACCAGCACCAGCGTGCCGGCCGCGAAGGCGGCAGCCAGCAGGTCGCGCCGCACCGAGTCGGCCGCGTGCAGCGCGATCAGCACCGCGGCGCCGCTGGTGAAGCCCAGCATCACCGAAGGCGAGATGAAGTTGGCCACCTGCCCCAGGCGCAGCAGCGCGACGGCGGTCTGGATGAGGCCGACGCCGAAGGTGGCCACCAGCGCCAGCTGCAGGTATTCGGGGCTGCCGCGCGCGGCCAGCGGCGCCAGCATGGCCGCCAGTGCCAGCGAGACCGCGTTCGTCGGCCCCGACAGCGCGTGCCGGCTCGAACCCGCCAGCGCCGCCACGATGCAGGGCACGATCGAAGCGTAGACGCCCCAGGCCGGCGGCAGCCCGGCCAGCGCCGCGAACGCGATGCCCTGCGGCAGCGTGAGCACCGCCCCCAGCAGGCCGGCCATCGCGTCGGCGCGCAGGGTCTGCCGGTTCGTCTCCTCGACCCAGGGCCCGAACACGCGCACCGCCAGCGCCCGGGCCTTCTTCTCTGCCGCCATGCGGGCGAGCGTAGCACCGACCCGCATGGCGCCCGGGCGGCAGCGGCCGTAGAGTGTTGCGATGACTTCCCGCCGCCGCGCCCTTTCGCTCTGCCTGGCCGCCGCGCTGCCCTTGCGTTCACAGGCGCAGGCGGCCACGCCCATCCGCCTCATCGTGCCCTTCACGCCCGGCACCGGCATCGACCTCATCGCGCGCACCGTGGGCCCGCGCCTTTCCGAACGGCTGGGCCGCCCGGTGGTGGTGGACAACCGCGCCGGCGCTTCCGGCAACCTGGGCACCGAAGCGGTGGTGCGCGCGGCGCCCGACGGCGGCACCCTGCTGGTGACGGTGAACACCCTGGTGATGAACCGCGCGCTGTTCCCGAAGCTCGGCTTCGACCCGGTGCGCGACCTCGAGCCGGTCACGCTCACCAGCTGGGGCCAGCTGCTGCTGGTGACGCACAAGGCCAGCGGCATCGGCAGCGCGGCCGACTTCGTGGCGCGCGCGCGCGCCAACCCGGGCCGCCTGAACTACGCCAGCCCCGGCAACGGCACGCCGCACCACCTGGCGATGGAACTGGTGAAGAGCGAAGCGCGCCTGTTCGTCACCCACATCCCCTACCGCGGCACCGGCCCGGCGGTGACCGACTTGCTGGGCGGACAGGTCGACCTGATGTTCCTGCCCATCCACGTGGCGCTGCCGCACGTGCGCAGCGGCGCGCTGAAGGCGCTGGCCATCAGCAGCGACAAGCCTCACCCGCTGCTGCCCGAGGTGCCGCCGCTGCGCAGCCTGGGCCTGGGCAACCTCGACGTCGACATGTGGTACGGCATGCTCGCACCCAAGGGCACGCCGCGCGCCTTCCTGGACAAGCTGAACGAGGAACTGAAGGCCATCCTCGCGCTGCCGGAGGTGAAGACCGCGTTCGAGACCCAGGGCATGACGCCGGCCAGCAGCACGCCGGCCGCGTTCCAGTCGCTCATCGAGAAGGACGCCCAGCGCTGGGCGCGCGTGATCGAGGCCCAGCGCATCCAGGCCGACTGATGGCGGCGATGGACATCGCCATCGCAGGCGCCGGTCTCGGCGGGCTGGCCGCCGCCGCGGTGCTGCTGCAGCGCGGCCACCGCGTGCGCGTCTACGAGCAGTCGGCCACGCCGGGCGAGGTGGGCGCGGGCATCCAGATGAGCGCCAACGCGATGAAGGTGCTCGACGCGCTCGACCTGCGCGCCGCGCTGGAACCGCAGGCGGTGCGGCCGAAGGCCTTCGAGTTCCGCCGCTTCGACAGCGGCGAGCCGCTGCACCGCATTTCGCTCGGCGAAGCGCACGAGCGCGCCCACGGCGCCCCCTACTTCCAGCTGCACCGCGCCGACCTGCACGCCGCGCTCTGGCGCCGCGTGCGGGCGCTGGACGCGCAGGCGCTGGTGGCGGGCGCGCGGCTGGTGTCGTTCGAGGAAGACGCGCAGGAAGTGCGCCTGGCCTTCGAAGGCGCGCCGCCGGCGCGCGCGCAGCTGCTGGTGGGCGCCGACGGCATCCGCTCCGCGGTGCGGCGCGTGGTGGTGGGCGAGGACCGCCCGGTCTTCACCGGCCAGGTGGCCTGGCGCTGCACCGTACCCACCGAACGCATTGCGCCCGCGCTGCGCACCGACGTCGTCTCCACCATCTGGTGCGGGCCGCGCAACCACGCGGTGACCTACTGGCTGCGCGGCGGCTCCCTGCTCAACTTCGTCGGCTGCGTCGAACGCGAATGGGAAGAGGAGTCGTGGACCGCACGCCGCCCCTGGGCCGAACTGGACGCCGACTACGCCGGCTGGCACCCGATGGTGCGCGCCGTCGTCGACGCGGTCGACCGCGACCAGTGCTTCCGCTGGGCGCTGAACCACCGCGCGCCGGTGCAGCGCTGGAGCAGCGGCCGCGCCGCCCTGCTGGGCGACGCCGTGCACGCCACCCTGCCCTACATGGCGCAGGGCGCGGCGATGGCGATCGAGGACGCCGCCGTGCTGGCGCGCGCGCTCGAACTGCCGCTGCCGCTGGCCGAGCGGCTGCGCCGCTACGAAGGCCACCGCGGCCCGCGCACCGCGCGCGTGGTGCGCGAGAGCAGCGAGATGGGCGAGCTCTACCACATCGTCGACGCCGACGCGATGCGGCGCGCCTTCGTCGAGCGCGACATCGCGAAGTCGCGCAACGAGTGGCTGTACCCCTACGACCCCTGGACCGCGGCGCTGGCCTGAAGCGGCGCGCGAGGCGCCCCCCCCTGTTCGAAGCCCTGCGCGCCCGCCGGTCCTGTCCGGGCGCGGGGCCCGCTTCTCGTCTTCACGGAGGCACTCACGGGCGGCGCGCCGCGCCGTGGCTGCGCCCCCTCCACACACCCGAAGGTCAGCCTCATGAAGCCCTCTCGCGTTCGCCCCCTGCTCGCCGGCCTGTCCCTCTGGACGCTGGCCTGCGCGTCCCACGCCCAGTGCACGCCCATCACCGCGGTGCCCACCGCGATCACGCAGAGCGGCGTGTACTGCCTCACCGCCAACCTGACGAACACCGCCGTCCACGCGCCCGCCATCAACGTGAGCGCGAGCGCGGTCAGGATCGACTTCCAGGGCTACCGCCTGCAGTGGTCGGGCAGCACCAGCTCCGGCAACCCTGCCGTGCTGGTGGGCGCGGGCCTGTCCAACGTGATGGTGCGCAACGGCCTGATCAGCGGCTTCACGACCGCGATCGACAGCGCCGGCGCCGGGACCGTGGTCGAGGACATGCGGCTCCACAACAACGACCTCGGCATCGCCCTCCGCTTCGGCGGCGAAGGCAGCCTGATCCGGCGCAACAGCATCCGCCTGGGCAACGGGCTGCTGGTGGAGGGCGCCAACAGCTCCAGCGTCGACCCGAACACGGGGTCGGTGCGGATCGTCGACAACGACATCTTCGGGCCGCCGTTCACCTCTGGCGGCCCCGGCTACAACGGCATGTTCATCCAGAGCAAGAACGCCTTCGTCGTCGGCAACCGCCTCGGACGCCTGTACTCCGGCATCTGGTTCGACCTGCTGACCCAGGGCGGCGGCAAGTACCGCGACAACGTCAGCGTCAACGTGACGGTCCCCTACACCGGCGGCACCGACATCGGCAACAACAACTGACGCGGTTGCGCGCGGCGGCGGCCTTCAAGCCGGCGGGCGCACCCAGCGGTCCCAGGCACGCGCGTCCACCGGCCGGCCCCACAGGTCCAGCCGCACCGGTGTGCCCGCGTGCACCTCGTTCGCCGCCGGCCCGCGCACGTAGCCCAGCGCGACGCAGCGGCCGGCGGCGCGGCTCCAGCCGGCCGACGACAGTTCGCCCACCGGCTGGCCGTCGACGAGGATGGTCTCGCCGCCCCACACGTAGGGCTCCGGCGCGTCGAGCACGAAGGCGAGCAGCTTCTTGGCGCTTGGCTGGCCCTGCAGCGCGAGCAAGGCGTCGCGGCCGATGAAGGGCGAAGGCTTGTCCAGCTTCACCCCCACCGTGAGTCCGGCCTCGAAGGGCGTCTCGTCCGGCCCCAGCTCGGCGCCCCAGGCGCGGCGGCCGGCTTCGATGCGCAGCGCGTCCAGCGCGTAGTAGCCGGCGTCGGCCAGGCCCAGCCCGTCACCCGCTTCTCGCAGCACGCCTTCGACATGGCGCGTCATCTCCACCGGCACATACAGCTCCCAGCCGGGCCCGCCGACGTAGCTCATGCGCGCGGCGCGCACGCGCGCGTGGCCGAGGTCGATCTCCTTCGACTCGCCCAGCTTCGCCGGCGGCGCGTCGGGGCCGCAGCGCGCCAGCAGCGCGGCCGCGTTCGGGCCCATCAGCGACAGCACGCAGGTCAGCGCGCTCACGTCGGTGAGCGTCACGTGTTCGTGCGCCGCGACGTGGCGGCCGATCCAGTCGGCGTCGCGCGTGGCCTGCGCGCTGCCGGTCAGCAGCCAGAAGCGCTGCTCGTCCAGCCGCAGCACGGTGAGGTCGCTCTCGAAGCCGCCGCGTGCGTTGAGCATCGGCGTGTAGACCATGCGGCCGGCCGCCACGTCCACCTCGTTGGCGCACAGGCGCTGCAGCAGCGCCAGCGCGTCGCGGCCCTGCAGCAGCAGCTTGCCGAACGAGCTCTGGTCGAACAGCGCCACCGCTTCGCGCACCGCGCGCTGCTCTTCGATCACCCAGTCCAGCCAGCCCGGCCGGCCCAGGCCGTGCTCCGGCCGCGGCGCCGCGGCCGGGCGGCGGAAGTAGTTCGCCCGCTCCCAGCCGAACTTGCTGCCGAACTCGGCGCCGCGCGCCGCCAGGCGGTCGTACAGAGGGCTGGTGCGCAGCGGGCGCACCGTCTCCAGCTCCTGGCGCGGCCAGCGCATCGCGTAGTGCAGGCCCAGCGTCTCGCCGGTGCGTTCGGCCAGCGCCTTGCGGTTGGCCATGAAGGGGGCGAAGCGGCGGATGTCGACGTCCCACAGGTCCATCGGCGCCTCGCCGTTCAGCACCCACTGCGCGATGAGCTGCCCGGCGCCGCCGCTGTTGGCGATGCCGGCCGAGTTGAAGCCGGCGCAGACGAAGAAGCCCGCCAGCTCGGGGGCTTCGCCGAGGATGAAGTTGCCGTCGGGCGTGAAGCTCTCGGGCCCGTTGAGCAGCATCTTGATCGGCGCCGTCTCCAGGCAGGGCGCACGGTGGATGGCGTTGTTCATGAGGATCTCGAAGTGGTCCCAGTCCTCGCCCAGCAGCTGGAACTGGAAGTCGCTCGGGATCGGGTCCACCATCCAGGGCTTGGCCCTGGGCTCGAAGCCGCCCATCACGAGGCCGCCCACCTCTTCCTTGAAGTAGATGAGGCCGTCGGGGTCGCGCACGACGGGCGTCATGGGGTGCACGCCTTCGATGCGGTCGGTGACGACGTAGAAGTGCTCGGCCGGGAACAGCGGCACCGTCACGCCGGCCAGGCGGCCGAACTGGCGCGCCCACTGGCCGGCGCAGTTGATCAGCACCTCGCAGCGCACATCCCCCTGAGAGGTGCGCACGCCGGCGACGCGGCCGTTCTCGACCACGACGCCGGTGACTTCCACGCCTTCGAGCAGCTTCGCGCCACGGTTGCGCGCGCCCTTGGCGAGCGACATCGTCAGGTCGGCCGGGTTCGCCTTGCCGTCGCCCGGGATCCACATGCCGCCCTGCAGGTCGTCGGTGCGCATGAAGGACACGCGTTCGCGCACCTGGTCCGGCGTGATCAGGTGCACTTCCACGCCGAAGCTGCGCGCCAGCGCGGCCTGCTTCTGCAGCACCTGCCAGCGCTCGGGCGTGCGCGCCACGTTGACGCTGCCGCATGGCTTCCAGCCGGTGGCCAGGCCGGTCTCGGCTTCGAGCGTGCCGTACAGCTCGATGCCGTACTTGGACATGCGTGTCATCGTGCGGCTGGGCCGCATCTGGCCCACCAGCCCGGCGGCGTGCCAGGTGGTGCCGCAGGTCAGCCGCCCCTGCTCGAGCAGCAGGACGTCGCGTTCGCCGGCCTTGGCCAGGTGGTAGGCGGTGGAACAGCCGGCGATGCCGCCGCCGACGATGACGATGCGCGCGTGGGTGGGAAGCTGCATGCGCCGAAGGCTAGCGCATGTGGCGGCGCCCGATCAGGCCACGCTGGCGTAGCGCGGGAACCGGACCTCCACCCGCAGCCCGCCCAGCGGCGAACGGCCCAGTTCGATGGCGGCGCGGTGCGCGCGCACGATGCTGGCGACGATGGACAGGCCCAGTCCCACGCCCATGCCCTGCACGCCCTCGCAGCGGTAGAAGCGCTGGAAGACGCGTGCGCGCTCGGCGTCGGGAATGCCGTCGCCGGAGTCGTCGACGCGCAGCACCGTCGATTCGTCGTCGTCGTGGAAGTCGATGCTGATGCGGCCGGCGTCCGGCGTGTGGCGCATCGCGTTGGCCACCAGGTTGCGCAGCAGGGTCTGCAGCCCCACGCGGTCGGCCTGCAGGCGCGGCGTCGCCAGTTCGCAGGCGACTTCGATCCTGCGCCGCTCGGCGTCGGTCAGGAAGTCGGCCAGCACCTCGGCGCAGGCCTCGTCCAGCGGCACCTGCCCCAGGGGCTCGGTGGCCGCCGGCATGCCGTCGGCGCGCGTCAGGTGCAGCAGCTGGGTCGACAGCCGCGAGCAGCGGTCGACGCTGGCCATCAGCGCCCCCGCCCGTTCCGTCCGCTCGTCTTCGCCGACCGTGCGCGCCAGCACCTGGGCCTGCACGCGCATCGCCGCCAGCGGGGTGCGCAGTTCGTGCGCCGCCAGGGCGGTGAACTCGCGCTCGCGTTCCAGGGTCTGGCGCATACGTTCCATCAGGCTGTTCATCGCGCCGACGAAGGGCGACAGTTCGCCCGGCGCGTCGGCCACCTGCAGCGGCGCCAGGTCGTGCGCAGCTCGGTTGCGGATCTCGGCCGAGGCGCCGCGCACCGACCTGAAGGCCCGGTTGACGAGCCAGCCCGTGCCCAGCAGCAGGGGCACGAACGAGAGCAGGAACGAGACCGACGCCCAGGCGACGAAGCGTTGCGACAGCGCCGCGGTCTCGCCGGTGAGGTCGATCACCTGGATCGTCATGTCCAGGCCCGGCGAACGCACCGCGTAGACGTCGCGCTGGACGTCGTCCAGAGGCACCTCGTGCAGGCCGAGCAGTCCCAGGTCCAGGTAGGGCCGGTCGGGGCGCGCCCGCATGCTGCGCAGCAGGAGCCGGCCTTCGCGGTTCCAGATCTGGTAGGCGTAACGGTTGCCGAGCGTGACCTCGGTCTCGTGGTGCACGGTGCCGGGCAGGCCGTCCTTCATGTCGGCCTGCACTTCGCTGAGCTCGTGGCTGGCGAAGCGCATCACCGTGTTGGCCAGGAAGTACAGGTTCTCGTGGCAGAGGCGTTCGGTCTCCTCCTCGGCGACGACCAGGATCGCCGCGCCGCCGCACAGCCAGGCCACGAGCACGGCTCCGCCGCACAGCATCAGCATGCGGCGCCGGAGCGACCATCGGCGTTCATGCGACACGGTGGAGGCTCCCTTCTTCGCACAGCTCGGCCGCGGAGGCGACCCGGTAGCCGACGCCGCGCACCGTCTTGATGGCGCCCGCGCCGAGCTTGCGCCGCAGCTGGTAGATGAACACCTCCAGCGCGTTGCTGCTGGGGTCGTCGTCCCACCCGTAGAGCGCCTCCTCGAGCGCGCGCCGGGTCACGATGCGGTCGCGCTGGCGCACCAGCGTCTCGAGCAGCCAGAACTCCTTCTTGGTCAGCGCCACCGGCACGCCGCCCACACTGGCCGACTGCGTGGCCGGCTGCAGCAGCAGAGGCCCGTGGCGCAGCTCGACGCCGCCGGTGCCGGGCACGACGCTGCGGCGCGCCACCGCTCGCACGCGCGCCGCCAGTTCGTCGACGTCGAACGGCTTGACCAGGTAGTCGTCGGCCCCGACGTCGAGCAGCTCGATCTTGGTCGACTTCTCGGCGCGCGCCGTGACCACGATGACCGGCACGTCCAGCCGCGCCTTGCGCAGCGCCTGCAGGCACTGCTGGCCGCTCAGCCCGGGCAGGCCGAGGTCGAGGATCACGCAGTCGTATTCGTAGGTCGAGACCGCCGTGGTCAGGCGCGCGCCGGAGGTCAGCCAGTCGACCGCGTAACCCAGTTGCATGAGTCCGTTGCAGGTGGCCTGACCCAACGGCAGATCGTCTTCGGCCAACAGCAGGCGCATGGCTTCCCTCGCTTCCGTTCGCGGACGCTCTTGTGGTCTGGGCCGTCCGACGGGACACATTCTGTTGCGCGCGCCGCCAACGCCGCCCGGCACTTGCGCGCACACCCCCCTGAATCGGGGAGTTCCGAATGCGCTGTCCGGCATGCGATCTTGCGTTCGCTCAACGACAGAGATGAAGACCTTCTGCACCGCTCACGTTCTGGCAGCACTGCTCACCTTGTCGGGCAGTGGCGGGGTTTCGGCTCAGATCTTCGGCGGCACCGAAGCCGGCGGGACGGTCGTGCTGTCGAACTTCGAAAACGATCTGACCACGCACGTCATCGTCGAGGCGCCGCCATCGGACCTGTCCGCGCCGGCCGCCGCGGCACCGGCGCCGAAGGCCGTTCCCGCGCCGCCGGTGGCGACGAAGGCGGTGCCGGCGGTGCCCGTGAGGCTGAAGCGGCTCATCGTCGAAGCGGCGCGCACGCACGGCGTGCCGGCGGCGCTGCTGGCGGCCGTCGCGGCCGTGGAGTCCGGCTTCGACCCGCGCGCGGTCTCGGTCAAGGGTGCGGCCGGCCTCATGCAGCTGCTGCCGGCCACGGCGCGGCGCTTCGACGTCGCCGACCGCTTCGTGCCCGAGCAGAGCCTGCACGGCGGTGCGGGCTACCTGCGCTGGCTGCACCGGCACTTCGACGGCGACCTGGTGCGCGTGATCGCGGCCTACAACGCCGGCGAAGGCGCGGTCGCCGCCGCCGACGGCGTGCCGCCCTTCGAAGAGACGCGCCAGTACGTGCCGCGGGTGCTCGAACTGCTGGCCGCCTACACGCCGCTGTTCGCGCGCTGAAGCGCGAAGCGGGGCAACGCCCACCGGCAAGGCAGGGAAAGCCCGTCCTCCGGCGGTAGGAGGCATCCCCCCGGATCCGGGGATCGGCCTGCGCCGCCTCAGCCTGCCCTCATCTTCGGCCTCGACAGTGCCGCCCAGGCCGCCAGCGCCCGCCAGGCGCGGCGGCAGGTGACCACTGGAGGCCGTTTCCGTGCATCGAGACCCAACGCCGCTGGCACTGACCGCGCCCCGCCGGGGCGCCGCCCCGCGAGGCTTCACGCTCATCGAGCTGCTGGTCGTCATCGTCATCATCGGCGCGCTCGCCAGCCTGATCGCGCCGCGCTATTTCGACCAGGTGGGCAAGTCGAACGCGAAGATCGCCCGCGCGCAGATCGTCGCCATCTAGAAGGCGCTCGACCAGTACCACCTGGACGTGGGGCGTTTCCCCACCACCGAACAGGGCCTGGGCGCGCTGATGGCGCGCCCGCAGGGCGAGGAGAAGTGGGGCGGCCCCTACCTGAAGAAGGCGGTGCCGCCCGACCCCTGGGGGCGGGCCTTCCACTACCGGTCGCCCGGCGAGCACGGCGACTTCGACCTCGCTTCCTGGGGCGCCGACGGCCAGCCCGGCGGCCAGGGCGAGGCGCAGGACGCGGTCTCGTGGGGCGACGTCGCCAGCCGCTGAACCCGCCCGCCCGCCATGCGCTTCGAACTCATCGTCCGTCTGCCGGGCACCGGCCTGGCCACGCGCAGCTTCGACGGCCCCGACCGCGAGCGCGCGATCGCGGTCGCGCGCGCCCAGGGCCTGGAAGTGCTGGGCGCCGTCGGCGCCGGCCGCAGCGACGCGCCGGCGCGTGTCCGCAAGGTCGACGACGGCGTGTTCGCCGAAGACCTGGCGGCGCTGCTGCAGGCCGGGCTGGGCATGCTGGAAGCGGTGGAGGCCCTGGGCGACGGGGCCGGCGGCGGCGTGACGCGCACGCTGGCGCAGCAGCTGCGCGAGGGGCACACGCTGTCGCAGGCGATGGCGGCCTGCGCCGCCTTCCCCGCCGTGCTGGTGGCGAGCGTGCGCGCGTCGGAACGCACCGGCCACCTGGTGGAAGCGCTGCAGCGCCACGCGCAGTACGCGCGCCGCCTGCGCGAGCTGCGCGCCGCGCTGGGCGCGGCGGCGACCTACCCGCTGGTGCTGCTGGCGGTGGGCGCCGGCGTCGTGGTCTTCCTGCT
>JABLTH010074168.1_pt1 | contig 11576 bp, 14 predicted proteins | sample 7875711 | NCBI WGS metagenome assembly JABLTH01 (sample SAMN14941262, study PRJNA633318) | bioreactor metagenome | isolation source: bioreactor | place: China | collected 2019-03-05 | reverse complement strand
TGGGTCGCGACCGCCGGCTGACACTCAAAAGTCAGGCAGCCATACTTGCGTCTGAATCATGGGCCCGGTGCCGGTATTTGATCCCGGAACCCGGGCCCATGATTCGTTTCGGAGAGCTCCGGAGTTCAGGCTGCACAGGCGCGCCCGGACAGTTCGCGGCGCAAGGGTTGTCTGACAGTGCGGGCCGTGGTGTGATGAAGGCGTGGTTGAGACGGTGCTTCTTTCCGACCCCCGCGTTGCGACGATTCCGGTTTCCACTGACGTTGATGAAGCCATCTTGAGTGATGGCGTCGGGGTGCCCGGGCTGGTGATCGATCCCCGCAAAGCGGATGCCGCAGGGTGTTGGCGCAAGGTCCGGTCCGAGATCTTCGAGATGTTGCAGACCGCCGCGGAGCATGCGTCGCGAAACGGGCTGACCCTGCGGCTTGTCGAAGGATATCGACCCGGATTTCTGCAGGCGCGCTATTTCGAGGAGTACCTCGAATCGTTGCGGGCGGAGGACCCCAACCGCTCTGAGACGGAGTTGCGGTCGCTGGCCGCTCGTCATGTGAGCCCTCCCGAAATCGCGCCACACACAGCCGGCGCCGCAGTCGATGTCACTGTGGAGCGCGACGGCGTCGAACTCGACCTGGGGTGTCCGGTCAATGCGACACCAGAGCGCAGTAATGGCCTATGTTTCACCGACCACCCCGAGGTGACGGGAGCGGCTGCTGAGAATCGTCGTGCGCTGATCGACATCATGACCACGGCGGGCTTCGTCAACTACCCGACAGAGTGGTGGCACTGGTCCTACGGCGACCGCTACTGGGCGTGGGCAACCGCTTCACACGAGGCGCTGTTCGGTCCGATCTGATCATTGCAAGCGCCCCAGAGGATCACCCGTGAGCCCGACGGAGACGGTGGCGAGTAAGGGGGATGCCCATGAGTGCAGTTGCCGGGACCAATGGGCCCGTGCTGACCTACCTCCAGATGGAGAGTGCTGAGCGCCTCTGCCCGTCCGCCGGAGGGTCGGAGGTCGTCGTGGAGCCGATCAACGGTGCGGACGTGAAGCGGCTGACGCTGGCGGTAGGACGCGATTTCCGGTGGCCGAGTCAGCACTGGGACGAGAACCGCTGGGGCGCCTACCTCGCGGATCCCGCGTTTCGGCACTGGGCCGGCGTCTCCGGTGGCAACGCCATGGGGATCTTGTCGGTCAATGTGGGGTCCCTGCCGCAGGTGGAGATCGACTCGTTCGGTGTCCTTCCCGAGCTGATCGGGCAGGGTCTCGGTGGCAATTTCCTGACCGCATCTCTGCGCATGATCTGGGCACTCCCGGCGAGCCGGGTGTGGCTGCACACTTCGAGCGATGACCACCCTCACGCCCTTCAGAACTACCTGGCCAGAGGGTTCCGGCCCTTCGCCCAGAGCACGGGCGCGGTGCCCGGGCTGACGGAGAACGAGGGCTCGCGATGAGAACAGGTGTGTTCCGGTACCAGTTGCTGGCCTTGATGGCCGGTATCTTCGCCGTGGGTTCCGAGGAACTGGTGGTCTCACCTCTTCTCGCGGCGATCGCCGGTGATCTGGGCACGTCGATCGCCGGGGCCGGGAACTCGGTGGCCGTGTACGGGCTGGCCACGGCCCTCGGCGCCCTGGTCTTCGCGCCGATCGGTGACCGAGTGGACCGGCGTACGTGTCTACTGATCGCGTCGGCACTGTTCATCCTCGGAACGATCCTGTGTGCCACCGCGCCGGCGCTCCCCCTCCTTCTCGTGGGACGAGCCGCCGCCGGGCTCGCGACAGGAGTCTTCGTTCCCGCCGCCTATGCATTCGTCGGTGAAAACGTCCCCTACGATCAGCGGGCCCGCACCATGGGCATCGTGGTCTCCGCCTGGTCACTGTCCTTGGTGCTGGGCGTCCCGGCCGGCGCGTTGATCGGTGGCCTGTTCGGCTGGCGATCGGTCTTCTGGACCCTCGCAGTCATCGGTGCCATGGTGGCCGCTCTCCTGGCCTTCCAGAGCACTAGCCGTCTCCCCTCGGCCCCACTGCAGGATGAGGAGGCGGGCGCTGATGCCGACGACGCCGAAACGGCCGTGACGGGTGCGAACGCCCGGGTTGCGCTTCTGGTCGCCCTGATCGGGGCGACGTTTCTGAACATGCTCGGCTTTTACGGCATGTACACCTATATCGGCACCGCCCTCCATGACCGCTTCGACGCGGATCCCTGGATCGTGGGCGCCATGATCCTGAGCTACGGCATCGGATTCGCGCTGGTGTCCGTCGGCGGCCGCTGGGCGGACCGTTTCGACAAGACCCGGCTGCTGCTCGTCCTTCTCGGCGCGCTGACAGCAGTCCTCATCGGCCTGCCGGTCGCTCTGCCGCACCCGTACGTCCTTGCGCCGGCCATGTTCGTGTGGGGAGTCCTGCAAGGCTTCGCCGTGACTCTCTTGAGCACGGTGCTCAGTGAGATGATGCCCGGACGTCGTGCTGCGATCATGGCCATCTACAGCCTCGCAGTCAACATCGCGGTCGCGAGCGGAGCTTTCGCCCTGGGTCCAGTCTTTGAAAACTGGGGGTTCTTCGGGCTGGCGCTGTGCTGCGCTGGGGTGACTCTGGCCGGCGCGCTGGCGCTCGCCGTCGCCGAACTGGCTTCCGGTAGAGCGGCAGCCAAGCAGGAGCCGCACGATGAGTCACAGGATCAGCCCTGTCCGGACCTTTGAGGTGACTGGGCAGTCACTCGGTGAGCGTCTCCACCGGCAGCTCTCGGATCACCTTCGCCGGCACGCCCGCCGCGACGACGTGATCCGGGATGTCGCGGAGAACGACGCTCCCTGCGCCGATGACCGAGTTCCGGCCGATCGTGACGCCTGCGCCGACCGTCACTGACGCGCCGAGCCAGGCATTGCTCTCGACGACGATGGGGAGCGCCTGCTCCCATCCCTCCCGCCGCCGCTGGTGATCCTCGACGGGGTGCAGCGCGGTCATGAACTGCGCGCCCGGGCCGATCCGCACGTCGTCTCCGAGGGTGATCGTCGCGTCGTCCATGAAGAAAGCATTGGCATTGACGAACGCGTTCCGACCGAGGATGACATTGCTCCCGTAGGTGCACTGGAAGCGCGGCACGACGAGTGCGCCCTCAGCGGCGACTGCCACCAGGTCTTCGAGCGCACGTCGGCGCGCCTCCTCATCTCCGCCGGGAACGGCGTTGAACGCGTCGAGCAGGACCGCGCACTTCCGCCGTCGTTCCCGCAACTCGTCATCATCGAGGTACCACTCACCACGGGCAAGACGATCCGACTGCTCACTCATGGGACCAATGATCCCTGATCCTGAGAGCCTGGGCGCCTTTTCGCCCGGCTTCCATGCGTTGACGGGCGTATGTGCGAGACTGGCCGAATGCTCCTGAAAGCCTGCATCAATGGTGCCCGGCGGCCATCTGAGCATCCGGCGCTACCGGTTTCGGCGGAACACGTAGCAGCGGATGCACTGGCGGTCAGTTCGGCGGGTGCGGACGGCGTCCACCTCCACGTGAAGGATGACGACGGCGTGGACACGCTCGCCGCCCCGCCGTTGGCGATGGTCCTCGAGGCGGTGCGGGCCAAGGTCCCGTCTCTGCCGGTCGGGGTGACGACGGGTGCTTGGGCACTTCCCGATCCAGCCGCCCGGATTGCGGCCATCCGGTCCTGGGACATGCTGCCGGACTTCGCGTCCGTCAACTGGCACGAGGACGGTGCGGACGAGGTGGCCCGAGCTCTCCTGGATCAAGGCGTCGAGGTCGAAGCCGGTCTGTGGCACGAGGCCGCGGTGGACAGGTGGGCCAGGTCGCCGGTCCGTGACGAATGCGTGCGGGTGCTGTTGGAACTTCCTGATGGACCGGGTCCTTCCGCTGCCGCCGTCACCGCCCGTCGACTGCTCGCACAGGTTCGGCATGTGACGGGTGAAGAGATTCCGGTGCTCCTGCATGGCGAGGGAAGCAGCTGCTGGCCGGCACTGCGAGAGGCTGCGCGACTCGGCCTGGCCACACGCATCGGCCTGGAGGACACCTTGGTGCTTCCGGACGGCAGCTCTGCGCCCGACAATGCTGCCCTCGTGCGCGCCGCGCGCCAGGTGCTCACCGCTGAGAGCGCGTGATGCACGTCGGCTAACATCGATCGCGGCGGGTCTGCCCCGGCTCCGAGCCGGCCGCGACCGCCTGTGTTCCCCACCTTCCGGAGATCCTGTGCTGTAATCCGGGCAGGCTTACAGCAACCGTGCGGATCAGCCTTCGCCTCACCCGTGCCGGCGGCTCTGGTGAGCCCGTCCGCAACGCGTTGCAGTGGCTCGAGGCTGCGCCTGACTTGCGTCGGGTGCTCGGCACCCTCACGTGCTTGTCTCGTCGGGGCCCTGTCACGGGGCGCCGGCGGGGGCAGGGGCGTCGATGGCGAGCTTGACGCCGATGGCACCCAGTAGGGTCCCGGTCACCCGCTTCTGCCACCGCATCCAGCTCGGCTGACGCTGCAGGAAAGCCGCGACGGAGCCTGCCGCCACGATGATCGCACCATTGACCGCCAGGCCGACGACGATCTGAATCGCCCCGAGCTGGAATCCCTGCGCCACGACACTGCCGAGTGCGGGGTCGATGAACTGAGGGATGAGCGCCAGATAGAGGATCGCGACTTTGGGGTTCAGGAGATTCGTGAGCAGCCCCATGCGGAAGAGCCTGACGAATGAGTCCCGTGGAAGATCGTGGGCCTCGAAGAGCGACTTCCCTCCTGGCCGGAGCGTCTTGTAGGCAAGCCACAACAGGTACACGGCACCCGCTACCTTGAGCACGATGAACAGCCAGGGGACCACGAAGAACACCGTCGCCAGCCCGAGGTTGGCCATCACCATGTACACCACGAAGCCGACGGCGGTCCCGGTCAGGGACGTCATTCCTGCGCGCCACCCCTGGCTGATACTCCTGGACACCAGGTACATCATGTTCGGCCCAGGGGTGAGTGCGAGGCCGAGTTCAACGAGAGCAATACCGAGTGCGGCGGACCACGAGATCATGTGCGACTCCTGCGCGACGTCGGGGGCACTACTTCGACTGTTCGACTTTGAGCGTGAACTTCGTCCTGGTCTTCGTGACATCGTGCGCCGTGACCCGCGCGTTGTAGTTCTTACCGGCCACGGTGAGTGTGCAGGTTACGGTTTTCCCGTTGATTCCCTCCAGCGGGCCGGGGCAGTGGATCTCCGTTGCCTGGGGGGCGCCTCTGTCCTTCAGGAAGTCCTGCAACGCCTGGACGAGCTTCATGGTGCCGATCATGGGTCCGGTGGCGCTGCTTCCCGCTGCGGTGGACGCCGACGGCGAAGCAGCGAACGTCGGTGTGGTGACGGCCGAGGTGGTGGACCTCGGTTCGGACACCGGCGAGACTGCGCTCGCAGGCGTCGTCGGGGGTGTGGTCGGAGCTTGGCCTGCTGGCGCCCCGCAGGCCGCAAGCGCTGCGCTTACCACCACCGCGTGAAACCCGAGCAGGACATTTTTCTGAACCCTCAGGCCGAAGCCCCTATCGCGATCACGCAGTCCATCTCCAGGTTCGGTTTCGATTCGAACATCCCCGGGATTCTGTGATGTCGATTTCATTGAGTCGGTTCCTTCGCTTGCGGGGCCCGGAGGCGGCGGCCTGCTTGCCGATCCGCCTCACTTCCACCACGAATGTAGACCTTGTCCCATAGGGCAAGGTCAAGCCTCCGCCACGGCTGTCAGCGTTGGCGGAGGTCATCGGGGTGAGCAGTGTGGCGTGGGGGGAGCCACCTCTGGAATCCTCCCGCTCCGGCCAAGGAGATCACGCCGACGACGGCGACGGCGGCTGGAAGGGAAAGCGCCGCGGTGAGCCCCGTGACAAGAAGGGGAGCGGCGGCGGCACCTGCGTCCATGAGGGTGCGCCAGGACCCGAGAAATGCCGCAGGATGTGAGGCTGGGGCAAGGTCTGACCCCACGGCCAGGAGCACCACGCTCGAGGGGGCATTGCCAAGACCCAGCAGGACTGCCATCGCAACGTACCAGCCGGATGCGGCGGTGAGGTCACGGCTGAGCGCCAAGGCAAGGAACCCCGCACCAGTGATCAGCATGGGTGGTACCGCGGCCCAGAAGGGGCCGAAGCGATCCATGATGTGACCGCTGGGGTAGAAGAAGGCAAAGTCGACGGCACCGGAGATCCCCACCACCAGAGCGATGGTCGCCGCGTCGAGGCCCAGGGCCAAGCCCCAGAGCGGAAGGATGACCAGCCTGGCAGACCGGACCGCGGACATCGCTGAGGCCGCCAACCCGAGGCGAGCGAGCACACCCCGGTGATCCCACATCGTGTGCATGATTCCTGGTTGTCCTGCGGGATGGTTCTGCGCCCCGCGTGGTGCAGGCTTTGCCGGTTTCTCCGGGTCGGGTCCGAAGAGGACCAGTGCGACCAGCGCGGCCGAGCAGGTGAGGAAGAACCAGACCACTGTCGTGTCGGTGCCGGATATCTGCAGAAGGAGTGCGGCGGCCAGCGGCCCGAGGAAAGCGCCGAGGCGTGCGCTCCCGCCCAGGAGGGAAAGAGCCCGGGCGCGGAACGCCGGAGGGACCCGGGTGGTCATGAAGGCGTGCCGCGCCAAGCCGAACACCGCTGCGCACACACCGATCACGAATATGGCCCCAGCCAATACGAGCGGGGCGGGGGAGAACTAGACGGCGATCACGGAAAGGCAGGATGCCGCGCCCGCGACCACCATGGTCATCCGCTCGCCGACATGTGTCACCATCCACCCGGCGGGGAGGTTGCCGCACAATTGACCGATGACTCTCATGGAGACGATCAACGCGCCCAGGGCGAGGTCAGCACCGTGCGAGGCGGCGATCATGGGGATGAGTGGCAGAAGGGCGCCGTCGCCGAGTGAGAAGAGGATGGTGGGGAGATACACCATCGGTCCGAACTTCCCTAACACCGTCCTGATATCCGTCACAGCAGGCAAGGGCAGGCCTCAATCCAGTCGGTTTTCGTGGTCGCTTGCGGCTCATCAGTCCTTCCGCCAGGGCACCTGGCCGCTGCACGGCGGCAACCTGCTGAGTAGCGTCCATCGGTCCTCTCCTGATGTTCGCCCACCTCGGCCAGGCGGGGCGCGAAAGATGGTCAGGCGCTGAAATCCAGATCTCTTTCGAAGACCACCATGGGACGACCGGGCCCGTTGTAGTCCTCGACGGTGCTCGCGGTGAAACCGAGGCTGCGGTGAAAATCGATGGACCCCGTGTTGCCCACCGACGTGATGGCCTTCAAGGTGCGAGCGCCGTCGGTGTGGGCGGCGCGTGCAAACGCTTCGTAGAGAGACCGTCCGAGGCCAGTGCCGCGCATGTCATCCCGAGTGGCGACCAGGTGCACGTAGCCGACGCCCGCAGGGGTGACGAAACCGATGATGTAACCGGTGATCCCGTTGTCGCCCCGGGCGCGCAGGCAGGTCGAGGGGAACTCGTGCAGGACGGCGGTGAGGTGGAGCGACCGAAGGTCGCGATCACCCCAGAACCGCGGATGATCCTCCAGGATCTCCTGGAGGTCCGTCGGGGTGATCGTCCTGAGTCGAGCGTCCCGAGAGCCCATCGCTGCCGAGTTCATTCAGTCAGCTCCTCTGTTGGTAGGTCGCGGTGCCCTGATCATATTCGCGGAATGTTAATGACGGGTTTTCGGCGAGCCAGGACAGGACCTGCTGGGCATGGGTGTTGGGCGGGAAGATCGGGTAGAAGACGTGCTCGATGAGGCCGTCTTTCACGATCAGCGTCAACCGGGCATAGAGCCTGTCCTGCCCCGGAGCCTGGAAGGTGGGGAGGTTCAGGGCGTCGGCGAATTCGAAGCGTTCGTCCGAGAGCATCGAGAAGGGCAGCCGGAGGCGGTCCACTACCTCTGCCTGGTAGGCGGTCTCCTGACTGGAGAGGCCGTAGACGGCATTGACACCGGCGTCGCGGAGGTCGTCGTAGTGGTCCCGGAAATCACACGCCTCGGTGGAGCACCCCCGTGCGCCGGGGATCGAATCCCAACCCTCGGGCAGGTCCGTGCCCGGCCGTCCGGTGAGTGGGTAGAGGTAGATCACGTTCCGGCCCGGGCCGAGATCGCTCAGGCTCACCCGATCGCCGTTGCTGGCCGGCAGGACCAGCCCGGGCACCTTCAGCCCGGGCAGGTGATCAGCGGCGCCGTCGTCGTCCGGTGTGGGGAGGCCTTCCGGCAGAGTGCTGTAGTCGGGCACCGGTGTCGCCTTCGTGAAGGTGCGGGACGCCGTGGCCTCGAGGCGCTCGACGAGTTGCGCTCGTTTGGCCTGGAGGATGGCGATGCAGTGGTCCATCTCGGTGATGATGTCGCGGTAGGCGGCCAGCGAGGACACACAGTCATCGCCGTGCTGGTGCCCCAGCCCAAGGCACTCCACGAACGGTGCGGCCTTCCGTGCGGTGACCCCGACGACCGCAAGCTCGCGGATCTCGACGACGATGCGCAGGTGGCCTTCGTCGTAATCGCGGTAGCCGTTCGGCAGACGGTGTGGCGTGAGCAGTCCCAGACTCTCGTAGTAGCGCACGGCCTTCGTGGAGACTCCCGAAAGCTCGGCCAGCTCGCCGATCCGCATCACTCATCACCTCCACGATGAACTTAGACCTTGACCCATGGGGCAAGGTCAAGTCTCCCTTGCCACTTCATCGTGTGGCGTCCCGGGAGGCTGATTCAATACTGGGAGAACGGACACGGCGCATGCGAGGGTGGTTTCCCGCTGAGCGAGCATGATGCACCACGACCAGAGATGCTGTCGTCCTCGCTCGAACGCCGACGTCCGGCGTCATCACCATCAGGAGGAAGCATGGAACGATTCGGCCAACATCCGGCTCCCGCGTACACGATCATTCATCTGAGCGACCCGCACTTTCTCGCCAACCGAGATCCTCTCTTCGGTGCCGTGGACACCGACCGGGCGCTCGAGCGATCGATCCGACGGATCGAGTCCCATCGCTCCCGCGTGGATGCGATCGTCGTGACCGGGGATGTCGCCGATCGCGGTGAGCCTGACGCCTACGACCGGGTTTCCCGTCTCCTGACTCCGTTGGCGGACCGGCTCGGGGCGGAACTCCTGTGGGTGATGGGAAACCACGACGAGCGGGCCGCCTTCTCTGAGGGCCTGTACGGGCGCAGGGAGGACGCCGTGCAGGACCGCGTGGTGTGGCGCGAGGGGCTGCGGTTGATCGCGCTGGATTCCACGGTGCCCGGCTATCACCACGGTGACATCGATGACGCGCAGCTCGAATGGCTGCGTGGCGAACTCGCTCATCCGGCGCCGGCCGGCACCATTCTCGCGCTGCATCACCCGCCCCTCGCCAGTCCCGTGCGTCTGATGGGGCTGCTGGAACTCAGAAACGTGGCGGGCCTCGAGGAGGTGATCCGGGGCACTGATGTCCGCGCGATTCTCGCGGGCCACTTGCACTATCCGACGTTCGGAACCTTCGCCGGGGTGCCCGTCGCAGTCGCTTCAGCGACCTGTTACACGATTGACCCGTTGCCGGGCCAGGATCGTCTCGTCGGTATGGACAGCGATCAGGCCTTTTCGCTCGTGGAAGTGTTCGAAGACAACATCGTCCACTCGGTCGTGTCCGCGTTCGCCGGGGACCCTGTGAGCGAATTCGCGCCTGAGTTCATCGAGGCGCTCGAGCGAATGGACGCCCAGGAACGGGATGAGGCGTTCTCACGGAAGCGCTAGGAACGTCCCCGCAAGGCCCGCCTCCCACCGTCCGGCTCCGCTCGAGACGCGCACGGCGCGTCTCCGGCACTTCCGCCTACCGGGGCGCACGGGCCCAGACGACCTCGTCGAGAGGGAGCCGATCCCGGCTCGTTCCCGCCGAACGGACATCGTCTGCGGCATGTGCCGCTGTGCCGAACGCGGTCATCGACGTCACTTCCCAGTGGGCCGGGATGTCGAATTCAGCGGCGACGGCGTCCCTGTCGAACGCCCGGAACTGGTGGGCGTCCAATCCCAACGAGAGGCCCTGCACCGTCATGTGCGCAACGGCTTGGCCGAGGTCGTAGCGGGCGAACTCCGAGTACTCCCAGTCAGACAAGCCCTCCAGATGAACCTGGGCGAGGTTGATCACCAACAACGAGGCACTGGGCGCCCACGCCGATGAACTACGGGCCAGATGGGGAACGATCCGAGAATGCACGGAATCGCCCCTCAGCCCGACCACGAACCGCCAAAGCTGTGAGTTGCCCGCTGACGGCGCCCGTCGAGCCGCTTCCAGCAGCGTGTCCAGCTGAGCCGGGCTGATGGTTGTCGACGTGTCGAATCTGACGGGGCTGAACCGTTGAGCAAGTGCGGGGTGAAGTTCCGGCCGATCAGAAGTCTCACAAAGTGTCACAACGCCATCTTCCCCCAGCGGCGTCCAGCATCCACGGGCGATGGATTCGCGCTGCTCGACCTTGCCTGAAGGCCAACGCTCATCCGGTCCGCAGGCCGACAAACGTAATCCCCAATGACGCGAAAATCCCCCGGCCGGCGCGCCAGTGCGCGCCCGTCGGGGGATTCGGTCCCGGAGAATCCTCAGGATTCAGCCGGGGAAAGGCTTGATCAGTGGTGCTTCTTCTCGTCGCCTTCTTCGCGGCGGCGGTCCTGGGAGCCGAGCTCGGCGCCGTCGGTGCCTTCGAAGAATTCGCCGTCGCGGCGTTCCTGGCGCTGCTCGTCCTGCTCGTTGTGCTCTTCGCGCAGTTCGTCGTTCTTGTCGTGTCCCATGACAGCTCCTTGATCCGCTCGGTATGAGCCATTCGGTGTGGTCGGTCCCAGGCTATACCCGCTGAGCCGTGACGTTCCTGTCGAAAATCGCAGTCCCGCCGAGGTGTTCCGCGGCGCCCTCAGACCGGAATGGCAGGACCTCCGGCGGCACTCCGGAGAAGTACGGGGTTCCACGGATCCGATGTCCAACGGCCGCGCCCGCTGAACGGCGTCGTGAAGTTCTATGGTGGCGGTCAATCGGTGCGCGGCCGCAGGGGCGAGCACCCGCTCGCCCCTGCGGTCGGCGCTTAGCTCAGGAACTCCCGCGCGGCGGCCACCAGGGCCTTCACGCCGTTGTCCAGCGTCGGGTCGATGACGGGGGCGAAGAACGGCGAGTGGTTGGAGGGGATGTCGTCGGGCATCCGTCCGGTCTTCGCGACGATCTCCGCGAGGGACGGTTCGCCGCCGCCGAGGAACCAGTAGACCAGCGGCACGTCGGCGGCCGTGGAGAACTCTCCGACGTCCTCGCTGCCGGAGAGCGGGCCCGGGTTCAGCACCCGCTGCTCGCCCAGCACGCCCCGCAGCACGGCGGCGACCCGCTCGCTCGCGGTGGGGTCGTTGACCGTGACGGGGAAGCGCTCGAAGTACTCGATCGTGGGTTCCTTCGGGCTGGCCGAGGCCTGTGCCTCCGCCTTGGCCACGCGCTCCACGCTCTCCAGGACCTTGGAACGGACCTCTTCGCGGTAGCTGCGCACCGTCAGCCCGAGGGTCGCCTTGTCCGGGATGATGTTGTTCTTGGTCCCGGCGTGGACCTGGCCCACCGTCACGACGGCGGTGTCCAGGGCGCTGATCTCGCGGGACACCACGCCCTG
>JABLTH010080548.1_pt1 | contig 11578 bp, 11 predicted proteins | sample 7875711 | NCBI WGS metagenome assembly JABLTH01 (sample SAMN14941262, study PRJNA633318) | bioreactor metagenome | isolation source: bioreactor | place: China | collected 2019-03-05 | reverse complement strand
GTCGACCTTGAGGTTATCGATGAATTCGAGCGAGTCGCCGGCCGATTTCTGAATTTCCAGTAGGTCGCGCAGCCATTCGTTGGCACGGGCCTGTATCGTCTCGCTTTTATCGTTATCGGACTTGTACAGCCAATGCGCAGCGATGCCGGATTCGGACAGACGGTGCATTTAGTGGGTGCGGATTTGGATTTCGATTGGTACGCCGTAAGGGCCGATCAGAATCGTGTGCAGCGACTGGTAGCCGTTGGCTTTGGGTAGGGCGATATAGTCCTTGAACCGGCCGGGTACCGGTTTATAGAGATTGTGTACGCAGCCCAGGGCGCGGTAGCAATCGTCCACTTGCGAGCAATAGATGCGGAACGCATAGACGTCGAACACGTCGGTAAAGGATATGCGTTTGTTCAGCATTTTCTGGTAGATGCTGGCGATGTTTTTTTCCCGTCCCGCCACCGTCCCGTCCAGCCCGGTTTCTTTCAACCGGTTTTGAATCGCACTCTGGATGGTATCGATGATTTCCTTGCGGTTGCCGCGCGATTTTTTAACCGCATTGTTGATCGCCGCGTAACGGTTGGGATAAAGAGCCTTGAAACCCAGCGATTCGAGCTGGTGGCGGACATCGTTCATGCCGAGGCGGTTGGCGATCGGCGCGTAGATTTCCAGCGTTTCCTTGGCGATTCGACGCTTTTTGTCCACGGGCATATTACCCATGGTTTGCATATTGTGCAGCCGGTCAGCCAGTTTGACAACGATGACGCGCAAGTCTTGCGCCATGGCCAGAAACATCTTTCTGACGTTTTCCGCTTGCGCCTCGGCGCGGGAGCGGCTGTCGATCTTGGACAGTTTGGTGACGCCGTCGACCCGTTCGGCAACCTCGGCGCCGAACTGGTCGCCTAGTTGCTCCTTGGTGATGGGGGTGTCTTCGATCACATCATGCAGAATCGCCGCCATGATGCCGTGGGCGTCCATGTGCATACCGGCCAATGTGATCGCAACCGCAACCGGGTGGCAGATATAGGCTTCGCCGCTGCGGCGGAATTGGCCGGAGTGAGCGGCCGCGCCGAAATGGTAGGCGCGAACAACATCGTTGATTTGGTCTTGGTCGAGATAGCTGCGCAGAACGTCGCACAGCTGGTGCAACAGTTTTTCTTCCGGGTGTTCTATCGCCGGAAGTGCTGGGGTCGGCTTGGCTGCTATCTCGGGCATACCGCTTAAAGTTCCAGGTGAGTTTCGGAGACGTAACTGGAGCGGTGCAGGCGGTCGACGTTTTCCTCGGTGACGAAACCGGCGGCGATTTCGCGCAAAGCCACGACGGTGTCTTTATCCTTGCCGCGTGGCACGAATTCGTCGGCGCCTTTTTCCAACTGGCGCGCTCTTGTGCTGGCTAGCAGCACCAGTTTGAAGCGGTTTTCTACATTTTCTAAGCAATCTTCGACAGTCACGCGTGCCATGGTTAAACCTTGTTCGAGTTTATGGGATTGGGAGCTTGTAAAACCGCAAAGGTTTCAAGCGGAGAGGGCTGAATTATAAGACAAAAGCAAGTCTTAAGCCAGATACGAGGCGGCGGATCGAGGCAGAGCGACAGGCAATAAAAAGCCCGCTCAGCGCGGGCCCGTCCTGTTTGTTGTAATTATTATTGTTATTGTATTGGACGCCTGCCTTAAGGCAGTTTAGTCAAGCAGTTACTATTTATTATTATTATTGTCAGCCTTTGTTACAGGCCGCTTCCCTCCCCCTCAAAGAAACAACCCTGTTGGGTCGAATGCACTCCGTAAAAGGTGGGCGAAGTGTATTTTAAAAAAATCCGAGTGTCCAACAAAAAAATGCCTTTTTTGCGAAGAAATGGTTTCGCCTCGAAATTGATTTTTTTAAACAGAAGCTTAGGTGGTGTTAGGGTTTTCTAATGTTTGCTTCAACGCTCCATTCGGCGGGACTCTTCTTCGCTCAGGAAAAAATTTAAGCGTTCGTTAAGGATCGCTTGCAATTGAAAACTGAGGTCGTTTTGTTGCTTGGCCAGCCGGATCTGAGTGATGGCCGATTCGGTATCGCCGCTAGCGTAATAGTATTCGGCGGTATAGCGGTGCGATTCGCCCGCTTGTTTCAGATCGGCGAAGATTTGCGCGAGCAGTTCGTAGTAATAGGGTTGGTCTTTTTGGTCTTCGGGCAGGCTTTGCAGGATTTGTTTGGCGCGTTCGGCGCGTCCGCCTTTCAACAGGCTGCGGGTATATTCGATCTTCACTGCATCGTTGTTCGGAAAACGTGCGAGCGCGGTTTCGTAGAGTTTGCCGGCTCTATCATAATCGTGGTTTTCGGTAGCGGTGCGCGCCAAGGCAGCGACATATTGATGTTGGTTCAGGTATTGTTCCGCCAACTGTTGAAATATTTGGGCGGCGGTCGCGAATTGTAGATTATGCAACTGCACCAGGCCCATACCGTAACGGGCGACCGCGCGTTGCTCGCTAGTGCCTTGCATTTCCAACGTTGTAAAGTGCTGCATCGCCGCTTTGCTATCCTGGGCTGTAACCACGGCTAACTTGGCTTTGACAAGTTGGTAGGCCAGCGAGTCCGGATACTGTCGGTAGGGATAAATTTCGGCTCGGCCACGGGTGTCGGCAACCCGGTTGTCCGACACCGGGTGAGTTCTCAAAAACTCCGGAACGCCCTTGCCGTAGTAGCGGGTCGACTGTTGCAGTTTTTCAAAGAACGCAGGCATCGCTCTCGGGTCGAAATTAGATTCCGCCAGCGTCTGCATACCGACCCGGTCGGCTTCCTTCTCATGGTCGCGGGTAAAGTCGATTTGAAACTGAATGTTGCCGGCCTGGATTGCCATCAGCGCCGCCTGGCCCATGTTCGGCGACTGGGTGCCGATCAGAATCGCAGCCAGCGTCGCGGCGACGGTTGGAATCGACAGTTTGCTGGCTTTTTCGATCGAACGATACAAATGGCGTTGGGTAACGTGGGCGATCTCGTGCGCCATGACCGAAGCCAGTTCGCTTTCGGCTTCCGTCAGCAGAATCAGGCCCGAGTTGACGCCGATATAGCCGCCGGGACCGGCGAAAGCGTTAATGTTCTGGTCCATCACCACGAAGAAATGAAACGGATTGGACGGTGTATCGCTGTGCGATGCCAGCTGTCGGCCTATGGTCTCGATGTACTGTTGGATTTCGACGTCTTGATTGATTTCGGCTTGCCGGTGCAGATTGCGGAAGAAGGCTTCGCCGAATTCCTTTTCTTGAATGGGCGAGATGATCGCGCCGGCGGAGTCGCCCATATCCGGCAATTGGATTTTGTCAATTTCTAGCGCTGGCAGCGGGGGACAAAACAGGCTCAGACCAAGGGCGAGCGTAATCGGTATTAGTCTCATGGCGGTTCGGACCTGAGGTATCGAATTTGGTTCCATCGCGAAATGCTCGGCGGCAAAACAGGCAAGATTGGTGGGCACGTATTAAAATGCAACGATGTTTTTGCTAAGACTATTCTACAGTGCGATGAAATATGCCGTTCAAGTTAATGGCGGGCCGTACTCCGGCAACGCCGGTCTATGTGCTTACCGGTTTATTCTGGCGGCGCTAGATGCCGGCCATGATGTGATCCGAGTGTTTTTCTATAAGGACGGCGTTTACCACGCTTTCCGCTTCGCCAGTCCGCCGGAGGACGAACTGCAGCTGGGGCGAAAATGGTCGGAATTGGCGCTCGACCGAGGTGTCGATCTTGCCGTTTGTATTTCCGCTGCTCAGCGTCGGGGCTTATTGTGTGTCGACGAAGCCCGCCGGCAAGGCAAACTCGACGACGATGTGGCGCCCGGGTTTCGGATCGCTGGCTTGGGACAGTGGCTGGAAGCCGAGTTGTTGGCCGACCGCAGCTTGGTATTCGCTTGAGGCGGGCATGAAGTCGTGTTTGTTCGTAATGCGCCGGCCGCCGCACAATGGGGTTCGCCTGGCGGAAACCTTGGACGCCTTGTTAACGGCCGCGGCATTCGACCAGCGGGTCGCGGTGTTGTGGCTGGACGATGGCGTGTTTCAATTGTTGGCGCAGCAACAGCCGGAAAGGTTGGCGCTGAAAGATACCTCGGCTATTTTTAAGGCCTTGGAGCTCTACGAAGTGACGGAGCTGTATCTGGAACGTGAGTCTTTGCAAGAAAGAGGGCTCCAGGCGGACGAACTGATCTTGCCGGTACGGTTGGTCGGCCGCAACGAAATCCATGCTTTGATCGGTGATTTCAAAGCAATCATTCCCGATTGATGTCCCCGGCTTTACCCGGCCGACGCAGCATCGGCTAGAATTGCCGTTTAATCATTCCAAATTATTTTATGAGGATAGAGTACGCCATGGCGTAAGAAATTGAAGAAAAACGGCGCTATTTCCGGGTCAACGATACTATCAACCTGTTGCACAAGGTGATCGATAAAAAAAATTTCGACGCCGCCAGCCATGTTTCCAACGACGTATTAAGTAATTGCTCTTTGTCCTCAGCCATGGACGTGTTGGCTCAAGAAGCCCGGATGCTGGCACCGCGCCTGGAGCGGCGCGACCCGGAAATGTTCGAATATCTAAAGATTATCGACACCAAAATCAATCTGATCGCACAGGCAATCAATGCCCAGACCGATAAATTTTCCGAGCACGATACTCGAGAGGTCAGTCTGAGCGCCACCGGTTTGGCATTCAGTAACGAACAACCGATTCCGGTCGGTGAAATCCTCGAGCTGCGCATGCTGTTGACCTCATGCATGGCGGTGATCGTCGCTTACGCCAGAGTCGTGCAATGCAAGGATATTTCTCAGGATAATCCGCAGCGGCCGTTCGCGATTTGTGTGGAATACATTAACCTGACCGAAGATAACCGAGAGTTGTTGATCAAGCACGTCATCAAAAAGCAGTTGCAACAACTGCGAGACAAAAACGAATCCTGAACCGCTCGCCTTATGTCCAAATCCGGTAACGGGGTCGCGGATGGAGCCACGCCGCTGGCGCCGAAACTCAAACAGTTAATCGGGCTGTTGGGCGACGGCCGTTTCCACTCCGGTACTGAGTTGGCGCAATCTCTGGGTATCAGCCGGTCAGCAGTCTGGAAATACCAACAGGCGCTAGCGGATGCCGGCGTCGATTTGCTTGCGGTTTCCGGAAAAGGTTACCGCCTGAACCATCCTTTGCAATTGTTACAGGAAGGGCAAATTCTGGAGCATGTGACTCTGGACGCAGCAGCCTTGCTGAGGCGTATCGAGATCCACGACCGTATCCACTCGACCAACGGGCGTTTGCTTGAGCTCGCTCGCGAGTCGGACGAGAGCGGCGTGGTTTGTCTGGCAGAGCAGCAAACCGCCGGTCGCGGGCGCCGCGGCCGGACGTGGATTTCACCCTTCGGTCACAACGTCTATTTGTCTATCCTTGGGCGATTTCAGGGCGGGCCGGCAGTTTTGAGCGGTTTGAGTTTGGCGATGGGGGTGGCAGTGGTGCGCGCGGTGCGGGCAGTGGGTGTCGAAGAGGTTGGTTTGAAGTGGCCTAACGACATCTATTGGCGGCAGCGTAAATTGGCAGGCATTTTGATCGAAGTCGGCGGCGAAAGCGGCGGACCTTGCCATGCCGTGATGGGGCTAGGGCTCAATGTCTTCATGCCCGGCAGAGATGCGGCAGAGATCGACCAAGCCTGGGTGGATCTAGATCGTATACTGGCCGGCGGCGCTCACGGTATGCGTAACCGGCTGACGGCGGAATTGCTAAACCATTTGCTGCCGGCCTTAGCCGAGTTCGAATCGCGCACACTTGCTTACTGGTTGGCCGAATGGCGTAGCTACGATTGTATGTTGCAGCGCCCGGTCTGCGTATTTTTAGGCGAGCAGCGGTTTAGCGGAGAAGCGGCCGGTATCGACGACGAAGGTTTGTTGTTACTACGGCAGGCCGACGGCGAAATACGCGCCTTTGCATCCGGTGAAGTGAGTCTACGCCAATCATGATTTTGCTGGTCGATATCGGCAATTCATTCTTGAAATGGACGCTGGCAGGATCAGGAACCATCGCCGAGCCTCGCTATTTGAATTACCGTGAATCGAATTTTATTTCGGTTTTGACCCAAGCCTGGACTCCGTTGTCCGAACCCGAACAAATCGGGCTTGCGGCTGTTGCTGCGCCAGAAATTGTGGCAAAGGTGCTTGGATTGGCTCAGGCGATGTGGCCGGTAGCCACGGTTATCAAGCCGAGCGCTGCCGGCCAAGCCTTCGGTGTCGCCAGCGCCTACGGCAGGCCCGAAAAATTGGGTGTTGACCGCTGGTTGGCAATGATTGGCGCGCTGCACGCTTATCCTGGCGCCAATTGTATTGTCGATTGCGGCACGGCAATTACCGTCGATTTTGTTGCCGCGGATGGGCGGCACCAGGGAGGGTTGATTTGCCCCGGCCTGCGTTTAATGAAGCAAGCCTTGTCAGCAAATACCCACGCTTTGCCGGTTTCAGCCGGCGCCGGAGCGGTGGGTTTGGCGGTCGACACCGACGCGGCGATTGAGGCCGGAGTGCTTTGGGCGGCTGTCGGGTTGGTTGAGACCGCGTTAAGTCGGCAAAGTCAACAGTATCGATTAGTGTTGACGGGGGGCGATGCGGCGCAGTTGGCGCAACAACTCGCGAGCGACAAAGTGTTGGATTCGCAGCTGGTTTTCAAAGGCTTGCTGCATTACTGCGCCGAAGCGAGGGCATCGGGATGAAGCAGGTTTTTCTGCTGTTGTGTCTGGCCAATGTGTTCTTTTTTTTCTGGAAACTCCATTTTGGTGCGCCGATGGCGGGCAAGCAGATTGCGACCGCTTTGCCATCAATTGTATTAGTTGCGGAGCGAGACGCAGCTCGGCGCGGCTCGGCTATTTCGCAGGTTCTGGATAAAGACGCCGCCGAATTGCAGCGCTGGGCGGGGTTCGCCGCTTTTGTTGCGCCCGTACCGAAACAGTTGTCAGGCGTCGCAATAAAGACGGAAAAAAAACCTGTGCAGGCGGCGGTCAAAAAGCCGGAGCCGGTTCAGACCGCTTGTTTCGAAGCCGGGCCGTTTGTCGACGACCGCGAACTGCAGCGCTGGCTGCGCGGCACGCCCTTGGTCTTTGCGAAGCCGTTTTTGCGAGAACTCTCGGTCCTCGCCGACTATCAGCTTTATTTACCTGCCGCGAAAGATGCGGAGCAAACCCGGATCAATAAGCTAACTTTGCGGGCAAAAGGCATTGACGATGTCTGGATGGTTCCGGAAGGTGAAATAAAAGGCGCGCTATCGTTGGGCGTATTTGCCGATAAGTTAAAAGCGCAGTCGTTCAATGACCAACTCGCCGCGCGCGGGATCCGGGCTGAACTTAGGCAGCGTAGCAAGTCCAGGCAGGCGTTATTCGTGCGATTCGGCGCGTCCCGTACGTTTCCGGTGAGCGGGGCAATGCAGCGTGTCCCGGCTGCCGATTGCAAATAGCGCCAAAATGGCGCAGCCGAAACGCTAATGACTTAAATTCCCGGAATTTGTGTCAGCTTATTTTACATTGGCTACTGTTCCGCCGAGCTAATTCCTTGAAATCTCAAGTTTGAATTTGTTGGCATGTTTTTTGTATAATTCATTTTGGAGTAGAGGCTGCGGTCTTTGCTCTCGGCTCGGGGGCGGTTATTTTGGAAAAATTGCTACTTCCGAGCTAGGTGGCCAGATGGATGGCCGTTTGTTAACGTTAATTAATGGGGAATATCCATGAAAACGCTTCTATCTTTAAGACTGGGGCTTGCTGTGTGCCTGTTTGCAGTTTCGACTGTAAGTTCGGCAGGTATTATTTGGGAATCGACTGACGGAAACAGCAACTTTTTGGGCGTGAGTTTTTCATCACCGTTTCCCAGTGGCGATACCTTCGGTATCTTTGCAGCCAATGCCGATCTGAGCAGTGCGGCTCCGCTGTACAGTTTTACCGGTGTCGGTAGCTATACGCCTGCCGGCGCATTCAAGTTCGGTTTGTGGACCGGCGGTGCGTGGGTCAGCGAAGATGCCAACTATGGTTTTAGCGGCAATACCTATTTGTTGTCTTTCACCAAAGCAGGTTTGACCAATACCCTGAGCTTGCTGTACGGCTTCGATATCAAGCCTGCGGCTGATCAAAGCGGTGGTTCTGTGGTTCCGCTTCCTGCCTCTATTTGGTTCATGACCAGCGCTTTGTTGGGTTTTCTGTACAACGCACGTCGTAAAACGTTGGCTTAAGCGTAAGCTTAAGTTCTCTGAGAGCCGGACGAGGGGATCCTCACCGGCTTTTTTTATGCCCGCTGGAAATATGCCGTATCGGAAGGCTTGGGTCGGTAATGCCCAAGCTGTAATCGGCCGTATCACTATCCTTTCCTCACTAGCCACCGCTAACCATTAGGCTGCGGGCCTGCTCTTTTAGCGCAATCGCTTGGCGTAGCAGACCGGTTTTGCCAGGAAAATATCGGTTGCACGCCATCGCCTCCAGATTCAATGCTTGCTGCAATTTTCCCAGGGCTTCCGGATAGGGGTTTATCACCGCTTGCTGCAATACCTCCACCGCATCCTGAGTGTCGGCAATCGCCAGCTTCAGCGATTTCAGGCTTTGTTCGCCATTCTGTTCCATCGCTTTTTTGGCCAATGCATTGGAACTGCGGATGTTTTCCAGCACGTTGATCGTACGCAGGAACATCGCCACGGCTATTACTTGCGACGAATCCAATTTGCCTTGCCGATTCGCTTTACTAGAAGTAAACGCGCCGGGCGAGCTGTTAAAGGCATCGGAGCTGTAGTAGGCGACGCTTTCTTCGAGTGTCGTAACGCTGTTGTTATGAAAGAACGGTGCGGTGTCGGCCGCTTCGACCAAGGACGGCGTGTTGAAACGGTTCAAGCCGTGATGTCCTGCCGGCCGCGACGTGGTTCCGCTCGGTGCAACGCTGCCGTCGCTAAAACAGACTTCATCATAGTTCGGGCCGCAATCGTTTTGTTGGATCTGACCGAAGCCGCCATCATAGGCCAGAGTCGGATCGGCCAAATGGTGCAATTGGTCGCGCATTCTTTCCACACCGGTATCGCGAGTCGGATTGGCATTGGTGGTGGAGCTGATGCCTCCGGCATTGGAATGGCAGCCGTTACAGTTTGCCGTGGTGCCGAAAATCACCGAGCCGTCGGCCGCTTTCGGATTGTTCTTGGTGTTGAACAACATCAGGCCGTTTTGCACCAAAGGCGATTTGAAATACATATTGGCCAGATTCAATTCGCCGCTACGCCCCAATGACAGCATATAGGCTTCCAAAGCGTCGAGTTCGTCTTCGCTGGGTAATCTGACATCGATGTTTTCGGCCCGGATCAATGTTTTCGGCATGTGCTGCTTAATCGCGCCTTTGGCGAATTCTCGCAACGAGCCGCCATCCGGCGCCCCGTCGCCAGACCAGCCTATGGCTTCTGTGTGCGTGCCGGACTGTTGCGCCTCGGCATCGTGGCTTTTGAAATATTCTTCGTCCTGCGGACACTCGCCGTTGCCGTAACCCGGATTCACGGCACGCTCAAAGGTGAGAGTATTCGCTAGGCCCAACAGATGTGGCGAGCTGCGCATCACCGGTGGCCTGTCGAAGCCGTCCGCGTGGGCGACGAACAACGCAAATTGCCGCAGCAGCGCCGGTTTTTCCAGGTCGGCTAATTCAGGCCGGGTTTCGGCGACGAACAGCGGGTCGCTTTTCGGTAACTTGGCGATGTAACTCGGGTCGATTGTGTGATTGTTATCCGGGCGGTGGCAGGTGGCGCATGTACGTCCATTGCCGCCGAAAGTTTCTTCGGTGAATATTTTTTGGCCGCGGGCTATCAACTGCGCTAACTGCGGGTCGCGTCCGATATTGCCGGCTTGAGCGGTCTTCGGCAGTAAAAACTCGAAGGGCAGGCGGTTAGCGGCGATCGCTCCGCCCGCGGAAGCCAGGGTCGCGCCCGGCCAGTCGCGCTCGGTGAAATACAGCCGTTGCAACAAGCTGGGCGAGCCAAACAGCAGGCCGCCGCTTTCGGGAGAAGTCCCGCCTTGGACGATTGCCGCGCCGTCAAGCGTAAAGTCCTGCATCCGCTGCGGGTCGAGTTGCACTGTCAAATCATGTCGGCCCGCCGCCGGTTCCAGTTGGCCGACACGCAGTCCTTGCCGATGCTGATGATGATTATCCAGCAGCCAAAGTTCGTATTGGCTGGTTTCCGCTAAACCAGACACCGGTGCCTGCAGGCGGCCGGTACGCAGATTCAGTTTGAGCTGGCCGGCGGCCGGGTTTAAGCGTGCCGATAGAGCCTTGGAATAGCTTAAGCTGATTTGCAAGGTGTCCGGGCTGGAGGATTGTTCGTGAGCGTATTTCCAGCGCTGATACAACCGGCTTAACGCTTCCGGGTCGCCGTGACCAGTAAATGGCGCTTCCGGGTTTGGCGCCAGAATGATTCCGATGCCGAGCGCTGAGGAGAATGCTATCGCGCGTTTATAGTTTATTTTCATAATGTTATCCGTCGTCGTTCTGACAAAGCTATTGAGCCGGTAGTACAGAAGTAAGCGGTACGGCTACTTCGGACCGGACAGTCAAGCGATAGTTGCGATTAGCAATAGCTATGACGTCATTATAATAATCCTTTATAAATCAATGCCTTGATGTTTTTTCGTCTGGCGGTCGGTAAGGGCGGGAAAATCGGCGTTTTTGCTATCGGCTAACGTTTTCGCGAGTGTTCCGGTGTTGGGCGGCGCGCTAAAAACCTAAGAACTGAGAGGTTTTAGCGGGTTTGTATCGCCGTATCCGATCGAGCGATAGTGGCGGTAACGGGGTTCGCGTTCTTGCCCGGATGAAGGTCCGGGGTCAATCCAAATTATGTGATATCGCGCACACGCTAAGTGAAATCACACAGTATGTGTGTTTTTTATGCGGTTGCAGTCGACTTGCGGCTGGCCAACTGGACGCGCACAAACGGTCGTTATGATTAATTCGTTTGTTAAAACAAAGGGCTAGAGGACTGTTCTTTGATTTGAGTTGCAGGGCTATTAGCAATATCCCGCCGGCTGCTGTCTAGCCTTTCAATGGTACGGATGCGGTATCGGCCGCTGGCCGCTTTCCGTCGTGAATCATTAGATAAGCTAATGAATTAATTGGGTTCTTCAGGTTCGTTTGCCGTTATTGCCAAGGACTTGTCGCAGACGGCCAATACTGCGGCAATATACGCAAGTCTTGGTGGATTTCATCTTAAGTGATTGAAAATAAATTAAAAAAAACAGGTATGAATTGTGCTTTCTCGTTTGGGTGATAACGGAAGCGATATCACCTCCGGGAAAAAGCCGAACCTGCCGCGAGGAGGAGACGGAAATTCAGGGGTCTCACGGTGAGACGGCCTGACTGCCCTGGACTAGGCAATTATGCAATTTCTTCACTTCGAATCAGTTATTGAGGCATCAGTATGATAGGCATTAACAATCAACAGAGCTTACGCCGCGCAATCCTGGCCGCGCTCGGCGCCAGCGTTATGGCCGCTTATTCCGGTCAGGCCGCTGCTATTAGTCCGGCCAGTCTGGGGGTTATCGACGCCGGCGACAGCGCAACGCTTTCCGGCACGGCTAAGAAAAGGGCTTGGGCTGACT
>JABLTH010058549.1_pt1 | contig 11578 bp, 7 predicted proteins | sample 7875711 | NCBI WGS metagenome assembly JABLTH01 (sample SAMN14941262, study PRJNA633318) | bioreactor metagenome | isolation source: bioreactor | place: China | collected 2019-03-05 | reverse complement strand
GGCGCCAACACCTACAGCGGCGGCACCACGATCAGCGCAGGTGCGCTGCAAGGCGACACCACGAGCCTGCAGGGGAACATCAACGACAACGCCTCGCTGATCTTCAACCAGGGCACGAACGGCATCTTCAACGGCACGCTGTCGGGCACCGGTTCGCTGCTCAAGACCGGCACAGGGAGCCTCACCTTCAACGGCGTCAATCCGTTCACCGGCGCTACCACGGTCACCGCAGGTACCCTGATCGTCGGCGACAACAGCCATGCCGGCGCCACGCTCGCCGGCGCGGTGACGGTGAACAGCGGGGCCACGCTGGGCGGCATCGGCACGATCGGCGCGTTGGATCTGTCCGGCACGGTCGTGCCGGGCAACACCACGGGCACGTTGAGTGTCACGGGCAACGCGGTGTTCCGCGTCGGCTCCAGTTACCAGGTCGGTGCCACGGCCAGCGGCCAGAGCAGCCGCATCGTCGTAGGCGGCAACGCGTCCATCCTTGGCGGCAGCGTGCTGGTGCTCGCGCAGCCGGGCAATTACGCGCCACGCACGAACTACACCATTCTCACCGCCGCCCAGGGCGTGACTGGGCAGTTCGGTGCGGTCAGCGCCAACCTGCTGTTCCTGACGCCGCTGCTCAGCTACACGCCCAACGCCGTGAATCTCTCGCTCCAGCGCAACGACATCAGTTTCGAGAGCGTCGCGGACACCAAGAACCAGAAGAACACAGCCGGCGCGCTCGATCATCTGGACCCGAACTCACCGGTGTATGACGGCCTGCTCGGCCTCGACGCGCCGACCGCGCGCCACGCCTTCGACCAGCTGTCCGGCGAGATGCACGCCAGCATCACCACCGCGCTGGCCGACGACAGCCATTACGTGCGCGATGCGATCAACAACCACCTGCTCGGTGCCAGCTACGGCGGCCAGGCCGCGGAGGGCGCCACCGCCGCCGGCACCATGGTGTGGAGTTCGCTGTGGGGACACTGGGGCGATCACGACAGCGACGGCAACGCGCATGCCATGAACGCCAACGGCAGCGGCCTGCTGGTGGGCGCGGATCTGCCTTTCGATGCCGTGCGCGTGGGCGGCGTCGTGGGGCACGGCCAGAACAGTCTGCGCGTGGACGACGTCGGCTCCAACGCCCACGCCAAGGCCACCTATGCTGGCCTGTACGCCAGCTGGGACCTCGGCGCGATCCGCCTGCGCGGCGGCGTGGCATACGCCTGGCAGACGATCGATACCACGCGTCGCATGGCGTTCGGTCCGTTCTCCGGGACGGCGTTGGCGAGCTACGACGCCAATACCGCGCAGGCCTACATCGACGGTGGCTACACCTTCCGCATCGGGCAGAACACGATCGAGCCTTATCTCAATGTGAGTCAGGTGCACGTGCGCACGGATGCATTCACCGAACACGGCACGCCGGCCGCGCTCGCCATCGAGAAGAGTTCGTCCAACCTCACTTCCAGCATCGCCGGCGTGCGCGGCACGCTCGACCTGGGCCCGGGCGGTCTGCACGCCTACGCGGGCGTCGGCTACCAGCACGCCTGGGGCGATACCGTGCCGGAGCGTCGCCAACGCTTCGTGGCGGGCGCGGACAACTTCAACATCTATGGCGTGCCGGTCGCGAACAACGCCGGTGTGGTGGACCTGGGCCTGCGCTTCCCGCTCGGCCGGGTGGTGACGGTGGACGTCGGCTATCACGGCCAGTTCGCCAGCGATGCCCGCGACCAGTCGGCCCGGCTGACCATGAACGTCGCGTTCTGATCCGCGGCGGACCGCCGGCGCTGCCGGTGGTCCGCCGTTTCAGGGCGGAGGAGCCGCCTCGGACATCTGCTGCCGCACGCAGTTGCGGCCATCCGACTTGGCGCGATACAGGGCGCGGTCGGCGGCCGATACCAGTTGCTCGAAGGTGGATCCGCCGCTCCCGGCGACTGCCACGCCGATGCTGGTCGTCACGCGCAGGCGATGGCCGTTCAGCAGTACCGAGGAGCCGGCGAGCTCCGCGCGCAACCGCTCGGCCAGGTCGCTGGCTTCGCCCAGCTCCGCTCCCGGCAGGGTGAGCAGGAATTCCTCGCCGCCATAGCGGCCGACCGCGTGCCCTGGCCAGTCCACGACCTGCCGCAGCACGGCGGACGCATGCACCAGCACCGCGTCGCCGCCTTCGTGGCCCCAGCGGTCGTTGATCTGCTTGAAACGGTCCAGGTCCAGCGCGAGGACCGCGAAGGAGCGCCCCTGCGTCGCGCTCGCGTCCAGGGCGCGCCGCCCCTGCGCCAGCATGGCGCCGCGATTGAGCAGGCCGGTCAGCGCGTCGATCGAGGCGGCGCGGCGCAGATCCACCATCAGCCGCTCGGTGATCAGCAGCAACAGCGAGAAGTACGCTGCCAGGCTGATCACGATGCCGGCGACGTAGGTCATCGTGACCGGCGCGCCGCCGCGAAAGAGATCGCCGTTGGCGCCCGGGCTCAAGGGCACGAAGGGGCGCACCATGAAGAGCAAGGCATCCATCGCCATCACGATGGCGAAGAGGCGGCTGCTCAGACGGATCTCCTTGGGCGCGAAGCGCAGCAGCAGGACGACGCACCACACATCCCAGATCACCGCCTGCACACTGGCCAGAACGATGCGCACGCGCAGATCGGGCGCCGCATAGGCGAACCAGGCGATGCCCGCGGCATACACCAGCACGATGGCCAGCGACACACTCCAGCGAAAGCGCCTCCCCAGGTGCAGCGAAAGCCCTCTGACCATCAGGCACCCGGAAAACGCGATCGCGGTATTGGCGATGACGATGGAAATGAAATCCGGAATCTGCCCACGCAACGAGATCAGCGTGATGCCGACGGTCGAGATCCATAGGCTGGCCACCCAGATGCGCAGCGCCGCCTGACCTCGCAGCACCAGCATCAGCGAGGTGAAACCAATGGCCGCGCTGATGGCAGCCAGGAAGCTGACGAAGACCAGGGTGGGAAGGTCGAGATGCATGGGTGCCCCGCTCCTGCGGGTGTCCGGCCGCGCCGGCTGGCGTTGCAGTTCCGCCCCTGTAGCGGCGGCGGCCCCCTGAAACTTGAGCCAAGTCTTTTCCTTGCCGCGAAAAAAAACCACCGGCAAATGCCGGTGGTCAAAAAGACACTGCCGAATCGACCCGGCGCCTCGCGGCGCCGGGCCGGCCCGTACGATCAGAAATCGTAGCGGGCGGTGACACGGAAATAGCGCGGATCCGTGTAGTTCAGCTCGCGGCCGTACAGCGGGTTCACCGTGGTGCGGTTCAGCGCGTAACGGTAGTTGTACATCTGCGGGGTCTGGCGGTTCAGCACGTTGATCACGTCCAGCTGCAGGGTCAGCTTGTTGTCCATCCAACCCGGCGTGTAGGCCGCGTTGAGGTTCAACTGGTAGGTCCACGGCGTGGTGCCCTGCGAACCGCGCGGCGAGATCGTGTAGCCCGGCTGGCCCGGCAGGCCGCAGAACCAGTACGTGGAGCTGTTGTACAGGCCCTTGTCGGCGGTCGGGTAGAAGCTGGTGCAGTTCTTCGGACGGCCCGAAGCCGCGACCAGCGTCGCGCCGAAGCGCCACTCGGTGTTCAGCTGGTAATAGCCGAACGCCTTGACCTGGTGCGCGCGGTGGTTCGGCAGCACGCCGTTGGAACCGACCATCAGCTGCGGCAGGTCCCAGTCCTGGGTGCGCGACACGTCGGTCTGGCCGCCCGCGCCGGTATCCAGGTCGGAGGCCAGCTGGCCTTCGGTGTTGCCGTAGTTGCGCGAGAAGGTGTACTCGACCTTGCCGTACCAGCTGTCGGCGAACGGATGTTCGACGAACAGGTCGACCGCGTAGTACTTACGCTTCAGGTCGGGCAGGTTCAGGTCCTTCTGGCTCAGGTAGACCTCCTTCAAGCTGCCGTCCGCCTGCGGCACCATGAAGGTGTTGCCGCGGCCCGGGTTGAAGGTGAGGCACTTGTTGCCGAGCGACTGGATGCAGGTGTCGTCGATCGCGCTCATCAGCTTGCGGTAGGTCAGCTTCGCGCCCCAGTTGAAGGTCGGGCTGATCTGCTGCTCCATGCCCAGGATGTACTCATCCTGGAAGTGCGAACGCAGACCCTTCGCCGCTACGGTGCGCGGATCCGGAGCCTGGCCGCATTCCTTGTTGGAGGACACGCCGCCGGTGTTGGCGCAGATGAACGAGCTGGTCGGATCCACCGCGATCGGGTTCAGGCCGATCGGCACGCCGCTGTTGGGGTCGACGCCGGTGTAGGTGAAGTACTGGTTGCTGATCAGCGAGCCGGACACGCTGCGCACGGCGGCGTTGTTCGGCACGGCCAGGTGGTAGCGGCCCGCGTTGGCGAACACCTTCAGGGTGGAATCGCCGAACACGTCCCACGACGCGCCCAGGCGCGGCGCCAACTGGTGGCGCTGCTTGATGTACGCATCGCCGTTCTTGTTGTAGTTGGTGAACTGCTCGTTGCGCAGGCCCAGCGACAGCAACCAGCGATCGTTCACCTGCCAGCGGTCTTCGATGAACTGCGCCGCCTGGTCGGTCTCCACGCCAGCGCGCTGGGTGTTGTACGCCTTGTAGACGTAGTAGCCCTTGGTGCCCAGGCCACCGGCCGCGGCCGGCGAACCGATCACGCCCAGGCCCTGGTCGATCGCGGCATTCGGATCGGTCTGCTTGCCGTACACCCACGCGTAACCGCCGGCGTACTCCTTGCCGGTGAACGACTTGGCGTTCTGCGCGTCGTAACCGAAGCGGATGTCGTGGTCACCGAGGCGGTACTCGATGTCCAGACGCCAGCCCTTGGTCTTGTCGTTCGCGCCGTCCAGCGGGAGCGTCGAGGTCACCGCGGTCTGGCAGCTGTTGTAGGTGACGCCCGGCGCCTGTGCGTTCGAGCCGACCGAGATGTACGGGCAGGCCGGGTCGAAGCCGTAGTTGGTCTGCACGTGCTTGACCGTCTGCGTGCCGTACAGCGCCGACACGGTCAGGTCTTCGGTGATGTAGCCGGTGTACTTGGCGATGTACAGATCGCCGCCGTCCTTGTTGTACACGCCGCCGGTCTGGGTGCCGCCATGGCTCAGCGACTTGTAGTCGTAGGCATAGCGGGCGGAGGTCGTCTCGGTCTTGTCCGACACACCCGTGAATTCGAGGATGTGGTTGTCGGTGATGTTCCAGTCGACCTTGGCCGTCCAGCGCGGGATCTTGGAGGTGAAGTCGCTGTAGCCGATCTTCGAGGCCGAGGCCGCGGAGTTCGAGAACGAGCGCACTTCAGCGCCTTCCTGGCGGTTCACTTCGGCGTCGATGTAGTAGAACAGGCGGTCCTTGATCAGCGCGCCGCTCAGGTAGGCGCCGACCGTGGACTTCCAGTATTGGTTGCGGTTGCGGTACTGGTACAGCGTGCCGTCAGTGGCCGCGTTGGTGGCCGCACCGGTGTTCGGGAAGTAGTTGTTGCGCGGGTTGGCGCGCAGCGCTTCCGGGTCCCAGATGGTGTAGACGCCGCCCTTGGTCTGGTTGGAACCGCGCTTGGTGACGATGTTGATCACGCCGCCGGTGGAGCGGCCGAACTCGGCACCGTAGCCGCCGGTCAGCACCTGCTGCTGGTCGATCGCGTCGAACGGCAGCTGGGTGAAGCCGATCGAGGTCAGCGGGTTGGTCACGGCATAGCCGTTGATGAAGTACGCATTCTCTGACGACGCCGCGCCGCCGAAGCTGGGCACGCCGTAGCTGGAATTGGCGACCACGCTCGGCGCCAGCAGCGCGGCGGCGGCGATGTCGCGGCCGATCGGCAGCTTGGCCAGCTGCTCGGAGGTCAGCACAGTGCGCGTGTCCACCGAGGACACGTCGATCGCCGGCAGCGCCGAGGCCACCACCGAGACGCCGTCCAGGTTCTTGGCGTCGGCGGCGGCGGCCGTCGCGGCGGAGGCGCCGAAGGACACTTCCGTGCCGCCGGCGATGCTCAGCTCGACGTTGTCGCGCGTGCTGACCGCGGCGTCGTTGTTCTTCAGCGTCACGGTGTAGCGGCCGGTCGGCAGCGAGCTGAAGCGGTAGCGGCCCTGCGCATCGACCGAGGTCGCGCGGGTCAGGCCGGTGTCGACGTTCTTGATCTCGACGGTGTTGCCCGACTGCGGGGCCACCTGGCCGAAGATCGAACCAGTGATATTGGACTGAGCGAGGGCGCCGGTGCTCGCAAGAGCGAGGGCGACGGCCAGGGCCAGGGACGAACGCCCCTTAGGCCGCTTCGTAAAAGCAGCGAAGTAACTCACGAGTTGTACTCCCATCAACTTGTTAGCAACGCGAGATCCGCAAGCAGATGCGGACCGGGGATGTGGGTCTTGCGAGCCCGGGGTGGGGCCCTGCTCAGAGGAACGACGGAATGCTCCCGGACGGCTCTACCGAATGGCTCTTACGAGCCCTCCTCTCACAGCCGTCCGGCCCCGAGAGCAGCAGGCTGTATAGCGCAACATCGTGCGAAGCTCAACGAATTCGTAACGTAATTTTCCGAGTAGTGTCACCAGTCATGGGCCCGCTTACGCACATGAAATGCCGTAATTCACTGTGTGAAAAGGCAAGTCATCGTGCGGCAACGCAACATCGCAAGTTTCGCGAAAGCTTGCGAATCGTCTGCGTCATGCGCACGAATCCTTCGCAATGACGAGCCAGGACTGAACGGGCCGGGCCGATATGGAAGCGATGTTCACGCCCGTGCTGCTGGTATGGACGACGGACGCCCGCAGAGCCCCGTCCTACTGTCCGTCCCCCCCGGACAGCGTCCCTTACACAGGAGAGTTGCCATGCAGACTTCGACTTTGTTCCGCAAGACCCTGTTCACCGCTGGCCTGGCCGCCGTCCTCGCCGCCTCGCCGCTGGCCCAGGTCGCCGCGCAGGACGCCGGCGCAATGCAGAAGTCGTCCGCCAACCAGACCGTGCCCGACAAGGCCGCCGACGGCTGGATCACCACCAAGGTGAAATCCGAGCTGGCGACCACCAAGGGCGTCAAGAGCGGCGATCTGTCGGTCAGCACGACGGACGGCGTGGTCACCATTACCGGTACCGCCGCCAGCTCCGCCGAGAAATCCAAGATCGAACACGTCGCCAAGAAGGTCAAAGGCGTGAAGAGCGTCGACGCCAGCGGCATCACCCTCAGCGATAGCGCCAAGTGACCGCCGCGCCGGCAAGCGCGTAGAAACGAGAAAGGAGCCCGCAAGGGCTCCTTTCTTTTTGGGCGCGGATCGTTTTTGCGCCGATGCGCGCCGATCCGCGTAAGGACGATGCGTCAGCGATACAGCATGCCGCCGCCGAGCTGATTGGAATCGCGGGTTTCCTCCAGCTCCACGCCGTCCAGCCCCTGCGACAGCGTATGCGCGTCGCCGCCCTGGGCCAGCTTGATGCGCAGGCGCACTTCGTTGGAGCTGTCGGCGTGGCGCAGGGCATCCTCGTAGGAGATCTCGCCGGCGTGATAGAGCTCGACCAGGCTCTGGTCGAAGGTCTTCATGCCGAGGTTGGTGGACTCCTTCATCACTTCCTTGAGCTTGTGGATCTCGCCCTGGCGGATGTAGTCCTGCACCAGCGGCGTGCCCAGCAGAATCTCCACCGCCACGCGCCGCGCCTTGCCGTCCGGCGTGGGGATCAGCTGCTGCGCCACCACGCCCTTGAGGTTCAGGGACAAGTCCATGAACAGCTGCGACCGGCGGTCTTCCGGGAAGAAGTGCAGGATGCGGTCCATCGCCTGGTTGGCGTTGTTGGCGTGCAGGGTGCACAGGCACAGGTGGCCCGTCTCGGAGAAGTTGATGGCGTGTTCCATCGTCTCGCGGGTACGCACCTCGCCGATCATGATCACGTCCGGCGCCTGGCGCAGCGTGTTCTTCAGCGCGTTGTCCCAGCTGTCCGTATCGATGCCCAGCTCGCGCTGCGTAATGATGCAGCCCTCATGCTTGTGCACGTATTCGATCGGGTCCTCGATGGTGATGATGTGCCCGGTCGAGTTGGCGTTGCGGTAGCCGATCATCGCCGCCAGCGAGGTCGACTTACCGGTGCCGGTGCCGCCGACGAAGATGATGATGCCGCGCTTGGTCATGGCCAGCTGCTTGATCACCGGCGGCAGGCTCAGTTCCTCCACCGTCGGAATCTTGGCCTCGATCCGGCGCAGCACCATGCCCACGCAGTTGCGCTGGTAGAAGCACGACACGCGGAAACGGCCCACGCCCTGCGCCGAGATGGCGAACTGGCATTCGTGGGTCTTTTCGAACTCTTCGCGCTGCGCGGGCGTCATGACGTTGAGCACCATGTCGCGCGACTGCTGCGCGGACAACGGACTCTGCGTGATGGGCACGATGCGCCCCTGCACCTTCATCGACGGCGCGACGCCGGCCGTGATGAACAGGTCCGAGGCCTTCTTGTGGACCATCAGCTTGAGGAAGGAGGTGAAGTCGAAGTCGCTCATATGCCCTCCGGGAGGGAGTCGGGAATGGAGAATAGGGAATCGGAAGAGCAGGTCCCGGCAAGCTTGCAGTAGGGCGCTTTACCTGTTCCCTGCTTCCTATGTCCCATTCCCCCGATTACTTGAATACGTCCTTGTTCCTAGCGTAAGCCGCCGCCTGCTGGCGCGTCACCAGGCCGCGCTTGACCAGGTCCTGCAAGTTCTGGTCCAGGGTCTGCATGCCGTATTGCTGGCCAGTCTGGATGGCAGAGTACATCTGCGCCACCTTGTCTTCGCGGATCAGGTTACGGATGGCGGGAATGCCGACCATGATCTCGTGCGCCGCCAGGCGTCCGCCGCCGACCTTCTTGAGCAGCGACTGCGAAATCACGGCGCGCAGCGATTCGGACAGCATCGAGCGCACCATCGGCTTCTCGCCGGCGGGGAACACGTCGATGATGCGGTCGATGGTCTTGGCCGCCGAGCTGGTGTGCAGGGTGCCGAACACCAAGTGGCCGGTTTCCGCGGCGGTCAGCGCCAGGCGGATGGTCTCCAGGTCGCGCAGCTCGCCCACCAGGATGAAGTCGGGGTCTTCGCGCAGCGCCGAACGCAGCGCTTCGTTGAAGCCGTGGGTGTCGCGATGCACCTCGCGCTGATTGACCAGGCACTTCTGCGAGGTATGCACGAATTCGATCGGGTCCTCGATGGTGAGGATGTGGCCGTATTCGTTCTTGTTGATGTGGTCGACCATCGCCGCCAGCGTGGTGGACTTGCCCGAGCCGGTCGGTCCGGTCACCAGGATCAGGCCCTGCGGCTGCTCGATCAGGTCGCGGAAGATGCGCGGCGCGCCCAGGTCTTCCAGGGTCAGCACTTCCGAGGGAATGGTACGGAACACACTACCGGCACCGCGGTTCTGGTTGAACGCATTGACGCGGAAGCGGGCCAGGCCGGGGATCTCGAACGAGAAGTCGACCTCGAGGAATTCCTCGTAATCGCGGCGCTGCTTGTCCGACATGATGTCGTAGATCAGCGAGTGCACCTGCTTGTGCTCGAGCGCGGGAATGTTGATGCGCCTGACGTCGCCGTCCACGCGGATCATCGGCGGCAGGCCGGCGGACAGGTGCAAGTCCGACGCCTTGTTCTTCACCGAGAAGGCCAGTAGTTCGGCGATATCCATGGAGTCCCCTTCGAACGTCAACTTTGGGCGGTACGCGCGGGGAACGGTCGCGGGCGGCCGGCACGGCCTGAGCGCTGCCACCCTCCGGGTCCCCCTCGCAGCGGCCCGATACTACTCGCGGCGCGGCGACAGGAGCCAGTCTTTCGGGTGGCCGATGTTTGAAAGTGATAACGGGGGCGGGGAACGGGGGAAGCAGGAACGACAGGTCACGCCGGCTCCAAGCCGCGCACCGCGGTTCCCTGTTCCCCATTCCCGGTTCCCCGCTAAGGTATCCCCCCGTTTCAACCCCAAGGAGTCCCCATGCCCATCGCTTTCGTCGGCGGAGGCAATATGGCCCGCAGCCTGATCGGCGGCCTGCTGAAGAACGGTGTCGCGGCCTCTTCGGTCAGCGTCGCCGAACCGCGCGCGGACGCGCGGCAGGAGCTGGGGCGGGAGTTCGGCGTGGCCTGCTATGCGGACAGCCGGAGCGCCGTCGCCGAGGCGGACGTGGTGGTGCTGGCCGTGAAGCCGCAGATCATGCCGGCGTTGCGCCACGAGCTGCAGGACGTGCTCAAGCAGCGCCGCCCGATGCTGATCTCGATCGCCGCCGGCGTGCGCATCGACCAGCTCGAGCGCTGGTTCGGCGGTCTCCTGCCGATCGTCCGTTGCATGCCGAACACTCCCGCGCTGATCGGCGCCGGCGCCACCGGGCTGTGCGCCAACGGCCGCGTCAGTCCGCCGCAGCGCGCGCAGGCGCAGCACATCCTGGATGCGGTGGGCCTCACTCGCTGGATCGACGACGAAGCGCAGATGGACACCGTCACGGCCCTGTCCGGTTCCGGCCCGGCCTACTTCTTTGCGCTGGTCGAGGCCTTGGAGGATGCGGCGGTGGCGCAAGGCATGCCGCGCGAAACCGCGCGTGCGCTGGCCGCGCAGACCTGCCTGGGCGCGGGCCGCATGCTGGCCGAGAGCGGCGAGGCGCCGGCGGAGCTGCGCCGCCGGGTCACTTCGCCCAACGGCACCACGCAGGCCGCGCTGGAAAGCTTTGCGGCGGACGGCCTGCCGCGTATCGTCTCCCGCGCCGTCGCCGCCGCGACCCGCCGCGGCGAAGAGCTGGCCGCAGCCTTGGATGACGCCCCGTGAGCTACCTGCTTGACGCCCTTTCCTTCCTGATCGACCTCGCTTTCGGCGCGGTGGCCACACTGTTCCTGTTGCGCCTGCTGGCCGAAGCCACGCGAGCGGACTTCAACAATCCGCTGAGCCAGTTCCTCTACCGCTACACCAATCCCGTGCTGGCCCCGCTGCGACGCGTGCTGCCCAACTGGCGCCGGATCAATCTGGCCGGCGTGCTGGTGCTGTGGCTACTGATGCTGTTGCGGCGTGCGATCGGCTTCGCCCTGTTCGGGGTGGCGCCGAATCTGCTGGGCTTGCTGGTGCTTGGTCTAGCCGACTTGCTGGATTTCCTGCTGCTGACCTATCTGATCCTGATCTTCGTGTGGTCGCTGCTGAGCTTTTTCCCGATGGACCAGCGCCATCCGGTGCTTCGCCTGGTCGGCAGCCTGGTGGGGCCGGTGCTGCGTCCGCTGCGCGGGAAATTGACGGCGGGCGGGTTGGATTTTTCGCCTTGGGTGGCGATGGTGGTGGTGGTGCTGTTGCGTATTTTGGTGGCGGCGCCGTGGGCGGCGTTGGGGGTGCAGTTGGCGGGGCACTGAGTGGGGGCGGTTGTTTCGTTGAATGGTCCCGTAGGTTGGGGTGAGCCTCCGGCGAACCCCAACGCGTGTACTCCGGATCACCGCCCGCCACCTATCTCGTCATTCCGGCGCAGGCCGGAAGGAATCGCGTAGGTTGGGGTGAGCTTGCGAACCCCAACGGGGGGCGCTCCAGTCCACCGCTCCGCTACCTACTTCGTCATTCCGGCGCAGGCCGGACGGAGCGCGTAGCGCGGAGAACGCCCGGAGGGTGGCCCCGAAGGGGCGAGCGAAGCGAGTCATCCAGTGGCGACCGCGCTTGGTTGTCGCGTATGCGGC
>JABLTH010032872.1_pt1 | contig 11580 bp, 4 predicted proteins | sample 7875711 | NCBI WGS metagenome assembly JABLTH01 (sample SAMN14941262, study PRJNA633318) | bioreactor metagenome | isolation source: bioreactor | place: China | collected 2019-03-05 | reverse complement strand
CGGCAAAAAGCCTCCGGCTGGTCGCTCGCTCGCCTGCGGCGAGTTTCTGCCTTCTTGTCTTCGGGAGGGTGGCCCCCGGCGCGCGCGTCTTCGTCGTTCGTCAGCGTCCCTCTTGAACCAGCAGAGAGACGCCTTGAGACCGCCCATCTTCAAATCAGACCCGTGTTCTCGGGGATCTTTTCTATGACGGCTCTCCGCTCCTGTGACGTTTCCGTTTGCGCTATCTCACGAAGCATTTGGAGGAACTCAACGCGTTCGTCTTTCGAGAGCTTCTGAAGCCTGAAAGCCAACTCCTCCTGCTCACGGACGGCAACGCGAAGCGGGATTTCGGATTCGTCTGCGAGTTCAAGAAAGACCGCGAAATGTGCGATGATCTCCACTAGCTTCCGATTCATGTCAAGATCACCATCAGGTTACCAACCAAGACGAACCTGCGATATCCTCAACAGCCATCAGTTTCAGGCTCTCCGCATGGTTCAGATGGTAGACGCGGTGAGTCAATTCACGGACGGCACGAGGATGGATAGCTCGCTCAAGCAGCAGGGCAACATACGCCATTTCCAGTCGCACATCGACGACTGTGGCCTGGACCCACTTCGTTCTGTCCGTGAGGATGGCTACGTAATGCCGCAACGCAACCTCTGCCAGGCATAGACGCGTATCTGCGATCAGAATCCGATGCAAGAGGAGGAGGTCCCAAGCGTTCCTGAAGAGTCGAGTGAGTCCACTGGTTGCCCGACCAGAACAGAAAGGATCATCGACCTTCTCACATGGTGTCCCTTGGTTAACCTGCGCCAACCTAGACAGCACATCATGTGGTGTGTGCTTTGATTGTTGGTCATAGAAGTGAACAAGACGCGACAAGTCGTCCGAGGGAAGCCGATCCAACGACAATTGCGCCTGCTGAATGAATCCAACAAGACCCAGCATGAATGTTCGAGAAACAGTTGTCATGTGTGCCTCACCAGAACTTCCACCAGGGTTTGGCGGGAACGTAAACCGGACGGAGGCTTTCAAGTGCCAGTGGTGTTTCCGTGGGGATGATGGCGGTGTTGCGCGGGCCAACATAGGTCTTGACCATGTTCGCGGGCGCGTTGAATTCCACGTAGCCAATACTGCCGGGAACAGCTCCCAATTCTGCGGCTGCTGTGGACATCTCGCCGAAAGGAGCCACTTCAACATGAACGCCGGAAAGTCCAGTTCCCGCGCCTCTCGCGGCAGATGACGGGTTAATCGCCGCGTCTGCTTCAATCCCTGAGACGTTTCCATAGTGCCTGACTCTGAGCGTCTCCTCCACCACCGATGCTGCCGGAGTAGTGGCGACAGGCTTTGGACCGATGGGTTGATTTCCGTATTTGCCCAGCAAGTAGACTGCCGCGATCTGTGAACCAACATATCCTGTGCGATATGCACCAGATCGCCCTTCGCCGCCGCTCATGGCAATTGCGGCCTCTTGCAGTCCTTCGGTCTGTTCGCCATATACGCTTCGTGCATACTCGGGGTCAATGCCCCAAGTGACGGCGTATCCGACACCGCCGCCAATGTCCCAGAGAAGGGCTCCAACTCCGTAACCGAAGTTCCTGAGACCCTCCGCTTGTTGCCCGTAGATTGACTCGGCAAGCTCATAGTCGAAGATCCCGACCGCCCCATATCCAAGACTGCCACCGATATTCCAAACAAGTTCCCCGGTGCCGACAGCTAAGTCCTTGAGGCCGTAACCTACCCCCTTCGCCAAACGGCCATCACGATCAATGAAGATCAGAGTCCTGTTGCCTACGTAAGCGTATCGGTTAGGACCATCCATGAATCCAGTCGGATCAACAGTAACGAATCTCCCCGCCTGCGGATCGTAGAGCCGCCGTCCGAAGTAGACGAAGCCCGTCTCTCCATCCGCCCGCTTCGAGGCAAACCGCCACGGATTGCCGACGGCGGAATCCGGCAGAAGCGAATGGGTCGGGCTGTAGATTTGGACGTTTCCGAACGCGTCGTACCGGTAGTACTCGGCGACTGCACCGCTGGCGCGATTCAGCAGAACAACCACATTGCCCCGGTGGTCGTGAATCGGCACATACGCGACCCATGCGCTGGCGGCGTTCGTCCTAATTTCGACAGCGACCGCCGTGCCGACTTCGTTCCCGAGTCCCCGGCCCAGGAAACGAAGCTGAACGAGATTGTTCGAGGCATCCGCCGCGCCGATCTCGCTTTGCCGGTCCCACAGGAACCGCTGAATAAGCGAAGTTGTCGCGCCGCTGGAAACCGTCTTGGAAATCCGCCGATTGAACGGATCGTAGGCAAAGCGAACGGTCAGCGGCTCGCACGTCGGGCAAGCCTTCGTCGCCGTCACCATGCGATTCAGGGCGTCGTAGGCGTAAGACCAGACAACCGCGTTGCTTCCATGCGCAGTCTGCTGAACGAGGTTGCCGTTCCGGTCGAAGCGGTAGCCGGTGATCGTCGTCGAGGCGTAGGAAACCGTAACGGTCTTCGCGTTCGTCAGGCTGTTGGTCGTCGTCGCGGTCGCAGTGATGGTGTGATTCGCGCCGTCAACGGGCACGTTGAGACCCTTCAAGCCGCCGTCCACGTATTCCCATGCCCCGTTCGTGAGCGTGGCCGATACCGCGCCCCCGCCGTCGAGTTGCAGGGTGACGGAAGACACCGCCTCGGAAAGCTTCGTCGGTCCGTAGAGACCGGAGACCGGCACGCGGATGTTTCCGGTCAGAACGTTCGTCGCGGCGTTCTGCAACAGAAGTTCGTTCAGGTCGTTGTAGCTGTAGGCCGTCACTCCGCTGTTGAGCGAAAGCCGGTTGCCGATGGAGTCATGCGCGTAGGTCCGCGACACGACGCCCGCCTCGGATGCCAGTTGATAGAGCCGGTCGTACGCGTGAACGAAGTTCACCGTTGCGCCGGGGTCGTTGACGGTGAAATTCTTGAGGTTCCCCGCCGCGTCATAGCCGCTCGTCCCGCTGGCGATGGTCTGTGTCCACGCCGTGCCGGAAATGAGCGTCCGCCGATTCAGCCGGTCGGTCTGGAACGTCTGCGCCTGCCCACTCGCCAGCGTCGCGGCGAGGATGTTTCCGGCAAGGTCGTTGCTCGTGTAGCTGTGCTGATAGGCGAGACTCCCCGCCGCGCCAAGGCTCGCAACGTTCGTCATGCGCCGGACGGCGGTCATGAAGGCCGCGTTGTAGGAATGGTCCACGGCGTTACTGCCGGGCAGAAGCGCCCGCGTCTCTCTGCCCGCCCGGTCGAAGGCGTATTCGAGAACAAAACCCGTCGCCTGGGTTTCCTTCTTCACGCGGTTGTATTCGTCGAACTCCCGCGCCGTCGTCTGGCCCGTGACGATGTCCTGAACGCTCAGAACGTTGTTGTTCGCGTCGTAGGTGTATCGGTAGCGGATTGAGTTGTCCGCCGAAACGAGGTTCTGGACTCTTCCTCGCGCGTCGTAGAAGTGGAACAACTCAACGCCGTTCGGATTCTTCTGCGAGTAGAGTTGCCCCACGTCGTTGTAGAAGTAGCGCGTCGTCCGCTCGTCGGCGCTCCCGAGCGCTTCGGTCATCGTCGAAACGCGGTTGCGGCTGTCGTAGGTCCAGCCCGCCGTAATGACATGATTCGATCCGATCACGGTTTCAATGGTCCGCGTCCGGTTCCCGTTCGGGTCGTATCGGTACTCGCTCAGGCGCAAGAGGCCGTTCGTCGCGTTGCGCCGCTCGACGGTCGTTTCCCGCCCGAGCGCGTCGAGAATCGTGACGGCCTTGTTCGTCAGCGGATCGGTGACGGTCGTCTTGAGACCGGAGCCGGAGTAATCGTAGGCGATGGTCGTCCGGTTCGTGAGCGCGTCGGTCACGGCAACGAGATTGTTCAGCGCGTCGTATTCGCTGAGCGTCACCGCCCCGCCGCTCGCCGCTGTGGGGAATGTGCGAACCAGCGTCCGGTTGCCCGCCAAGTCGTAGCCGTACTCGGTCTTGAGCAAGACGGTTGCGCCGGAGTCCTGAACGATTTCAGAAGTCACGCGCCCGAGATTGTCATAGGCGTAGACCGTGGCGGTGTAGTCGTTCGCGTTCGTGCCGAACCACACGCGCCGCTCGCTGACCTGGCTGAGGTCATTGTAGAGGTACTGCGTCTGCGCCCGCGTGCCGACCGCGCCCGGTCCGTACTCGTAGGAAAGCCGTCCCGCCCAATCGTAGGCAAAGCTCGTTGTGTTCGTGTTGGCGTCGGTCTGCGCCGTCACGCTGAACGCGTTGTAGGCGGTCGAGTACCGCGCAAGAAGCGTGCCAGTTTCGGAAACAACGGACCGATTCGTAACGCGATCGAGCAAGTCGTAACCGTACTCCGTGTACGAGCCGTTCGGCGCGACGGACTCAACGAGTCGCCCCGCCGTGTCGTAGGTGAACGTTTCCTGCGTGCTGTCCGGGTAGTAGGCGGCGCTCCGCTGCTTCCTCGCGTTGTAGGCGTAGCTCGTCTCGTTGCTGTTCGCGTCCACCAGTACGGTGATGTTGTCGAAGAGATCGAACCCGGAAAGAATCGTCGGGGCAACGCTGTTGCTCTCCGCCGTCGTGATGTTCGGCAGAACGACCGCCGTTCGCCGGTAGAGGTCGTCGTAGTAGGAGCGCGTAACCTGCCCGTGAAGGTTCGTCCGGGCAAGCTCGTTGCCGTACTCGTCGTACGCGAACTTGTTCGTCAGGACGTTCCCGAAGCCGTCGCGCCGGACGGTCGAGACAAGCCGGTTCGCGTAATCGAAGCTGAACGTTGAAGTATCCGTCAGGTTCGTGAGCGGCCCGTCAACTGCCGTCAGGTTCCCGTTGTTGTCGTAGGTGTAGGCCGTGCGCCCGCCGTTCGCATCCACCGCGAAGCTCTGCCGGTTCATGAGGTCATAGCCGAACGCCGTCGAGAACTGGACCCCGTTCGTCGAGTTGTACGTCACGACGTTGGTCGGGTTGCCCCGCGCGTCGTAACGCAGGTCATGCCGGAGCAACGTTTGATCGGAAGCGCCATTGTAGAACTTGTCATAGACCGTCACCGGCACGCCGTAGGTCGGAACCGCCGTTCCGGGCGTCGCCTCGTTGATTCGCCGTTGCGTCACGCCGGAGAGGTCCGTCTTGTTGCTCGCCGTCCCGTCGTCCGTGATGCGACGGGTTAAGACCTGATTGGCGTTGTACTCGTAGAACTCGCGGCTGTAGACCGCGTTATTGAAGGCGTTTGTATCGCCGTCCGGCTGGCAGAAATACCGCGCCGTCAAGCTGCTGTTCGACGGTGAGGAGTAAACGAAGCGTAGAACCGAGCCATTGGGCCGGAGGATCGAAGCCATGAGGTTCTGCGCGTCGTTCGTGTTCGCCGGGTTGTAGGTGTACGTGTAGAGCGTCGAGGCGGTTTCGCCGTTCAGGGGCAGGCCGTTCGTGTCGAATGCCAGCGTCCCGGCAAAGTTCCCGCTCAAGTTGCCGCTAATCCTCTCGGAAAGCAGGTTGCCCCGGTCGTCGTAGGTCGCGCCCCAGTTGAAGACAACGTTGCTTGACGGGTTCTCAAGCGCCGTCCGCACGAGGTTGACGCCGTCCCAGTACCGCCGCTCGGTCGAGAAGAGCGTGTACGTGAAGTTCGTCCCGTCCATGATCGGGTTGCCGCTGCCGTCGCGGGCCTTCGCGTGGCGCTCGATGGCGGTAATATGCCGGTTCGTGTCGAACCGGTAGACGGCCTTGTTCTTGAGCGCGTCATAAACTTCGGTGAACCCACTTCCCGCCGCCGTGTCGCCGGAGTTGGTCACGACGGAGTAGCTGAACCATGCGTTCGTGATGAGGGATGACGGCGAGGCTTGCGTCACCTTCTGGAGCTTCACGCGCCCGACGAGGTAATGCCCGTTCGTCAGGACTTCGCCCCCGACCGTTTCGCCAATCTGGAAGTATTCGTTTTCCAGAATCCGGCTGTCCGGCTTCTCGACGCGCGTGATCCTGTGCGAAGAGTAGTTCGTCGGCGTCCCGCTAATCGCGAAGTGTTCATAGCTGTAACTGACTTCGGTCCCGTCCGGGCGCACGACGCGCGAGAGGTCGCCCAGGTCGTCGTAGTAGTAGCTCACCGTCCGGCCATCGGAACCCGTTAGCCGCCATAGCTTGTTCTCCGCATTGTACTGGAACGACACCGAATTGAAGACCGTCGTCCCGGCGTTGTCCGTCGCGCGGATCGTCGAGGGCAGGCCGTTGGTCGTGTAGGTGAATCCGATTCGGTTGCCGTTCGGCCTCTGCTCGTAGACGAGGTAAGGCCGCTTCCGGTAGGCCGGGTCGTTCGTCGTGCTGAACTCCTGCCAGTCGAAACGACGGACGGAGCCTTGCCCGTTCCGGACGTAGAACGAGCGATTCGAGGGCACATACTCGACGCGGTTGTTCATCAGGTTCGCCCGCGCCCCGATGCCGTTGGCGTTGACGTTATTCAGGGGCGCGTTGGAATCGCTGGCCGTGCTGCTCGCGTTGAGCAAGAGCACGTTCGCGGGCGTCGAGGCGTTGCGCGAATAGACGACCGCCGTCCCGTCCGGCTCGGAAACTCTGACTTCGGCATTCGTCGGAAGGTCGCTTCCGGTGGCAAGGTCGAAGACGATGTTGTTGACGAAGAGGAAGTAGTTGCGCGACAGGTGCCAGCCCGCGCTAAGGTCGGAAGGGGCGAAGTTCTCGGAACTGTAGCTGCGGCGGATTTCGAGCGGATCGGGGGCCGCAAGCGTGAGGTCCATTTCATCCGCGTAGAAATTGCCCTGCACGACGTTGACCGGATCGAAGATTCGCGCCTTGAGGTCCGCCCAATCGAAGCCTTGGAAAACGTCCAGAATGCCCCGGCTCTGCGCTTTCCGCGCCACTTCGAGCGCGTTGGTCCAATCGCTCCAGTCGAAATCGTAGACCGGATCGAGCGGCGAGCCTTGGGCATTCGCCATCATGACGAGTTGGTCGAACGCGACGCGGCTAAGCGTCGTCGTGTAGACCGGCACGCCGTTGGTCAAAGGGATGTTCGGCAAGTCCTCGGGGTTGCCCACGTTCAAGACGCTGCTGGATTGAAGCGCTGTTACGGTGGTCGTCGCGGCGGAACTGGAAGACGAGGCCACAACGCGGTAGACGCCCGCTGTCGGGTACGAGAGCGGCGCGACAGTCACAGCGCCCGCACAGGACGGAGGATCGACAATGATGTTGAAATCCGCTTTCGTCAACGTCGTGCCCGCCGAGACGTATTCCTTGCCGGGTTTCGGAGCGACGGAACCCACGTTCACGGAGAGCGGGGCGACGGTGTCGGTCCACTGGCAGAGCACAACGTCGTTGCCCGCGCTGTACGGCTGCCCGTCCACGGAGCCCGCCGACGAACCCGCCGTGTAGATGTATCCTGAAGAATCGACGTTGAGGCCGAAACCGAAATCAGCCACGGAACAACCCCAAAGGCGCGTCCATTGCCACGCGCCGGAGTCGTTGTACTTTACGAGGCAGTATTCACCCTGACTGCCGTTGTACGGCTGGCCGTCGAAAGAGCCGTAGGTGTAGCCCGAGACCAGCACACAGGCACCTTGGTCGATGGAAACCGCGCCGCCGTAGGTGTTGTTCGTGGCCGCCCCGTAGTAGTCGCGCCAGTCTTCGACGCCGGAGCCGTCGTACTTGGCGACGAAGTAGCGGTAGGGGCCGCCCACTGCTCCGGTGGAGCCTGCCACGGCAGGATTACCGCACGGGTCCAAGGCGACCACGTCGCCCCGGTCGTCCTGGTTCATCAACTGCTCGCTGGCATAGCCGAAGATGCGATGCCAAAGCGCGTTGCCGCTCGAATCAAACTTCGATAGAAAAAAATCGCCGGTCCCCTGATTGGTCTGCCCGCCGAAACTGCTGGCCGTGGTTCCGCCGATGTATATGTTTCCTTCCGAGTCGCAGGCCGCGCCGAAAGGCCTGTCCGAACCGCTGCCGCCCCAAAGCCGCGACCATTGCCAATTTCCGGCGGCATCGAACTTCACGAGAAACGCGTCGTAACTGCCGCTGTTGGTCATCCCGTCGAAACGGCTGCTGTTCGAGCGCCCGGCCAGATAGACGTTGCCCGCCTCGTCGGCGCAAGCCGCCGTTCCCGAGTCGGTGGAATTCGAGCCGCGCATCCGAAGCCAAACCCGGTTTCCGTTGGGGTCGTACTTGGTAAGGCAGGCGTCCGCCCCGCCGCGATTCGGCTGCCCGTCGATGGAGCCATAGGCCGCGCCGGCAATGTAGATGTTCGTGTTCTGAACGAAAACCGAGTAGCCGTACTCGCTCGAAGCCGAACCCCACATGCGCGTCCACTGGCTCACGCCGGAGGAATTGAACTTCCTCAAGAGAAAGTCCCAGCCTTGCGCCGTCTGCCCGTCGATTGTGCCTTGCGATTCCCCGACGATGTAGACCATTCCGTCCCTAGCGCAGACGGAATCCCCGATGTCCTGACTCGTGGAGCCGAATTCGCGCGTCCAGACGCGAGAAGGCGAGAAGTCGAGCAACATGGATTGGCCGCCGCGTTCGTCTTCGCCCTCCCCCTCGCCGTCCTGCTCCGGGGCCGCAGGCGCGTCCAACGACTGCGGCGTCGTTGCTGACGCGGGCGCTGACGTGTTCAGGGGAAACGCGTTGACCGTCCCGCGCGCGCTGCCGGGCGCAAGATTCTCGAAGTTCAGAAGCCCGCTCTTGCTCTCGTACTCCCATTCCCGGTTGAACGACTGGCCGCGGTAGGTGCGCTCTTTGTCCACCAATTGGCGCACAGCAACCGGCAGCGAGGCGAAGGTCCGCGTCCACGATGCGACGATGCCGCCACGCTCGGGCCGGACCGCGAGCCGGACCGTGCTGTCTCCGAGGATTTCAAGTTGAAGCATCCAGCGCTCGCCAGCGGGCGGAATCGGGATGAGTTCCAGAACGCTCCCGGACGTGCGCGTTTTGCCCGCGCCGTCCGTGCCGCACACGGCGAGCTTGGGCGCGTTCTCGACGCTCCAAGCGCCGGAGAATGCCCACGCCGTCACGGCGTCAGTATCTTTGAGTGCAGCAGTCTCTTTGTTCCCCGCTTGGGCAAAGAGACTTGATACGGCGAGTGCGACAATAACAAGAAATGCGATTCGTTTCATGGTTCACCCCTTTAGCTGGCTTTCGGTTTCAAGATGAAGAGTTGCGGATGGCCGCCGAGCAGGTCTTGAAGCCCCTGCCGATCGCTCGCGTCGAGCACGCCGTCACTGTTCAGGTCCGCTTGCGCGAAGGTGACGGGCGTCACGTTGAACGCGCCCTGCGCGAGGATGTTGTCGAGCGCCGTCAGGTCGTCCGCCGAAAGAACGCCGTCCCCGTTCACGTCGCCTTTGATGATCGTGCCGCCGTACGTGTCCCAGCCGTCAGGTACGCCGTTGGTGTTGCTGTCGTAGAGGCTCGGCGTCGTTCCGTTCAGATATTCTTGAAAGTTGCTCAGGCCGTCGGTGTCCGCGTCCTGTCCGCCATCGGCGAGGACCGGATTCAGGCCGTTCTGCAACTCCCACACGTCGGGCATGCCGTCCGCGTCTTCGTCGGTCGAGTTCGTGACGGATGCTTGTACGACGCGATAGAAGCGGTACCACGGGTCTTCTACCGGTGCCGGGATCACCCATGCCGTTTCGGAAGCCGCGCCAAGGGTCATGTTGGTGAGTACCCAGACGTCGCTCATGAGGTCGTGACACTCGTAAACCTTGAAATAGGAATTCGTGTCGCTGGTCCACGTCATGCGCAGGCCGTTGGTCGCGCGGGAATACTGCGCGATGGCGAAGTCGCCTTCGCCGTCCAAAAGGAACATGCCGCCTTCGGGCGCGAGGCTCGCGGCCTGCGCTTGGAGCATGGCCGCTTCTTCGGCTTCGCCTGTGAGGTAGTCAAAGAGGTTTTCGGTCGGCACGAGATTGACGGTCAACTGAATGCGTGCCGGATCGTACATGTCAAGAAGGTAGGCGGTCGTGTCGTTGTCGAAGCGGCCCGAGAGAACGCCGGGGAACCACGATTCGACAAACCAAAATGGGTTGTAGTCCTTGGGCGGCGGGAGCGCGTAGATTCTCTCATCGTCCGCGTTGTAGAAAACGATTTCTCGGCTCTTCGGGTCTTCGGCCACGCGGACGAGGTACACGGGTGCGCCGTGCTTCATCTCGCCAACGAGCCGCTTGTTGAATTCCTCGGGGAAGTTCTGCCAGTCGAAGGGGATTACGAAAGGATTGGCAGGCTGAACGAGCGCGTCCAGTCCTGGGGGTGCGATGGGAAGGAAGAGGATTTGGTGCTCGGCGAAAAGCCCGTCGAGCGCCGAAATGTCGGTCATGCGATGGAGCGACAACCGGCTTTCGTAGGTGGCCCGGACTTCCGCCGCCAACGGATCGGCGAATTTCTGAGCGTAAACGGACAACACGACACACGCGGACACTGCGGCGAATACCGCCAACGCAAGCCCCGCTTTGTACCTCCTTGCCTTCTTCATGGTTTACCCTTTCTGTTTCTGTCTTCTCCAATTTTCTGTCTTGGTGTCCGCGCAAAAAAAAGGAGCGCGGACTCCGAGTCCGCCCGAAGGCGGAAACCCGTGCTTCCATCGAGGGACCGCGAAGCCCCACTGTGAAACACGAGACAGGGAGCCGCGCCCCACGTGGGGCGCGCCTCCGCATGTCTCGCTTCACAGCTAGAAAATTCGCGGTTTTCGATGGAAACGACACTGCGTAAACGCCAAAGCCAAATTCTCAAAGATCAAGGTGCCGCACTTGCGGAACCGCCCTGACTATATGCCAGAAACGCGGAAGGCTTGGCGAGGAAAATCTTGGGCACACGCTCGAAGCAAATCCGGTGAGGCGTTCGGGAAACGCCGAACGCGACGAGGGCGCGACGCCGAAGACCGCGCGGGACTCTTTGGGGCGGGTGTCCCGCGCGGAAGGGTGCCATTGGGTGGTCTTGCTGTTGAGAGCGAAGCAGGCGCGGCCCGGAACTGCCGTAGCAGCCGCCTCGCGCAGGACAACGAGAAAACGGATTCCGACGAAGTCGGAAAGCGCCGCCTCGTTGAACCCGGCTGCGGGTTCAACGTATTGCGGCGCGGCCGTTTTCCGTTGGCCGGAGCGAGAAAAAGCGGCTGCTCAGGCAGAGAGGGGCCGTGACTGCGAAGCGAGGGGAAACAGGGGGATTGATTGATAGATACTCTCAGGAGTTGGAAGATCGTATCCACGGAGCGAAGCGACCAAAGCGAGGCCCGGCGAAGCCGGAGCCGCAGCGGCCCGACGCACGCGGCGCGTCAGCGACCGCTGAGAAGTGCGGCGGGTTCTCCGGGAGCGACGAGAAGGAGGGATTGGCATTCGCGCTCTTTGCGCGTGTGACAAACGCTCTGCTCGGCGCGGTCTTGGTCTTCACGGAGCAATGAACCGGATTGGTGGAGCCCATGCGAGGCGGAACCAAGCCGGTTGATTGCGGAGTGCTTAAGCAGAACGCGGGCGCGTTCTGCGCTCTTACGGGTGGTGGGTGGGAAAGCCGTAGGCTGGGCGTTTCTGCCAATCCGCAATGGTTTCCTCTTCGCGCGCGCCGGGGGCCACCCTCCCGAAGACAAGAAGGCAGAAACTCGCCGCAGGCGAGCGAGCGACCAGCCGGAGGCTTTTTGCCG
>JABLTH010139237.1_pt1 | contig 11588 bp, 9 predicted proteins | sample 7875711 | NCBI WGS metagenome assembly JABLTH01 (sample SAMN14941262, study PRJNA633318) | bioreactor metagenome | isolation source: bioreactor | place: China | collected 2019-03-05 | reverse complement strand
TACCTGGCGCTGGCCGAGCGCGGCTTCAAGGGCGGCGTCTACGGCCAGCACGGCCTGATCAACGCCGACTTCGTGCGCGTGGTCGGCGCCGCCGGGCAGGGCGGCTACATGCCCACCGGCCCGGTGATCGTGGCCGAGCAGCTGCCCGACAGCCATCCCACCAAGAAGGTGTCGCTCGCCTTCCGCGAGGTGTTCCAGAAGGTCAACGGCGCGCCGACCACCGACGCCTTCTCGGCCTACTCGTTCGACGGCTACCTGGTCTTCGCCGACGCCGCCGCGCGCGTGCTGGCGCAGAAGGTGCCGCCCGGCACGCCGCAGTTCCGCGCCGCGCTGCGCGACGCCATGTTCGCCACCAAGGAAGTGGTGGGCACGCACGGCGTCTACAACTTCAAGCCTGGTGACCTGTACGGCGTGGACGAACGCGCGCGCGTGGTCGTGCGCCTGGAAGACGGCAAGTGGAAGTACGCGCCCTGAGGGCTTGAGGCATGAGCTGGGACATCGCGCTCATTCTGGGCATCGACGGCATCGCCAATGGCGCGGTGTACCTGCTGGCCGGCCTCGGCCTGGTGCTGATCTTCTCCGTCACGCGGGTGGTCTTCGTGCCCTTCGGGGACGTGGCCGCGTTCGCGGCCTTGAGCCTGGCCGCCTTCGAGACCGGCCGCCTGCCGCCGACGGTGGGCCTGGTGGCCATGCTGGCGCTGCTGGCGGTGGTGGCCGAGGTCTGGGGCTGCGTGAAGCGCGGCGAGACTGCGCGCATCCCGCGCGCGCTGCTCGGCTGGGGCCTGCTGCCGCTGCTGCCCTGCGCGCTGGCCTGGGCGCTGGCGGGGCACAAGCTGCCGCAGCCGGTGTTCGTGCTCACCGCCATCGCGCTGGTGGTGCCGATCACGCCGCTGGTGGCGCGCGTGGCGCTGCAGCCCATCGCCGACGCTTCGGTGCTGGTCCTGCTGATCGCTTCGCTCGCGCTGCACTTCCTGCTCTCGGGCCTGGGCCTGCTGTTCTTCGGCCCCGAGGGTTTTCGCACCGGCGCGCTGGCCGGCGGCTCGTTCAACCTGCCCGGCGGCTTCCCGGTCAGCGGGCAGGTGCTGCTGATGGTGGGCTCGGCCATCGTGCTGAGCGGCCTGTTCTTCCTCGCCTTCGAACGCACGGTGGCCGGCAAGGCGCTGCGCGCGACGGCGGTGAACCGGGTCGGCGCGCGGCTGGTCGGCATCCGGCCGGCGCGCACGGCGCTGCTGGCCTACGGCTGCGCCTCGCTGCTGGCCGGGCTGATCGGCGTGCTGGTGGCGCCGGTCACGACCATGTACTACGACTCGGGCTTCCTGATCGGGCTCAAGGCCTTCGTCGCCGCCATCATCGGCGGGCTGGTGAGCTACCCGCTCACCGCCATCGGCGCGCTGGCGGTGGGCGTGGTGGAGAGTTTCGGCTCCTTCTTCAGCGGCGCGCTGAAGGACGTCATCGTCTTCAGCCTGCTCATCCCGGTGCTGCTGCTGCGCTCGGCGATGGCCAAGCATCCTGAAGAGGAAGCCGAGGAGATCGACGCATGAAACGGCGGTCCGTCGTCATCGGCGTCGCCGTCGCCGCCGTCGTGCTGGCTCCCGCGGTGCTGGGCAAGTTCGGCGTCTCGCTGCTCAACGACATCGGCATCGGCGCGCTGGTGGCGCTGGGGCTGGTCATGCTCACCGGCATCGGCGGCGCCACCTCGTTCGGCCAGGCGGCCTTCGTCGGCATCGCGGCCTACGCCACTTCGTGGCTGTGCCTGACGAAGGGGCTGTCGCCCTGGGTCGGGCTCGTGTTCGCGCTCGCGCTCACGACGCTGGCGGCGCTGGCCATCGGCGCGCTCACGCTGCGGCTGGGCGGACACTTCCTGCCGCTGTCGACCATCGCCTGGGGCCTGTCGATCGCGCTGCTGTTCGGCAACGTGGACGGGCTGGGCCGGCACACGGGGCTGTCGAACATCCCGGCGCTGAACGTCTTCGGCTTCTCGCTGCTGGAGCCGCGCGCGGTCTACTACCTCATCTGGGCGGCGGTGGGGCTGGCGCTGCTGTTCTGCCACAACGTGCTGCAGTCGCGCCCCGGGCGCGCCATCCGCGGCCTGCGCGGCGGCAGCGTCCTCCTGGCCAGCGTGGGCGCCGACGCCTTCCGCGTGCGGCTCACGCTCTTCGTGCTGGCGGCGCTGCTGGCCGGGCTGGCGGGCTGGCTCTATGCACACGCGAACCGCTTCGTCAGCCCTTCGCCCTTCGACGTGCGCGCCAGCATCGAATACCTGCTGATGGCGGTGGCCGGCGGGCTGGGGCAGTTGACCGGCGCGCTGGTCGGCGCCGCCGCGGTGCTGGTGATGAAGAACGCGGTGCAGGACGTGCTGCCGCTCGTCACCCAGCGCGGCGGCCAGTTCGAGGCGGTGGTGTTCGCGGTGCTCTTCATCGTGCTGCTGCAGCACGCGCGCGCCGGCGTGATGGGCGGGGTGACGAAGTGGGTGCGCAAGCGCTTCCCTTCGGCAGATCGGCCCGGGCGCCCGGCCGGCGTGACGCCGCTGCCGCACCGCACGCTGCCCCGGCCCGGCGAGCGCGTGCTCACGGTGCGCAACGCCGTCAAGCGCTTCGGCGGCCTGGTGGCGGTGAACGACGTCGGCTTCGACGTGCAGGCGGGCGAGATCATCGGCCTCATCGGCCCCAACGGCGCCGGCAAGTCGACGCTGTTCAACCTGGTCACCGGCACCGCGCCCATGACCAGCGGCAGCGTCGAGTTCCTGGGCCAGGACATCACCGGCCTGCCGCAGCGCGAAGTGGCGCGGCGCGGCATGGCGCGCACCTTCCAGCACGTGAAGCTGCGGCCGCAGATGAGCCTGCTCGACAACGTGGCGCTGGGCGCGCACGCGCGCGGCCGCGCCGGCCTGTTGCGCGCCGGCCTGCGGCTGGACCGCGCCGAGGAAGCGCAGATCATGGCCGTGGCCTGGCAGCAGCTGGAACGCATCGGCCTGGCCGAGCGCGCGCACGAACTGGCGGGCAGCCTGCCGCTGGGCACGCAGCGCATCCTGGAGATCGCGCGCGCGCTCGCCGCCGACCCCGTGCTGCTGGTGCTGGACGAGCCGGCCGCCGGCCTGCGCCGGAAAGAGAAGCAGGCGCTGGCCGAACTGCTGAAGAAGCTGCGCGACGAAGGCGTGACCATCCTCATCGTCGAGCACGACATGGACTTCGTGATGAAGCTGGTCGACCGCCTGGTGGTGGTGAACTTCGGCGCCAAGCTCGTCGAAGGCAAGCCGGCCGACGTGCGGGCCGACGCCCGCGTGCAGGCCGCTTACCTGGGCAGCCCCGGCGGCGCGGCGGAGCCGGCGGAGGTGGCGCGATGACGCAGCCGATGCTGGAGATCCGCGACCTGCACGTGAGCTACGGCCAGGTGGAGGCGGTGCGCGGCGTGTCGCTGGTGCTGATGCCGGGGCAGATCGTCTCCGTCATCGGGCCCAACGGCGCCGGCAAGACCACGCTGCTGGGCGCGGCGATGGGGCTGCTGCCTTCGGCCGGCACGCTGAGCTTCGAAGGCCAGGACCTGCATGCGCTGGACGTGGAAGCGCGTGTCGAGCGCGGCCTGTGCCTGGTGCCCGAGAAGCGCGAGCTGTTCGGCGAACTCTCGGTGCTGGACAACCTGATGCTCGGCGCCTATTCGCGTTCGCTCGCGCGGCCCGAGTTGAAGCGACGGCTCGACAGCGTGTATGGCCGCTTCCCGCGCCTGGCCGAACGCCGCGCCCAGCGCGCCGACACGCTGTCGGGTGGCGAACGGCAGATGCTGGCGCTGGGGCGGGCGCTGATGTCGCAGCCGCGGCTGCTGATGCTCGACGAGCCCAGCCTGGGGTTGGCGCCGCTGATCGTGCACGAGATCCTGGCCATCGTGCGCAAGCTGCGCGACGACGGCGTGTCCATCCTGCTGGTGGAGCAGAACGCGCGCGCGGCGCTGCAGAGTTCCGACCACGGTTACGTCATCGAGACCGGCGAGGTGGCGCTTTCGGGCGCTTCGGACCAGCTGGCCGACGACCCCCGCGTGCAGGCTTCGTACCTGGGTGGCGGCACCGATGACGCTTGAGCTGGCGCCGCCCGAACGCACGCTGCCGTCGATGTTGCAGCGGCAGGCGCATGTGTTTGGCGAAAGGCCGCTGCTGAAGATCGCCGGCGGTGAGTGGGTGCACCGCGACGCCGCAGCCATGGCCGCCGGCCGCGGCGCCGCCTTGCGGGCCGCCGGCGTGCAGCGCGGCGACCGCGTGGCGCTGATGTGCGGCAACCGCGCCGAGTTCCTGGAGACCTTCCTTGGCTGCGGCTGGATCGGCGCCGCCTCGGTGCCGATCAACGGCGCCTCGATGGGTCCGCAGATCGAGTACCTGCTGGCCGACAGCGGCGCCAGGCTGCTCGTCATCGAGGACCAATACCTGCCGCGGCTGGCGACCGCCGACCTGAAGAAGACCGCGCTGGAAGCGGTGTGGGTGATCGGGCAGGGCGGTGCGGTCCCCGGCGTGGCCTGCACACCCTGGCCGGCGGCCGGCGCCGCGGTGGAGCCGGCGCCGGTGCCACCGGGCGAGACGCTGGCCCTCCTCTACACCAGCGGCCCCACCGGCCCTTCGAAGGGCGTGATGTGCCCGCACGCGCAGTACTTCTGGTGGGGCCTGAACTCGGCGCGCATCCTGCAGCTGCGCGCCGACGACGTGCTGTGCACGACGCTGCCGCTGTTCCACATCAACGCGCTCAACACCTTCGCGCAGGCGGTGGTGACCGGCGCCCAGGTGGTCTACGAGCCGAAGTTCTCGGCATCCGGTTTCTGGCCGTCGATGCGCGCGCAGGGTGCCACCGTGATCTACCTGCTGGGCGCGATGGTGCCCATCCTGCTGGCGCAGCCGGTGTCGGCCGACGAGCGTTCGCACCGCGTGCACCTGGGCCTGGGCCCCGGCGTGCCGGCGTCCGCGGGCGAAGCGTTCCAGGCCCGCACCGGCGTCGACCTTGTCGAAGGCTATGGCTCCACCGAGACCAACTTCACCATCGCCACCGCACCCGGCAGCGGCCGCCGCGGCGTGATGGGCTTCGTCCAGCCTGGCTTCCAGGCCCGCGTCGTCGACGATCACGACGTCGAGCTGCCGCGCGGCACGGCCGGCGAACTGGTGCTGCGCGCCGACGAGCCCTTCGCCTTCGCCTGCGGCTATTTCGGCAAGCCCGAGAAGACGGTCGAGGCCTGGCGAAACCTGTGGTTCCACACCGGCGACCGCGTGGTGCAGGAGGCCGACGGCGCGTTCCGCTTCGTCGACCGCATCAAGGACGCCATCCGCCGCCGCGGCGAGAACATCTCCTCGTACGAGGTGGAGCAGGTGCTGCTGGCGCACCCGGCGGTGGCCGAAGCCGCGGTGTTCCCGGTGAAGAGCGAACTGGCGGAAGACGAGGTCATGGCCGCCGTGGTGCCACGCCCGGGCGAGGCGTTGGATGCCGCCACGCTGTGGCACTGGTGCGAACCCCGCCTGCCCCGCTTCGCGGTGCCGCGCTACCTGGACCTGGTGGCCACGCTGCCGCGCACCGAGAACGGCAAGGTGCAGAAGTACAGGCTGCGCGAAGGCGGGGTCACGCCTTCGGCGGCCGACAGGACGAAGACATGACGAACCCAATGTTCTCGCTCGCCGGCCGCACGGCCTTCGTCACCGGGGCCGCGCGCGGCCTGGGCGTGGGTATCGCGCGCGGGTTGGGGCAGGCGGGTGCGAACCTGGTGCTGAGCGACGTCGACCTCGCCGGTGTGCAGGCGGTCGCCGAAGGGCTGCGCGCCGAAGGCCTGCCGGCCCGCGCGCTGGCGCTGGACGTGCGCGACGAAGCCGCCTTCCAGTCTGCCTTCGACGCCGCGGTGGCGGCCGAAGGCGCGGTCGACATCCTGGTCAACAACGCCGCGCTGACGCCGCACGTCAGCCTGTGGGACATCACCACGCCCGAATGGGACGACGTGATGGCGGTCAACCTGCGCGGCGTGTTCTTCGGCAGCCGCATCGCCGCGCGCCACATGCGCGAGCGGCGGCGCGGGCGCATCCTCAACATCTCGTCGCTCGCCGGCCAGCAGGCGAGCGCGGTGACCGGGGCCCACTACGCCGCTTCGAAGGCGGGCCTGTTCGCGCTGACGCGCGCCTTCGCGCAGGAACTGGCGCCGCACGGGGTGACGGTGAACGCCATCTCGCCGGCGGCGATCGAAGGCCCTTCGCTCGACGAGATCGACGCCGAGGCGCGCCGCCGCTTCCTGGCCACGCTGCCGGTGGGCCGCTTCGGGCTGGAAACCGAGGTGGCGGCGGCCGCGGTGTACCTGGCTTCCGCCGCCGCCGGCTTCGTCACCGGCACCACGCTGGACCTCAACGGCGGCAAGCTGATGCGCTGAGCCCGTGCTTGCCATCCCCTGGGCCGTGCGCTAAGATGCTTTAGAACTAAACCAATTCGAAATCATGGAGCCCCCGATTTCGAAGGAGACCTGAGCATGAAGATCGTCTGCATCGGTGGCGGCCCGGCCGGCCTGTACTTCGGCCTGCTGATGAAGAAGCTCAACCCCGCCCACGACGTGACCGTGGTCGAGCGCAACCGCCCCTACGACACCTTCGGCTGGGGCGTGGTGTTCTCCGACGCCACCATGGACAACATGCGCCAGTGGGACAAGGAGACGGCCGACGAGATCCAGGAGGCCTTCAACCACTGGGACGACATCGAACTGTTCTTCAAGGGCCACCGCATCCGCAGCGGCGGCCACGGCTTCGTGGGCATCGGGCGCAAGAAGCTGCTGAACATCTTGCAGGCGCGCTGCGAGGCGCTGGACGTGAAGCTGGTCTTCGAGACCGACGCCGACTCCGACCTCGACTACCCCGACGCCGACCTGGTGATCGCCAGCGACGGCATCAACTCGAAGGTGCGCACGAAGTACGCCAGCGTCTTCAAGCCCGACATCGTGACGCGGCCCAACCGCTACATCTGGCTGGGCACGCACCGCCTGTACGACGCCTTCACCTTCGACTTCCAGCGCACCGAACACGGCTGGTTCCAGGCTCACATCTACAAGTTCGACGACCAGACCGCGACCTTCATCGTCGAATGCCCCGAACACGTGTGGCTGGCCCACGGCCTGGACAAGGCCGACCAGAACGACTCCATCGCCTTCTGCGAGAAGCTGTTCGCCGACAACCTGCAGGGCGCGAAGCTGATGACCAACGCACGCCACCTGCGCGGTTCGGCCTGGCTGAACTTCCAGCGCGTGGTGTGCGACCAGTGGTGGCTGAAGAACGAGAACGGCGCCCACGTGGTGCTGATGGGCGACGCGGTGCACACGGCGCACTTCGCCATCGGCTCGGGCACCAAGCTGGCGCTGGAAGACGCGATCGAGCTGACGCGCCAGTTCCAGCGCCTGGGCGACTCGCCCGCGAAGATCGGCGAAGTGCTGGAGACCTACCAGTCGCTGCGCAGCGTGGAGACGCTGCGCCTGCAGAACGCGGCCTGGAACGCGATGGAATGGTTCGAGGTGTGCGGCGCGCGCTACTGCGACCAGCTGCCGCCCGAGCAGTTCATGTACTCCATGCTCACGCGCAGCCAGCGCATCAGCCACGAGAACCTGCGCCTGCGCGACGCACAGTGGCTGGGTGGCTACGAACGCTGGTTCGCCGAACGGGCGGGCGTGAAGGTGCCGGCCAACATGCCCGCGCCGCCGCCGATGTTCACCCCCTACACGCTGCGCGGCGTGACGCTGAAGAACCGCGTCGTCGTCTCGCCGATGGCGCAGTACTCCTGCGTGAACGGGCTGCCGGGCGACTACCACCTGGTGCACCTGGGCGCGCGCGCGATGGGCGGCGCCGGCATGGTGGTGGCCGAGATGACCTGCGCCAGCCCCGACGCCCGCATCACGCCCGGATGCCCGGGGCTGTGGAACGACGAACAGGGCGCGGCGTGGAAGCGCATCGTCGACTGGGTGCACGCGAACAGCGACGCCAAGATCGCGATGCAGATCGGCCACGCCGGCCCCAAGGGCTCGACCAATGCGCCCTGGCAAGGCGCCGGCGCCGACCTGCCGCTGGAAACGGGCAACTGGCCGTTGATCTCCGCTTCCGCACAGCCCTACAGCGCCGACACCGCGGTGCCGAAGGCGATGGACCGCGCCGACATGGACCGCGTGAAGGCCGACTTCGTGGCCGCCACGAAGCGCGCCGCCGCCGCCGGCTTCGACTGGCTGGAACTGCACTGCGCGCACGGCTACCTGCTGTCGGCCTTCATCTCGCCGCTGACGAATCACCGCAAGGACGACTACGGCGGCTCGCTCGAGAACCGCCTGCGCTGGCCGCTGGAGGTGTTCGCCGCGGTGCGTGCCGCCTGGCCGGCCGACAAGCCGATGTCGGTGCGCATCTCGGCGCACGACTGGGTCGACGGCGGCATCACGCCCAACGACGCGGTGGCCATCGCGCGCGCCTTCAAGGCGGTGGGGGCCGACATGATCGACGTCTCTTCCGGCCAGGTCTCGCCCGACCAGAAGCCCACCTATGGCCGCATGTACCAGACGCCGTTCGCCGACCGCATCCGCCAGGAAGCCGGCATCGCCACGCTGGCGGTGGGCGCCATCAGCGAAGCCGACCACGTGAACGCCATCATCTCCGCCGGCCGTGCCGACCTGTGCGCGGTGGCGCGCCCGCACCTGGCCAACCCGGCCTGGACGCTGACCGAAGCGGCCAAGATCGGCTACGTGCCGATGCCGTGGCCGAAGCAATACCTCTCGGGCAAGCAGCAGATGGAGTCGCTGTTCGCACGCGAGAAGGCGGCGCAGGCGCAGGCCATCGAGGCCGCGAAGATCTCGGCCTGAAGCGATGGCCGAGACCCCGCTGCCGCTGGCCGGGCGCCACGCGCTCGTCACCGGTGCCTCGCGCGGCATCGGCGCCGCCGTGGCGCGCGTGCTGGCGGCCGATGGGGCGAAGCTGACGCTGCTGGGACGTTCGGCCGCGCCGCTGCAGGCGCTGGCCGAAGAGCTGGGACCCGGCCACGGCGTGGCCACCGCCGACATCGGCGACACGGCGCAGGTGCAGGCGGCCTTCGCCGCCGCGCGCGAACAACGCGGGCCCGTGCTGATCCTCGTCAACAACGCCGGCCAGGCCGAAAGCGCACCCTTCGCGAAGACCACGGCCGAGCTCTGGCAGCGCATGCTGGCCGTCAACCTCACCGGCACCTTCCACTGCACCCAAGCCGCGCTGCCCGACATGCTGGTGGCGCGCCGCGGCCGCGTGGTGAACGTCGCCAGCACGGCGGCGCAGAAAGGTTATGCCTACGTCAGCGCCTACGTGGCGGCCAAGCACGGCGTGCTGGGGCTCACGCGTTCGCTGGCGCTGGAACTGGCGGCCAAGGGCATCACGGTCAACGCCGTCTGCCCGGGCTACACCGAGACCGAGATCCTGCGCGAGAGCATCGCCAACGTGGTGGCCAAGACGGGCCGCAGCGAAGCCGAGGCGCGCGCCGAGTTCGCGAAGGGCAACCCGCAGGGCCGCATCGTGCAGCCCGAAGAGGTGGCCGACGCGGTGCGCTGGCTGTGCGGCGACGGCGCCTCGGCCATAACGGGCCAAGCGATTTCGGTTTCCGGCGGGGAGGTGATGTGAACGATATGACCGACTCGTCCCACCTGGGACTGGAAGCCCGCGCGCGCACCGACGACCACGCGGCGCTGAAGCTGTGGCTGCGCATGCTGTCCTGCGTGACCGAGATCGAAGCCGAGATCCGGCGCCGGCTGCGCGAACGCTTCGGCATCTCGCTCTCGCGCTTCGACTACCTGGCGCAGCTGCACCGCCGCAAGGAAGGGCTGATGATGCGCGAGCTGTCGCGCTGCCTCATGGTGACCGGCGGCAACGTGACCGCGCTCACCGACGAACTGGAACGCGACGGCCTGGTGGCGCGCGAAAGCAGCCCCACCGACCGACGTTCGTGGATCGTCCGCCTCACCCCCGAAGGCCGCAAGAGCTTCGAGGCGATGGCGCGCGAGCATGAACAATGGATCCTGGAGCTGTTCGAAGGCCTGGACGCCCGCGCCGTGCAGCAGCTGTACCAGCACCTGGGCAGCCTGCGCGGCCATGGGGCCCACAAGGAGAAGACGTCATGACGAACGAAGAAAACCGCATCGACCCCGGCCTGCTCGCGGGCAACCGCAAGCCCGCCGCCGGCTACCCCGCGAAGCACTTCCTCTGGAAGGTGCAGGACAAGGTGGCCACCGTCACGCTGAACCGGCCCGAGCGCAAGAACCCGCTCACCTTCGAGTCCTACGCCGAGCTGCGCGACCTGTTCTCCAACCTGCGCTACGCCGACGACGTGCACGCGGTGGTGGTGGAAGGCGCGGGCGACAACTTCTGCTCCGGCGGTGACGTGCACGAGATCATCGGCCCGCTGCTGCGCCTGAAGGCGCCCGAGCTGCTGATGTTCACCCGCATGACGGGCGACCTGGTGAAGACCATGCGCGCGTGCCCTCAGCCCATCGTGGCGGCGCTCGACGGCGTGTGCGCCGGCGCCGGCGCCATCATTGCCATGGCTTCGGATCTTCGCGTCGGCACGGCTCGCAGCAAGACCGCGTTCCTGTTCAACCGCGTCGGCCTCGCCGGCTGCGACATGGGCGCCTGCGCGCTGCTGCCGCGCATCGTCGGCCAGGGGCGCGCGAGCGAGCTGCTCTACACCGGCCGCGCGCTCGGCGGCGAGGAAGGCGAACGCTGGGGCTGGCTGAACCGCCTGGTCGACCCTGCCGCGCTGCGCGACACGGCGCAGGCGATGGCGCGCGACCTGGTGGCCGGGCCGACGTTCGCCAACGGCATCACCAAGACCATGCTCCACCACGAGTGGGCGATGACGGTGGAGCAGGCCATCGAGGCCGAAGCCCAGGCGCAGGCGCTGTGCATGCTGACCGAGGACTTCAAGCGCGCGCACGACGCCTTCGTCGCGAAGCAGAAGCCCGTGTTCCAGGGGAACTGAGCATGGCCGGCGGCGACCACCTGGACTGGCCCTTCTTCGAGGAGCGGCACCGCAAACTGGCGACCGAACTGGACGCCTGGGCGCTGGAGCACGTGGCGCACGAGCATGGCCCCGACGTCGACGCCGAGTGCCGCGCGCTGGTGAAGGCGCTCGGCGCCGCGGGCTGGCTGGCGCATGCGGTGGGCGGCAAGGCCCATGGCGGCGCGGCCGAGGCGATCGACACGCGGTCCATCGTGATGATCCGCGAGACCCTGGCGCGCCACTCGGGCCTGGCCGACTTCGCGTTCGCGATGCAGGGGCTGGGCTCGGGCGCCATCTCGCTGGCCGGCACGCCGGAGCAGAAAGCACGCTATCTTCCGCGCGTGGCGCGCGGCGAGGCGATCGCGGCGTTTGCGCTTTCGGAACCCGAAGCCGGCTCCGACGTCGCCGCGATGCAGTGCGCCGCGGCGGCCGACGGCGACCACTACGTGCTCAACGGCGAGAAGACCTGGATCAGCAACGGTGGCATCGCCGACTTCTACGTCGTCTTTGCGCGCACCGGCGAAGCGGCGGGCGCGCGCGGCATCTCGGCCTTCATCGTCGACGCCGGCACGCCGGGCTTCGAGATCGCCGAGCGCATAG